>Ga0351878_1004_pt1 | contig 83685 bp, 66 predicted proteins | sample BONcelFGM3001D14_FD_206781 | JGI IMG/M metagenome (GOLD analysis project Ga0351878, IMG submission 206781) | Enriched cells from coal bed in the Powder River Basin, Montana, United States - BONCAT cells FGM rep3 HSBNCT.FGM.300.1.D14 ...
CCCTTGAAGTAGAAGGGCTTGATTTTAGCATCCCCCTTTCGCGTGAAAAAGTGGCACTTTTTCGAAAAATATTGTCTCCCACCGCTGTTTAATCCTTCAGTGTAAATTATTCTGTTTCCTGAAAATGTGGAGTCATAGGTCAGTTTCTGCAATGATTGTTTTTCGCTGTTCGTCCCTAAGAAATCACATTTCATCCCTAAACCAAGCATTACTGCCCTTTTCGGACACTTAATCCCATTTATGCGCTGAACGGTATTTCCGATTGTACCTTTGTGGTTGTAAATATCTCATTTGTAAATATTTAGAAACATGAAGTTAAAATCGTTAGATATTGGCTGCCATCATATTGCCTTGCCCATCATTCAGGGAGGTATGGGTGTGGGGGTTTCGTTGTCGGGACTGGCAGCAGCAGTGGCCAATGAAGGAGGTGTCGGGGTAATCTCGGCTGCCGGATTGGGAATGATCGGTTATGGAACAAGCAGGAATTATATGCAGCACAATATTGATGGCCTGAGAAGTGAGATCAGGAAGGCCCGAAGTTTAACCGAAGGGGTGCTTGGTGTAAACATTATGGTTGCATTGACAAATTACGGTGATCTGATGCGCACGGCCATTGACGAAGACATTGATCTGATTTTTTCCGGGGCAGGCCTGCCTCTTGATATGCCAAAATACCTCAGACCGGGAGGAAAAACAAGACTCGTACCGATAGTTTCTTCAGCGAGGGCGGCAACGCTGATCTGCAACAAATGGCTGAACAACTATAACTACCTGCCCGATGCTATTGTGGTGGAGGGCCCAAAAGCAGGTGGGCATCTTGGGTTCAAACCCGAACAGATCGAAGACCAGAACTTTTCACTTGAGGTCATACTGAAGGAAGTTATTCAGGCCATGTACATGATAACGTCAAGGCAATTGAAACACATACCTGTAATTGCTGCGGGTGGCATCTATACCGGAGCGGATATTGCTGCCATGTTAGCGCTGGGCGCTTCGGGTGTTCAGATGGGAACACGTTTTGTAACTACTTTCGAATGCGATGCTTCTGATGCCTTTAAGCAAACTTATCTTGATGCCATTGAAAAAGATGTTGTAATCATAAAGAGCCCGGTTGGCATGCCGGGGAGGGCTATCAGGTCGGTATTCCTTGATGAGGTAGAAGAAGGAAAAAGACACCCCAAAACCTGCCCGGTTGATTGTATTCTTACCTGCAACATCAACACGGCACCGTATTGTATTATGGCAGCCCTTACATCTGCCCTGCGCGGTAATTTCAACAGAGGCTATGCATTTGCAGGCAGCAATGTCTGGCGCACGGATAGGATTATTTCGGTGAAAGAGCTTATGAATACATTGAAACGAGAATTCGAAATGCAAGGCTTGCTCATGGATTACGAAGCAGCTAAATCACTTCCTATTATGAATTCTGTTGAAGAACGGGCATAGTATTTTCATCCGTGTCTATCCGGATAATTGAGCAATAAGAAGCATTTGACCTTGCCTGAGACTAATTCCCAACGCTCAATAAAAAACAATTCCTTCCTGCAACAATCCGCCCTTGCAAACCGTTTGTCCTGACACGGCCAAACTGTTTATCTTTGCCCGTTGGATGAAACACTAATCTGAAGCCTTGAAGAAGATATATCTATTTGTGCTGAAATCCTATGCGGGGCCTTTTGTCCTGACGTTTTTCATTGCCCTGTTTATCCTTCTCATGCAGTTTCTGTGGAAGTATATTGACGACCTAGTTGGCAAGGGGCTCGAGCTGGATGTGGTGTTGCGCCTGTTGTTTTATGCCGGAGCCACTTTTGTGCCTATGGCGCTGCCCCTGGCAATACTGCTTTCGTCGCTCATGACATTTGGAAACCTGGGCGAGCATTATGAGTTAGTAGCCATGAAATCTGCCGGCATATCGGTGTGGAAGGTCATGCGTCCGTTGATATGGCTTTCGGTGGGCATCAGTATTTTTGCTTTCTTCTTTTCGAACAACCTGCTTCCGGTTGCCAACCTTAAGTTTCAGTCTCTGCTGTACGATGTGAGGCAGCAAAAGCTGGCCTTTAACATTAACGAAGGAATCTTTTATAACGGTATTGAGAATTATGTGATCAGGGTGGGCGAGAAAGAAAATGACGGCCGCACGATTTACGATGTTCATATTTACGACCACACGGACAGGTTAGGCAACATCAAAGTAACCACTGCCGCAAGCGGATATATGGAACTGGGACACGACCACCAAAGCATCATATTTACGCTTTTCGACGGCTATTCCTTCACCGATATTCATTCGACACGCAACTACCGCGAAAACAGACCTTTTGAACGAACAGCCTTCAAACAGCAACGCCTGAAATTCGATTTAAGTGATTTTAACCTGACCAGAACACAGGAGGATCTTTTCAAAAATCATTATACAATGCTGAATATCAAACAGCTAAACTACTATATTGACTCTTTGAACATCCGGCTTGCCGAACGAAAGCTTCGCTACGAGGAAAACTTTATCAGGCGTTTTAACCACCTTAGTTCGCTCGATACTACCTTTAAGCCTGAGAAAACGATCATGAGACCTGCTGACCGGCTTCTAGTCTCGGCGCAGGATACGAGCAGCAAGGACACGCTCATCACCGCACAGAAAGCTATTGTAATGCCTGTACTGGAGAATTTCCCGCCCAATGAGAGGGTAGCTGTTACCGACCTGGCAATCAATTCTGTAAGAACAACAAAAGATAATATTGTGTTCAATAAGAATGATTTCAGCGTGCAGCTGGAGAACATAAGGAAACACGAATGGGTGTGGCACAAGAAATTCACCTTGTCGTTTGCCTGTCTTATTCTGTTTTTCATCGGGGCGCCAATGGGTGCGATCATCAGAAAGGGCGGGCTTGGTCTTCCGGTGGTGATTTCGGTGTTGTTTTTCGTGGCTTACCACATTACAAGCATTACAGGTGAAAAAGCCGCCAAAGTGGGCGACCTCAGTATGTTCACAGGCGTCTGGCTTTCTTCGATGGTGCTGCTGCCTGTTGGTTTGTTTTTGGCTTTCAAAGCCACCACTGATGCATCTCTGCTGGATACCGATAGTTGGCGAAAGTTTTTCAACCGGATGAAGAACAGAATAGGTTCAAAAAAGCAGGCGGCATGAGGATATTGTTTCTGTGCAACAAGTCGCCCTGGCCGGCACATGAAGGTGGGCCAATGGCTATGAACAGCATTATCAGCGGCTTGGCGTCGGAAGGACACTTTATAAAAGTACTTGCTGTGGTTTCGGACAAATTCATGGTCACGGAAGCTGATGTGCCCAAAGAATACAGAAATCAGACCCAAATCGAATTTGACTATATTGATCTGGGTATACATGCCACCGATGCTTTCTTTAACTTATTTACCCGGAAGTCTTATCATGTGCAGCGCTTCATTGCCCAGTCGTACCGTAAAAAGCTGATACGTATCCTGAACGAATATGAGTTTGACGTTGTGCAGCTTGAGACTCTTTTTATGACGCCCTATGTGGAGGTTGTGAGGAAGCACAGCAATGCCATTGTCGTACTCAGGGCGCACAACATTGAGCACCTTATCTGGAAGCGGATGGCTTCAGGAACAGCCAATCCACTGAAAAGATTGTACCTGCATCACCTGGCCAGCACCCTGCAACGCTTCGAAAAACAGGCTGCTTCACTGTTTGATGGCATTGCTGCCATAACACCCAAAGATGCTGCTTTTTTCAGGCCACTTACTACCGTTCCGGTCATTGACCTTCCGTTTGGAATTGAACCGGCTGAGTGGGCTACTGATACTGAAACCGCCCTTTGGCCGGGTTTATACCATATTGGTTCGATGAACTGGATGCCTAATGAAGAAGGCATAAAATGGTTTTTGGACGAGGTGTGGCTTGTGCTCAAAAGACAATTCCCTGAACTCAGCATCACCTTAGCAGGGCGTTTTATGCCTTCATGGTTAGTCAGTGGCTACAGGCCCGGTGTGGAAGTTGCCGGCGAAGTGCCCGATGCAAGACAGTTTGCTCTTGCACATTCCATCGCCATTGTGCCCCTTTTGTCGGGCAGCGGTATCCGGATCAAGATCATCGAAGCGATGGCTTTGGGAAAAGTAGTCATCACAACCTCTATCGGCGCCGAAGGCATTCAATACACCGACAAAGGCAATATCCTGATTGCAGATTCTCCCGTGGATTTTGTCGAAGCCGTGTCGTTTTGTCTGGCCAACCCGCAAGAAGCAGCCCAGATAGGTAAGGCAGCGCGCCAGCTTATTGTCGAAAAGTACAGCCGCAAAACACTAAACAACAGGCTGCTTGAGTTTTATGATCAATTGATTAACCACAGGGAGAAACATTCATGAGCTTCACCGTATGAGAATTTTTATCCTTCTGTCGCGAATTCCATGGCCCCTCGAGAAAGGCGATAAGCTCAGGGCTTATCATCAGATCAGGTGCCTGTCGGCACAGCATGAGATTATCCTTTGCGCCCTGAACACCGACCGGAAAGCCGACAAACAGCAGGCATTTAAAGCACTTCAGCCTTATTGCAGGTCTATCAACTTTATTGATTTAGGCATTTGGGGTCAGGCAGTTAACCTGGTGAAAGCCTGGTTTAGTGGCAGGCCGCTTCAGTCGGGCTACTTTTACAGTGCTTCGGCACAACGCAGTATCAGGTCCCTGATCAGTGAATACAAACCTGATCTGCTTTATGGCCAGTTGTTGCGGGTGGCAGAATACCTCAGGCCATTTCAGCTCCCCAAGGCACTCGATTATCAGGATGTGTTTTCGATGGGAATGCTGCGCAGGCTCGAAGTTGCTCCCTGGTACCAAAAACCATTTCTGCGTACCGAATACAGGAGGCTCAGCAGGTATGAAGCTTCCATGTTTGAATGTTTCGATGTGAAAACGATCATCTCAAAGCCCGACCGCGACTTAATACCGCATGAAAAAAGAGAAGAGATTATGATAGTGCCCAATGGGGTGGATCATGGATTTTTTAAGCCACAGGATCAGATAAAAACCAATGATGTAGTGTTTACAGGCAATATGGCTTATCCGCCCAATGTCAATGCTGCCGAATTCCTCATACGTGACATCATGCCACTGGTTTGGCAGAAGCTTCCGAAAACAACAGTGCTGCTCGCGGGAGCAACTCCCGACCCAAAATTGAGGGCCTTTGCCTCAGAAAAAGTTAAAGTTAGCGGCTGGCTAAATGACATCCGCGAAGCCTATGCATCTTCGGCAGTGTTTATTGCCCCAATGCGGATAGGAACCGGCTTGCAGAACAAATTGCTCGAAGCCATGTCAATGAAGATACCCTGTATTACTACTCCTATCGCCAACAATGCGCTGGGCGGAACCGAAGGCGAGCACCTGCTGATAGGCACTACTGCAGCTGAATTGGCCGGACATATCATCAGTCTGCTTAACGACAGACAACAGGCTGACCAGATTGCAAACAATGGTTTCATCTTTGTGCACGGGAACTACAACTGGGAGAGCGCAACCGGCAGGCTGAGCAGCAGATTTGAGGAATTAGTACAGTCAAAGTAACAATAAATAGCTATATGTCAGACGATAAAAAGATTATTTTTTCGATGGTGGGCGTTGGTAAGGTCATACCGCCTTCTCGCCAGATACTCAAGGACATCTACCTGTCCTTTTATTACGGGGCCAAAATTGGCATCATAGGCCTGAATGGCTCGGGTAAATCTACCCTGCTGAGGATCATTGCCGGGAAGGAAAAGTCGTACAACGGAGAAGTTGTTTTTTCGCCCGGTTACAGCGTCGGCATGCTCGAACAGGAGCCCTGGCTTGATCCTGTGAAAACGGTGAAACAGGTGGTTGAAGAGGGTGTTCAGGATGTTGTTGACTTGCTGAAAACCTATGAAGAGGTTAACAACCGCTTTGCCGAACCTATGAGCGATGATGAAATGAACAAACTGATTGAGGAACAGGGAAGGCTCACTGAACTCATTGACCACAAAGATGCCTGGGAGTTAGACCGGAAGCTCGAACGGGCAATGGAAGCCCTTCGTTGTCCCGAAGGTGACAGCCCTGTGCATAACCTGTCGGGTGGTGAAAGGCGCAGGGTGGCTTTGTGCCGGCTTTTGCTCAGCGAACCCGATATACTCCTGCTGGATGAACCTACCAACCACTTAGATGCCGAATCAGTCGAGTGGCTCGAACACTACCTGCAGCAATACAAGGGAACCGTTATTGCCGTGACGCACGACCGTTATTTCCTCGACCATGTGGCGGGCTGGATTCTTGAACTCGACAGAGGCGAAGGTATCCCCTGGAAAGGAAACTATAGTTCATGGCTCGAACAAAAAGCCAAACGCCTTGAAATGGAAGAAAAAACCGAAAGCAGGCGCAGAAAAACCCTGGAGCGCGAGCTGGAATGGGTGCGTATGGCTCCGAAAGCACGCCATGCCAAATCAAAAGCCCGTTTGCAGTCGTATGAAAAAATGCTGGTGGAAGACACAAAACAGAAGGAAGAAAAACTCGAACTCTACATCCCCAACGGTCCGCGCTTAGGCAACAAAGTAATTGAGTTCAGCAATGTTTCAAAAGCTTACGGCGATAAACTGTTGTTTGAAAACCTCAGTTTCAGCCTTCCTCCGGCGGGTATCGTCGGGGTGATCGGGCCAAACGGGGCCGGTAAAACCACACTCTTCAGGATTATTATGGGCCTCGAACAACCAGATACAGGAAGCTTTGAAATGGGCGATACCGTTAAAATCGGTTATGTGGATCAGGCACACGAAGAAATTGACCCTGAAAAAACTGTATTTGAGATCATTTCGGGAGGACATGACGAAATCAAACTCGGAAACCGGAGCATGAATTCCCGAGCCTATGTTTCGAGATTCAATTTCAGTGGCAACGATCAGGGCAAAAAAGCGGGCATACTTTCCGGAGGTGAACGCAACCGCATGCACTTAGCCATGACTCTGAAACAGGAGGCCAATGTGCTCTTACTCGATGAGCCTTCAAATGATATTGACGTAAATACACTCAGGGCACTTGAAGAGGGCGTTGAGAACTTCGCCGGATGTGCCGTGGTTATTTCGCACGACCGCTGGTTTCTTGACCGAATTGCAACACACATACTTGCATTTGAAGGCAACTCACAGGTGTATTTTTTCGAAGGCAGTTATTCGGAATATGAGGAAAACAAAAAGAAACGCCTGGGCGACAGCGGCCCCACACGCATCCGCTACAAAAAACTGAAAGTGGATTAGGTATCGTCAGGGCAGCAGTTTTTGCTGATGTGTTACAAAGATAAAAGGCGGCCAAAAGCCGCCTTTTATACTTCATATTATATTGTAATTTAAATAAATAACAACTGGGTCAGGATGTAAATTGGCAGCAGGATGATGAGCGAAAACTTAAACATATATCCGAAAAAGCTGGGCATCGGTATTTTGTTCTCCTCAGCAATTGCTTTTACCATAAAGTTCGGGCCGTTGCCAATATAGGTCATCGCGCCAAAGAACACAGCCGCAACTGAAATGGCTGTCAGCAGAACTTCTGGGATTCCGGCAATCAGTCCGGTAGCATCAGGATCAGTCATGCCAAGGGCAAGTTTGTGAAAAGCCAGGGCTGTGGGGGCATTGTCGAGGAAAGCGCTTAAACTTCCGGTAGCATAGTAAAACATTGGCGCTGTTTCGATCCCGAGCGAGTGGGCGTTGTCGCGCAGCCACAGCAATGCCGGAACCATTGTTACAAAGATGCCCAGAAACAGGAAAGCAACCTCTATAATAGGTGTCCAGGTAAACTTGTTATCAATACGGAGTAATTTTGGGGTGAAATAAAGCGATAGTCCGGCAAAAAGCAACATGGATGCTTCACGTATAAAAGCAAGGTTGTGGTTGTCGTGGATGGCATGGATGTAGTTGGCATTGAGGAAGGCAACCGAAAGCACCACTCCGATGAGGAAGATAAAGTTATAGTTGCCTGAAAGAGAAATAGGCTGAATATGGGTTCTGTCGAGAATTTTGTTGATTGCAGGTTCCTTGCTGTAGTAATACCGGTCGAAAATATAATAAGTCACCAGCAACAGCCCGTTCACAAAGGCCCATTCCCTGGTCAGGCTGAAGAACCATTCAAACGGTGCGCCACGCAGATACAGCAGAAACAGCGGCGGATCACCAAGCGGGGTGAGCATACCGCCGCAGTTGGCAACAACGGCAATGAAAAATAGTATGGTATGTACCTTATACTTACGCTGCGAATTGGTTTTGATCACCGGACGGATCAGCAACATGGCAGCTCCGGTTGTCCCCATGAAAGAAGCCAGCACTGCTCCAATTCCCAAAAAAATGGTGTTTACAATGGGTTTGGCTTCAATGTCGCCCTTGAGTTGAATCCCGCCTGTGATCACAAACAGCGACCCCAGCAGAATGATGAAGGGAATGTAGTCGAATAGCATCTGGTGCATCAGGTCGTGCGACAAACCATTAGCAATCAAAAAGATTGATACAGGTATGCCCAATACCAGCGAAACAATAAGCTTGTTTCGGTTGTTCTCCCACCAGTGGTGAAAAAACAAAGGGCCAATGGCAATAAACAACAGGATGATTACAAAGGGGATAGAAGCCCACAAGGGAATCGGAATACTTTCAAGGTGTGTATGTTCCATATATTTTGGGTTTATAAATGAAGGCGCTAAAATACTACCTTCCTCTGTTGCATAAACCGATGAATGAATCTGACTTCTTAATTTAGAATGGTTTTAAATTACAAAGCTTGTTTTGGACACATACAGAAGCCGGAAGTGATGTAGAATAACGCTTAGCCAAACAGAACGCAATGTTTCGTATTTTTGCAGGGATATGAATAAAGTCAATAAATCAGTGTTTTCGGAACTTGTAAAGGCAAACAGGAGTTACAGGAAGTTTGACCAATCACAGCTTGTCTCGGAAGAGGAGCTAATAACTTTAATTGATCTTGCCAGGCTTGCTCCCTCCTCTAAGAACCGTCAGGCCCTGAAATTTCTGCCAATAACCGGAGATCAGGATATTGATGTTGTGTTCAGGCAGTTGAAGTGGGCTTGGTTTCTGAAGGATTGGGAAGGGCCTGCCGAACACGAACGGCCTCCGGCATATATCATATTATTACTTGATAAACAATTGAATGACAAGGCTGATTTTGATGCCGGAATTGCCGCCCAGACGATTTTGCTGGGAGCCGTGGAACGCGGTCTTGGAGGCTGCATTATAAGAACCATCAACAGGTATGAGCTGGGGAAATATTTTCAGTTGCCTGATTTTATGGAGATCATACTTGTTTTAGCCATCGGGAAGCCTGCTCAGACTGTTGTGCTTGATGAAGTGGATTATCGGGGCAATATGGAATACTGGACAGATGATGAAGGCAGGCATCATGTGCCGAAAAGAAGTCTGGATGAGTTGATTTACAAACCTCTGACAAGAAATGATCAGGATTGATGATGCATTGGTAAGTGAGGTTTCGTTGCGTGCAGCAGCCTCAGCCCGCAAACGCATGAACCATAATTTTCACCCACAGGCTACCGATCGCCTGCAACGAATGCTGAATGCCATGGAACCGGGAACCTACATCCAGCCGCACAAACACGAAAATCCCGACAAAACCGAGGCTTTCTTTTGTTTGCGGGGAAGGCTTTTGGTGGTAGAATACAGCGATGAAGGTGACATTGTTGACCACATGATACTTGACAGCCGCACTGCAAACTATGGCTGCGAATTGCCTCCGCGGACCTGGCACAGCATTATCTCACTCGAGACCGGCTCGGTTGCCTATGAAGTGAAGGATGGCCCATGGGATCCTGCTGATGATAAACACTTTGCTCAATGGGCACCGAAGGAAGGGGATGCAGATACGGTCATCTTCATCCAATCTGTTCTAAACTTATTAGGAATAACCGTAGGTTGAGCATAGACATCCGGATAGTTACAAATCCGGTCAGTTTGCATACATTTGCAGGCTTATCTTTTCCTAAAAGCGGACAAAAAACGAGCAATCCATGGCCCAGAAACCCTCCATACCCAAAGGCACACGTGACTTTGGCCCTCAGGAAACCATCAGACGCAACTATATTTTCGATACCATTCGTAAGGTTTTTCACCGATATGGCTATCAGCCTATTGAGACCCCTGCTATGGAAAACCTCAGTACATTGCTTGGTAAATATGGTGATGAGGGCGACAAACTGTTGTTCAGGATATTGAATTCGGGTGATTTTCTCTCGGATGTTTCTCCACAGGAATCATTTCCGGCGGCCCAGGAACTATTGCCCTTTATCAGTGAGAAAGGACTCAGATACGACCTTACCGTGCCATTTGCACGTTTCGTTGTACAAAACCGCAACGAACTGGTTTTTCCATTTAAGCGCTATCAGATACAGCCGGTTTGGCGCGCCGACAGACCCCAGAAAGGACGCTACCGCGAATTCTTCCAGTGTGATGCCGATGTCATAGGCAGCGATTCGCTACTTAACGAAGCCGAATTGGTTATGATGGTCAGTGATGTGTTCAGTGCACTGAACATTAAAGTTCTGGTGAAAATCAACAACCGAAAGATTCTCGCCGGACTTGCTGCCAGCATCGGATACCCCGAAAACCTGATTGACATTACCGTTGCCATAGATAAACTCGACAAAATCGGACTCGATGCAGTAAATCAGGAACTTATTTCAAGGGGGATTTCGGAGGAAGCCGTTCGTGCCTTGCAGCCCGTTCTTATGTTCAAAGGCTCATCCAACGAAAAACTTGACTTGCTCGAAGGCCTGATTATCGGAGAAGATATTGGGCGTAAGGGGATTGAAGAGGTAAAAGAGTTGTTTTCGTTGCTAAGAGCAATGAATCCGGCACTTGAGTACGAACTCGACCTTACATTGGCAAGGGGGTTAAACTACTATACAGGAGCCATTTTTGAAGTAAAGGCAATTGGTGTTCAGATGGGCAGTATTTGCGGAGGCGGACGATATGACGACCTGACCGGCGTTTTTGGTATGCCCGGCGTATCGGGGGTCGGCATCAGTTTTGGAGCCGACAGAATCTATGATGTAATGATGGAACATGAACTGTTCCCGAAAGCAGCCTCTGAAAGCTCTTTTGTTATGTTTGTCAACTTTGGTGCTGCCGAAACTGCCTATTGTCTCAAATCCCTGCTCGAATGCCGGGCCGCCGGCCTGAATGCCGAACTGTATCCCGACGCCGACAAAATGAAAAAGCAATTCAGGTATGCCGACCAGAAGCAGATACCCTGGGTAGTGCTTGCCGGGGAAACAGAGATGGCTCAGAATGTCTTTACCTTGCGCAATATGGCCGATGGAAGTCAGCAATCGGTTCCCTGTCAGCAATTGTCATCCAAACTGCTTGAAATCAAACAGAAAAACCAATGATTTACTGGATATTATCCTATCTGATTCAGGTGAACCGAAGGGCACTCTTTGTCAATAAGGCACACAACACCTGACAGTAATTTTTTTTTGTTTGTTCCAGAAAAGTGATCCTTATGAAAACACATTATATCAGCAACGAAAAGCTGACCTTTAAGCGTATATTTGATATTCTCCGCGAAGACTACACACTTGAGCTATCCGCTTCCTCCCGCCAGAAGATACAGAAATGCAGGGACTACCTTGACCACAAGCTTGCCGGCAATAGCGAGCCTGTGTATGGCATCAATACCGGATTTGGATCCTTGTGCGACACCCGTATTTCGCATGACCAGCTTTGTGAGCTTCAGCGAAACTTAGTGATGTCGCATGCCTGCGGAACAGGAGACAGGGTCCCTGATGAGATCGTTAAGCTCATGCTGTTGCTGAAGGTTCAAAGCCTGTCCTATGGCCACTCTGGGGTTCAGGTACAAACAGTTGAACGGCTGATGGCCTTTTTTAACAAAGACATTCTTCCTGTAGTTTACCAGATGGGTTCACTGGGGGCTTCGGGTGACCTGGCTCCGCTGGCGCATCTGTCGCTACCCCTGCTCGGCATGGGCGAGGTGGTTTTTAAAGGCGAAGTGCGTCCAATGGAAGAGGTGAACAACATCATGCGCTGGGAACCTGTTGTGCTGCAATCCAAGGAAGGGCTTGCACTGCTCAACGGCACCCAGTTTATGAGTGCTTATGGTGTATTCAGCCTGTTAAAGACATTCAGGTTGTCAATGTTGGCCGACATCGTCGGGGCACTCTCGCTCGAAGCATTTGATGGCCGGATTGAACCCTTCTGCGCACAGGTTCACCTGATCAGGCACCACAAAGGACAGATTGCCACTGCCGAAAGAATCCGAAAAATTCTCGAAGGAAGCGAGCTTATCTCAAGACCAAAGCAGCATGTGCAGGATCCTTATTCGTTCAGGTGCATCCCTCAGGTGCATGGAGCCTCAAAGGATTCGGTGAATTATGTGGCTTATGTTTTCAGCAACGAAATAAACGCTGTTACAGACAACCCCACGGTTTTTCCGGATGACGACCTGATTGTTTCGGCCGGTAATTTTCATGGGCAGCCGCTTGCATTGGCGTTGGATAATCTTGCCATTGCCCTTGCCGAATGGGGAAGTATTTCAGAGAGAAGGACATATCAGTTGCTTCATGGCAAAAGGGGACTGCCCCCATTTTTGGTCGCTGAACCGGGGCTGAATTCGGGCTTTATGATTCCGCAGTATACATCGGCTAGCTTAGTAAGTCAGAACAAACAGCTCTGCACCCCGGCTTCGGTAGATTCCATTGAATCATCACAGGGCCAGGAAGACCATGTGAGTATGGGAGCCAATGCAGCTACCAAAGCACTTAGAGTGGTCTATAACCTTGAACGTATTCTGGCTATTGAACTGTTCAATGCCGCTCAGGCCCTCGAATTCAGAAGACCCGCAAAGTCTTCCCCCTTTATCGAGGAGTTCGTTTCGGCCTACAGGGAATATGTGCCATTCCTTTCGAAAGACACCATTATGTACACCTCCATTGCAAAGTCCGTTGAATTTCTGCGGATTGTGCCGCTCAACATTCCTGATGCCCTGATCAAAGACGTGTGATCACAGCCTGATCAACCAAAAAGCAATTCATATGGTCTGCTGATGGTTTGTTCGAGTTGCTGCACCGACACATATTTGCTTAGCCTGAAAAACTCGTTTCCTTCGAAAAACACCAACAGACTTGGATTGGCAAATACCCCAAAATGAGCGTTGGCTTCAGGGCTGGCCGACGAATCAACCAAAACGAGTTTCATCAGCGGAAATTCATCTTTGAGCAGTTGCTCAACTCTGGGCCTCAGGCTGAGGCATGGGGCGCACTGATTGCTGAAAAAATACAACAGCAGGGCCTGATTGCTTTTGGTTTCGCGAACCAGTTCATCCGGAAGGAAGGAATTCATTTTTTTTGTGCAAATGTAAACAGCTTTTCAGAATTGAAAATGAAGAGTATAAGCTGTTTTTATAAACTTACGGTTTGTTGTTTCAAATCACCTTCTCGAACGAAATAATTACCTTAGCCGCTCAAACCAGTTAAAACACTTAAAACAAAGCGCATATGACACTCGTAATTACCGGCAGCAGAATGACTATCGAAGATGTGGTGGCAGTAGCCCGCCATGGTAAAAAGGTTGAACTCCATCCCGGTGCGGTTACACGCATTCAGGCATGCAGGGCCATGCTCGAGCGAAAGATTGTGGCCGGTGAGATTATGTATGGAGTGAATACTGGCATTGGCGAGTTTTCCGAGGTAGTATTGAATGATGATCAGGTCCGTGATTTTCAGAAGTATCTTATATACAACCATGCTGCAGGAATTGGCGACCCGATGCCACACGAATGGGTAAGGGGTGCCATGCTTGGCAGGATCAATGTTCACGCCCATGGCAATTCAGGATGTCGTCTGGAAATAACCCAGACACTTGTGGAGCTCCTGAACAAAGGGGTTACCCCATATGTATGCACCAAAGGCAGTGTAGGCGCAAGCGGCGACCTGGCTCCTATGTCGCAGATTGCCCTGTTGATGATGGGAGAGGGGAAAGCTTATTATCAGGGAGAACTGATGGACGGCCAGACAGCGATGGCCAAAGCCGGCATCCCTGTCCCGGGGCTTATGGCGCGCGACGGTTTGGCCACCATCAACGGGAGTAATGTGTTGACAGCCATGAGTGCTATATTTCTCTACGATGCTGACCGGTTCATGAAACAAGCCGAAATAGCTGCTGCAATGTCGCTCGAAGCCTTAAAGGCCAACATGAAGCCTTATGCCCCGAAAATCCATGAAGTGCGTGGATTTAAAGGCGCCATCAGAAGTGCTGCTGCCATTAATAAGGTTGTTAAAGGGGGCGATCTGTTCGAAGGACGCGTCAAATGCAAGGTTCAGGATGCATACAGCATGCGTTCGACACCGCAGGTGATCGGTGCTGCCCATGATGCCCTTGCCTGGGCACGGTCGCAGGTCGAAATTGAACTGAACGGGGTGGGCGACAACCCGATCTTCTTCCCCGAAGAAAACATACAGCTCAGTGGCGCCAACTTCCAGGGAAGCCCTGTTTCGGTGCCAATGGACATGGCAGGAGCAGTGGTTACTATGGTATGCGTGCTGTCAGAACGCCGGATGAACCGGCTGAACAATCCTGCATTGAGCGTGGGACTGCCGGCATTTCTGACCAAAGGCGCCGGAATGTTCTCAGGACTGATGCTTTCACAATACACTGCCGATATGCAGATTGTGGAGCAAAGGATACTTTCGGCCCCAGCCAGTATTCAATCAATACCCGCTGCAGCCGATCAGGAAGATTTTGTTTCGATGGGCATGAACACGGCACTTAAAAACTTCCAGATACTCGATAATGCCTATGGCATCCTGGGGATTGAATTAATGGCAGCCGCACAGGCCCTTGATTTCAGGGAATACCAGTTTGGACTGGGAACAAAAAAAGCCCATGAAGTCATCCGCAGGTACGTACAATTTCTCGATGTGGACAGGCCGCTGTATGATGACCACAACAGCATGAAAGCTTTGGTTCAGTCATGCGAAATACTGGAAGAGGTTGAACAGCTGATTGGCAGCCTGAATTAAGGGCATTACAAACAATTATAATACTGCAAAGGAACTACATGAATTCAGAACAACCTATACAGCCAGCCCGGCGGCCTGCATTTCTTTCGGTGATTTTAGTGCTCAGTTTTATCGGGAGCGGTATGGGAGCCGTGAGTAACCTGTTTGTGTATTTAGTACACCCAACATTATTAGAGCTCATTGAAAGCGGCGTCTATGATAACTTTGGCTTCGATCTCGCTTTCTTCTCATCCATTAACCGGAGTTTTTTTCTGCTTTCAGGACTTTTGCAGGTAGTTTCGTTTACAGGAGTGACCCAAATGTGGAAACTGAAACGTTCCGGTTTTCACCTATATGCCATTTCTCAGTTGATGATGCTGATAATGTCAACCATTTATGTGTATAAACCTCTGGGTACCTACCCCATGTTCGATCTGTTGTTTGCAACTTTATTTATCCTGATGTACCTCAGGTTCAGACCAATAATGAATTAGCCTATGTCGGATGAAAACATACAGGAGAATAAAGGCAGAGCAGTTAGCAGGAGGCCTAACCCGCTGTTGTTCAGGTTTGTTTGCTTTTTTGCGATAGCCTATTATGGCCTTATTTTGATTTCGATGGCAACAGCATTGTTGTTTAGTGATTTTCTTGCCGGAATGGGCATTATTTATGTGCCTGAGTTAGACCTTAGCCGGTTGAAAATAGCCATGTATCTGTTGGCCGGGCTCATGCTGAATGCCGGTGTCATAACCGGGGTATGGATGATGCTTCGCCGGAAACGGGCAGGAATTTCGGTGTTCATGACCAATGCCCTGTTGGTAATGTTGTTTCAGTTTATCCCGAGCGGTACCGGAGGCTGGCAAAAATACGTGGCTGAATTACTGATTATGTTGGTTTTGCTGTTGCTTTACTTGCACCGGAAATCGGTAAAAAAGCCGGAAACACAAGATTAGATCACCTGTTGGTGTCCAAAGATTTATTTTTTTTCTGAACATTTTTTTGCCACAAACACTTGATTTCAAAAGAGGTTTGCATTAATTTTGGTAAATATTAGAAAAAATTTTCATTAATTTATTGTAAAGTTCGCGGAGATAGTTTTAACTTGCACCTTAATTGCAAACGTTTGCAAGCATATTATAACGTTTAACCAAATACATGTTTTAATCAATTCACTAACCAAAATTCATCATTATGAGAAAAATTACAATTATGTTGGTGTTCTTGCTGATCGCAGGTGTGAATTTCGCATTTGCCCAGTCGAGAACCGTAACTGGTAAAGTTACCAGTTCGCAGGACGGCATGGGGATTCCGGGCGTGACTGTGATGGTTAAGGGTACCACGATTGGGACAACAACAAACCTTGACGGGATGTACTCCCTGAATGTACGCCCCGAACACAGGACACTGTTGTTCACCTTTGTTGGTATGAAAAACATCGAACTATCCCTGGGCACCCAGACAAGCATCAATGTGGTGATGGAGCCTGATGTGCTTCAGATCGACGAGGTGGTTGTTACTGCTTTAGGAATCTCAAGAGAGAAAAAATCTCTTGGATATTCTGTCGAATCTGTTGGTGGCGAGGAGCTTTCCCGCTCCGGAGAGCCGAATGTTATTCAGGGTCTTGCAGCTAAAGCAGCAGGTGTGCAAGTTATTGGTTCTGGAGGTACACCTGGCGCTTCGAGTAAGATTTTGATCAGGGGTAACTCTACTTTTACCAATAACAACCAACCTTTGATTGTTGTTGACGGTGTTCCAATTGATAATTCAACGAACGGAACCGTTGCCGGAGATTATCCTTTTACAGCTGAACTTCAGGGCGTAAACAACTCAAACAGAGCGTTGGATTTAAATCCTGATGATATTGAGTCAGTTACTATACTTAAAGGACCCGCTGCTGCCGCTTTGTATGGAGTACGCGCAGGTAATGGCGCCATTGTATACACCACTAAAAGAGGTAAAGCCACAAAAGGAGTTCGTGTAACCTATGGTTTAAATTATGAAATTAGTCAAGTAAATAAGCTTCCTAAACTGCAAGATAAATATGCACAGGGTGTTGGAGGTGGTCAATTTGACGCTGACGGAAATCCAACCACGGGAACATTTGTTGAAGCAGACCCGGGGCCTGATGGAATTTGGAACACAGGTGATGATGCCTTTGGAACACCAAATAGCTGGGGGCCTACTATTGAGTCCTTAGGACTTAAGGCTATTGATAATATGGGTAACTTTTTCACAACAGGAACTGGTATCACACACAATCTGTCTGTATCTGGTGGAGACGATATTACTTCTTTCAGGACGTCTTTTTCCCATCTTGACCAAAGCGGGGTAGTACCAAACACAGAATTTAAACGCACAAGTGTACGACTGACCGCAGATCATAAGCTAAGTGATCGGATAAAGGTTGGTGGAACAGCTAATTACATTAAGTCAGGAGGCACCAAAGCGCAAAATGGTAGTAATCTGGCAGGAGTTATGCTTTCTTTATTGAGGGCTCCTAGAAGTTTTGACCTCAATCCCGGTGGAGGTGAAGGCTATTTGTATGAAAATGGAGAACAAAGAAGGTATTTCTTTCTTTACGATAATCCGTATTTTACAGTACACAAAAACCCATTCACTGATGATATTAATCGTTTTTTGGGAAATGTTTTCATTGAGTACATGCCATTACCATGGCTGAAAGCCACATACCGTGTAGGTGCAGATGCATATTCCGATCAACGCAAACAGATTTTTGCAATAGGATCCATGCAGCCAAATGAACCTACTGGTGAAATTAACGAAAATATTCAGCGCTACAGAGAGTTTAATTCAGACCTTATTATAACGGCTGATCATTCATTCAATGAAGATTGGAGAGGCGGTTTGACAGTTGGTAATAATCTTAATCAGAGGAACTTCCAAGACTTGTTTGCTCGTGGCACAATTCTTAGTATACCTGATTTCTACAATCTTAGCAATGCTGCAAGTCTTTACTCAAGTGAAGTGAACAGTACCCAAAGAACGGCTGCACTTTTCTTTGACGCAAATATTGGTTATGCTAACATGGTGTTCCTTGGAGTGACTGGCCGTAACGAGTGGGCATCTACATTTGGTCCAAACAAAACCAATTTCTTCTACCCGTCTGTTAATACATCATTTATTTTTACTGAGTTGATACCTGAAAATAAGATTCTCAGCTTTGGTAAGCTAAGGTATAGTTATGCTCAGGTAGGTATTAATCCACCTCCTTATCGAACAAAAACTTATTTCGTATCACCAACATTCACAGATGGCTTTACAAATGGTCTTTCCTTCCCTTATCTGGGACAAGGTGGTTTTGGATTTAGTGATGTTCTTGGCAATGCAAATCTGGAGCCTGAGAAAACCACAGGAAATGAAGTTGGTCTTGACCTAAGGTTTTTAAATGGTCGGTTGAATGTTGACTTCACGTATTATAATCAACTTTCTGAGCAAATTTTGGTTTTTCGACCGATTGCACCATCATCAGGTTTTGAATCAGTATATTCCAACTCAGGAAAGATGAGGAACTCAGGTATCGAGCTTGTTGTTGATGGAGACATTATCAAGAATAAGAACTTCACTTGGAATCTGGCAGTGAATTTTACTAAGAATAAAAATGAGGTACTTGAACTTGCCGAAGGCGTTGATGAAGTTAGTGTGCTTGCTGCGTTCACCTCGATTGGTTCTTATGCAATTGTTGGAGACGCATATGGTGCCTTATATGGAACCCGTTGGCTGAGAAATGATGCCGGTGACCTAATTATTGGAGCAAATGGATTACCAAAAGTAGATCCGTTAAGAGGTAATATTGGAAATCCATTTCCCGATTGGACCATGGGCATAAACAATTCCTTCAATTATAAAGGAATTAACCTTAGTTTCCTCTTTGATATTCGCGAAGGCGGAGATTTGTGGAACGGAACTCTGGCACGTATCTACCAATATGGTCTACCAGAGGAAACTGTGAACAGAAATCAGAAATATATCATTCCCGGTGTTAAAGAAGACGGAACTCCCAATGACAAGGAAATTGATGCACGTACATACTTCTCAAATTATTGGGGCGACAGAGGCGGAGCTGCAGTTGAACAAGCTATTTATGATGGTTCATGGATTAGATTGCGTGAACTTACATTAAGCTACAGATTCAATACTAAGGCAAAGTTGCCTCTAGTTCAGTATATTGATCTTTCATTTACCGGAAGAAATCTTTGGTTAAGCACAGATTATCCCGGAGTTGATCCTGAAACCAGCCTCACAGGTGCAGGTACGAACCTCAATGGATTTGATTATTTCAATAATCCTGGTACAAAGAGTTATATCTTTGGTTTAAAGATCGGTATATAATTGTTAGTTTATAAATATAAAAAAGAAAATAATATGAAAAAAATATCAATTATCCTGCTTGCAGTGGCCATGTTATTCACGGCTGGCTGTAATAAGTTCATCGAGGGATATGACGTTTCTCCAAATAATCCAAGCGAAGTAACACCCGCTTTGATGTTGTCAAGCATCGAAGTTGCTACCTTCGCTATGTATGCTGGTGGACTAAATAGAAATTCTTCTGTGTTTGTTCAGCAGATCGAAGGAACCGATGCCCAGATGCATGATGTCGCTAACTATGTACTTCTTGAAGGAGATAATGTAAATGAATGGAACTCCATCTACACTGATATTATTGTCGAAACAAATGAACTTATCAGTATTACAGAGGTGAAAAGTCCATATTATGCTGGAATTGCTAAAGTTCTGAAGGCCATGGCACTTGGATTTGCAACTGACCTTTGGGGTGATATACCCAATCGCGAAGCTGGTAAAGGGATTCTTGGACCTCAATACTACAGCCCTAAATACGATGAGCAACAAATTGTTATCGCTGATATTCAAATTTTATTGGATGAAGCAATAGCCTTGTTGTCAAAAGATGCAGGTGAAAATGCTATTAAGCCTGCCGGAGACGACCATATTTTCGGCGGTGATGTTAAAGCGTGGATAAATACAGCTTGGCTACTAAAAGCACGCTATGCTATGCGCCTCAGTAAGAAAGACTCAAATGCATCAACAAATGCACTTGGATTCTTGACGAAAATTGATGGAGACGCAAAAGATTGCATGGCAGTTTTTGGTCCCAACAGCAATGAGCTGAATCCATGGTATGCATTTTCAAATGCCAGATCCTCTTACCTGAGAATGGGAGAGTTTTTTGTTAATTTCCTTAAGGGAATCAGCGATCCTCGCCTGCCATTCTTTGCTGCACCTGATGCAAATGGAGATTTCATTGGCGCTGCACCGAATTCTTTAAATATTGAGGCTTCTAATATTGGGCCGTTGTACAATTCAAATCTTCAACCATTGCCTTTGGTGATGTTGTACGAAGCTAAATTTATCGCAGCAGAAGCTAATTTTAGGAATGGGGCTCTTGGTCCTGCCGCTGATGCTTTGAATGAAGCAATTAAACATTCTGTTATCCAGGTTACCGGTGGTCCAGATCAAACCTATTTTGATGCGCAAGCAAGTGAAACAGCTGCATCCGTGTCTTTAGAGAAGATTATGGTTCATAAATATGTTGCCTCATTCTTGCAGGTTGAAGCTTATAATGACTGGAGAAGGACTGGATTTCCTGTAATTACTCCAAATCCTACTGCAACTGCGAATGATGGTAAGATTCCTGTTCGATTCCCTACACCACAGGATGAGCGTATCAATAACCCAAATGCTACCGTTGTTTCAGATATTAACTTACATGTTTGGTGGGCTCAATAAGTCCTATTTCCAAATCAGTTAACCATGAGGCTGCCTTTCAGGGCAGCCTCTTTTTTTTGTAGGAAACTTGGCAAAATGTTTTTTGTCAGCAGAATGCATCATTGATAGGATTGTGACAAAAGCTAACAATAGTCTCGTTTTGAATTGAATAATATTCAATGAGATTAAATATTCAATGGAAAGTATTTCTACTTTTGCGGTTTAGAAACAATCTAAATAACCAATCAAACTCTTCAACACATGAAACAGACCTCCAAATTTTTACTTATTGCTTTTTTTCTCGTCAGTTTGCTCAGTTTTGATGCCCTGGCAGGCAAAAAGAAGATCATCGTAAGTGCTTCGCAAAACGATGCCAAAATTTTTGTTGACGGCGTTCTTTCGGGAACCGGACAGGTAACTATTGTTGTGCTAGACAACAGTTGCGTAACTGTTAAAGCTGAGAAAACAGGCTATCTGCTGTCAACAGTAACCTTCTGCAACAGGAAGAACGCTGCAACATTACCTAAATCATATTACATTGATATGGTGCGTGATGATTCCTATGATGCATCAATCCAGACCGACATTGCTAATATTGATATGGAAATAAGGTCGGGTAAGAATTACAACGATGCCTGGAGATTAATAAACCAGATCGTGGCATCATATATCGATGCCATTGAAATTACGGACAAAGAAACAGGATACATACGCACCTCGTGGGAAGTGAAATCATTTTCGCAGAACACCATACGCACAAGAATCATTGTGAAACTCGGCTCGGAAAATCCTTTGACGTTTAAGGTTAAACTGGTAAGTGAATATGCAATGTCACCTTTGACGAGTGTGAAGTCAGATGAACTGTTCCGCGAATGGGACCGTGTTCTGCGTAAGTATGCCAATATTTTGCCCGAAATCCAAAGCCGGCTTCAATAGCGTTGTTTATCAATAATTGCAAATGAACATGAAAACCAGATATTTGGCTTTGATTCTTTTTATGCTGCCAGTCAGTATGTTTGCTCAGGTTTATACCGGAGAAGTCATCGGTGGTTCAGATATTCCTGAACAAAACAACAAGAAAGAACGCAGACAGCGCAATACGACTACAGCAGCCGGCAAGCAAAAGTATATTAAGCTTACCTATTTCATGCCAGAGATGTATCCTTATGCCTTCTATACCGACGGGCCATTTATTCCGGGATCAGGAGCAAGTTTTGGGGCTCTTTTCGAAAGGGGAGGGTTCAGGTTCTTCAGCGATAATTTTATGATCAACGATATGGCCAATATTGGTCTGTTCTCCGGTTTTGGTGTGGGTGTTGAGGTTCATGATTTTAATCTTCAGGCTGATTTTGATGGGTATAAATTGCCCTTTTTCTTTGCCGACTATAAAATCGGACCGGATTTCAGGTTCGAGATTTCCAATAACCTGAAGTTCGATTTGTATGGGAGTATAGGTGCTCTTGCCTGTTACGGAGGCCTGGTCTATGGCTCATATACCAATGGCGAAGAATTCACATACCAGCAAAGGACTCCTGTGCTTACCCTGCAGACCGGGGTTGGGTTCAACGTGGTATTGATGAACTGGCTCATTCTGGGCACGCACTTTACTTTTGCCGATGGCACTTTTAAGTATACGATTGACAATGAGTTTGGCTCAACGGAAAAAAATTATGAAGTTTCGCTGAACAGTTTCAGAGTATCTTTAGGATTCTTTCCGTGATATAATGATGCTCTTAATGATCAAGCGGAAGGTTTATAACAATCTTCCGCTTTTTTATAAAAATATTTTGTGATTCCGGGACTGGTTATTTCAAACCTTCAAGCTGCAATTGGTACATACCAGGCTAATCCCTGAGTTGGCTGATTGGTTGGACAACGTGAGCAGAATCCTGAACAGATGTTGCTTCCATTGTTCCCGAACGAAGCTTTTCCAGTTCTGCCAACTTTGACTGCACCAACTCCATATATTGACTCATGTTTTTTTCCTCAACCGGTTTTGCAGGCGGGGATTCAACTTTAAGTGGGTTCACCGGACTTCCGTTTTTAAAGAACCGGAAATCGAGGTGCGGTCCGGTAGATAAGCCGGTGCTGCCCACATAGCCAATCAGTTGTCCCTGACTTACCCTTGTACCCTCGCTGATCCCTTTGGCAAAGCTTTTCAGGTGCAAATATGCAGTTGTGTACACGCTGTTATGCTTAATATACAGGTAATTGCCTGCTCCGCCACCCTGATATCCTTTTTTGGTAACCACTCCCTGGCCTATGGCATAAACAGGCGTGCCTACCGGAGCGGCATAATCAACCCCGTGGTGCGGCCTGTGGTATTTGAGCACCGGATGATAGCGGCTGTTCGAGAAATGTGAACTGATTCTGCTGTATTTCAAAGGCGCTTTGAGGAATGCCCTTTGAAGGCTTTGGCCTTTTTCATCAAAATAGTCGCCCATGCTGTCCTGTTCAAAATAAAAGGCAAACTGGTCTTTACCATAATGGTTGAATCGGGCGGCTAATATTCTGCCCAAACCAACGGCTTTATTTTCAACAAACAATTGCTCATAGATGATCTCAAAACGGTCATTTTTCTGAATGCCAAAAAAGTCAATTGTCCAGGCATATATTTCTGATAACCTGATGGCAAGATTCACGTCATAGCCATTGCCAGCCATGGCATTCCACAGCGAAGATTGTATTGTCCCCACTGCTGTTTCCACCCGCTTTTCCACTTCTTTTGCGCCTCTCCGGGCATAAATGGAATCCCGCAGGCCGAACACCACAAATTGCGTGTAATCAATTTCGTATATAAAATATTTTGCTGTAAATGACGAGTCCGGAGCGCATAAAAGGGTGTAAGGGTTCCCGGCTTTGATCTTCCGCACATCAAATACTCCGCGGAATTCCCTGGCTATCTTGTCAATTACAGCGTATTCAACATTGTAGCCCAGAAGCAGGTCAGCAAGGAACTGATTTGGCCTCACTATTCCCTGGATCACATTAAATGAGTCAATTACCATGTCATACATAATGACAGGCTCGGGCGGGATGATGTCGGGTACTTCTGTGTTATGATTTTTTTTGCTTGTGCACGAGGCAATTGCAACTGCAATGAATAGGAAGATGGTAAAATAATATCTCATGTTATTATTAGGCAACTTCCAAAGGATGCTGCTGTTGAAGTGTTTATAAATTAAAAGTTAGCAAGCGAGCCGTGCAAAAATAATCATTAATGGCAAACTGAACCCGAAAATCTACATATGATTCAGGGCATATTCCCTGCCGGCTCTGAGGGCTTTGTGGTTGAGTTCAACCACGTCAGCACCTTTGGATCCGAAAATAGCTTCGATGGCTTTTGTAAAACTGTTTTCCTGTAACCCAAGCAGTGGTGATGCTGCTCCAAGCACAACCATATTGGCTGCTTTCACTGATCCGCATTCCTTGGCAATCTGGTCGGCATCAAGTGTAATATACTTTGGAAGTTTCCATATTTCCTGCAACAGGGTTTCCATGTCGGGATAGTTTGGAATGTTCACAAAGGGGTTGATGCTGGTAACTATGTATCCATCGTGCCTGAGCATATTCAGGTATCTGAGCGATTCCATGGGTTCGACCGAGATGACGATGTCGGCTTTACCTTCCGGGATCAGGTCGGATGCTATTTCTCCGGAAGAAAGCCGCAGGTGTGACTGCACAGCTCCTCCGCGCTGGCTCATGCCATGCACTTCGGCTTGTTTCAGGTGGAGGTTTTCGGCCAGCGCTGCCATTCCGATACAGGCAGCAATACTAAGGATGCCTTGTCCGCCCACTCCTGCTAAGATAATGTCTTTTGTCATGTTGCTGATAGGTTTTGATTACACATCCATTGATTTGGCCCTGGCTTTCTGGCGCATTTTCCGGTTCAGGGTCTGAATACACTCACGGCGCGGAATGATTACCGAAACGCCCTGATAAGCGAGTTCTTCCCTGATGACTTTCACGTTTTCCTCATGAAACTTATGCAATGGTTTCAGCACCTTGATGTGCTCTTCGGGCACGCCAACACCGCGGCAGATATCTTCAACCCTTCCGTAGGCCGATGAAGTCTGACCTCCTGTCATGCCGGTGGTTGCATTGTCGAGGATCAGAACGGTAATAGGCGAATTGTTGTTGACAGCATCGAGCAGGCCGGTAATTCCCGAATGGGTGAAGGTGCTGTCGCCAATGGCAGCTACAGCGGGCACGAGGCCGGCATCAGCAGCACCAATAGCCATGGTGATGGAAGCACCCATATCCACACAACTGTTAATGGATTCGAGTGGTTCGAGGGCGCTCAGGGTATAGCAGCCGATATCGGAAAAGACCCTTCCACGGCCATACTCAAGCAGAGCTTCATTGAGGGCAAGAAAGGCATCGTTGTGGGAGCAGCCATCACATAATTTTGGGGGCCGGTTACGGATCAGGCCCGGCGATTGAAGTTCTGTTTCAAACGACATCCCTAATGCCTTACCGACAATATTTGGGTTCAGTTCACCATCCCGAGGCAACGAACCATCGAGCCTTCCGCTGATTTTCTTTCCTTTGTTGAGGGTTCCTTTTAATAGTTCCTCCAGAATTGGATAGCCGTCTTCAAGTATCAAAAGGCGGTCGTTTTCTTCATAAATACGATTCAACAGATCAATCGGTACCGGATATTGTCCTACCTGCAGCACAGGATAAGGAACCTTATGGCCGGCGAAGTTCTCGATCAGGTAATTATAGGCCAGACCGCAGGCAATAATCCCAAGGCTTCTGTCAGATCCTTCATGATACGAATTAAACCCTGAGTGTGCAGCCTCCTGTTCGAGTTCTGTTTGTTTGTCGAGTAATTCTCTGTATTGTTTTCTGGCAATGGAGGGCAGCAGCACGAATTGTCTCAGGTTTTCCGGAAGTTTAAGTTCGTTCTGTGGTCTGTTTTCATTCCGGCTGACACCTGTGCGGGAATGTGCCAGACGTGTGGTGATGCGAATCATTACCGGTATTTTCAACCGTTCTGAAAGCTCGAATCCGTAATGCACCATGTCATATGCCTGCTGCTGGTTGGCAGGTTCAAGCACCGGAATAAAGGAAAATTTCGCATAAAAACGCGAATCCTGCTCATTCTGAGATGAATGCATGGAAGGGTCATCGGCGGCCACCACAATAAGGCCACCGTTAGCACCTGTTATGGCTGAATTTACAAAGGCATCAGCAGCAACATTTAGCCCGACATGTTTCATGCACACCATAGCCCTTTTGCCGGCATATGACATGCCCAGTGCCGTTTCCATAGCAGTTTTCTCATTGGCTGACCATAAGGCGCGGATCCCGTTCGATCTGGCTTCCTTTGAGGCCTGTACATATTCCATAATCTCTGTTGAAGGTGTGCCGGGATAAGCATATATGCCCGACATGCCTGCATCAATGGCTCCTTGTGCAATGGCTTCATCACCTAATAATAGCAGTTTTTGCATATCGTAAAGCTTGATAAATGAGTTACTTAGCTTGTAAAATTTTCAATGTTACAAAACTAACAATTTACTGTATGCCATAAAAGCCGCTTAGCTTAATCATACTCATTCTAAATAATCGGCCGGCACAATGGTTGGTTTCGGGTAATTTGGTCTATACAGGTAAACACATGGTTAACGGAAGGGTTGGTAAAGTTTACTGACAGGTTATTATTAAGATACTACCTTTGCAAAAAACATGAACTTATGAATCTGTTGGCTATTGTTTGGGATGTAAGTCCGGAAGTGTTTGCTTTTCCTGACTGGTTGCCTTTGCTTGGCGGGCGTGGAGTGCGCTGGTACGGTGCGCTGTTTGCAGCTTCATTCATTGTCGGTTACATGATCATGCAGCGCTTGTTCAGGCGCGAAAAAATTGGCGATAAGGTTCTTGATCAGTTGTCCACTTATATGATAGTCGCCACAGTGGTCGGAGCCAGGCTTGGTCATTGTCTGTTTTACGAACCGGCTTATTATTTGGCCAACCCAATCGAGATTTTAAAGGTTTGGGAAGGTGGTCTTGCTAGTCATGGAGCAGCAATAGCCATTATCATTGCGTTGTATTTTTTTGCCAGAAAACAGCAGAAACCACTCATCTGGATACTGGATCGCATTGTGATCGTAGTGGCACTTGCCGGATTTTTTATCAGAATGGGTAATTTAATGAATTCCGAGATTTTCGGGTATGTGACCAATTTGCCGTGGGGATTTCAATTTGTGCGCTCCCACGATCCTGAATTGAGAAGTGATCCGCGACATCCTACTCAGATTTACGAAGGCTTATGGTATCTGGCAACTTTCGTTTTCCTGTACTGGGCATATTTTAAAAAGTCAATGGGCGAAAGACAGCCTGGTTTTATTTTTGCTGTCTTCCTGATCAATATCTTTGGTTCACGGTTTTTTATTGAGTTTTTGAAAGAACCTCAGGTGGGATTTGAAGCTTCAATGACTTTGAATATGGGCCAATGGCTTAGTATTCCTTTTGTTCTGGCTGGGATTTATCTTTGGTATTGGGGCTGGAAAAAAGCTAAAAAAGCCTGATAAACAGGCTTTTGATTGAAGTTATTGTGTTCCCACAACAAGTTTAATATGTACTGCGCTTAATAGCCAAAAAGATTGATTTGTGCCATGAAGGCATCTTCAATTTCTTTTGCCAGTTCAATTTGTTTGTGTTGGTCTGCTATTTGAGCGAGGCGTTGCAGCACAGCCATTGCTTCCTGAATGTTGCTGTCATAGTAGGCTTTGAATTTAGCACCGAGGCTGTTGTAATACCTCAGATCATCAAGATATCGGTTTAGGAGTAACCTGGCTAACTCGTTGCCTTTTTCTATATTATCTGCCCTGTAATAAACTTCAACCCAGGGCAGCATGTAAAAGTCAAAAGTTATTTTCTCGTGTGGGAAGAAATACATTCCCTTATCGAGGACTGCGGAAGCTGAATCAGGTTTGGCTTCTGCGATCAATGCCTGCGCCAGGCGAACATAGCTTTGTTTGGCCATTATGGAGTTTCGGTTGCTTTCGCGGTCAACGGTTACATCGGGCAGGTGAAGGTTGCCCCAGCTGGCCTTTTCCATCAACAGTTCCCATGATCCGGCAGTATAAACTCCACCCAGATTTTGAACCACACCTTCTGCTTCAACAGGCATAAACCGGTAAACCATTCCTTCCATGTGGCAGTATTTGTCAACATTTAGCACCTTGCTCACGCTGTTTGGGTTGGTAAAGTAGATGGGGCGTTCCCAGTTGTTGGATGCTATAAAGTCAAGCAGCATGAGGTCGTTTTTGTACAGTCCGTTTTGTTTTATTTCCCAGGTGATCTCACTAACGATACGGTCATGCATACTTTCGGGGACTGTTCCGCTTCTGATGACTGCCTGTTTGTCGATGGTTAGCTTAACTTTTGTTGTTGGAAAATAATTGATCCGTTCGCCTGTTTGCAGGGGTACTTTGGTCTGATCGCTTTCATTGGCCACAAAGTCTATCAGATCCTTCAATTCCACAGGCCCCTGAATACGTTCGAGAACAGGAATATACTCATTTACTCCTTTGTTGTATTGTTCGGGGCGCAGGGTAAGGGGGAGCCTGTCGGATTCGTACACTTTTTTGCCTAGCTGATGCACATACCAATCACCTGAGGCGAGCATATAATTGACAACCCTCATGTCTGTGCGGAAGTTTTCAACTTCCTGCACATACCAGAGGGGGAAAGTGTCGTTGTCGCCATTGGTAAATATTACTGATTTTGGTGCACATTGGGCCATATAACTCATTGCGAAATCCCTTGCTGCATATTTTCCCGACCTGTCGTGGCCTTCCCATCCTTCGCGGGCCATGATGCCCGGAACAAGGATAAGAGCAGCAGCTGAAACAGCAACTGCCGTAAGTGCTTTAGCACCTGATTTTTTACTCAAAAGTTCATACAGATAAAGCACTCCGAATCCAATCCAGATGGCGAAGGCATAAAATGATCCTGCGTAGGCATAATCACGTTCACGTGGTTGATAAGGTGTTTGGTTCAAATAGACAATAATTGCTAGGCCGGTCATCACAAACAGCAGGAAGACCACCCATGTGTCCTTCCGGTTTTTGTTGAAATGGTACACAAGGCCCAATAGACCAAGCAACAAGGGCAGAAAGTAAAACCGGGCTCTTGCAGGATTATTCATGCTCTCGGGAAGGTCTTTCTGGCTCCCCAGCCTGAACGAGTCAATGGCATTTATGCCACTGATCCAGTTTCCATTTTCATATTCGCCCTGACTTTCAATGTCGTTTTGGCGACCTGCAAAATTCCACATGAAGTACCTTACATACATATGTGAAACCTGATAAGAGAAGAAGAACTTCAGGTTTTCACCAAAAGTAGGCCTGATAATCACTTCAGATGTCCCATTGGGTTTGGTGACCCTTATAGGAATTCCTTTGTCGCCGCCATATTGCTTGTACACCCTAATGTGGCTTGGCTTTTGATTGCTCCACATACGCGGGAAAATAGTAGAGAACCGACTGTCATAAACAGGCTTGGTGCTGCGTCTGTGGTCGGTAATCACATATCTTCCTTTGTTTTTATCTTTTACATACACCGGATTTCCGTCTTTGTAGGATTCTATCGGTGCCGTATAATACTGCCCGTAAAGCAACGGCCAGTCGCCGTATTGTTCCCTGTTCAGATAAGCCAGCATGGTAATGGCATCGCTGGGTTCGTTTTCGTTGATCGGTGTATTGGCATTGGCCCTGATAATCAACATAAAGAATGACGAATACCCGATAAGGATAAACATAAATGCCAGGATTGCAGTATTTAGAATTACTTTACCCCGTTTTTGTGTGTATTTAAGTCCGAAAATAATCAGTCCGATAAGCAGAGCAAAATAGATCAAGGTTCCTGTGTTGAAAGGCATTCCCAGGCTATTGACAAAGGCAAGTTCGAAGGATCCCGCCAGTTTTACGATCATGGGAATAATCAGGTTCATGATAAAAGCCAGTATCAGCAGGGAGATGAGCCCTGAAACGATGAACCCTTTTGCAGTGGGTTGAAATTTCTTATAGTAAAACACGTAAACAATGGCCGGAATAGCAAGCAAATTAAGCATATGTACCCCGATAGACAGGCCAACCATGTATGCGATGAACAGCAACCAGCGGTAGTTGTGTGGTTCGTCGGCTACCGTTTCCCACTTAAGGATTGCCCAGAAAACAACTGCCGTAAAGAAAGACGACATGGCATATACTTCGCCTTCAACAGCTGAAAACCAGAACGAATCGCTGAATGTGTAGGCCAGAGCACCTACAGCACCGGCACCAATGATGGCCAGGTTGTTGCCTGAGAAGGTTTCGTCGGCGTCAATGGAAACTATTTTGCGGGCAAGTAGGGTAATTGTCCAAAACAGGAACAAAATTGTAAAACTGCTCGACAGTGCCGACATCACATTCATCATCAGGGCTACATTGCTGACATCCCCAAAGGCAAACAAACTGAAAAACCTGCCGAGCATCTGGAACAGGGGCGCTCCGGGGGGGTGTCCTACCTGAAGTTTATAGGCAGTGGAAATATATTCCCCGCAATCCCACCAGCTGGCTGTTGGCTCAAGGGTTAAAAAGTAAACGGTGGTGGCAATCAGGAATACTACCCAGCCTGCCAGGTTGTTCAGTTTTTTAAAATCCATTGTTTATGAATATTTTGTGTACAATTGAAACATGAAGCGAAGGTACAGATTCAAGGCAAAAATAAGGCTAAAAATGTGAGGGGCTTAAGTTTTTTTAACAAGCTGTTATAAAGCCCAGTCAGAATCATACCTATATTGACATCATATAGGTTGTTTTATAGCTTTTCCCGGCCTGATCCTGTTCTCATGCAATATTGCTCCACATCAGAGGCTGTCTGGCTTGCGTTGCAGCAATAAATTCCCTGACTGAAATGTTCATTGCAGATGGTTACCTTACGCTGGGCAATACGTTGAATATTGATCAGGTGCCTGGCCGAGATATTGTCCGTAGTGATGTTTTTTCCGCCGGTTCCGCAGGCCAGGGTCAGGGAGGGCTGAAGGCCGTTGTAGGTTCCGCCAAGTGCCCCTTGCGAGGAGGGTTGATTCACCAATATCCTGCCTGCATTCATTGTTTCGGCGAAATACCGTATCTTGGTCTCATCGTTTGAAAATATACTGGCAGTGTGGCCTAAGCCGCCATAACGATTAATCTCGCGGCAACGGGCAATGCCCTCATCGAAACTGTCAACTTCGTAATAGGCTAATATGGGAGCCAGTATTTCGAAAGACAAAGGCGACTCCAGCCCAACTTTATCCAGATGCGCAATAAGAACCGAGGTGTGTTCAGGCACTTCAAATCCTGCCATACGGGCTATTTCAGCGGCCGGTTTGCCGATCACCGCTGCATTCATCACGTGCTGCGACATATTGAATGCAATTGGTTCGAGCATTCTGATCTCATCCTGACTTAAAAAATAGGCCCCTCTTTTAACAAACTCTTCTTTCAGTTCGGCTGTGTTATACCGCGAAACTACCACCGCCTGTTCACTCGCACAGATGGTTCCGTAATCAAATGTTTTTGAAAGAAGTATCTGATCCACAGCAAAGGCTACATCGGCTGTTTTACCAACATAAACAGGAACATTTCCAGGTCCGATTCCGATGGTGGGATTTCCCGAACTGTATGCGGCCCTCACCAGGCCTACCGAGCCTGTTGCCAGAATGAGTGCAGTTCTTTTGTGTGCCATGAATGCCAACACTTCGTCCTTGTTCACTCTTTTCAGCCACTGTACACAATGCTCGGGGGCTCCTGCGGCAATAGCAGCTTCGTAACAAATTTTTGCTGCCTCGATGGTGGATTTCCGTGCGCCACCATGTGGACTGATAATAAGCGGATTACGGGTTTTCAGACTGATCAGTATTTTGAAAATGGCCGTACTTGTGGGGTTTGTTACAGGAGTAATCGCAAATACAGGCCCTAACGGTCTGGCGATTTCGGTGATTCCTGATACCGGATCATGTGAAACAATTCCGGCCGACCTGAAATCACGAATGTCTTCATAAACATGTTTCGAAGCAATAATGTTTTTTATCACTTTGTCGGCAGTTTTGCCTATTCCTGTTTCTAAATGAGCCATTTCGGCCAGGTGAAAGCGGCTGTCGAATGCTGCTTCGTAAACCTTCCTGACAATGTGATCGGTTTTGTTGCTGTCGAATGCAGCAAATTCTTCGGCAGCCCTTACGGCCTGTTCCATGACCATATCAATGTAGGTGTGGTTTACCGGTAATTGTTCTGTCATCATTCAAATAGGTCGTTTAAGATTATTTAGGTTTGGCGTTTTAATTTTTGAATTCGAGTAAGGTTTCTTTTTGCCAAATGTAAAAAAGCCAGCGTGACAAAGGACTGATACAGGCCAAAAAACTCAAAAAAAACTTGTTTTTACAAAAAAATACTATCTTTGCAGCCGCTTTCAGCGCATGTATTTGTCCAATGGTGTAACGGTAGCACTGCAGATTTTGGTTCTGCCTGTCTAGGTTCGAATCCTGGTTGGACAACAGAGGGAAACCTGCTACGCTTGAGTATCAGGTTTTTTTGTTGGATGGGCTTTCAAGACTCATTGCACAATAAAGGCCGGACAAAATAAGAGTTTTCTTGTTAATGTCCTGAAAAATAGCCTAATTTTGCAGAGGTAAACCATCTGGGAAAGGGTATGTGAGGGGACAGATGTCCCCTCTTTTATTAAAAAATTATGAGGATAAAAAGAGAGCAGATAATATCATGGGCAAACGAAGTGCTTGAAGGCACCGATCGGTTTGTGGTTGAGGTTCTTGTGAAGAACAGAGATACAATTCTGGTTTTTCTTGATGCAGATACCTCTGTTTCAATTGATGACTGTGTGATGGTGAGCCGTGCCATCGAAGGCAAACTAGATCGTGAGGAGCACGACTTTGAGTTGAGGGTTTCATCAGCTGGAGCTGATCAGCCCTTTAGACTGTTGAGGCAATATAGAAAGAATATTGGCAGATCGCTCGAAGTAATCCTTATGAACGAGTCAGTAATTACAGGAAAACTGACTGAGGTGACCGAGAGAAGTATTAGCCTGGAAACCTTTAAAGCGAAAAAGCAGAATAAAATCAAATCAGAGGTTGCAGGCGAAACAATGCACATACCCGTGAGCGAATTAAAAGAATCCAAAGTAATCATCAGCTTTCATTAAAAATTTTAAATAACTGTTATCTAAAGCAATGGACAATATCAATTTGGTTGAGAGCTTTTCGGAGTTCAAGGAATTTAAAAACATCGACCGCGAAACGATGATGCGCATTCTTGAAGACGTATTCAGGAATATGCTCATAAAAAAATATGGTTCGGATAATAATTTCGATATCATCGTGAATATTGACAAGGGCGACCTCGAAATATGGCACAACCGCCAGATTGTGGAGGATGATGCCGTTGAAGATCCTACCACTCAGATAGCCTTTTCGGATGCCATCAAGATTGAACCCGATTTTGAGGTTGGTGAAGAGGTTTCTGAAGCAATCAAGATCAAGGATTTTGGTCGTCGTGAGATACTTACGATCAGACAGAATCTGGCATCAAAGATTCTTGAATATGAAAAAGACAGCGTTTATCAGAAATACAAGGAAAAAGTAGGTGAAATAATTTCAGGTGAAGTGTATCAGGCCTGGAGGCGCGAGATTCTTGTGCTGGATGATGAAGGTATCGAGTTGATTCTTCCCAAACAGGAGCAGATACCGACAGATTTTTACCGCAAAGGCGATACTATAAGGGCGGTTGTCCTTAAAGTAGAAATGCAAAACAACACCCCCCTGATTATCTTGTCCCGAACCTCCGAAATATTTCTGCAGCGGCTCTTCGAAGCCGAAGTTCCGGAGGTGTACGACGGATTGATCACCATAAGGCGAATCGTGCGCGAACCCGGGCAAAGAGCAAAAATTGCAGTAGAATCATACGACGACAGAATTGATCCTGTTGGTGCCTGTGTGGGTATGAAAGGCTCAAGAATCCACGGCATTGTCAGGGAACTTAGAAACGAAAACATTGATGTAATCAACTTCACCAATAACATCAGCCTGTTTATCACCCGTGCACTCAGTCCTGCAAAAATTTCTTCAATTCAGCTGGATGACGAAAACAAGCGAGCCGAAGTGTATATGAAGCCTGATCAAGTAAGTCTTGCTATAGGAAAAGGCGGGTTCAACATCAAGCTTGCAGGAAGGCTTACCGGATACGAGATAGATGTGTACAGAGATACCGACACTGACTCAGAAGATGTTGATTTGATGGAATTTAATGATGAAATAGATCAATGGATTATTGATCAGCTTCGCAACATCGGCTGTGATACAGCCAAGAGCGTGCTTGAATTAAGTTTTGCAGAGCTTGAGGCACGTACCGACCTCGAAAAGGAAACCATACAGGAAGTTGTGCGGATTCTCAAGGCTGAGTTTGAATAATATTCCTAATTTTACACACTTTTAGTATATCCTGATTTGTAATTTATGTCCGAAGGTTCCGTAACATCAACCCGCCTGAGTAAGGCAGCCCGCGAATTCAACATCGCAACATCCACCATTGTGGAGTTTCTGATGAAGAAGGGTTTTCAGGTTGACCCTAATCCTAATTCCCGAATCACCCCCGAAATGTACATATTGCTCCTGAAGGAGTTTCAGTCAGAGAAGCAGGTGAGGGAAGAAGCTCAGAAAATTGGTATTGACCATGCGGGCCGCAAGACGATCACAGCCGATCAGGTTGTGAAAAGAACCGTTGAAGACGAAGACGATTTCGATGCCGGCGAATTGATCATAAAAAATGTTTCGGGCCAATACGTTGACCTGAAAACAACCAGACCAGCTGAAAAGCCTGAGGTTGAAAAGCCTGCTCCTGTAGCCGAAACCATTCCTTTGCAAACAGAAGAAATTGTTCCTGCCGAGAAGCCTGTTGTTGTTGAACCGGTCAAAAATGCTGAGACAATAGCTGAGGATTTCAACCCGGAAATAGTTGAAGCTGTTGAAAAGATTGAACCTGTCCAACCGGAAGCGCCAGTGGCCAAGGTGGTTGAGGAATTGCCCGAAAGAGTAGAAGGCGAGCTGAGGATCATTGGTAAAATTGATCTGGACAGCATCAACCAGCGCACCAAACCCGACCGCAAGTCAAAAGCGCAACGCCAAAAAGAAGCCGACGAGAAGCGTCAATCGCAGAAAGAGCAAAAAACAACTACACCAAAGGAACCGCCCAAAGAAGCAGCGCCAGAACCTGTTAAGGCTGTTGAAGTGCCTGTGACACCAGTACAGGAAACGCCAGCCCCAACTCCCAAAACACAAGAAAGGGCGGTCAATTTTATGCCCACTGAAGTAAGGAAACTCGAAGGGCCAAAGATATTGGACAAGATTGAGTTGCCTGTCGAAAGAAAAGGCAAGCCCAAACCAGTGGCATCATCAACGGATGACAAATTAAGCGCTTCTCAAAAGAAGAAAAAGCGCAAGCGTATCCGTAATAATAAAGTTCAGGAAACAGAAGTCAAAGCAAAACCATCCGACAAAGCTCCGCTGCATAAAGTCAAAACCAGCCAGCCGCCGCGCCGTGAGGAAAAGCCAGAACTTACCGAAGAAGATATCCAGCGTCAGATCAAAGAAACATTGGCCAGATTGTCGCCTCTTGGAAAATCAAAAGCATCTAAACACAGACGACAGAAACGTGAAACAGTATCTCACCACATGCAGGAAGAAATTGCCCGCCTGGAAGAGGATCGCTCAAAGCTTAAAGTAACAGAATTTGTTACGGCTAATGAACTGGCAACCATGATGAATGTGCCGGTTAATAAGGTTATTGCCACTTGCATGAGCCTGGGCTTGTTCGTATCTATCAACCAACGTCTTGATGCTGAAACATTAAGCCTTGTTTCGGAGGAATTTGGTTATCAGATTGAGTTCGTTAGTGCCGAATTACAGGAAGCCATTGATGACAATGAAGAAGAAGACAATGCTGATGACCTTACCGAAAGGGCACCGATTGTTACTGTCATGGGTCACGTTGACCACGGGAAGACCCTCCTGCTTGATTACATCCGTAAATCAAATGTTGTTGCCGGTGAAGCCGGTGGTATCACACAGCATATCGGTGCATATGAAGTGTTTACCGATGGAGGTAAAAAAATCACCTTCCTTGACACACCGGGTCATGAAGCTTTTACAGCCATGCGTGCACGCGGAGCCAAGGTAACCGATGTGGCCATTATCGTTATTGCCGCAGATGACAGTATCATGCCACAAACCGTTGAAGCAATCAACCATGCACAGGCAGCAGGTGTTCCGATTGTTTTTGCCTTTAATAAAATTGATAAACCATCAGCAAATCCTGAGCGAATCAGGGAGCAGCTGGCCAATATGAATATACTTGTCGAAGACTGGGGCGGAAAATACCAGTGCCAGGAGGTTTCGGCAAAATCAGGTATTGGCATTGACCAATTACTCGACAAGGTTTTGCTAGAGGCAGAATTGCTCGAACTGAAAGGTAACCCGAAGAAAATGGCAAAGGGAACGGTGATTGAATCATCGCTCGACAAAGGCAGGGGATATGTAGCCAAACTCCTTGTTCAGGATGGCTCAATGCGTCAGGGAGATATTGTACTTGCCGGTTCAACCTATGGTAAGATCAAAGCAATGTTCAATGAAAGGAACAAACAGATAAAAGAGGCTGGACCAGCGACCCCTGTATTGTTGCTGGGGCTTAACGGGGCCCCTCAGGCAGGTGATAGCTTTAACGTTATGGCAGATGAAAAGGATGCTAAGAATATTGCTTTCAAACGTCAGCAACTACAGCGCGAACAGGGTTTGAGAACCCAGAAACATATCACCCTGGATGAGATTGGTCGCAGGATCGCTATCGGCGACTTTAAAGAGCTTAACCTCATTGTAAAAGGTGACGTAGACGGCTCGGTCGAAGCACTTTCCGACTCCTTGCTCAAACTATCTACCAACGAAGTACAGGTAAATGTAATTCATAAGTCAGTAGGCGCAATCACCGAATCGGATATCTTGCTTGCATCAGCTTCAAATGCCATTGTGATAGGATTCCAGGTGCGGCCTTCCTTAGGCGCCCGTAAACTGGCTGAAAATGAAGAAATTGACATCCGACTTTATTCAATTATTTATCAGGCAATAGAAGAAATCAAAGCGGCCATCGAAGGTATGCTCTCGCCCGAAATAGAAGAAGTTATCACCTGTAATGTCGAAGTCAGGGAAGTATTCAAGATTTCGAAGGTTGGCACAATAGCCGGATGTATGGTGCTCGACGGGAAAATTGCCCGAAATTCCCGAATTCGTGTCATTCGTGACGGAATTGTTATTTATACAGGTACTCTTGGCTCGCTCAAGCGCTTTAAGGATGATGTTAAGGAAGTTTCGACCGGTTATGAATGCGGTTTGAATATTGACGGCTTTAACGATATAAAAGTCGGGGACATTGTTGAAGGCTATACCGAGAAAGAAGTGAGCCGCAAACTTTAGGGTCAGTTTTCAGCCTCTAAAGCATAACGATCTGATCTCTGTCCGGACCTGTTGACAGCATGCTGAGCCTGATGCCCGTTGCGTTTTCAATAAAACTTATGTACTTTTTCAACGGGATTGATAAATCATTCCGGCTTGACAGTGAACGGAGCGATTGCTGCCATCCGGCAAATTCGGTGTATACCGGATTCATGGGAATCGTGCAGGCTTCAAAAGGAATTCTGCTGAAAGTGTTCTGCAGCTCGTCCGAGTAGGCTGTTGCGATTTTTATGGTTTCAAAGGTGTCGAGCACATCAGCTTTCATCATAACAAGCTCTGTAACACCATTAAGCATGATGGCGTAATGCAGAGCCGGAAGGTCGAGCCAGCCACAGCGACGCGGACGGCCTGTTGTTGATCCAAACTCATGCCCTATGACCCTCATTTTTTCACCTGTCTCGTCAAATAATTCGGTTGGAAAGGGACCACTTCCGACCCTGGTGCAATATGCTTTGAACACTCCGAATACTTTGCCGATGGCCTGAGCCGGTATGCCTAAACCAGAACAAACCCCGGCAATGGTTGTATTGGATGAAGTAACAAAAGGATAACTTCCGAAATCAATGTCGAGCAGTGTGCCCTGCGCTCCTTCAGCGAGTACTTTTTGCCCTGATTGTAGCCTGTCGTTAATGAAATACTCGCTGTCAACCAAATTGAGGTTTCTGATCAGTTCAGCAGCCTCAAACCATTTTTGTTCGTATGTGACAAAATCAGCTCCATCAATCAGGTGTTTGTCAATCTCGAAACTCAGTTGATTAATCTGGATTAAATGTTTGGATTTCAACGATTCGTATCGTTGTTTGAAATCTGGTTGTACCAGATCTCCGATTCTCAATCCACATCGGCTCATTTTGTCTGTGTAGGTAGGGCCGATTCCTTTCAGAGTGCTTCCTATCTTTGCAGCACCTTTAGAGGCTTCGGATGCAGCGTCAAGTACACGGTGGGTTGGGAGGATCAGGTGCGCTTTTCTGGAAACGAAAAGGTTTCCAATGCAATCAATGCCGCTTGATTTAAGTTTATCAATTTCTTTTTTAAGAATCAGCGGATCAATGATAACGCCATTGCCGATCAGGTTTGCTGTTTCAGGGTTGAAAATTCCTGAAGGGATGGTGTGCAGGACGAATTTTTTTTGATTGAATTCGATGGTGTGTCCGGCGTTGGGGCCTCCCTGAAACCTTGCTACGACATGATAATGCGGAGCGAGTACATCTACAATTTTTCCTTTGCCTTCGTCACCCCATTGTAAACCTAATAATACATCAACTTTCATAGTCTGAACTTTAAATATTAACCTTGAGGGTTACCATAATAAAACCGGATTCAACCTAATCAATGTGAATATGGCCGGTTTATTGACCATCGCTTGCAAAGGTAATGATAGATCAGGTGCAGTTACAGAGAAATTATTGGTTCTTTCGATCAATCATGAGATCATTCTGATAATGCCTGATTGCTAGTCAGTTTTTTCCTTGATATGCCCGTAAAAGGTCAGTGAGTGATGAGATACCTCAACACCAAGCAATTCTTCGACTGATTGTTGAATCTCCTGAAGGCGTGGATCGCAAAATTCAAGGACCCGGCCATCGCTGATGTTGACAAAATGATCGTGCTGTTTGAATTTAAAACTTCGTTCAAACTGTGCGCAATTATTCCCGAACTGATGCTTGGTTACCAGATTACAATCGAGTAGAAGTTCGATCGTATTGTATAAGGTAGCCCTGCTTACCCTGTATTTATTGTTTTTCATCCGGATATAGAGGGTTTCTATATCAAAATGACCTTCGGTTGCATATATCTCTTTTAAAATTGTATAACGCTCAGGTGTTTTGCGGTGTCCGCGCTGTTCGAGATATTCGGTGAATATCTTTTTTACGGTTTCATAAGTGTCTTTTTTCATCTCATGCACAAGTATAACTCTGGTGGAATCAAACTAAAACAGCGTAAAGGTAGTAATTTTCGTTTAATTAGAATGAATAAAAATTATTTTTCCAAATCAATTTTAACGTTCTGTAAATGAATTAGATATTAACCCAATCAGGGATTAAGGCGTTCGAGTCTGACTACCTTTCTGATTTCCTTCATTTCTTTCAATTTTGCAATCAGATCCTTCAGGTTTTGGGTATTGTGAACATAGATGGTTACCTCAGCTTCGACGAGGCCACCGCTACTTTCAAGCTGAATAGTCCTGATGTTTAATCCTAACTGATTGGAAATGACATCAGTAAAACGGTTAACAAAGCCAATGCTGTCGGTGCCGGTAATTTTAATCCCTGCAAGAAATGAAACATTTTCCTTCTGTCTCCACTTTGCTTTGACAATGTTGTTGCCAAACTGCGACATCAGGTCAACGGCTTTCGAACAGTTTACCCTGTGCACACTTATAGGCTCATTAGGAAAAACAAGTGCAACAACATCGTCACCCGGCACCGGATTGCAGCAGTTGGCTACAGAATAATCAAGATCACTGATGTCTTCCCTGAGCAGCACCGGAGCTGTTGAGGCCGGGACGGGTTCGTTTAATTCATCTGATTTCTGGTTTTTTGACCGGCCAAAAGGATTTGGAAAATAACGCAGAAATTTTCCTGATTTATCTGTCCTTAAGGCGTTTTTGACCTTCTGAAAATTGATTTTATCTGTTGCAGCGTAATAATAAAGATCAACAAGCCCGCTTATGCCTTCAGCTTCCATCAGGATGCTGTAGTTTTTTTTGTTCGATTCGATACTGAGTTCACTGAAGATAGATTCGAGCTTCTCGCGTCCTTTATCACGAAAAGTTTTCCTGTAATCGCGCAATGCTTCTTTAAGCCTTGATTTTGCTCTTGCGGTTACCAGAAACGTGAACCATTCTTCCTTGGGCAGCTGTACTTTTGATGTGATTATTTCGACCTGGTCTCCAGATTTCAACTCATGGTTTAATTGCACTAACTTTTGATTCACTTTAGCGCCAATGCACTGGTTGCCAAGGTCGCTATGAATATTGTAGGCAAAATCAAGCGAAGTAGATCCTTTTGGCAATGAGATCATCTTCCCTTTTGGGGTGAAAACAAATACTTCGTCAGAGAAAAGATTGAGTTTGAAATTACTGATAAACTCAAGTGCATTATTATCATCCGAAAGCAGCAACTCCCTTACCTTGCTTAACCATTCATCAAGTCCGCTTTCGCTGGCGGGTGAATCCTTATATTTATAATAGGCAGCATATCCTTTTTCGGCGATGTCATCCATGCGTGCCGACCTGATCTGAACTTCAACCCAGCGGCCGGTGTGGCTCATCACTGTAGCGTGTAGCGATTCGTAACCGTTGGCTTTTGGCATGGAAATCCAGTCCCTGAGTCTGTCGTTATTGGGCCGGTAGATACCTGTCAGAACGGCATATACCCTCCAGCATTCGATTTTTTCTTCCGTTGGTGGGCAGTTGATGATGATGCGTGCCACATGGGTATCATGAACCTCGTCAAACGGGATTTCCTTGGTTTTGATTCTGTCCCAGATTGATGAAACAGTTTTTTCTACCACAGATGCCTCATAGGCAATACCAATTTTATCCAAGGCTGCCCTGATAGGCTCCAGAAACTGTTCCAATGCATGTGTCCGGCTTGCACGTTCAGATATAAGGTTTTGATATACAGAATTATAAATATCAGGTTCAGTAAATTTTAGCGAAAGATCTTCCAGTTCACTTTTGATGGCATACAAGCCCAGCCGATAGGCAAGCGGCGCATACAGGAATGAGGTTTCTGACGAAATCTTCAATTGTTTTTCGCGTGGCATTGAGCCTAAGGTGCGCATGTTGTGCAGCCTGTCGGCCAGTTTAATGAGAATCACCCTTACGTCGTATGACAAGGTAAGCAGCACTTTGCGGAAATTCTCGGCCTGCATGCTCGTCAAACCTGTTCCTTCGACCAGAACATCCAGTTTGGTCAGACCGTCAATAATTCGTGCGATCTGTTCATCGAACATCATCTGGATGTCAGCAATTTTAAACTCGGTATCCTCTACAACATCATGTAGCAGTGCACAGATAATTGAAGTACGTCCAAGCCCGATCTCGCCTGCTGCGATGGTTGCCACCTCGAGTGGATGATAAATATAGGGTTCGCCTGATTTGCGTCGCATGTCTTTATGTGCCTCGGCAGCAAGTCGGAATGCTTTACGTACCATCCACCTGTCGGTTGTGGTTTTGCGGGTATGCCAAACCTCAATCAGGATGCGGTATCGCCGCATAATTTCACTGCGTTCTGACTGGCTGTATGTGTCGAGCATATGGATTATTCCCGTGAAGGCATTAGGATTGTGCAAAAATAGGCAATTCCGATGTCTTTTGCATGGCAGTAGTGTGATACTTTTTGGTGTCCAGGGAATTTGAGGGGCTTTTTTTGTACTTTTGAAGTCGAGCAGGTAACAATTTATGCACCGCACCGGAATAGTCACATTATTTTTGCTGATCCTGACACTGAGGGTTTTTGCCACTCATCAGCGAGCAGCCGAAATAACCTACACCTGGGTTGAAGGACTGACTTATGAGGTTACCATAACGATGTACACCTATACACCAAGTCCGGCTGATGATTCGCGAACTTCACTGCCTGTTTTTTGGGGTGATAACACTGGGGATGAAATTCCGCGGATCGTTTTTGTTGACCTCCCCGATAACTACTCTCTGAATATTTACCGCATGAGACATACCTATCCGGCCCCGGGTTCATATACCATTGCTGTGGAAGACCCAAACCGGAATTTTGGAGTGGTTAATATTCCCAACTCTGTTAATGTCCCTATGTTTGTGCAAAGCGAACTGGTGATCAATCCCTTTTTGGGAATCAATAATAGTGTTCAATTGCTGAATCCGCCCATTGACCAGGGATGTGTTGGTAAAACCTTCATACATAACCCAGCAGCCTTTGATCCTGATGGTGACAGCCTCAGTTTCAGGCTCGTCAAATGCAAGGGGGCCGGTGGGTTCGATATTCCGGGTTATACACTTCCGCAGGCTAGTATTTCATTTGAGATTGATCCCATAAGCGGTGATCTGATCTGGGAAACCCCCGTATTACAGGGCGAATATAATGTGGCCTTCATTGTTGAGGAGTGGCGTAACGGTATCAGGATTGGTTCAGTTACCCGCGATATGCAAATACTTATCGGTGCCTGCGACAATAACCCGCCCGAAATCATAACTATTAGTGACACCTGTGTACTGGCCGGAACAGTCCTTACTTTCGATGTTACGGCTATTGATCCCGATGGCAATAAAGTAACGCTTACAGCCAACGGCGGACCTTTTGAGTTATCCGACAGCCCTGCTGCAATCATACCCGATCCGGCAACAGGGAACGATACCGTAACCACTACTTTTTTCTGGAATACCAACTGTAGCCATATCCGCAAAAACCCATATACCGTTCTGTTTAAGGCTCGTGACGAGCACCCTGTTGTAAACCTCACCAATCTTAAAGCGGTAGAAATTACGGTAATTGCTCCAGCCTTGAACGAAATTACTGCAATAGCCCTCGGAAACGGAATTGACCTGAGCTGGACACCCACAAATTGTTCAAATGCTCTTGGCTACAGGATATACAGGAGAAATGGGGCCTCCGGTTATCAATCGCCCTACTGCCAAACCGGCGTGCCGGCTACTACCGGATACCAGCTGATTCAATCCATTGGGAGTGCAACAACCACTTCTTACAGGGACGATAACAACGGACAGGGACTTACGCCCGGAATTGAATACTGCTATATGGTTACCTACTATTTCGCCGATGGAGCCGAAAGTCAGGTAATTACAGAGGCCTGTGCAGGGTTGAAAAGAGACCTTCCGGTGATGACCCATGTGAGTAACGACAGTATTGACCTGAATTCGGGCAGGGTGCTCACAGCCTGGTCGAAGCCTGTTGACCTCGACCAGCAGCAGTATCCCGGCCCTTACAGGTACTTTCTGCTGCGCTCAGACGGAACATCGGCGGATGAACTGATTTTCACAGGAATCGGACTTGATGATACACTTTTTGCCGACAATGCCGTCAACCTGAACCAAGCTTCAGCGGCCTTCCGCTATACTGTACTTTTGAATAGTCTCACAGTGGGTGACATAGGTTTCAGCAAACCGGCCGAATCTGTTTTTATCACTGCCACTGGCACTGACCGTGAGATCAGACTGTCCTGGAATCCTTTTGTTCCTTGGTTAAATGAATATTACGAAGTTTTCAGGCTCGATCCTGGCAGCTCAACATATGTGTTTGCGGGGACTACTTCGGGCAACATATTCCGCGATAAAAACCTTGATAATGAACAGACCTATTGTTACTATGTACGCTCTGTCGGATCATATTCGAGCCCGGGTATTATATCACCCATCGTGAATTATTCACAGATAGTCTGCGGCCAACCGCTTGATGATGTCCCTCCCTGCGCGCCTCAGCTGACAGTGAGCACCGATTGTGAAACAGTTACAAACATACTGGATTGGGTAAATCTGTACGACAGCTGTAGCTATGACATAGCAAAATATTACATTTATTACACCCCGCAGGCAAGCCTTCCTTTTGCACTTATTGACTCGGTTTCTGACCCCGGCATTTTGAACTACCTGCACAGTTCAATTAGCTTTATTACTGGCTGTTATTATATCAAGGCCAAAGATTATAAGGGAAATCTTTCGGCTGCATCCAATGTTGTTTGTGTTAATTATGATGCATGTCCGTTATATGAACTCCCCAACTTTTTTTCGCCCAACAATGATCTTATCAATGACTTGCTTGTTCCACTCAACTATCCTTCGGCCAATCCCAAGGCCAATGTTGACCGCGTTGAAATGATTATTTTCAACCGTTGGGGACGTGTTGTATTTAAAACCAATGACCCTATGATCAATTGGGATGGGCGCAACCAGGAGAATGGAAAAGAATGTGTTGATGGGGTGTATTTTTACACCTGCAAGGCATTTTTCCGGTCTTTTGAAGGTGAAACAGAGATCTTGCTCAAGGGATCAATTACCATCATACGCTAATTGGTGTTGTGGAGGCATTCTCATTATCTTCAATGTATTCAAAAACTGCAAAGCTTACTTCAGTATGAAGTCCAGCGAATCTTAGCCTCCAAAATGTCTATTATGCCTATTATGCCTAAACTTACAAAGGATTGATTGCAACATGAAAAACCGGCATGCTTCTGAAAAGCATGCCGGTTTTAATAAACAACAATATTTCTAAAGACTTCTTCGGTTAATTGTCAAGTTGCTGGTTACAGATTAAATTTACCAATCAGGTCAACCACGCGGGCCGAATAACCCCATTCGTTGTCGTACCAGGCAAGGATTTTTACTGTTTTTCCAAGAACCATTGTGCTCGAAGCATCATAGATCGACGAATGTGGATTATGAATAACATCTACCGAAACAATTTCGTCTTCGGTATATTCGAGGATACCTTTCATGGGGCCTTCAGCTGCTTCTTTCATTGCTTCATTAATCTGCTGCTTGGTAGCCTGTGTTTTCAGGGTGACTACAAGGTCAACCAGCGAACCGGTAGGTGTGGGTACCCTTACAGCCAATCCGTCAAGTTTGCCTGCAAGTTCAGGAATCACTAGACCGATAGCTTTGGCGGCGCCTGTTGTTGTCGGAATTTGTGACATGGCAGCTGAACGGGCCCTGCGCAGATCGCTATGCGGTGCGTCGAGGATGATCTGGTCATTGGTATAGGAGTGGATGGTAGTCATCATGCCGCTTTCGATGCCAAATCTGTCGTTCAACACTTTGGCAACAGGAGCAAGGCAGTTTGTGGTACAAGATGCGTTTGAAACACACTGATGACTGTCTTTAAGGTCGCTGTCATTTACGCCCAACACAATGGTTGCATCTATTTGATCCTTCGAAGGAACACAGAGAATTACCTTGCGGGCGCCGTTTTTAAGATGGTCGCCATATCCGCCTTTACTGCTTTCTTTTGAACGGAAAACCCCTGTGGCTTCAACTACCACATCAGGAATTACAGCCCACGGAATATTTATCGGCGAACGCTCGGCAGACACCGGAATGCGTTTACCATTAGCAATAATGCTGTTTTCATCAAATGAGATGGTTCCGTTGAATTTGCCCTGAGTAGAGTCGTATTTGAGTAAGTGGGCCAATACTTTGGTGCTTGTCAGGTCGTTAATGCCCACTACCTCCATGTTGTCACGCTCAAGCGCCAGTTTGAATACATTGCGGCCAATCCGGCCAAATCCGTTGATTCCAATTTTGATCTTTGTCATGTTATTTAGATTTTAATGGCTTTTTGCGCCTGTTATTGATGGCTTAAGATGGCAATTAAAAACACTTCTTATGTTTCCTTAATTATCAAACAAAATTAAGTTAAAAAAGTAGTATCTTCGAATCAAATAATACTATGCATGGACCAGGAATTTGTATCCAAAGCGCTTGAGGCAAACCTTGCAGAAACCAGATACAGAGATATATACATCCCTGATGATCACCTGGAATTTATTAGACTGTCAGAAGGTTATTACGGAATCAACAAACGTGCAAACGATTGCATAACTGAATACCACCACCCCCTGATCAACAGAAAATTTGTTGTTGAAGAACTTCGCGAAATCCTCATTACTGATTACTGGTTCTACACAAGGGACAATATAGAGCAAAACTGCTATAAAATCCCAATAGGAATGCTCAGGGAATTGCTCCAACCAACCCTTGCTCCCGAACTGCAGCGGCAGGCTATACAAACCCTGCTCGAGTTTATTAATCTAATAATGAGTAAGAAAGTATCGCACTCTGCAATAGCTTACCAATGCCTCGATTTGCTTGATGACTCATTTGACCGCTGTAGTGAGAGCTTTATTTTAAGCAGTAAATTTTTTCCAAAGTTTTTATCTTCAGCCTCGGAGCACAAACAACTTACAGCCCTGTGCCTGTCGGTTACATCACGCGTGCTTCACTCCACCTACACTTATTGGAAGGAGACCTCTGACGTGAACCACCTGATTGAATCCAAATCTGGTCTGTTTAGTCCATACCGCGAAAAGATCAATATGAACATTGGTGAGCCATATTTTAATGAATTATTCGACCGTTTGTCCCGAACAACTGCCTGGACTGATGGCATCAATCAATTGCCGGTTCATGATGATCTTGCTGAACGCTTTGCTGCTGCCACCGATTTGTTTCAGGCCTTTATAACCAAGTTCCATTATGTTTTTTATCTGTTGCATCTGCCAGGCATGAGCGTGTTGCGCGAACGGATGATATGGAGCCTGGATAAAATGATCCGGCAGGCAGTTGAGGAGTTGGAAGAAGATGAGATAAATGCTTTTATTGACACGATTTTTGAGCTGGCAGCTGAACTTCGTGAAAGCCATATGTCAGCTGTGCTTGATTTTATTCTTACTCTGGGCCTTAAAGTGATAGATACGGATCTTACTGATCATAAAGAACATATTAACTATTTCGAGAAAAAGCTGATTGCTTTCGGGTTTGTAACACCCGGGATGGTTTTTGTGGACGAAGACTGGCAGCTTACGGTAAACGAAAACCACATCAAAAACATAAGGGTATGGCTGATGCTGATCGAGTACTCCCAATCAGGAATGGAGAAGCTTTTGTCGGCATTGATTGTAAATCTTCGTCTCGGAGGTATTTTCATCAGCGACACGGACCTCTTTCAACGTGAGATCACCAAGATACTTAACTCAAACATTGCACCTTACTACAAGAAAGTCAAGCAGCTCACCCGGATCTTTCCTGTGTACTTCAGCGAAATAGGTGCTGAAGGTGAAATCAGGAAAGTAACCACTACCATGGATGAGATTTCGGGACGACAGGACAGGTTGATCCATTTTCTCAGAAAGCAGGTTCATACAGAAAGTAATAACACACTCATCGGGCTGACGCGAAGGATATTTAATTTCTGGTACGACGGAAAACTCGAAGCACTCAGGGATCTTCTTCCACAGAATGTGTATGAGAGTATCGACACTGAAGGTCGCTGGTTTGCCCCGGTGCACCAGTTGGTAACGCAAATGGCGGAGCTTTCTGGAAAGGATGCCGAGCGACTGCTTGATATATCGCATGATGAGTTTAACCGGCTGATTGAACGCCTCGAAACCGATAACCAGTTTGATGTGGAGCGATTGCGGGACATCAGGGACCTGTATGCGCACCTGAAGGAAAAATACTCTTTTGAGTCGGTCAATATCATTCAGCTGCTCAAACGGTATCCATTCATCCCTGCAAAAGATATTGACAAACTCGAGAGGGCCATCAGAAAGAATGATTTTGGACAGTCGCTCAGGTTGATCTATTCCTTTATGGACAAACTGAAAAAGATCATTTTTAATCCTGAAGAAAGTGAAAGCTGGGAGAATATTTACCATAAACGACATATAGCAATCGGAATACCATCCATGTACGGGGTGTATCGAGAAAACAAGTTTGAAGCACTTGGTCTGACATTCAGGCTTGAAAAGGTTGCCACACGGTTAATGGAGCAGGTGGTGGATACCATTAACCTCGACTATATTTCTGCCAAAACCCTTGAAGAAATCAATGTGATTCTTGAGTATTTCCGTGAAGGACTTGAACTAGATGGGATTACCAACCAAAGCTTTACATCAAATCTTCAAATGCTGCGTTATAGCCTCACCTCGAGGAGTTTCTCCTTCGATCAATACATTAATATTTTTCAGTTTCTGACAGAGGATGTCAAGCGGATCATCATCAAATACTTTTTAAAATCTTACGAATATCCGCTGAAGGTTATTGTTCCGCAAATGTTCGACCCTGAAGGAAAACTGCCGGAAAAAGAATCCCAGAAGCTATTGAGTCGCAAATCGGAGGAATTTCACAGAGATGTAATTGCCGAGGCCTTTCTGGTTCAGCCCCTCGATAATTTTATCAGCCGTATTTTACTCTCACTCAGGAATATGTCAGGAAGCCTGCACAGCAGCCTGATTAGCGACATCATGTCTTACAATTCAGAACTGGTGATTAGTCCTCTTGATGAATTTACTCCAAAAATGGACAATCAGGTGTTTTTGGGCAGTAAGGCCTATCATTTGAAAAACCTCAGAATTAATGGTTTCCCTATCCCTCCGGGTTTTGTCATTACTTCGGAAGTATTTCGCCGCCGCAACGCAATCATGGGACTCAGGGAGCTTAGAAAGGAGCTTGATGACCTTATTCGGAAACACCTCGAACGACTTGAGAAATCAAGCGGAAAGGGTTATGGAAACCCAGTCGCACCATTGCTGCTTTCGGTTCGGTCAGGAACTGCAATTTCGATGCCCGGAGCCATGGATACTATTCTTAATGTGGGGCTTAACGATGAACTGGTTGAAGAAATCAGCAGACAAGAGAGGTACAAATGGTCCATATGGGATTCGTACAGAAGGTTGCTGCAAAGCTGGGGAATGGCCAATGGCATCGAAAGAGACACCTTTGACGAGGTAATGAGTAATTTTAAGCGCGAGCTTCAGGTTACTAAAAAACTGGAATTTGAGCCCGTTGATATGAAGCGCATCGCGATGGCCTACAAACAAGTGCTTCGCGACTACCATGTTGTATTTGAAGAAGACCTGTTCAACCAACTCATTCAAACAATCAATATGGTTTTTGAGTCCTGGTCATCTGAACGTGCTTTTGTGTACCGCCGGCACCTGCAGATATCCGATAATTGGGGTACAGCAGTAATAGTGCAGCAGATGATATTTGGTAACCTGAACAACAATTCGGGAACAGGGGTAATATTTACCCAAAACCCTCAGCGCGAAAGGCCGGGTGTGCATCTGTACGGCGATTTTACCATGCGCAGTCAGGGAGAAGACATTGTTGCCGGTTTGGTTAAGCCCCTGCCGGTCAGCGAGAGTCAGCGACGACATGCCAGCATTCACGCAGCTTCGATGCAGACAATCTATCCTGCGATATACAAGAAGCTTTATGACCTGGCTACTGAACTTACCGAAAACCACGGGTATAGCCCCCAGGAAATTGAATTTACTTTTGAATCAGATCAGCCAGATGATTTGTATATCCTGCAAACACGCGATCAGGACCTGCGCATTGATCAGGAAATCTATCGTTTCACTTTGCCACCTGAAGACATGGAAATCATTGGCCGGGGAATTGGTATCGGTGGAGGGGCGATGAATGGACTGGCTGCATTTGATGAACAAGACATGGAAGAACTAAGGCATGAACATCCCGGAATGAATATGATTCTGATAAGACCTGATACCGTTCCGGACGATATCGGGATGGTTTTCTCCTGCGATGGGCTTCTGACAGCGAGAGGAGGAGCAACATCTCATGCTGCCGTCACAGCAGTCAGGCTCGGAAAAACCTGTGTGGTAAGCTGCAGCGGACTGCTTGTTGATGAAAATGCCAAAATGTGCCAGTTTGAAAATCGTACCATTTATAAAGGAGAATACATCTCCATTGATGGCAGGTTGGGTATTATTTACCAGGGACATTACCACATTGAACAGGCATTGATGAGCGAGTCAGATTATTTCTGAAATAACCGTTTTAAAAACCATTGAATCCTGAGGTTAAGTTTTTTCCGGATCACATGGCTCTTGCTCAGAGGGTGCAATTCAACAGCTGACCGAAGGGTAAAGTGCAGCATTACATAATCGTGTTCCCTGTGAAATAATGAATAGGCAGTGTATTTAACCAACTGAAGTCCGGCCCGTGAAGCATCTTTTACAAGCTGTTCTGCATCAAGTGATTGGTCAATAATCTGCAGGGATTCGGGCTGGTGTTCTCGGTAGTAATCAAGTGCCAGCGGATGTGGGATATGTATGAAAATAAGCGATCGTTGATGCATGTTCTTTACTAGTGTCTTAAAAAGATCCGGGTGCTGGTCAACCGGTATATGTTCCATTACATCGGGCAACACAATAAAATCAAATGGTTCAGTGTAAACGAACCCTTTCATATCAGTTACTTCAAATGTAACATTCGTTTTTCCGGCAAGTCTTTTCTGTGCTATTTCAACCGACTTACTGCTGATGTCTGCGGCAACTATCCTGCCTTTCTTTACATAGGCCGCTATGAGACCTGTTAAAGTTCCGATTCCGCAACCAACCTCAAGCACAGTATGTGCTGGCTTCATTCCGGCACTGATTAATTCATTTATCAGCTGATAATGCCTTAGGTTGACTCCTGTTTGTTGCTGTAATTCAGAAAATTGGTCGTAAAATTCTTCAATATTTTCTTTTTTAGTCATCAGCGGATAGGTTAATGTGAATTATGGTTTGGAGCATCTGTGTTTATGACTTAGAGCCAGTGACAGCCGTGGCCTCAAGCTCGATCAGTGCACCATAATGAAGTTCGGGAACAGGAATGATACACCGGACCGGTTTATGTGACCCGAAAAATGATGTGTACACTTCATTTACCTCTGACCAGTGATTGATACCATGAATGTAGATTTTTACCTGAATAACCTGATTACGGTTACTGCCTGCTGTAAGCAAAATGGAATCAAGTTTTTGGAGCACAAGTTCTGTCTGGCTTCTGATCCCCTGAGGTATCAGGTTGTCATTTTCAGGATCTAAAGGAAGCTGTCCCGAAATGTAAATTATCCCGTTGTGTTCTATGGCCTGAGAATAGTGGCCGTTTGCAGGGTGAAAAAGCTTTGGGTTAATGATTTTCATGAAGCACAATAAATCAGCGACTACTGTCTAATTATGTCCTGTTACTATTCTTGTACGCTGACTTCCGCATGAGATCACATATACCCCGGGACTCCAATCGCCTGAATTGACCGATAATTCTGTTGTAAATGAAGGAATTACCGATTCGTGAATGACTCTTCCCCGAATATCATGAATTACCACTGGAATGTCTGTTGCAGATGATGTTTCTATTCTGATGAATATTACGTCAGAAGCTGGATTGGGAAACACCTTTATGTACTTATCTGTATTGGTGTTTGATTGAATTCCAACATGTTGAAAAAAGAATCCGATAACTTCTTTAAACATAAATAACCTATTGTCTTCATTGTCCATCAGAGCCGGGTCGAAGAAAAACGAAAGGACTTTGAAAGCTTCATAATCAGAATAAATTGCTGAAGCAAAATCACTAAAAACATATTCTTCGGGCCCCATATAGTATATCGGAGCAGCCTTTGTGCTCACAACCATTGCATCAGCATACCACAGAGTTGGAAACATCCAATACACCGGATCTAAGGTCAGGATTTTCTGTTCTGGGGCGAGGTCAAGTTGGGGGACTCCCTGTAATCCATCATCTGCATACGACTGGGCATGGTATTCCTGAACGCCTAAGAATTTGAGCGGAAAATCTTCGCCTTCGAAAAATGTCGGGGTTGAGTATCTGTCATACATGAAGTCAGTGCCAATGACCCACATCCATCCTCCTCGTGTTAAATATCCGACAATTTCAGGGTTGTCGCTGTCATCCCCGTTCCAGAAATATCTGCCAACCCCATCACTCGACATATACCATATTACTAAGTCGTATGCCTCCATTTCAGCAAGAACCGGCGACCTTGATTCAGCAACTGCGTCAAAGAGGTCGTATTCAAAGCCTGTAGCAGCAATAGTTTCGAGAATGCTTGTGGTGTTTGCGGGATTGACACTGTTGTCGTTAACAAACAGGGTTTTCATTTGGGCCTGTGTGAATAAAGCCATAAATGCCCCGGTAAGAACAAATAAAATCTTTTTCATAACGGTCTGATATTGATTATTGGATGCTGCTGCAAAAGTAGCAACAAATGTCAAACCAGCTATTATGAGCGTTTTATTGTCATTTAAGTAATGTGTCTTTAGATATTGTATGCTGAAGCCTTCTTGCTTATATCAAATATAAAATTTTTGGGAAGATTCCGTTTTGAGATACCTGATACGCAAAAGGACCAAAAGGAAGCAAGAAGTGTTTCACAACCAAGAAGCTTGAATGAAAATATCAGGCAAAAATCACAAACTCTTAACGCTTCACCAATTTTGCAGAAATGGTTTTTTCGTCTTGCGTCACCCGGATGATATAAACTCCGGGCAACAGATCTTTTATTGATATCCTGACAGGGAATCCTGTTGCATTTGATAAATGCACAACTCTTCCGGTCAAATCGTACAAGGCAATAGTCGCTCGAGGTGAATTGAAATGGCCGCCTGGCTCAACCGAAACAAAATCAACAGCAGGGTTTGGGAAGACAGTCAGGTGTGCACGGTCATTAATGTTGTCCACTCTGGCAGGTTCGCCTCCCTGATATACTACTTCCACCTGCTGATCGCTCAGTGCGCCAGCATAGATCCTTACATCACTTACCCATCCTTTCAGGTAGTCAATACCTAAAGCCGGATCATAACCAATATAAAGCGGTGCTTCTGAATTAAATGTGCCGGATGTTGGCAGGCTCATTTCGCTGACAAATGAGCCATTTTTGTAAAAGCGGGCCATCTGACCATCGAAGCTCACTGCAACAAATACCCAATCATCACTGAGGCTGTAAGGGAAGTTCAGGTTCCAGGCCAGATTTCCCTTGAAAGCAAAATATGCATTGTTTGCTCCCAGACCAAATCTGTAATGAGCTTCGCCCAGATCTGACTTGCACACAACAGAAGACCATGCGCCTGCATAAAATGCTTCTGTCTTCAGCCAGTAAGATATTGATATACTCGTTTCGGCACTGTTTAGGGATACGCTTGCCGGAACCTCAATATAACTTTGTCCATCAAAATACATAGCCGTTCCGGGGATGCCGCCTGGTCCCGAGGCTGTTTGCAACGATCCCTGAATGATTCCGTGGTTTTGATTTCCGCTGAAATCCTCAGCGTTACCGTGAAGCATATAATGTGCCAACAGGCTCAACTCATCTTGTTGCCCGCTGCCCCCACCGTTATTATTTCCGATAGGTTCATCAGCAATAGCTACGGCGTCAATTTCATTCCAGCCCGGGACAGCCGGACTGTTGATCGCTATCCGGACAGCATCGGCTAAAAATTCAGTCAGTTCAAAGCTAACCTCAAATATTCTGGCCTCAGCTGGTGCCGCCGAAGCTTTGCCTTCCCACACTTTGACCCATGTGCCGGATGATTGATTACGGACGTAGATGGTGTCCACTGCACCGGGAAAATAATTCTCGTAGACAGCAACATGCGACACCTTCATCGCGATTGGAAACGAAAGTTCAAGGAATTCCCTTTGTCCGGACGCTGTGAATGATGCCCACGAATGTGTGAAATCGCCATAGGAAGGATAAACATCAGGATGACCAAGTGCTTTCTGGGCCGACCAGTTCACAGGGCCGTACTGGCTGCTGAATGTAATTACCTCGCTGGCATACATGATTGTAGCATGTGACCTTATGATAATCAGCAGCATTAAGCCGAAAAGAATAAGAGTTTTCATGAAATCAGGCTGGTTTTTGATTGGTCAAAGAAAAGTCGTTAAAATCATGAATTAACTAAGTGATTCAACGTAATCGCATAAGTAGATTAATGTATTTTGTTTAATGCTTAATAATCAGACCCACGATGCTTTGTTATCAGTTGTAAAGGATGACAGATATTTACTAATTTTGCCGCTTATGAAACACCTCAGGAACTTTTGTATTATTGCGCATATTGACCACGGAAAGAGCACTTTAGCCGACAGACTCCTTCAGCTGACCAATACAATTTCGGTACGAGACCAGAAAGAACAGGTTCTTGACAGTATGGATCTGGAACGGGAGAGAGGCATAACCATTAAGAGTCATGCTATTCAAATGGAGTATTCATTTGAGGGAAAGCAGTATACACTTAATCTAATTGACACTCCCGGACACGTTGACTTCAGCTACGAAGTTTCACGAAGCATTGCTGCGTGCGAAGGAGCTTTACTTATTGTTGATGCAACACAAGGCATACAGGCACAAACCATTTCGAACCTGTATCTTGCTATGGGACACGATCTTGAGATCATCCCTGTGATGAACAAAATTGACATGGATAGTGCCATGCCTGATGAAGTTGAGGACCAAATCATTGACCTCATCGGATGTAAGCATGAAGATATTATCCGTGCCAGTGCCAAAACAGGATTTGGGGTTGATCTGATCCTTGAAGCCATTGTCCGGCGAATTCCCGCGCCCAAAGGTGACCCCGAGGCACCACTTCAGGCACTTATCTTCGATTCGGTATTCAATTCGTTCAGGGGGATTATAGCATATTTCAGGATACTTAACGGAACTCTTTCCAAAGGCGATCACGTTAAATTTATTGCTACGGAGAAGGAATATAACGCCGACGAAATAGGTGTATTAAAACTTCGCCAGATACCACGTCAGACGATGATGGCAGGCGATGTAGGCTACATTATATCAGGAGTTAAAACATCAAGTGAAGTTAAAGTTGGTGATACCATAACCCATGTTGAACGACCTGCCGAAAAAGCGATAGAAGGTTTTGAAAATGTAAAACCTATGGTTTTTGCAGGAATCTATCCTGTTGATGCTGATGACTATGAAGAACTCAGGGCATCTATTGAGAAACTTCAACTCAATGATGCATCATTGGTTTTCGAACCCGAATCTTCTGCAGCCTTGGGATTTGGCTTCCGTTGTGGCTTCCTCGGGCTGCTCCATATGGAAATTATCCAGGAACGGCTTGATAGGGAATTTGATATGGATGTGATCACTACGGTCCCCAACGTACAATATAAAGCCTATACCACTGATGGCGACATGCATGAAGTGCATAACCCAAGTGGATTGCCTGATGCCAACCATCTTGATTTTATCGAAGAACCATACATTCAGGCTCAGATAATCTCAAAGTCCGAATACCTCGGCTCCATCATGACTCTGTGCATTGACAAAAGAGGTGTGCTGAAAAACCAGGTATATATTGCCAGCGACAGGGTTGAAATTACATTTGATATGCCCCTGAGTGAAATCGTGTTTGACTTTTACGATAAGCTAAAATCAATTTCACGGGGCTATGCTTCTTTCGATTATCACATCATTGGATATCAGCAGGCCAATCTGGTAAAACTGGATATTCTGCTCAACGGCGAGTCTGTGGATGCCTTATCAACATTGATTCACAGGGATAATGCCTATGTCTTTGGCAGGAAGATGTGCGAGAAACTCAGCGAACTTATTCCAAGGCAACAGTTCGATATTGCCATACAGGCAGCTATTGGTTCAAAGATCATAGCCCGCGAAACCGTGAAAGCACTCAGAAAAGATGTAACCGCTAAGTGCTATGGAGGAGATATAAGCCGTAAACGTAAATTGCTCGAAAAGCAAAAGAAAGGCAAGAAAAGAATGCGTCAGGTAGGCAATGTTGAAGTGCCGCAGTCAGCATTTTTGGCGGTTTTGAAATTGGATTAATTTTTTTCTTTTCTTGTGTAACTTTCATATTCTCTTATCCGTCATGTGATCAGGTAAATTAATTCTGCCTATGACCAGAAAGGAATACAATTATTGTGTGGATCAATATGCAGATGGAGTGTATCGCTTCATCCTGAAGCAAATCAGGGATGTTGAGAAAGCACGCGACATTGTGCAGGAATCTTTTGCTAAAGTGTGGCAAAAAGTCGAAGAAGTTAATAGCGAAAAGGCAAAATCTTACCTGTACACAACTGCATACCGCACCATGATTGATCAGATCCGGAAGGAAGAAAAATCACAACGACTCGAGCCGCAACACTACTCAGGTATTGGTGTAAAAAATTCTTATTCTGATTTGAAAGAGGTATTGGATGAAGCCCTCGAAAAGCTGCCCCCCATTCAAAAGTCGGTGCTGCTGCTCCGTGATTATGAAGGTTATTCCTATGCTGAAATCGGCCAGATTACCGGATTGGGCGAAGCACAGGTTAAAGTGTATATTTTCAGAGCCAGAATGAGCCTGAAGAATTATATCAGTTGTTTGGACGTAGTTTTGGATGAGTTTTGATATGAAAATCACAATTGATAATTACGAAGCATACCTGCTTGACCTGTTAGAAGGCAGGTTAGATGAAGCGCAGGTGAATGCACTCAGGGAATTTGTTCTTGGCCATCCTGCCTTGGGGAGTTGGGACGAGCTGACAGGCGAAATGCCTGGTCTTTTGCCAGACGAATTGGTCTTTGCTGGAAAAGACTTTTTGAAAAAACCTGAGATTGCAGCCTTCGGTAACATCAACGAAACCAACTACGAATATTACTTTGTATCAGAACTCGAGGGTTTGCTTGACGAGCGCGAATCAAAGCAATTGAATGTTTTCATGAAGGCCAACCCCCACGTGCAACAGGTATATGACATCTACATGAGAACACAGCTAAAGCCAGATGCTGCATTAGTTTTCCCTTCCAAAGAATCCCTTTACCAAAAAACGGTTGAAATGCCTGTGAATATGCGGTATGTATGGGGTAGCATTGCAGCCTTTTTACTGCTGTTGTTCAGTCTTTCGTGGTGGTTTTTGGGCAGCGAAGAGGTTCTGCTACCTGAAGATATCGCTATCAATCAGCAACCTGTAAAAAGTAATGTAGAGTTTGTTTCACAAGAAATCAGCGAGTCACCTGTGGTTGAAAAAGTTGAAGCAGGGCATTCGGTTGAGAAGCATGTACTTCGGCCTGAGAAGCAAGCTGCTGATGAGCCCGAAGTTTTACTAAGGAAAGAATTGCTTCCAGTTATGGCCGCTATTTTATCCGATGCCATCTCGCTCCGCACAGGAAGCTCACCAGTTTATGTAAGGCAGACAACATCAAGCCAGATGGCAAGACTTAACTCCGGTGTTGTGGAGCAAGGATCAGATAACAAAGTCAAACCACTGCTAGGCAAGATAGTAGGGAATGCCGCCGGAAAACTTGCTTCTAACCTCTTGCCTTCAGGCCTTATGGAGGTAAAATCCGAGAATCCTGAAACGGAAAAGCGCAGTAGCACGCTGTTGTGGGATCTTGCCTCAGCCGGTGTGAAAACATATAACCTGCTTACAGATAATGAAGTGCTGCTGACGAAAGCTCATGATCAACAAGGTAACCTTGCTGCGATAGGACTTCAGTCAGAGCGGATCAATATTGCCAGACGGCTTGGGTCTTCGGTTGATTGAATTTTTTAAAACCCTGCTGTAACTTTTATCCATGGCCTTGCGTCACAGCAAAAAATAAATTTGAATCCTATGAAAACTTTACTCAAATCAATTGCATTAGCTTGCTTATTCGTTCTATGTTCCCCAACCTTAATTTTCTCACAAATGAAGGGAAACGGCAACGTAACAGTTAAAAGCTACGAAGTTGGCGCATTCGACAGGATCGTCGTCGGTGGAGCGCTCAAGTTGGTGATTGTTCCCTCCGAAAACCAATCACTTAATATCGAAACAGATGAGAATCTGTTCAATCAGATTACAGTGGTCGTGAAGAACAATACCCTCGAAATCACCCCAAGGCATATCAATAAATCAACAAAACTTGAGGCAGTTGTCGGGCTTCCTTTGCTCAACGGCCTGAAAGCCAGTGGGGCCACAGATATCAGAAGTGATATGCTGCTCGAGGGCGAAACACTTGAGCTGGAGGCCAGCGGTGCATCGAAAATCCATCTGGCACTTTCTTATAATTCTATGGTTACTGATATATCAGGTGCAGTTAAGTTAACCCTGGAAGGTCGGGCCGATAACCACCAGATCAATATGAGCGGTGCTTCGAAACTCTCGGCTCAGGATTTCGAAACACGAACCACTCAATTGGATGCCAGCGGCGCAGCCTCTGCAAAGGTATGGGCTGTTGAACGACTTGATTCCAACGTTTCAGGAGCAGCCTCAGTCGGATTCGACAAACAGCCACTGGAATACAATCTTAATGACAAATCATTTAAAACCAGAATGTCGGCCATTCCCTCGGAAAAGCCGGCTGGTGATTCCATAACCGTTAAAGTTGGAAACATTAACGTCAAAGTTATAGAAGGCGATACCACCAGGGTAAACATTGGCGGTTTAAATATTGAAGTGGATGAAAAAGGTAATGTGAATGTGAATCGGAAACGCAAACACAAATTCAATGGACATTGGGCAGGGGTCGAATTGGGGCTGAATGGATACCTGACAAAAGATCACAACATGAGTTTTCCTGCAAATCAATCCTACCTTGACTTGCGGATGGAGAAAAGTATAAACGTTAACCTGAATTTTTACGAACAAAACATACCTCTTTCAAAATCAGGCACATTTGGTCTTGTCAGTGGTTTGGGTTTGTCGTGGAACAATTATCGTTTTTCAAATAACACTTTGCTCGTTTCAGACTCATCTGTGCTTAAAGGCTACCTCATGGAGGGCGTATCGGTCCGCAAGAGCAAATTGGTCAACCTGTATCTGACACTTCCTGTTTACTTTGAGATACAGTCCAAAGGAACCAAAACAAAGGATAAATTTCATTTTGCGGCTGGTGTGGTTGGCGGCTGGAGGATCAGCACACATACCAAACTATATTTTAATGAAGCATCAAAGGAATACCGCCTCAGGGATCTGGAAACAGGCCTTTTGCCCGGCGTAATGCAAACTCCCGGAAGTTCAACCCGTAACATTGTAAAGGACAGGGCAAGTTTTCACCAACGGCCATTTAAACTTGATGCCAGTGTCAGGGCCGGGTGGGGAATCATAAATCTCTATGCAAACTATTCGCTCACCAGTATGTTTATTAAAGACAAAGGTCCCGAACTGTATCCCTATTCAGTTGGAATCTGTCTCTCGGGCTGGTAATAATCAGTGGATTAGCTAAAATAATGATGCCGGTGAATACACATTCACCGGCATCATTATTTTATTGATTTTCAGGATCGAATAGCTGAAACTGCATTATAGAAAGCAATCCAGATCAAAATGTTCCGGCCAGCCCGATCAATACATCAATGTTGTGATTAAAATGCTGCCTTTTCTTCGAGTTGTTTCAAGATGTCAAAAGTGTCAGCAGCAATCATAAGTTCCTCATCTGTAGGAACAACGATCACAGTAACTTTTGATCCAGGTTTTGAAATTACGTCCTCTTTTCCTCTTGATTTGAGCGATTTTTCTGAGTCAAGATCAACGCCGAAAAATTCAAGTCCTTCGACTGACCGTGTTCTTGTTACAGTATCATTTTCGCCTATCCCACCTGTAAACACAATCAGGTCAACACCACCCATAGCTGCTGCGTAGGCGCCAATGTATTTCTTAACCCTGTATTGATACATTTCAAGAGCAATACGTGCCCGTTCGTTGCCCTGTCCGGCAGCCTCTTCAATGTCGCGCATATCGCTCGAAACTCCCGAAACACCAAGCATTCCGGAAAATTTGTTCACCATGACACTGGTATATTGAATACTAGTTTCTTCCTTATCGGCCAAAAACAGCAACGCCCCTACATCAAGGTCTCCGCATCTTGTACCCATCACAAGGCCTTCAATGGGAGTCATTCCCATAGTGGTGTCCAGTGATTTTCCTCCCTGAATGGCAGCCATTGATGCCCCGTTACCTAAGTGGCAAGTAATAATTCGTTGTGTGTTGTAATCAAGACCCAGAATATCACAAGCTCTTTTTGATACATATTTATGACTGGTACCATGAAAACCATAGCGGCGCACCTTATATTTTTCATAAAGTGCATAAGGAATTCCATACAGGTATGATTTTGGGGGCATGGTTTGGTGAAACGCTGTATCAAAAACGCCTATCTGGGGTATTTCGGGAAGCAACTGTTTCATTGCATAAATACCTTTAAGGTTCGGAGGGTTGTGCAGCGGTGCCAACTCAACACACTCTTCGAGGGCATCAATAACTTCATCTGTTATGTAAACACTGCCGCTGAACTTTTCGCCTGCATGTACCACCCGGTGCCCGACAGCATCAAGCTCCTCAAGGCTTTTGATCGAGCCGTATTTTTCGCTGATAAGTACCCCAAGCAGGTATTCAATTCCGGCCTGATGGTCAAGAATCTCGCCTTCAAGCTTCGCTTCAGTACCATCACTTCTTTTATGCTTGATAACTGCGCCCTTTAAGCCGATTTTATCAACGATGCCTTTTGCCAAAACGGCTTTTTCAGGCATTTCGAACAACTGGTATTTTATTGATGAACTTCCACAGTTCAGTACGATTATTTTCATGATTTGTAGTTTGCTGATATTTCTGCCTATTTAATTACTGCACAACTGACTGTCTGGTCCTGCGGCTTGCCTGAAATATAATTATAGAATCCCCTTTTAACATGTTTGCCAAGATATCCAGCCCTGACGAGTCGTTTTATGATTGGAGAGGGCATGTATTTCTTTTCGCCGAACTCCTGATAGAGGTTTTCCATGTATTTGAGCACTTTATCGAGTCCGATACGGTCAGCCATTTCAAAAGGGCCGTACAAATGTCCTGTTGATTCCTTTACAGCCAGATCAATATCTTTTACAGATGCAACTCCTTCCATAAGAATCTCACAGGCCTCATTAACAGTGGTTACCATCATGCGGGTGCTGATGTTGCCGGGTGATTCGTTGAGGGTTATGATTTTTTTGTTGATCATGCCTGCAAATTTTACTACTTGCTGATAGGCTTCTTCAGAAGAGCGAATTCCCCTGACAACTTCAACCACATGGGTTTTGTAAATAGGAAGGATGAAATGTATTCCTAATGCACGGTCGGGATAACGAAGGACCTCAGCCAGATCGCTGATCATCAATGTGGCAATGTTGGATGCAATGATGGCATCCCGACGTACTACCGATTCAACCTGTTTGAAAATTTCTCTTCGAAATTCAATGCTGGTTCCTCTTTTGCGTGAACTTATTGACTCGATAACGATATCGCAATCAGCAAGATCGGCAAAACTGGTTGTGCCTTTGATCCGGCTCATGATTGCTCTTTTTTCGCCGGGAGTTAGTCCCCAGTGGTTAATAACTTCGTCGAGTTGCTCACCTAATTGTAGATAAATCTCCTGTACACGTTCTTCGCTTGTGTCGAGAAATACCACGTCAAGACCATATTCGCTTATTGTACGGGTAATTTCCTGACCAACGGCACCGCAACCCACAACGCCAACCTTTTGAATCATGCCTTTGGACTGAATGCGCTTTCCAAGGCCAAAATCTGATAAACTCTCACTCATAGATGTACTGTTTCTTTTTGTTCGATAAGTTCTTTTTTTAGTCCGGTTACCTGATTCGATGTTATGGCAATCAGGTTGATGATGTCGTCCACCGAGCAACCCCTCGACAGGTCGTTGATGGGTGCTGCCATACCTTGAAGAATTGGGCCGATGGCCTCGGCTCCGGCAAGGCGCTGAACAAGTTTATATGCAATATTGCCTGTTTCGAGTGATGGGAAAACCAACACATTGGCCTTGCCTGCAACTTGTGATCCTGGCGCTTTTTTTAGCCCGATGGATTCAACAATTGCTGCATCAGCTTGTAGTTCCCCATCTATAATCAGGTCAGGCCGCAGTTGTCTTACCAGAGCTGTTGCCTCAATGACCTTGTCGGCTCTTGGATGTCTGGCACTTCCTTTAGTCGAAAAACTGAGCATAGCTATGCGTGGTTCGATTCCGGCAATATTTTTTGCAGTATCCGCTGATGCAATTGCAGTTTCAGCAAGTTCCCTTACACTGGGTTCGGGATTCACAGCGCAATCCGCAAAGATCATAATACCCTCTTTATCAAATTGTTTCTTTTCAAAAACCATGATGAATGCTCCTGATACGGCAGTAAATCCCGGAGCTGTTTTGATAATCTGGAATGCTGGCCGCAGTACATCGCCTGTGGCATTGTCTGCTCCGGCCACTTCACCATCGGCAAAACCGCTTTTTATAAGCATTACAGCGAGGTACAGAGGGTTTTCGATGAGCTTGATTGCTTCATTGAGTTCAAGGCCTTTCGATTTTCTGAGGGAAGTAAGGGATTCGGCCAGCTCAAGTTTCAGCGAATGTTCAAGTGGATTGATAATTGTTGAATTCTTTATATAGCTTAATCCCAAATGATTAGCTTTATGGCTGATCTGTTCAGGATTACCAAGCAGGATAATTTTTGCTATGTTGGCTTCAATTACTGCGTTTGCAGCTTTAAGGGTGCGTTCTTCGGCGCCCTCTGGCAACACAATTCTTGCACCTTTGCCGATTGCCTGAATTTGGATTTTAGAAATTAAGTCCATTTGTTAGTAAATGTCGTTAGACGAATGAAATTTTGCACAAAAATACCGCTTTTTTTTCAATCAGCCGTACCTAATTGTTAATAAAATAACAATAATATAAAAGGTTAAATAACTGATAATTAGATTAATATTTGCAAATACTTTGTTTATAATGAGTATAAATTATACTTTTGCCTCAGCAATACTTTTTTTTCATCATCATGTTACTGGCACAGAATTATGTCTGGGATTTAACACCTTATCATTCCGAATGGAGGATTGGTGATTCTGCTGTTCACCACAGCACAAAGCCAGTATTTTATCCTGATCCAATAAAAACGCCGCAGGAAGCCACCGAATGGTTTGTACAAACAACGCCACTGACAAAGTTTGAGTTTCTGGAGCGCCCGACCGAGAATTTGCTGAATCAATGGGTTGTTTTGGGAATAATCATTTTTTTATTATTTATCGTTTTTTCAAAACAGGCAAATCCGCGGAAGTTTTACTTGCTGTTCAGTGCCGGGTTTAGTGCAACCAAATTGCAATTGCTTCTGCGTGAATGGAATCCTGTCAGGCATATATTCGCGCCTCTATTTACCTTAGTTTATGTTGCCTCAGCTTCAATGCTTATATTAAGCCTGCTGCCAGGATTTTCTGACAAATTGGCCGATCCCTCAGCAATATCACCTGAGTTTTTTACAAAGGTCATGCTTCTGATTGGGGCTATTGTTTTTTTCAGGATTTTTATGGCCTGGTTGATAAGTTATTTATTTACCACCATCGAAACAACCACTCAATTTCTGGCAAATATGTTATCGCATATGCTTGTTTTTTCTGTAACTTCAATGATTTTGACCATTTTGCTGATTTTTGTACAGCTGGAAATTTTATGGTTCATTAGCTTGTTTGTGGTTGCCTTATTGTTGCTTTTGAGCTTAATACGAAGCCTGATGATAGGATTGTTGGAACACAGTTATTCGGGTTTGCTTTTATTTTTATATCTTTGCGCCCTTGAAATTGTGCCTTTTCTGGTTTTATTCAAATCGATTGGTCTGATCAGCACATAAGTTTTTCAGGGTAACGGGAATCTCTGAAGCTTTGATTATAGATCAGTAAATGATTTAATTAGCCAGAATGACAGCAGGAAATTTCATAAGATAGACGTTTTTTTTGAAAGCTAACAGCTGAAGACATATCACTCAGAATGAAAATCAAGAATATTCTCGTTTCCCAGCCGAAACCAGTCGAGTTTGAGAAATCGCCTTATGCTGACCTTGCGCGCAAATTCAACCTGAATATTGATTTTCATAAATTCATCAAAATAGAAGGTGTTGCCGCCAAGGATTTCAGAAGGGACAAGGTTTCTCTTGCCGAGCATAATGCTGTTATACTTACAAGCCGCAACTCTGTTGACCATTTTTTCAGGCTTTCAAAAGAGATGCGCTTTGAAGTACCCGAAAACATGAAGTATTTCTGCATTTCTGAATCAACAGCCTTTTACCTGCAAAAATATGTGCAGTACCGGAAAAGGAAAATATTCTATGGCAAGCAAAGTTTTGCTGAGTTGATGGAGATTATCAGGAAACACAAGGATGAAAAATTTTTACTTCCGTGTTCGGATATTCATAAAAGCAGCATGACTGACATGCTTGATGAATCCGGGGTGTTTTACTCAAAAGCCGTCATGTACAATACTGTTGCCAGTAACCTTTCAGGTATTAAAATCGAGAACTACGACATGCTGGTTTTTTTCAGTCCTGCCGGTATTAAATCTTTGGTGAAGAATTTTCCGGGGTTTAAACAGGAAGACACTGTTTTTGGTGCGTTTGGTGAATCAACAGCCCAGGCTATAATTGACGAAGGCTTCAAGCTTCATATAAGTGCCCCTACCAAGACCTCTCCATCAATGACTATGGCAATTGAAGAGTTTATCGAGAATGAGAATAAAAAGACAAGAAAGAAATAGCTTAACCTGCTAATAACGTTCCATTCTCAACATTATCTTACCTTTGATTGACAATTAATTGTTCCAACAATGGATTATTCAGGCCAGCATTTAACCAAAGCCGAAAGGCTGCATGGGTTCAATGTTGTTCAGGAGTTGTTCAATAAAGGCACGCAGGCTTTCATTCATCCGTACAAATATTATTGGAAGCTAATGCCATTTGAGCAAAGTAGCCTTAGGTTCATGGTGTCTGTGCCTAAGCGAAATTTTAAGAAGGCCGTTGACCGCAACCGAATTAAAAGACTTACACGTGAGGCATGGCGCAGGAACAATCTTAAGCTGAAGACTGAACTCATCTCGGAAAAACTGACCCTAAATGTCGCTCTGGTGTTTGTAGGTAAAAGCCTTCCTGATTTTAAAGAAACAGAAGCTAAAATAATCCTAATTTTACAGCGTTTATCAGTTCTCCATGCGCATCATCAAAAAAGTAGCAGCGACCATCCTGATTCTGATTATTAGGGTATATCAATATACCCTTTCGCCATTCTTCGGCAGATCTTGCAGGTATGTTCCCACTTGCTCGGTGTATAGCGTGGAGGCCATTCAAAAGCATGGCCCCTTTAAAGGTGGCTGGCTGGCTTTTAAAAGAGTTGTTTCTTGTCATCCATGGGGAGGCAGTGGGTTTGACCCGGTTCCCTGAAATACCATTTACCATGTATCGAGTATTATTCGTTATCTTATTCTTTTTTAGTTCATTCGCAAATGCTCAGAACAACAATAATTTCGAAATATCGAAAAACCTTGATATTTATTCAAGTCTTCTGAAGGAGTTGAACCTTAATTATGTTGACGAGATTGATCCCTCAAGCCTGAACAAAACTGCCATCGAAGCCATGCTGAATGCACTTGATCCATATACGGTATTCATACCCGAATCGCAAATTGAAGAATTTCAGCTAATGACCACCGGTGAATATGGTGGTATAGGCTCACTCATTCAGCAAAAAGGTGAATTTATCATTATCTCAGAGCCTTACGAAGGATTTCCGGCCCAGAAAGCTGGTTTGATTCCCGGCGACAAACTGATTGAGATCAATGGATTGAGCATGAAAGGCAAAACGAGCCAGGAAGTCAGCGAACTGCTGAAAGGACAGCCAGGAACACCTATTCACATCAGAGTTGAGCGCGAGGGGGAAACAGAACCTATGAGTAAGCAATTGATCAGGGAAAAAATACGGATTGATAATATACCTTACTACGACATACTCAAAGGTGATATTGCATACATCAGACTTTCGGGTTTCACCCAGAAAGCAGCCGCTGAAATGAAAAAAATCTTCATGGAAATGAAGGAATCTGCTGAGCTAAAAGGTTTGATCATTGACCTAAGGGGTAATGGCGGTGGGCTGCTCAATGAAGCTGTTGACATCACCAATCTGTTTATTCCAAAAGGAGAAGTTGTTGTAACGACAAAAGGAAAAACTGCCGAGCAGAATACAGCACATCCTACACGAATGACTCCGGTGGATACACAAATTCCAATCGTAGTACTGGTAAACGAAGCGAGTGCATCGGCCAGTGAGATTGTTGCAGGTGCACTTCAGGATTTTGACAGGGCTGTGGTTGTCGGACAAAGGACTTTTGGCAAAGGATTGGTGCAGAATGTAGTACCGCTTTCATATAACACTCAGTTGAAAATTACTATTGCAAAGTATTACATACCCTCCGGACGCTGTATCCAATCAGTTGATTATGCGGATAAAAACCCGGCTATCAACGGAACACAGATAAAAGCACCCGTCGCGGGAGAATTTAAAACCCGCAGAGGAAGAACAGTTACCGATGGAGGTGGTATCTTGCCTGATATTATTCTCGAACCCCTCCGGTTCAGCGCAGTCAGCTCAAATCTATATACAGAGAATCTTGTCTTTGACTTTGCTAATCAGTTTGCACGGAAGCACAAATCAATCGGTGATGCAGCCGATTTTCGGATTGATGACGAAACCTATGCCGAATTTGTAGCATTTGTAAACCAGAAAAACTTTACGTTCCGAACCGAAAGTGAAGATATGATTGAAAATTTAAGAAAAATAGCGGAAGAAGAGAACTATTATCATGCTGTGGCTGCGCACATCAGGCAATTAGAGGAAAAACTTACCGAATACAAGAAGAATGATATTTACAAGCACAGGCTTGAGGTTGACGAAATGCTCAAAGTTGAAATAGCTTCGCGCTACTACTATCAAAAAGGCAAGATCATTGCTTCCTTACAAAACGATCCGGAACTTAAAAAAGCCATAGAAGTTATAACTGACCCTGTTGTCTATGGAAAATTGCTCACACCATGAGGTCTGAACTGGAAACAACATGACATATATATACAAACGGCAATTCCATTCTGATGCTTATTTCATTGCTCTGGTGTTGTTGGCAATGAGTATTCCAACCTCGCGCTTTACCATGAGCGTGTTCCAGTTTACACTATTGGGTCTATGGCTGTGGTCGGGTTTTTCGTTTGAAGTTGCATACAGATATTTCAGAAAAGCAAAGCCACTAAGGGCTATCTGGTGTTTTCTGGGATATATGGTAACACTAACGCGCAGCAATTTGATCAGCAAGTTTACGATGTTCTTTCAAAACAAGGTAGCCATGGTTCTGGTCTCACTGTTTTTGCTGCATCTGCTTGGCTTAATCCATACATCTGACTACCAGTATGCATTGAAAGACATCAGAACAAAGCTTCCCCTGTTGCTTCTGCCCATTGTTCTGAGTACAATGGAACGCATCAGTCTGAACCGGATGAAGATTCTATTGGTGCTGTACGTCCTTACCGTATTTACAGGCACCGTATTCGGGTTTTTGGAATATCTTAAACAGGAGTTTACCGACATAAGACAGATCTCAGTATTTATCAATCCTGTTCGGTTTAGCCTCAACATTGTTTTCGCAGTTTTCATCCTGATCTGGTTTGTATTTTATGACCAAATAGTAAAATGGCAATGGCGAATAGCTGCAGCCGGAATCGCGGCCTGGATGATGGGATTTTTGTTTCTGATGGAATCAGCAATCGGTATGCTGAGTCTTTTCCTGATTACTTTGGGCCTTTTATTAATTCGCATGTTTTTGCTTACATCGTTTAAAGTTAGGATTATTACAGCCGCTCTGGTTTTGATCCTGCCGATGGTGGGCTATTTTTATCTGAACAAGGTAATACGCGAACTCACAACACCCCCGCCAATTGATTATGCAGCCCTGGATACCCACTCAGCTACCGGCCAACCCTACATCCATGATACAGTTCACTTCGGAATAGAGGATGGCAAGTATGTTGGGTTGTATTTATCGCTAGACGAATTGGAAAAGGCGTGGAATGAGCGCTCCGATCTGGCATTCAACGGAAAAGATTATGCCAACCAGGACCTGATGTATACTTTAATCAGGTTTATGACTTCACTCGATTTGCGCAAAGATGCCGAAGGTCTGTCGAAAATGACAGACAAGGAAATCCGGATGGTTGAAAACGGCATTGCCAACATTAATTATGTGACAAGCCCAAGCTTGCGCACCAGGGTTTCAAAAATATTGCTTGGCTACACTTTATACACAAGCCTTAATGACCCTAACGGAAGTAGTGTAATGCAAAGAGTTGAGTATCTAAAAGCTTCGTTCTACATTATCAGGCAACATTTTTGGACTGGTGTCGGAACAGGTGACCTTCCTGATATCTTCAGGAAAACCTATGAAGAGATTGATTCTCCACTTCAGTTGCAGTGGAGGTGGAGGTCACACAACCAATACCTTTCAATCTTTATTGCATTCGGGGTTTTTGGTTTTACCTGGTTTCTGTTTGTTTTGTTTTACATCTATATCAAAGCAGGCATGTACCGGAACTTTTTTTACTCAGTGTTTTTTGCCATTTTCCTTCTTTCGATGCTTACCGAGGACACGATTGAATCGCAGGATGGCATCACCCTGTTTGCCTTTTTCACTTGTTTTTTCCTGTTTGCAGTTAAAAGCTTCAATGAAGATGAACCTGAAAGAAAAAGTATTAGTTGAAACATGTATCTTAGTACCCGATTAATAGGCTGTTATGGAAACACAAGTAATTGCACTTGAGTATCAGGTTGCAAATGATGTTGATGAATTGCCGGAGCAGGATATGGTGCTGATAACCAGAGCTGCAGAAGCATCGGAAAAAGCAACTGCACCTTATTCAGGGTTTTGCGTTGGGGCAGCGATTTTGCTCGAAAATGGTCAGATTATTACGGGAAACAATCAGGAGAATCCCGCTTATCCCTCGGGTTTGTGCGCCGAAAGGGTTGCTTTGTTTTATGCCTCAGCACAGTTTCCAGGAGTTGCTGTTAAGGCTATTGCAATAACTGCAAGAAGCCGGCACGGCCAAATTGACCGGCCGGTTCCGCCATGTGGTGCCTGCAGGCAGGTAATGGCTGACATGGAGAACCGTAATGGGCAAGATATGCGTGTGGTTATGCGCGGCCAAAGCGGGCCGGTAATGATCTGCAACAGCATAAATATGCTGCTGCCATTGTCTTTTGTAGATGAATACCTACCTAAATGACACACATGTTTAAAAGAATTTCGTTTTTATGCCTTGCATTTGTACTTCTGGTTTCGTTCAAAAGTGACAAGCCGGCCTATATTCTTTACAATAAGTATGGCAAGCAGGTAAAATTCAAAAAATTGATCGAATCAGCAAAAAAAGCCGATGTGGTTTTCTTTGGCGAATTGCATAACAATCCGATTAGTCATTGGCTTCAGCTTGAACTCACAAATGAGCTATTTAAAAGCTCCGGCCCGAATCTGGTGTTAGGTGCCGAAATGTTTGAAGCTGACAATCAGGAAGGACTCGATCAATTCCTTAGATCGGAGATTGACAAGGAGACCTTTAAAACTACAGTGAGGCTCTGGCCAAACTACAAAACCGATATTGAGCCATTGGTAGAGTTTGCCAAAGAGAAGCAGTTGCGATTTGTGGCCACCAACATTCCCCGCCGCTATGCCTCAATGGTATACCGAAACGGTGTCGGTTCACTGGACACCTTGCCTGATCATGTAAAAGCCTGGATTGCCCCGCTGCCTATGGCCTACGACCCTGAATTACCAGGATATAAAAACATGCTCAGCATGATGGGAGGAACCCCCGGTCATACCTCGGAGAACTTCCCTAAAGCACAGGCAATAAAAGATGCTACAATGGCTTGGTTTATCCATCAGAACCTGAAAAGTGGTCAACAATTCATCCATTTCAACGGCACTTATCACAGCGATAATTACGAAGGAATCATCTGGTATTTACGCAGGTTGCGTCCCGAATTACACATAGTGACCATTGCTACCATCGAAAATGAAAACATCAGGAAACTCCCTGAAGATAAGAAAGGCTTGGCTGATTTTATCCTCGCGGTTCCCGAAAACATGACCAAAACCCACTAGTGTTGACACCACGCTAGGTCGGTTCTTCTTTTTGATTTCCTGCAATGATGCTGTTGAACACCTCATCCATCCGGAGCAGCGATTGTTTTAGAATCTGGTTATATTGAGCCAGTTCATTGTCCCCGGCTTTAAGCTGAGCCATAAGGTCACTCATCATCATGGCGCTTGTAAGCGGGTTTTTCAAACCATGAATCAAGATGCTGACCAGTTTCTTTTTATTCTCGTTAAGTTCAACTAATTGTGCATTTTGTTCTTCAAGCAGCTTTTTCTGCTCTTTGATGGCATTATGCTGTGCTTCAATTTCCTGCTTTTGCTTGCTGATTTTGAGGTAGCTTTTCGATAATTTGTCTTCAAGTTCATTCATTTCGCGCATACGGCGCACCTGAGTCATCAAAATACCTACGAGCAGACCCGGATGATCCATCATAAAAGGCATAAGTCCGTTGCTGTTGAGCACAAGCAACAGGCATGGCTTCTCGGTAGTAACCGATGCCGACCTTTTGTTTAAGTCAATGAGGGCGTATTCGCCAAAAACCTCTCCTTCCTGCAATCGCGTAATCACATGGTTGCCATCGTGCACCCTGACCTCACCTTCAGCAATAATGTAAAATTCGCGTCCGACATCGCCCTTTCGGAACACTGGTTCCTGAGGCCTGGTACGCTTCTCTGTCAGCTTGACGGCAAGTTCACGCAGGGCTGACTCATCAAGGGAACGGAAGGCCTCAAAACTACGCAGGAGTTCAATTCGTCTTTCAATGGAAATTTCCTGATCTGACATGAGCTGGCTTCTTGATGGTTATACGGTCACAAAACTACACAATTCATTTAAAGGCCATGCTCGGTAAGGAGGTTTTTTGGCTTTAAAGCACCAAAATACAGTAATTGCCGCCACGTACAAAACTAATATCCAGATAGATGATACTAAATTGCTTTCAAAAATTCCAACAACAAGAAAGTAATAACTCAGATATGACTTTTTCCGAACAATTGCTCCAACAGTCTAATGAATTTATTGTGTTTTCTTCGATGTGTCCGAACCATTCAGAAACTCCTTCATCAGTTCCGGAAAGAAAAGTCTGAAATCATCAAGAAATTCATCATAATGGATTTTCAAAAAACCAACAGACTGATCCATCCCTGAGTCAAATCTGGCCCGGCGCGACATGCCGTTGAACACCCTTTGCAGGTCGTTGAGGTTTGCATATCCTACAAGCCAGTTTTGAGCAATCATCCAGGGTAAAATCCTTTTCGATCTTGGAGGAAGTATTGTGTAACGCATAATCAGCAATTTGTATACCCTTGCAACAAAAGATGACAGGTCAAGATCGGTATAGTCGTGCCAGTATTTTGCCAGGAAATGGTCATAATAGATGTCAGTGATCACCCCTGAATATTTGTGAAAAACAGGTTGCAGCCTGTTTGTGCTCAACCTTACAACAGGATGATGGTCGGTAAACTCGTCAATAGCTCTGTGCAGCACAACGCCTTTTTGGATTTCCGGACTATAATTGGCGAGCATGCTGCCTTTTATGCTGTCGGCCACAAAATTACCGAACAACACATCAGGGTCATCACCGGATAGGAATGCGTGTGCAAGGAAATTCATCCGATTAAGCCGTTAACGGTCCTGAGGGATGCTGTTTCAATCCAATCAAAGCCTTTGGAATTCAATTGTGGGATAGCCTTTTTCGCCGGCTTCAGGTCCCTCGGTTGCGTAAAAATTAACGAAGCGAAGTTTAAAATACATCTCGTTTCGGGTGCGCAGCACATAAACCTGTTCCGGTTTAACTTCATAAAAAACATTTCCTGACTCAACATCGCCCCTAACATCTTTCCAGTTGTAGCCGATCACATCCATGTTGCTTGAAAAAATCGAATTGCCAATGCTTTCCATGCTAATGCTGTCGAAGGGAGTAAGGCTGTCGCGTGCCACAAAGGTATGAAAAGGATTGATCAGCGCCCCCGTAACAAGATACGGATAGGGAGTGCCATCATTTGTGAACAGCAAGGTAGTATATTGAGTGAACAGCAGATCATAGGATAATTTTGATGGTTCCGGATACACCTGACCTCCACCGTTGTTGAAGGAATAATAAGCATAGTTGGTATTCGGGTCTTTTTCTGCCCTGCCCTGAATTTCGTTGGTGCCATTGAGGTTGGCTACGGTAAAATAATAGTTCGAACCAATCAGGCTGTCAAAGATGATTTTTCTAAAACCCAATACATTTCCAAATTCATCATAACCCCTGTCCAAAACATACACTTCCCGTGAATATGTAGTGTCAGCCCCCTCAATGGTGATCCAGTTACCTATGGCTGTTGAATCGCGGTTTCCGGAGGAAGGATCGAATAAGAAACTGAGCCCTGCCTGTGAAACCACTTCCGACATCGCATATTTTCCGGTGCGGGCTGCTTTCATAAATCCGGCAGTGTTTAGTATGATCCGGAATCCTTCGGCCGAGTTTTCAAACATCAGGTCGAAGTCGGCCTTGTGGTTTGATGAAACAATCGCCTGCTGATCAAGGTCAATGTAGACCTGATACTTGTAGTTTTGTGTCATGGGAGCCACCATCGTAATTTTATCTCCGCGGTCGTATGGCGTAATTCTTTCGTCATCCTTGAAGCAGCCCGTTAATACAAGCGATAGAATAAGTATTAATGTCAGCCGGTAATTATATGTGCTCATGTTAAAATTGTTGGAACAACAAATTGAGTTTTACAAAATAGGTTCTTCCCCAGCCAACTGCAGATGACCCCATACCACCTGAATGAATGCCACCCGATCCGGCATCACCTTTAATAGCAATGTTGGTGTTGTTGAACAGGTTTTTGGCCCCGATCTGCAGGTTGAGCCTGTTGTTCCAGAACCTTTTCGATACAGAAAAATCAAGAGTGTGGTACCCCTGGATTACTGAACGGAGCAATTGTCCATCACTGTTCAAAAACACTTCAGGATAGTCACCATTGTATTTGTAATAAAGATCAAAACCGACATCTGTTCTTCGCCATAAATAATTTATAGTTCCTAGAATATCAGATGTATAGATAAACGTTGATCTATCATCAGTGTCCATCACCTGTTTCCTTCCTGTCTGACCTAAACCAGCTTTGATTTCGAGCCAGGGATAAAGTCGGTTGTTGAAGTTTAACTGAAATCCCTGTGTGATCATGTTGTTCAGGTTAACATAGGTGTAAAGAGCTTCTTCAGGGTCAACAATTGCAAGTGTGATGCTGTTGCGGATGTTGTTGTAAAACAGGTTGAATTCTACCCCATAATCATAGGTTGGTTTCTCCTGCTGGTATTTCAGTGACATATTGATGTTTTGGGAATCCTCAGCCTTCAGGTTTTCGTTGCCCCTGATGTTGTGGTTGATATCCACAAATTCAAGGTACAACTCCTTAATCGAAGGGGCTCTGAACCCTTTGGCATAGGAAACCCTGAGGGCAAGGGGTTCGCTGATATCCCATTTGGTGTTCAGTGAGTAAACCAATGGGGCCTTATATTTTGTATTATAGCTGAATCGTAAACCAGGCTGTAGCATCCAGCGTGCACCCGGTTTGATTTTGAAGCTGACAAATGTAGCATAGTCGCCCATTGCCTGCTTTTTATTCAACACACGTTTGCCGGTTCCGTCCTCGTAATTCAGGTCAATACCCAACTGATAGTTAAAGGGGCTTTTTTCGGTGCTTTTGCTGAATTCGGCCCTCAGCAGGTATTGGCCAAAAGAGGAAGTATCGTGGTCGGAAAGGTTTTTGGTGAGGCTTTTGTCAAGCTTCGTCAGATCGTTGAAGTAGGTGTTTTTCCTTCGGTCGTAATGCGAAAATGATGTCAGCAGGTTTAGGAACCTGTCGCGAAATATTGGAGTGTTCAGGTCAAGTTTTGTGGTCAGACGGTTGCTGTTGAAATGGCTGTCGAATGCATTCTCGAAATAGGGTTTTCTAAGGTTGCCCTTGTCTAGCAACATTTCGTTGAAATAAGATGCTGTAAATCTGGCGCGGGTGGCCTGATGCTGATAACCAATGCTGGCATCGGCATTATACTGTCGTTTTGGCTTCCATCTTTTCGATCGGCTTGTATCTACAGGGCTGTAGCCTCCAAAGAAATTCCTTGCCCCGGCAATAGAAGCCGACCAATTGTTCTTTCTTAGTGCCACGTCGGCATTAAAATTATACACGCCCACCGATTCCAGGTATGAAGCAGCTTGCGCACTAATCCGGTTATGTCTGTTTTCTTTTGTGATCACATTAATCACACCGGCCAGAGCATTGCTCCCGTAAATCACCGACATTGGGCCTTCGATGACTTCAATATGTGCAACATTGTAAAGGTTGAGCTGCCCCAAATCAATGTTTCCGTTCATCCGCCCGATTACCGGAACCCCATCAATAAGAAACTTAATATGTTCGCCACCAAGTCCTTGCAAGGTTATTTTCGATCCGAGTGCTCCATCATGCGAAGTGCGTATATTCAATTCACCTGCCATTAATTCGCCAAGATTCGCTGAAGCTTTTCGTTCTATCTGCCTCGAGCCGATTACTTTAATTCTGAAAATAGATTTGTCAATGGGTTGTGGTGTATATTGTCCTGTAACGACAATCTCGTCCATGTTGTACACTTCAGGCTGAAGCTTAACAGTCATATTTTGGCCAGGACTTATAGTGTCAGTAAAAGTTCGATAACCAACATAGGTTATCTGAATACTGCTTCTGGATTTTACACGATTTACCACAGTTCCTTCAAAGGTAGTGGCAGCCGTGTATCTTTCTTTATTATCCTTTGATTCAAACTGGATGTGCGCAAATGGAATTGTTTGGTTAGTTCGTGCATCAATAACCCTGATGACTGCCTCCTGGCTGCGCAGGTTTAATGCGCAGCCAGAAAACAGCACGATCAGGAAAAAGGTCAGATTGGCCTTCATGCTAACGACCTTATTGTACCATTAATTTCTGGACGGTTTCATTCTGCTCCGAAATCAACCGCACAACGTAAAGCCCTTTGGCAAATCCTGAAACATCAAGGTTTACATGACTTTGACCGGGAATAATTATCTGATGGAACACTTGCTTGCCAAGTTGATCGTAAATGATAATATTGCCGGACTGATGTTCGATACCTGCAATGGTCAGGTTACTTCCTGCAGGGTTTGGGTATAGGACGAATGAGTTGGTGGGATTTATTTCGTTGCTTCCCACCAGGCTGACAACTTTTTTATTGAAACCAGTTTTCCCATTTGCCGTGCCTCCAAAGTAGGTAGGGACAAATTTGTACACATTGCCTTCCTGTGTTTGAACAAAATACGCCAGATTTTCCTCTATAAGCCATGAAAAGCTGTTCATGTCAAAGGTTTTCCAATTATGACCAATACGCGTTTTATACAATTCAAACGGAGCAGCTGTCCAATCTTCAAAATCTTCATTTACAGGCTGAAATCTGTTTGCTCCGATTGAAGTATTCTGAAGAATTCCAACAACAGGATAATATGATGGGTTTCCTTCAAGATCGTACACAATAGCCATATAGCGGCTGAAGTTAATGTCCCAGCTATCCTTGGCAGGCTCACGGTCAACAACCTGTCCTATCATCAAGGAATAGTACACGAAAAGCTTGGTGCTGTAATCATTGGCATTAAGCACAACGTTCATCTCATTGGAACCGTCAATGTTGGCATACTTAAAATAGAAGGTGTTAGCTACTGAGTTTTTTCGCTGAAGCCATAGTTTTTTGTGGGAGCCATTAGGAAGTTGAACGATATAAAGTGAATCGCCGACCACATCATGACTGATCATATTATATACGCCCCAACCATAATCGGGATGTCCGAGGGAATTTCTGTTAAAAGCGCCATCTTCCCAAATAGTGTCCGAATTATACATTGGTGTCCAGGTGTCAATGCCTGTGATGCTGACTGAATTCCACCCGCTGGTATCGGCATTTGGATAGGTATAGATCAGCACACCATTTCCATCGTTGGCAATAACACCAGCACTCCAGACAGAGGTGTAAAATGCAATGTCCCAGTTGCTTCTGGGATCTGTTTTTACCACACCATTTTCGAAGCTGTAGTAAACATCGTTGGCATAGCCGGGCCCCATAATTGCTGTATCGGAAACAGTCTGTGCTTTGATGGTGTTCATGCTCAAGGCACATATAATAAGAAACGAAAGAGATAAATACTTTTTCATAATAATATGTATTTAATAAATAACTAATTGAATTATAAATAATTGGAAGCAGTTGTCTTATGACAATAGCTTGAACAGAATTGTGTAAAGTAAATTACACAAAAGTGGTTTATGAAAAAACTAAGTGTTAATGGGGGGAGCCCGTAAAATTTTACGGGTGAACAGCAAGGTTCCTGAAGGATGCAGTTTTAACAGCCGGTAGGTATAATCGACCGCACAGCAAAACTGCTTTGAAGCAAAATAAGTTGAAACTGCTTCGGCAAATGTGTTGTCAGTATGATACTTGTCGGCACTCTTGAAATACCCGAAATGCCCGGTTTTGCCGTCATCCTTTGACTTTGGCTTGGAAAAAGGGCTGTGGGTATCGAAAAAGTTATTCCCGAAAATCTTTTCCTGATGGTAGGTAATCAGGTCGCCAATCACCATCCAGAAAATGGCAAAGGCCATAATCAGTTTGATCAGCTTTGATATCGGGGTTTGGTGTCTCATGAATAACTTTCCGATGCAAATTTAGGTATAAAAAGTTTTCAACCCCTGATTGCCGGACTCTTCGCATCTTATTTAGAATAGGCATTCAACAGGAATGCAATGATACTTCTGTTAAATAACACTTAATCAAAGTAATATTCGCCAGGCGATTGCCGGGTTATCCTGTTTAAGAAACCATCGTTATAAATAACGACCTGGCTAATTAAAGGCCTTTTTTAGGATTTTAGCCCAATCGCTGATTCGCTTTTCGGTTAGGTCTGGCTGCTGATGGTCATCTATTACAAGGCCAACAAATTGATCATCTTTTTCGGCCAATGAGAAATAATAGCTGTATCCTTTTTTTGGCCATTCGCCAACCACAACAGATTTGTCGGGCAGTCGGCAGTAAAGTGTTCCAAGTCCGTCAACAAAACTCTCGGGGTACTCCAGCTGATCGCCAAGTCCGAATAGTGCTATCTTTTTTCCGCTGAAGTCAATCTGTCCGAGTTCGTCAATGAAATCTTCCCAATCGTCCTGCATATCTCCGATTCCCCAGGCCGATGTGCCAAAAATAAGATTGCTGTATGACGCAATCATTTCAATAGTGGCTTCCCTGATGTTGTGCAGATCAACCCCTTCACCCAGCTCTTTCCCTATCTTTTCTGCCACTTTCTGGGTTGATCCTGAGGTGGAACCGTAAAATACTCCTACTTTCTCCATATGTTCCTGTTATTTAGAATGATTATAAATTCGGGCTGCAAAATTACGCTAAACCATAACAAATTGCAAGATCAAAAGGTTTTACCGCTGATACTTATTCTGAGTTATGCTCCCATTTGACTGCATTTTTAAGTAGTGCACACCATCTGCTTATTCTCTTTGCACTTAATGATTCTTCATTGTCCTGATCAATTGCCAGACCTGCGAGTTGTCCATTTATCAAGGCTCTGGAACGGATAAAAGAATAATGTTCCGGTGTCCAGAATCCGATTATGTTGGTTCTGTCTTTCAACGTTTCATATAAAAGTCCAAGCCCGTCGAGAAAGGTATCAGGATAATTAACCTGATCGCCAAGTCCAAACAAGGCGGTATACTTTCTTGTCAGGTCAACATGTTTGATTTGGCCAATGAACTTTTCCCAGTCATATTGTAAGTTGCCGAGGCCCCATGTGGGTATCCCGAAGATTAGTAGTTCATAAGGTTCAAGTTCAATTGGTAGTGAATGTTCCACATTATGCAATTTAGCAACAGGTGTAAATTCCTTTGCAATCATCTGTGCAATAGTCTGGGTGTTGCCGCTTGATGTCCCATAAAAAACACCGGTCTTCATCATATAGGTTTGCCTTTTAAAGTTTTTTTGTTTTCATGAGTGGTTTTGCACAGTCTCAAAACTGATAGTTGATGGTGAATACGTAAAACAAATTATAATACTTTGATTATCATTGTTCTATTGCATAAATATTAGAATTGATTCAACTTTGTTAATACAACAAAAGTACGAAAGTATCAGTGTTGATCAAGCCAGACTCTGAGGTGTTCGCGCAGAGCAAATACATCTGTAAATTGGGGCTGTTCAAATTCTTCTTTCTTCCATCCCGGGTATGCTTCGCTAAAGTTTGTCTGAATGCAGCTGTCGAACCAACGCAGTTGTTTCATTCGTTTAGCAAGATATTCTTGCTCGGGTTGTCCGGGAGTGGGTACCAGAAAGGCCTTTTTGCCCATTATGATCAGATCCATTAATGTTGAATAGCCTGAACGGCAAATGATATGTTCAGCATCATTGAATAATCTCAACATTTTATCACGATCAAGGTAATTGTGCACTTGAATGTTTGGCGGACAACTGATGCTTTCGTCATTTAGCGGCAATCCCCTGAGCAGGTGCAATTTCGCTCCGCTTCCGGCGAAACAGTTTATAACGATTTGTTCGAATAAACTTCGTTGTGGTTCGGGCCCCGACAAAACAGCCAGCACAAATTTTTTTTCAGAACTGTCAGTATAGGGTTGCTTTGGCTCACATAAGTAACGGCTAAGCAATCCGATATAATGTACCGGTATTTTAATTCCATTTTTTTCCGACAAATCACCACTAAGCCTGACCCCGTCATTCAGGTCAGGGACCCAGCAGGCATCAAAATTGTTGATAAGCCGGTGGATCAGAAGCTGTGCGGGAGGTGCGAACAGCCTGAGTTTTTTAGGAATACAAATCTGTAATTGGTGGGTGATCAGAACTGATGGAAGATCAGGATGAAATGCACCATATCTGTTGTCGGAAATGATAGCATGGATGTCTAGTTTACTTACTTGTTGCCGGATGAAGCGGTTTTCTGCAACAATACTCCCTAGAAGAGCAGGTGTCTGCCTTGCAATTGCCCATAACTGGCTGCCGGATGAATTGTAAGTTGGTGATGGTCCCGGAAACCGGATGCTTTCATGTTTTGGGAATTCACGCCTTAGCAATTCAAAAGGACCTCCATCTGCCGCTATAATCACCTCATGACCAAGTTCGGTCAGATATGATATTATAGGAATACAACGTGTTGCATGGCCAAGCCCCCAATTCAGGGGGCATATAAGTATTCTCTTTGCTGATGAGGTCAAGGCAGGCTGTTTGTACAAAATTAAACTAATATTTTTTGATTGGTTTTAACTGATATCCCAAGGAGACCAATTTGTGAACGGATCGGATTGGGAAACCCATGGGTTATCCGGCATAACAGGCTATAATTTTCAGTGGGAGATTGGCATTGAAGTGACCAAAAATCTTGTATTTTTGGCCTCCCATGGCAGATCAGCTCCTTCATCAGATAGCCCTCACCCAAATCCCCGGCATTGGTGATATTATGGGTAAGAAACTGGTTGCCTGGTGCGGTAGTGCCGAGGCGGTCTTTATGGAGAAGCGCCGGATACTTGCCAAAATCCCAGGCATAGGTTCATATACACTCAACAGCATCCTTCAGTTTAAGGATTTTAAAAGGGTTGAAAGCGAAGTGAAGTTTATCGAAAAGGAACACATCAAACCTTTATTCTTCAACTCTGCTGATTACCCGAAAAGACTTCAGCACTGTGCTGATAGTCCCATGATGCTCTATTATAAAGGTGTTGCTGACCTCAATGCGCCCAGAATCATAGCGATCGTGGGTACCCGCAATGCTACAGAATATGGTCGTGCCCTGTGTGAAAAACTGGTGGAGGATCTGGTGGTGTCAAAAGTGCTTATCGTAAGCGGACTTGCTTACGGCATAGACAGTTGTGCACACCGGTCGTCGCTCAAAGTAGGCATTCAGACTGTTGGCGTAATGGCTCACGGACACGACAGAATCTATCCGGCAGCCAACCGAAGTCTTGCCGAACGTATGCTTGCACATGGGGGATTGCTGACTGAATTTCTGAGCGGAACGATACCCGACAGGGAAAATTTTCCGAGGCGCAACCGCATCGTGGCCGGAATGTGCGACGCTATTGTTGTAGTAGAATCGGCAAAAAAAGGTGGGGCACTGATCACGGCAGACATTGCAAATTCATACAACAGAGATGTATTTGCTTTTCCAGGCAGGATTGGAGACCCCTCTAGCGAAGGGTGCAATTATTTCATTCGCACAAACCGCGCTGCCTTGCTTGAAAGTGCCGACAACATCAGGTATCTTATGGGATGGGACGATCAGGTACATGGAGGGGGGAAACAGACAAAGCTTTTCAGAGAATTCAATCCTGATGAAACTAAAATAGTTGACATATTAAAATCATGTCAAGGCAATGAATGCGGAATTGACGACCTGATGCTGCGCAGCGAAATGCCATCATCAAAAGTTGCAGCAATCTTACTTGGCTTCGAGTTTGAAGCTTTGGTGACAGCCCTTCCGGGAAAACGATTCCGGTTAAATTGAAAAACTAAGGTAGTTCTTAAAGACCTTTGGCTTCGTCTGAATACCTCAGATTCATGGCCTTAACGGCAAGTAATGCTCCAATAAAGAATAAGCCGATTCCGTAAATAAGTAAAATGGTTTTGTCGGAAGTCAGGAACGAAAAGAAAAAGAAACCATGGAAAAACGCTGCTGACCCTAATCCGGTGAACGAATCTATTAGCCTGTTCTTGCGCATTTTGCCCATGCCGAGAAAGAAGCCCATGATGATAGCAAACATAACATTAGCCAAAGGATAGGTAACAAGGAAAACTGTTTCCACATTATGCGAAAAGAAACCGAATTCATAAAGAGGCAGGGTAATTGTGACGAAACCTAAAGTAATTATTGTTGAATAAACAATGCTGTCGAAAGGACTTCTGAAATGTTTCAGTGGCAAAAATACATAACGTAACACAAGGAATTTTCCGAGCTCAGATCCAAAGCCGATAATAACGAAAGAGAAAAAGGCGCTGCGCTTAAGATTTTTAAGCTGATCATAACCAAGGTACCCCGCAATCAGATCAAACAAAATAATAAACACTGCCGAAAGCAAACCCAGGCCAAGCGCTCTTAGAATATATTTCCATGTTTTCAAATCGAATTTTGCCTTCATATAAATAAACATGACCAATGCCAGAACAGGAGCCTGCAACCAGGTTAGAATAGTGATCGTATTCATGAATGTAATTGTTGTGTGTAAAATCAAAGTCAAATATAACACTATATTTGTTGGTGGAAACGTATGTGAAAAAAAAAGCTTTTAAATGATGAAAAATATATCTATTGTTAAGCCTGAAGAATCATTTATCGTGAAACGAGGCATCACTGGTTGGCCGGTATGGGAAAAGGAAGAATCAGATTTTCCCTGGACTTACGACCAAACCGAAGAATGTTATATACTGAAAGGTGAATTCGATATTGTTACAGAAGAAGGTACAGAAACAGTCAGAGAAGGTGATTTTGTTACTTTTCACAAGGGCTTGACTTGCAGATGGATTATCAGGAAAAAAGTAAGGAAACACTACAATTTTATCAACTCTTGACCGAAGGAACCGTTATACGATCAACAGGAAGTTGGTACCTTGTTCGTCTGGATGACGCACAAATGCTGGAGTGCCGTCTTAGGGGCCAATACCGGTTAAAAGATCAGAGAAACACTAATCCTGTTGCTGTTGGCGACAAGGTTATGGTTGATATACAAGGAGATGGTAACGGATTGATTATGGAGGTTGGAGAGCGTCACAACCACATTATCCGCAAAGCAACGCGACTCTCAAAAGCTTCTCATATCATTGCCGCAAACCTTGATCAGGCCCTACTTATTGCTACGATTAACCAACCCCGGACAACAGCCGGTTTTATAGATCGTTTTCTGGTTACAGCCGAAGCATATCATATTCCTGCAGTTCTTGTCTTTAACAAACTCGACCTATATTCTGAGAAAGAAATGGCTATCCTTGAGCACATGACCGGAGTGTATGAACAGGCCGGCTATCCAGTAGTTCAGGTGTCGGCTGTTACTGGACATCAAATAGCATTGTTTGTTGAACTGATGAAAGACAAAATAAGTCTTCTCACCGGACATTCCGGTGTTGGAAAATCTGCGCTCCTGAATGCGGCAGACCCCCAATTGAAGATTAAAACAGGTACGATTTCGAAGTTCAGTAACAAGGGGAAGCACACGACTACATTTGCCGAAATGCATGAACTTGGGTTTGGTGGTTGGATCGTTGACACTCCGGGTATAAAGGAATTCGGACTCTATGATTTCGAAAGGGAAACGCTTGCCCAACGCTTTCCTGAAATGCGGAAGCTAATGCATGCATGTCGTTTTACAAATTGTACCCATGTACACGAGCCTGATTGCGCTGTTAAAAATGCGCTGGAAAACAATATCATACCGGCTTCACGTTACAGGAGTTATCTGAATATGCTCAATAATGATTTTTCTGACGAAAACTACTAATATATGCTGGCCAAACAACTAATCACCGATGGAATACTTCCATTGAAAACTAGTGATACAGGGCGGATTGCCCTGAGCTGGATGGAAGACTTCAGGGTAATGCATTTGCCTATTGTCAACAATGAAGGCTTTCTTGGTCTTATTTCCGAGTTTGACATTTATAGTTTTAACGATTTCGATGAAGCTGTTGGCAATCATCAATTATCTCTCTCAAAATCATATGTGTATGATTATCAGCACATGTATGATGTGATGAGCCTGATGCAGCAAAACCAGCTAAGTCTTATACCAGTGGTTGATAGTAATGATAACTATTTGGGATCAATTACACTCCCAAGCCTGCTTGATTATTTTGCTTTATCTTTATCGGCAATCGAACCTGGTGGCATACTGGTGCTCGAAATGAGTTCGGCAGATTATAGTCTGGCCGAAATTTCCCGTATTGTTGAATCCAATGACGCAAAAATCTTATCTGTTTTCATAACCACAGCTCCTGATTCAACAAGGCTTGAAGTTACACTAAAACTCAACCGTATTGATCTTGCTTCTGTAATGCAGACCTTTATCAGGTTTAACTACCACATAAAAGCTACTTTTAACGAACGAAATGATCAGGATGACTTGCGCGAACGCTATGACTCACTCATGAACTACCTCAATATCTGATGAAACAAGCCTCTTTATGTTCTTATCTGGCGTTCTTGTTGTTGCTTATCCTGTTCACAGGTGCTTCGGCCCTGTTCGGGCAACATATCATTGCCGCACCGGATAGTTGCACCTCTTTAGACATTTCAGAGAAACTGGTAGTAGGCGACATCCGGCTGATTGGCAACAAAGTCACACGTGATAAAATTATACTTCGAGAACTTGAGTTGACTTCAGGCGATACATTAGCCCTTTCCGATTTTTGCCGATTAGTCAAACAAAGCAGACTTAATCTGTTGAATCGGTCAATATTTAATTTCGTTACAGTTGACTCAATAAGGGATGGTGCAAATCAGAGACTTATGCATTTGGAGTTTCAGTTTGTTGAGCGTTGGTATTTTTGGCCGTTTCCAATTTTCGAACTTGCCGACCGAAACTTTAATGCATGGTTTAATACCGGGAAGTATGACCGTGTTAATTATGGTATGTTGATGACGCACAATAATTTTCGTGGAAGAATAGAGCAGTTCAGGATACTTATCAGGGCTGGGTTCAACCAAAATTTCTCAGTCAGGTATGATATACCTTATCTTACAAGAGATCAAACTTTTGGATTGGGATTTTTGGCCGGCTTGTCTCGAAACCCTGAAGCTGCAATTGCAAATGTTGACGACAAGCAACTTTTTTTTAAACCAGCTTCCGGATTCGCCCGCGAAAATCTCTATGGCGGAATGGTTTTTTCATACCGTCC
>Ga0351878_1005_pt1 | contig 80872 bp, 69 predicted proteins | sample BONcelFGM3001D14_FD_206781 | JGI IMG/M metagenome (GOLD analysis project Ga0351878, IMG submission 206781) | Enriched cells from coal bed in the Powder River Basin, Montana, United States - BONCAT cells FGM rep3 HSBNCT.FGM.300.1.D14 ...
TTGTTTCTGAAGGAAGCCTTAATTTTTCGGATAATTACTGGGATAGTGTTCGGCCCGAGAGACTTACAGCGAGGGAGTCGAGGATTTATTCAATGATTGATTCTATTGAGCGTGTCCCGATCTATAAAACCTATGTGGATGTTATTTATATGGTAACCCATGGTTATGCCCCGACGGGCTGGTTCGAGATCGGGCCGATTGGTAAAATGTATGGATACAATGAGATTGAGGGACACAGGTTCAGGTTTGGAGGCCGTACCAGCACACGTTTCAGCCGTAACCTCCGCCTGAATGGTTTTCTTGCCTATGGAATTTCCGACCGAAAACCGAAGTTTGGCGGCGGATTGCTCTATGTATTGGATAAGAGCCCACTCAGATCCACAGGTTTCAACTTCAGAACCGATTCCGAGCAGCTTGGTGCCTCTCAGCAGGCAGTGGTTAATGACAACTTCCTATCTTTACTTGTCAGGAGGCAGCCTTCGGACAAGCTGAATTATGTTAACGAATACAAGGTGTTTTACGAGCATGAATGGTTCAACGGCTTGTCGAACAAGTTGGAATTCACCCATCGTGAGATAAAACCTGCAGGGACTTTTATCCCTCAAACCCGTCTGGAAAATGGTGAGTTGATCGGACACCAATCTATTGTAACCAGTGAACTTTCGTATAGTCTTCGTTTTGCGTTCAGGGAAAGAAGCATTATACGCGATTTCGACAGAATCAGTTTCGGCACTAAATATCCCGAGTTAAATGTACGTTACAGTTATAGTGGCAAAGGTATTCTCGAAAGCGATTGGGAATATCATCGTCTTGAAGGCGGGTTGACACACCGGTTTAATGTTGGCCCTTTAGGATGGTCGAAATATTCACTTGAGGCCGGACATGTCTGGGGCAAATTGCCATTTCCATTGCTGATGCTGCCACCCGGCAACGAAACCTTTGTTTTCGATCAGTCAGCCTATAACCTCATGAATTACTATGAGTTTGTTAATGACTCCTATGTCAGCCTTTATTATACCCATCACTTTGACGGGTTCTTTTTCAACAGGTTGCCCTTGTTCAGAAAACTTAAATGGCGTGAGGTCGTATTTGTTAAAGGAATAGCTGGTGAATTGTCGGATCAAAACAAGGCATTTAACGCCTTGCCTGACATCACTTATATGCTCAACAAGCCATATTTTGAGGCAGGTGCAGGAATTGAGAATATCTTTAAAATTGTCAGGGTTGACGGCATCTGGCGACTAAGCCACCGCGACCATGCGAACATCAACAATTTTGCTTTTTTCGTTTCCCTGCAGTTTTCGTTCTGATCATACCTTACTGTTCTTTTGGATCCGCACAATTATGGTATTTTTGTTTCGTTATCAATAAGTTTATTTATAGAATATGATATTACGCACCGAGAATCTGATCAAAAAATACCGTCAGCGAACTGTGGTCAATCAGGTCTCTGTACAGGTAAACCAGGGGGAGATTGTGGGTTTGCTCGGGCCTAACGGTGCAGGCAAGACCACTACTTTTTATATGATTGTCGGCTTGATCAAGCCATTGTCCGGCAAGGTATTTCTGGAGCAGACCGACATTACGGACGAGCCCATGTACCGCAGGGCACAAAAGGGAATCGGTTATCTGGCACAGGAGGCTTCGGTGTTCAGGCAGATGAGTGTTGAAGACAACATCAGGTCAGTGATGCAGTTTACAAGAATGAGCCGCACAGACCAGGAGAACCGGCTGGAGGGGTTGCTCGAAGAATTTGGGTTAATGCACATCAGGAAAAGCAAAGGAATACAGCTTTCGGGCGGTGAACGTCGCCGCACAGAGATTGCCCGCGCGCTTGCCGTTGACCCAAAGTTTATATTGCTCGATGAGCCTTTTGCCGGTGTTGACCCAATTGCTGTTGAAGACATACAGAGTATTGTCACCAAGCTAAAAGAAAAGAATATCGGTGTGCTGATAACTGACCACAATGTGCACGAAACCTTATCCATTACCGACAGGGCCTATTTGTTGTTCGAGGGCTCCATCCTCATGGCCGGAACATCAGAACAACTGGCTGAGGATGAGCATGTAAGAAAGGTTTATCTGGGACAGAATTTTGAGCTGCGCAGGCGGTAACTGATTCTTTGCCAGACAAAAGGATTCAGATTACCTTCTGTATAGGTTGATCTGCGGGCTTCCCGGTTCAACAACAATGATTTCGAGCCTTGCGTTCGGTGGAATGAATGGTATGGGAAATATTGTGGTCGGGCTGATGTACAGTTTCTCAAGGTTTTTAAGATTGCTGATTTCAAGCGGAAGTTGAAGCAAACCGACATTATTGCTAACATCCAGCTCAACCAATTGTGTCAGGTTTCCGATTTCAGAAGGGATTTTTGTAAGGTTGTTGTTGCTCAGGTATAAAAAGCGAAGGTTTTCCAATTCGCCAATCTGACCAGGAAACTCACTTATTTTATTGTAATCAAGGTGCAATTCCTCGAGCATTTTCAGCGAACCTAAGCTTTCGGGCAAATTGTTGATTTCGTTGAACTTTGCTGATAATTTGACGAGTTGTTTTAGTTCTCCCATTTCAGTTGGCAGGCTTTTAAGCATGCAACCGTCAACGATGAGTTCCCGAAGGTTTGTCAATTGCTTGATCTGAGAAGGTAGCTCGGTGATTTGTTGACGGTGCAACACAAGTATTTCTGTTGCAGCCGGATCCTCAAACGCTTTCTCAAGTGACGTCATCTTGTTTTTCGGCTTTTTTCTGAGTTCATTCAGGTTGAAGAGAAAAGCAATCTGAACGTTCCGATAGCCCTTGAAATCCACAGGGATGGAATAGCGCATCAGCAGTCTGGAATTTTTTAACATATTGACTCCTGCGCCGGTCGTTATGGCATAGTGTGATCTGGGTGGGTCAATAGGAGTGGTATTATTGTTCTCTGAATAATTTCGTGCAAGCAAAAAAGAACGCTGTAAGCCAAGGTCGAGATATATTTTGTTTTTTGGATACCATGAGCCTGACAGGCTAAAATCAATATAAAAGTTGTGCACATTACCCAGCTTGGTCTTCTCCCGGTCCAAGCGTGGCGAATAAGTCATGCCAATACCATAACCAAAGGTTTTGTTTGGACGCAGATCATAACGGGCCCCCAGCGAAGGCGTTATCCCGGAAATCCACTGTTCATTTCCAATCGGGATTCTGTAGTAATTTGCGCCGGCCTCAATTGTAAATAGGGATGAAAGAAAATCCTGTGCTTTCAGATCCATTATTTGAATGAGCGAAAACAAAACCAATAAGACGCGAATTTGTCTGTAATTCATATTTGCTTTTAATCCTGCTTAAATAGTTGTTATTAAATACTAAACAAACAGTTAACAACATCAATTCGTTAAGTCTGACAGATAGACTATTAATGACAAAAACAAATAAATCAGAACAATAAAAGGAATGGCCAAAAACTGAAAAAACACCAATAAAATGAGTGATGAAATCAGGAAAATATAGCGGATCTCGTTTCCTCTTATTTTATAAGACTTAAACTTCAGGGCAAAAAGGGGCAATTCAGTTACCATGAGTGCGGACAGCAGAATGACTGTTCCGAGGTAAAGATAGGTGTTGGTGAAAACCATATAGGTAAGTGACTGGCTTTCGTAGAGTTGTTCCCTGATCAGTGGCAGGGATGCGATGAGCATGCCGGCTGCGGGAGTAGGCAGGCCCAGGAAACTATCACTTTGTCTGGTATCAATGTTGAATTTTGCCAGCCTCAAAGCGGCAAAAAGGGGCAAAATGAATGCAACAAAAGGCAAAATATCCGTTTCGCCGGCCATTATGGACATTCTGCCATGACTTTGTTTGATCAACTCCTGAATGATGAAGGCAGGTGCCACCCCGAATGAGACTACATCGGCAAGCGAATCGAGCTGTGCGCCAAGTGGCGAGTATGCCTTTAGCGATCTGGCAGCAAGGCCATCGAGGAAATCAAATGCAGCCGCCAGAAACACCATATAAGCAGCCAGGGAAAGGTTTCCCTCCATGACAAAATACAGGGACAGGCTGCCTGAAAACAGGTTCATCAAAGTGATGAAATTTGGTATGTGTTTACTGATGCTCATGTCTGGTTCAGTTTTATGTGGTTTCAAAGGTAACTATTTTGATGCTGCTTCAGGATGTTTCGCATTAATTAGTCCATCAAGTATTGATGATGCTGCGCACCGCAATATACCGGATGAAACACCATTGAAGTTTAATCACGATGCCTTTTAGCCTGTTTGGGTAATATTGGGTCAATCATGCTATTTTTGCACCTTTATGGAAACACAAATACCGAATCTGCCCATTAGTGATTTTTGGTACGACCTGCCCGATGACCGCATTGCACGTTATCCCGTGCCGGGGCGCGACAGGTCGAAGTTGCTTACCTGTATTGGCGGGAAAATAGGTGAGGATGTTTTTTACCGCTTGCCTGAATATCTTGCATCAGACACGTTGCTGATCGGAAACGAAACCCGTGTGGTGCAGGCCCGGCTCAATTTTCGCAAAGCCGGAGGAGCATTGATAGAATTGTTTTGTTTGTCGCCCGGAGCACATTTTTCGGATATTCAGTTGGCTTTTACTGCTTCTTCTCCGGTCGAATGGAGGTGTTTGGTGGGCAACAAATCAGGGCTTAAGGTGTATATCATTCAAAATATTGACCGCAAAATCCCCCTCGAAGACCTGGCCTATGCCAAAAACCTGTCAATGGACGAACTGCTCAACGAAATTGAAAGCATTGTTGCCAGCGGGACAAAAATTGACATCAGCTATTACATCAACGATTATGTTGATGAATACCACCAGGAGGAAATTTACGATTACTTCCACGAAGCTGAATCTGATTCCATCGAAAAAGCCCTGCTCGCGCTTGGTGAATCAGAATATACCGAGGAAGAAATCAGACTTATGCGGATAAAATTTATGTCAGAAATCGGTAATTAAGCCTGGATTGAATAAAAACAGCTTCTTCATGTTGCCAGATACAGCGATGCTTCAACGTAGCATCTTCTCAGCCTCTGTTATTTTGCTCTTCATGATTTCCGTGAATTCGTGTAAGCCACGGATAAACACATCTGGTCCAAAGCCGGAATTGTTTCTTTCTGAACAACAAATGATTGATCTAATTACTGATTTCAGCCTTGCCGAGGCAGGAATTAATTATAAACGAAACACCAACAAACCTACTACCAATTTCAAAGAGCCGCTGTTTTCCCTCCTGCTCGAAAAACATGGTATAACACTTAAAATATTTGAAGATAACCTGAACTGGTATAACAAAAGCCCGGAAACCATTGAGCGAATCTACGATCAGGCGTTGAAAAACCTTGAAGAAATAAAAGCTAAAGCGGCCTCAGAAAAAGAGGAAGCAAAAAACAATCAGGAACAAAAAGAATAATTATCGGGTGAAAATCGCAGAACGCTGCTCCCCTGACCCACTTATGGTAAGGGAATAGGTAAATTCCATCCTTGATGAATTGCGGTAAACCCCCGAACCCGAAACCAGCCAGTTACTTCCCACTACCTGATCTTCAACAACCAGTGAGCTACCCACAACCAATGCCTTAGCGGCAGAACCCGAACCCGCAAAGTTGCGCAACACAACCTGAGTCGAATTGGAGGGATCGCGCTCAACTGCAACTTCGTAATTCAGCTTTAGGGCATTGTCCGAAACACCCCACTTTCCAAGCAGCCTGGTGATGTTATCATCATTTCCGCCGGGAATATCAATTTCTTCATCAAGCTGGCAACTTCCTAATGTAAGTACCAGCCCGGTAATTAAGACAATTATTAGCTTTACAGATGTTTTCATAAGGGCAACAGAATTTGGTTCAGTATCATGTTTCAACATCAGCGCACCACTAACTTGTGGGTTAACTGCCGGTTATTTATATCAACTGCACTAACAAGATACATGCCAGGCTTCAACAACAGTAATTCCCCTGAATACTGAATTGCCTCACCATTTTCATTTGCTTTCCTTCCTGCAACAACTCTTCCCGAAAGGTCGCTGATGGTGATCTGCAACAAATGATTGGATGAGGAAATGCTTACACCGCTGTTTTGGCTAACCGGATTGGGATACACACGCAACGTATTGGAAAGGTCTTCGGAAGCAGACTCCATACCGAGCAAAATTCCTCCTGCCTGAACTACAGCATCGGACACATTTTCCTCGGTAGGCGGCCAAACATATTGATTGGCAATCATTCCGTCGGGTGTTATAACAATTACTGTTGGCCACGACACCACCTGGAAGGCTTCAAAAACGATGTTTCCACCACCCTGCAAACCGCTGACACTTGGATAGGTAAGGCCAAAAATGCTGTCGAAAAACTCAACCGATTGATTATCGCTGTTGTAGTTGATGCCGATAAAAAAAGTGTTCAGGTCGTTGAAACCAAACTTTTCATAAGCTGCCTGAAAAGCAGGGGCATAAGTCTGACATGGACCGCATGAGGTAGAAAAAAAGTCAATGACAACAATATTACCTTCTGTCAGTTTGTCGAAAAGCACAATGGTCTGACCACTGGTAGTTTTTACATGAAAGTTTACGGCTTCTTCAAGGGGCGTCTGAGCGATTACTGTTGATTCAAATGTACACAGTAACAGCAATATGAGTGGAATATGATACAATTTCATTATTGGAAGGTTGTTTCCGGCAAAAGTAAACAAAAACAGATTCAACGGTTTGATAGGCTAAGATTTACCGAAACATGTCAATTAAGCGCTTGCGAGCCGAAGATTCTCGGCGAGGCGGGATGCCCCGATGCGGAACAATGAAGGGTTCAGCCACTCAGTGCCGGCAACAGCGTGCACTAATTGAAAATAGCTGAATGCATCCTGAAGGCTAACGATACCCCCGGCAGGTTTAAACCCAACTTTTCGTCCTGTAGCCGCATAATACTCTGCAATGGTGTCGAGCATTACCAAAGCAGCTAAGGGAGTTGCCGCCGGATTGATCTTTCCGGTTGAGGTTTTCAGAAAATCAGCTCCGGCAAGCAATGCCAACTCCGAAGCCCTGCGTATTACCGATGGGTGAATTAATTCGCCGGTTTCAAGAATAACCTTAAGGTGGGCTCTTCCACATTTTTCTTTAACCATACTAATTTCGCGATACACCGTATCTTCATCCCCTGCCAGCATACTGCCCCGCGAAATCACCATGTCAATCTCGTCGGCACCTTCAGCAACTGCGAACCTGACTTCATCAAGCTTCAGTCCAAGAGGTATCTGCCCTGATGGAAAACCACAGGCAACGGTGGCAACAGCTATACCCGTGCCCTCCAACATGGACTTTGCCAGAGAAATAAAGGGCATATACAGGCATACGGCAGCAACTGAAATTCCGGGATCGGCATTACGGTAGTTTAATGCTCTCGTGCATAACTCGGAAATCCGTTGAACATTGTCTGTGCCATCAAGGCTAGTAAGGTCCATGCATGAAAAAAGAAGCCGGATGGTTTCTGGTGGAACAGTATGTGCCTGATCTGTTTGAAGTATCTGATTGATACGCTGTTGAAGAACTTCGTTGTTGTGGTGATAGGGATTAAACTGCATGATTCTTTTTGTGCAAAAATAAACCCAAATAATACAACAAAACAATACTGCTGTTGAAGTTGGTTGCACTTTCAGGAAAGCCATTGATAAAAAATTTCGCCGGCCTGCTTTAGCCGCAGTTTTGATGCCGGCTCTTCAGGCATCAGATTAAGTTGTTCTATAAAATATAATTCCGGCATTTTCAGCGACATAAGAATAAACTGCCATACCGTATATTTTTCATCCGTTTTCGTAAGGTCTATCCGGATTCGTAGAGTTTTAACATCTTTCCGAAGAGGCCGTATCAGGTGCATTACAGAAATATTCTTGATATAACACTTTGTATATTATCTGTTTATAATCATTGACAATTCGTTTGCTGCTATTTGGCATAATGATTGATCTCATGAGCACAAAGCACAAAGTCATGTTTGGCCTTAAACTTACTCCTTCGACAAAACAACCTAAATACCACAAATATTTTAAGTGTGACAGGTGCGGATATATTACCAGCATCCGGAATTCTTATTGTCCTATCTGCACTAAGGACGGCCATCTGATAAAAATGAAATAGCTTAATCAATTCAATAAAGCCTATGAAAATCAATGAAGTGTACACATTGAAAGAAATTCAGGAACTGGGTCTTACCGAGAAAGTGGTAAAAGACATACAGGCCAAAGTATTTCTGAACGGCGCGAAAGTTTATTTTTTCGAACCAGTCAATCAACAGACACTCCGTCTGTATTCTGTCATCAATAAGCGATCCTTTTTCCTTTAACCAGGCATTCCACAAGAATGCACAAGCAGCCCGCCAATCAGAGAACCCCGCAGCAATCCCGCTCCGGGGTTTTTTTATGTTAAAGATTCAGTAAAATGACCTCAGTATCAATTCTGCTGTTAACGTTTTACCATCCCAATATACGGTTAAAGTCATATTCTTCGGGATCAGGCAAATACATCCGGGCCGCATCATAATCCTGTTCGGTCAGGTACTGCATTCCATTCTCAAAGATCATTTTTACTTTCTCGCCCTGCATATCAACCAGCCGTGGTTTTACTTTTCCATGCTCGTCTTCAACATCTTTCAGGTACAGGGGTGCACAATGGCCGGCCGGGTCTGATGTAACCATAGCACCAGTGATGCCTTCATCAAACAGTTGCTTCACCCCATAACCCAATAAGCCGCAATACATAAGGTCGAAGGCAGTTGGTCTGACACATCTTATTTCATATCCCAGCTCAACCGGACGGCTTTTAATATTCAGGTTTAAGTGCTTCAGACGATGCTGCAACAACATATTATAAATGTGTGCCTTGCTCACATTTCCCAACTCGGGATGACCGTGATCGTCGAAGGTGAAATTTACTCCTGAAGAGACTATTTCGCTATCTGTCATAAAATGAAACACCCCTTCACTGACAATGGCAACACCATAGGTAATTCCCAGCAGTTTGCGTTTAACCATTGAGGAAATGATCAGGCGGGTAATACGGTCAAAAGTAACTTCAACCTTGTGAAACATTTCGGGGATGACAATCATCGGATAGTGACAGGCTGCGCCAATACCAAAAGCAAGGTGTCCGGCTTCCCTTCCCATTGCTGAAACCACAAACCAGTTTCCGCTCGTGCGCGCATCCTCATAAACCGTTTGGGCAATACGAACGCCCTCGTCTTTGGCCGAATAATATCCGAATGTTGGCGAACCCTCCGGCAACGGCAGATCGTTGTCAATCGTTTTGGGCACGTGTAAATTTTGTATCTTAATGTTGTTCTCTGCAAGGAATTTTGAGATCCTGTTGGCAGTGGATGCTGTGTCATCACCTCCTATGGTCACCAACAACTTAACATTATTCCTGAGAAAAAAGCGGGTTGAGAATTCCGCATCCTTTGGTTTGTAGCGGCTCATGCGCAGGGCCGATCCCCCCTGTTTCTGAATGTCATCAGCAAAGGCAAAATCGAAGTCAATCATTTCAGGTTGTTCGGCAAACAGGCTTTTGTATCCGCCGTGTAAACCGATTACCCTGTAGCCTGATTTCAGAAAAACCTTTGCAACAGTACTTATTACTGTATTGATTCCGGGAGCAGGGCCTCCCCCACACATAATGGCAATAGATTCCTGCATAATTTTGGGATATTTGGTGTGCAAAGATAAAAGACAAAAAGATGCAAATCCTTAGTAAAAAAACTACATGCCAGACGCAATCAGCCGCCTGACTGCAGTTGACAGGTTTGTCGCTAAATTGTTGAACATATACTACTGTTTATCTGTTAGTTGCGTGCTCTATTATAAATTCAGGGAATAATTCAACGTGTTTATATATGTTTTCTTAGTAAATTTGTAATCATTCTAAATAATCACACAACTTAAAAAATGAAGAGGTTTATTTCAAGAATTTTTATTATTTCGCTGATATTCAATTTTTTCGGCGGATCATTATTTGCTCAGATTGGAACCAACATCCAGAATTTAGAGCAATTGTCGGTTGAAAGCGAACTGCAATGGAAGCAGATGCAAAAACGGGCAGAAAACTATGCCAAAGATCATCAATTGCCCCTGCGTCAGGAATTTGAAGATGGCACCATCATTCAATTGGTTGATGTTGTTGACGGCATTCCGATGTATTTCAAAACCCACAACCTTGGAGCAGCGATTACAACCCGTGCCAATCAGTTATGGCCAGGCGGCAGTGTCGGCGTTACGATAACAGGCGAAGGATACGATAAAGTTAGTCTCTGGGACGGAGGAGCTGTCCGCACCACCCATCAGGAGTTTAACAACGAGGGCGCCAGCCGGGTAATCAAGGGAGATAATGCCTCATCGCTGTCATCGCATGCGACCCACGTCGCCGGAACCATAGTTGCCGGAGGCGTCAACAGCAATGCCAAGGGAATGGCTTACCGGGGACAAGTGAAGGCCTACGACTGGAATAATGCCGAATCAGAAATGTCCATCGCTGCTATGAATGGAATGGAGATCAGCAACCACTCCTGGGGGTACATCAGGGGATGGAACTGGACAGGGAGTGCCTGGCAATGGCAGGGGACCCCAAGTATATCACCCACAGAAGATTATGCCTTCGGCTTTTACAACAACAGTGCCCGGTCTTGGGATGCCATTTCCTACAATGCACCTTATTTCCTTATGGTTGTTTCTGCAGGGAATGACCGTGGTGAAGGCCCATCGAATGCCGGACAAGACGGCAATCCTGAGAAAGACGGCGGAACGGACGGTTTTGACTGCAGCGCCGACTGGTCAGTATCCAAAAACACACTCTCTGTGGGCAATGCCCGAGAAGTTCTCAATTACACAGGCCCCAGCTCTGTTATCATCAATTCATCAAGCGGGTGGGGACCTGCCGATGACGGCCGAGTCAAACCTGATGTGGTGGCTAAAGGCACCGACGTTTATTCGTCCACTGCAACCAACAACACATCCTATGCTTTTTACACAGGTACCAGTATGTCGAGCCCGAACACAGCCGGCACACTTGCACTGCTGCAACAACTGTATCAACAAACACACAACGGCGAAAGGATGCGTGCCAGTACCCTGAAAGGACTGACGATACATGCAGCAGATGAAGCCGGCCCTCATCCCGGTCCCGACTATATGTTCGGCTGGGGACTGGTAAATGCTGAGCGGGCTGCGAACATAATCCTGGAAGATGCACAACAGAATTCAATAGATGAAATAACGCTTGCCAATGGAGGCGAATGGACCAGAAATGTCAGCGTTTCGGGCGGAAACCCCTTCTTTGTAACAATTTGTTGGACCGACCCACCGGGAAACATCCCGCCGGCAAGTCTTAACCCACGTAACCCTGTGATCAAAAACGACCTCGACCTGAAGATTGTCAGCGAAGGTGGTGCTATTTACTATCCTTACCGCCTCGATCCGGACAACCCTTCAGCCCCTGCAACAACACTTACCAAAAACTATGTGGACAATGTTGAGAAAATCTATATCGCAGACCCGGCTCCAGGAACCTATACCATTGTAGTAGATCACGAAGGAACCCTCACCGCAAGTCAGGTATTTTCAATTATAATCAGCGGAATTGACGAATATACAGGTGTGCCCCAATGTTCTGATGAATTGCTGACTCCCGCTAACCAGGGCGTTAATGTGTTCCTTAATCAATTGATATCATGGATGCCTGCACCTTTTGCAACAAGTTATGATGTGTATTTTGGAACTGATGGCGGCGGAACATCCACGCCAACCAATATCCACAATGGAACCAATTTTGCCGTTAACTCCTTCACGCATCATATGCAACCGGCAGCAACATACTACCTGAAAGTTGTGCCGCGAAACAATGTCGGCACTAACGACAATTGCAACACCATTTGGTCATTTACCACCATGCCGGCGATAAATTCGTTCCCATACCTCACCGATGCTGAAAATGCAACAATTCCGCAACTTCCGCAATTCTGGCAGTCAATAGACAATTCCTCACTAAAATGGACATCAACCAACCTTATCGGGTTCAACAGTTCCAAGTCATTGAGTTGCTACAGTACCAATGGTCAAAACCAAAGTTTTGATAACTGGTTGATTTCGCCACCTGTCGCAGTTGACGAAGGCCACGAATACTTTGTAAGTTTCAAATACAGAAGCTTCCTGCCCAGCACACCCGAAAAGCTAAGTCTTCGCTGGGGCACAGCTGCCGATCCCGGAATGTTATCAAACATTGCGTTCCAGAACAACAGCTTCAACGATGCCAACTGGCTCAATGGTGAAGCACTGATAGTTCCCGGAACCACAGGACACATCTTCCTTGCGGTGTACCTTGAAAATAACAGCGGCCTTGGTGTGTTTGTTGACAATATTCTTGTAGAAGATTGGGGGCCTGTTGGAATCAGGTCTATGGAAGGATTAAACATCAGGGTCAGGTTTACCGATGGAATCCTGATTGTTGAGCCGAATGGAAACAACATCAGCGAACTAAACCTTATCAATGCAGCCGGACAAACCATATATTCTGCACAATCTGTTGGCAACACCAGACATGAAACTCAACTTGCCTTGTCACAAGGCGTGTATGTAGTTCAGATTACAACTGAAGGAAAAAAGAAGGCAGTTAAATTAATTGTCCGTTAATCCTGTTTAAAGTTTTGCAAGTCCCGGTTCATTAAGCCGGGACTTGTTTTTTTTTATTACCTCCAAGTTCAACAACAAACATTATTCACTGCATGAAAAAAATATTTGCTGCCTTATTCATAATATTAACGATGAGCAGTGCGGTTATCGGGCAACTGGTTACCAACCGTGAAGTGCTGCTGCAATTTGCGGCTGAAAAAGAAAAAGAATGGAAGCAGATGCAGAAACGTGCTGAGGCTTACTCAAAGCAGCATCAGGTTTCGCTCAGGACTGAATTAGCAGATGGCACTGTCATTCAATTGATTGATGTCATTAATGATAAGCCTGTTTATTTCATTACTGATAATCTTGGAGCTGCCATAACCACACGTGTGAACCAACTTTGGGAAGGTGGCAGCACCGGCCTTGCACTAACAGGCGAAGGATATGACAAGCTAGGCGAGTGGGACGGAGGTGCGGTGAGGCGTACCCACCAGGAATTTACCGATCAGGGGAGTTCACGTGTTGTGCAGGCCGACAATGCGACTTCACAGAGCGCACATGCCACCCATGTGGCCGGCACTTTGGTGGGTGCAGGTGTTGTGGCTGGTGCGAAAGGAATGTCTTTTGCCGGACAGCTAAAAGCATACGACTGGAACAACGATAATTCCGAAATGGCAGCAGCAGCAGCCAACGGACTGGAAATATCAAACCATTCTTACGGGCAGATCAGGGGATGGAGACAGGGAACATCAGGATGGGACTGGTATGGAACTTCATCCGTGTCACCTGTTGAAGATTATTTGTTTGGTTTTTACGGCTCAAGGTCAAGGGATTGGGACATTATTGCCTATAATGCACCCAATTATCTCATTACCAAATCAGCAGGCAATGACCGCGGCGAAGGCCCATCCAATGCCGGACAAGATGGCAATCCCGAAAAAGATGGAGGCAACGACGGCTACGACTGTATTGGCGACGGAGGTACGGCTAAAAACATACTTACTGTCGGGGCAGTCCGTGAAGTGCTGAACTACACCGGACCCTCAAGCGTAATCATGAGCAGTTTCAGTGGCTGGGGACCGGCAGACGATGGCCGCATCAAACCCGATGTGGTGGCTAAAGGCGTTGACCTGTATTCTCCCGTTTCCACCAACAATACTTCTTATTCAACCTATAGCGGAACAAGCATGTCGAGTCCAAACACTGCCGGAACAATGGCATTGCTTCAACTGCACTACCAAAACACCCACAATGGCGATCCAATGCGCGCTTCCACGCTAAAGGCGCTCGTCATACACACTGCTGATGAAGCCGGAACAACTTCAGGGCCCGACTATAAGTTCGGATGGGGACTGGTGAATGCCGAACGTGCCGCTAACCTGATTTCGGACGATAACCTGATGCAAAATGTCATTGATGAACTTACGCTTAATGATGGAAACGCTTACCAAAGAGAAGTAGTTGTTGGCGGCGAACAGCCCCTTGTTGCTACTATTTGCTGGACAGATCCGGCCGGTAACATCCCTTCGGCGACTCTTAACCCACGAACACCCGTGCTGGTGAACGACCTTGATATTCGTATTGTGGATTCCAATGGAACAAGCTTTTACCCATACAGCCTGAATCCCGAAAACCCTGATCTGGCAGCCACTACCACAGGAAAAAACTATGTTGACAATGTGGAAAAAATTGTCATTAACAACCCTGAACCGGGCACCTATACCGTCATAATAGATCATGATGGCCCCTTAACTAACGGTCTTCAGGTTTTCAGCCTGATTTTAAGTGGTATTGACGAATACACAGGACTGCCCCTGTGTTCCGAAGGATTGATAAACCCTGCTGAAGGATCATCAGGAAATCTGTTGAATCAAACCATCAGATGGCAGGCTGCCGAGTATGCAACAAGCTATGATGTGTATTTCGGTACCGACGGGGCAGGCACTGAACCACCAACAAATCTGATCAACGGTGAGAATCAGCAAGAAACATTTTTTACATTCCTTCTGGAACCCGGAAACACTTACTATCTGAAGGTTATCCCCCGCAACAATCAGGGCGAAAACGAAACCTGCAGCAGTATATGGTCGTTTGAAACAATGCCCGTAATAAGTCAGTACCCTTATTTTGTCGATGTGGAACAGGTTCAAACCCCCAATCTTCCTGAATTCTGGCAATCACTGAACTATAGTCAGGCTAAGTGGCTTAGCACCTCGCTTATTGGTTATTCGGGGGCAAGATCACTGGCTTGTTATAACACTGCCGGTTTAATCCCAATCAAAATGAACAACTGGCTCGTCTCACCACCCTTCGGGTTCGAATCGGGAAAAGAATATTATGTTACTTATTACTACCGGAATTTCCTTCCTACTGCTGCTGAATCATTCAGTATATTAGCTGGAAACCAGGCAGATACTACGTCTCTTTCGGACACATTGTTCAGTTACTCAGGTGTTGTCGGAAACCAGTGGACTTTTGGCGAATTCGTATATCAACCCGGATTTGATGGTTATGGATTCTTCGGATGGAAGTTGCACAGCGAATCAGGCTATGGTATTATTCTGGACGACATCAGGATAGATGACTGGGGACCCGTTGGTAATCAGGAAATGACATCTACTGGTACCAGGGTTTTTTACCGTGACAACAGACTGTTTGTCAGCGGACTCGATAAAAATCAAAGCTATAACATTCAGATCAGCAATACTGCCGGACAGCTTGTTTTCGAACAACCATGCCAAAACAGTGAACGCTGCGAAATCACGTTAAACGTACCCGAGGGTGTTTATGTGGCACAAGTTAATTCGCAAAATAGCTTGATTTCCAGAAAGTTTATTATAAGATAACGGGAGTTTGTCCGCTGCAGCCGCAACTCATCTGATGACATACTGCGCTGTAACCCTGCTTCTTTGTTCGAGCAAGATCTCACGGCCCTCCGTTAGTTTGTCAATCATAGATTGGTTGTAGTGCCTGATGGTGAGGAGGTGTAAACCTGTGTTGTACTTCATCACGAAACGGGGGGCTAACTTCTGAAACAAAATATTCAGCTTTTCTTCCGATTGATCCGTACATACCGACAAACTGAGTGCCGAAGTCTGCATCAGGTGAATACTTAGATTTATCTCATCAAAAAGACTGAACAGCTTGTGCAGGTTGTTCTCGTTCATGAACGAAAAATCGCGGGGACTGATGCTTACGAGCACTTGATTATCCTTAACAATGACTGAGGGGATCAAGGGATCGAAGGATGTTTGTTCCGAAATCAGGCTGGGTGGAAGCCTGGGGTCGTGAAACGACTGCACCTTAAGGGGTATCTTTTTGTTTTGCAAGGGCTTTAAGGTCTTCGGGTGTATGATGGTGGCCCCATAATAAGCCAGTTCGATTGCCTCGCCGTAAGAAATCTGTTCCAGTTTCACAACTTTGTCAAACCTTTTCGGGTCGGCATTAAGTAAGCCGGGAACATCCTTCCAGATCACAACATCAAGCGCATCGAGGCACCAGGCAAAAATAGCTGCCGTATAGTCCGACCCCTCACGACCAAGTGTGGTGGACAAACCCTTGCCTGCACTGCCGATAAAACCCTGCGTAAGTAAGGTTACCCCCTGTTCAGCCGATGGTTTCAACGCGCCAATGCGCCTTTCGGTTTCGTCCCAGTCAACCGTTGCATTCATAAATTGCTTGTCGGTAATCACATAATCGCGTGCGTCGAGCCACTGGACCTCAATACCTTCGAGTACAAGAAAGTGCCTGACAATACAGGTTGAGAGTAGCTCGCCAAAAACCACAACCTGATCATAATACGCCTGTTTATCCATTTCAAGGCTGTGAAGCGCTGTCCACAAAGACGAAAATAAAGCCTCAGCCTCCTCACGGACGGGATGCGCTGATCGAGGGAACAAGGCTTCAATAATGTCGGAATGGTATTGTTTCAGCTTGTGAAAAGCCTCATGGAAAGCATCATCTTTGGCTGTCCTGAGTGCAATCAGTTGTTCCAGGGCATTGGTGGTTTTACCCATCGCCGACACAACAATCACCAGCGACTGTCCTTTACACGACGACAGAATAGATGCCAGGTTGCGAAGGGCCGGGGCGTCCTTAACCGAAGCGCCCCCAAACTTAAACACCCTGAATGACTTGCTCCTTTCGGTCATATTCTGCGGCTTTTTATGGAATACCCATTGTGCTGTGCACTGAGCAGCGAAATTACAGCTTTTTGACACAGAATTATCCTACATTTGCAACACACTTAAATAACCTTAACACACCACCGCATGAAAACCCTTGTCGAATTTATCTGGGACCAACAGGAAAATGTTGGCACTGCCACCGGCGAATTCAGCCGATTACTGAATGACATCGGGATTGCCGCAAAGATTGTAAACCGTGATGTAAACCGCGCCGGACTGGCAGGTATCCTGGGGTTCGAAGGCAGCACCAATGTACAGGGCGAAAACCAGAAAAAGCTTGATGTGCTGGCCAACAACGAATTCATCAAGGCATTGCGAAACGGCAAACAATGTGCTGCAATTATCTCAGAAGAAAATGATGATGTGGTGGTTTTCGAAGATAATATTGTGGAACATGCCAAGTATATTGTTGCCCTTGACCCGCTCGACGGCTCTTCAAATATCGAAGTGAATGTGAGCATCGGAACCATTTTTGCCATTTACAGAAGGAAATCCATTGGCAAGATCATCACTATCGAAGACATATTGCAGGCGGGTACCGAGTTGGTTTGCGGTGGTTATATAATTTATGGCTCCTCAACCATGCTGGTGTACACCACCGGAAAAGGAGTCAATGGCTTTACATACGACCCGACTGTCGGACTATTTATCCTGTCGCATCCCAATATGAAAATCGGTGACGAGGGCAATATATACAGCATCAACGAGGCAAACTACATCTACTTTGCAGAAGGGGTCAAGCGCTACATCAAATATTGTCAGGAAGATGACCCTGCCACCAACAGGCCATATACTACAAGATACATTGGCTCACTGGTATCCGACTTCCACCGCAATCTGCTCAGGGGAGGAATCTATATTTATCCCGGAACAAAAAAGAATCCAAAAGGAAAACTCAGGCTGATGTACGAATGTGTGCCGGTGGCATTCCTTGCCGAGCAGGCCGGAGGAAAAGCGTCAGACGGATTCAGAAGGATTTTAGACATCCACCCCGAAGAAATCCATCAGAGGTCGCCTTTGTTTATTGGCTCCAAAAAAATGGTTGAAAAAGCTGAGGAACTGATGCGGGAATTCAGCCCTGAGTTCAGGGAAATGTAATCACCACCAACCCAATCCCAGGGCTACGCGAACATAAATAAGCCCGCCTGCCCCGGATAAATACCAGTTGTCAACAGGTTCGCCCTTAGTCAGGCCATTAAGCCTGTACACGCCGGGGTGATCTACACCTTCTAACTTAATTTCCCTCTCAGTGATGCGCAGCATGTATTGAAATCCTGCCGAAAGCTCAAGGCCCGTGCGGTAGGTGAGCATCCATTGCCTGCCAATTCCGATACCGTAACCCAGAGCAGTGAATGATTCGTCCTTTTTATAGGTATAATAATCTTTGCCAACGGGGTTGTACTGCCGGTAATGAAGTGGCCCGTTGAAGGTTCCGGCGGTGAGTTGCATGTGTACAAAAAAACTCTCGGGAGCAGTGAATTCACCGGCATAAAATCTGGCGAAAGGACTCAGGCTGACACCTGAATACTTCATGAAATGCCCGTCGGCATATGCGCCCACCGAAAAACGACGAAGGATCATATGCTCGTACTTCACCCCTGCCCTGCCAAACGGAAGTCCGCCGATATCAACCATGAACAACTGCTGCTGGCCAACAGCGGTGCCGGCTAAAACTAATACAACAAACAACAGAATAATACCCCTTCGCTTTTTCATCTTTATATTGTTTCGACCTGTAAAATTAAGCTTTTACCCATTAGACCCGGAATTATTGCCGAAATTTCAGCAACATCAAATATTCAAGCCAGACAATACTAAAAAAAATGTACGCCCAGCTTCATTCCGGCTGAGAGTGCAAAAGGAACGTTTTTGTCCACTGAATAATGCCCCAGAATTTTTGCCGTGTTATAATGATCAACATTTGCATGAAAAATAGCTGGGATGCCAGGGCCTGCATACAGGTCTATCACAAAAATATTGCCCAGCACCCATTGGTATCCTGCCAGCATAAAGAACGAAGCCATGCCGTAGGTATTATTTGTCTCGGTGTAGCTTTTGCGCTGGATCAGCAACCCGCCCTCTATTTCAGGCTTTATATAGAGACCGCTCAGCGAACTTGTGTTCCTTGTAGGAAGGTCTTTTCCGCGAATAATAAGTTTAAACCCGATCTTCTGCCCTAAACCAACAAAGTTCTGTCCTGAGTTTCCTGATACATTCATTAAACTTGTCTCAAATTCAATACTGTTGAAGTTTTTTAGCCCTAACTCAATGCTAAGGTTCAAGGTTCCATGAGGGTACAAAGCCTTTAGCTTAATCGAATTACCAGGTAAAAGCGTCATGCTTTCCTTATTTAAAACAGTATCCTGCCCCAGACAGGAAACTTCGATGCCCATCCAAACATCCTGATTTTCTGTGAAAATCACATCCTGTGCACGAATGCTCGTGCTGTTAATGAATACAATACACAATAACAGAATGAAAATTGCACTTGGTTTGTTTTTCATGTCCTTAATTCTTTATTCAAATTTAGGAGATTTTTCAAAACAAAAAAAACCGGACTAGAATTCCTGTCCGGTTGAAATAAAAGTGATTAGTGGTGGTATTATTTCATGAGAAAACCGATTTTGAGCCCGCCAGAAACAGATATCGGAAAACTATTATCAGCGATGGCGTAACCGTAATAGTATCCTGGGTCTTTATCGGTGTAGAATCCATAGCCTATGCCTCCATACAGGTCAATCAAAAATACATTGTCGAACACCCATTGTTTGCCAAGGACCAATTGTATGGTACCCGAAAATGCCTCCCTGCGTTCGAAAATTTCATTACCAATCCAATTCCCGTTATCATCCCATTTGTCGTTCCATGAATAATAATCACGTTTCAGATAGCCCAGTGCTATTTCGGGCTTCACGTAACTGCCTTTGAGCAGGTGGGCGTATTGCATGCCCCTGAGATAGAAATCAGGGTCTTTGATAAATTTGTAACCAAACTTCACGAATAATCCACCGGGGTTTCTGTCGGCATTATCCATGCCCAGCCCGATGATTCCGAGGGTGCCCTCTACGCTGCGTCCGGGTTTGAGGCTGCGCTCATAAGAGAAGGTTGTGTTGCCCGTTGCCGGAGACAAAAAGTCAACTTTTAGGGCATTTTTACGATTCTCAGCATAATTTGCCGGGTTGCTCAAACGTTTTTCGAAAGTAAGCTCCCTGCCGTCTTCAAACATAATGCGCACAATATCATCCTTGGCCAGAACAAAAAGCACATCCGCCGGATAGTCGGGCAGGTTATACTTAACTTCATCAAGGCCAATTTCCTTGATCTTGCATTTGATGATTTCATCGCTGCGCTTGAGGATCATGTCCTGCGCCAACAGCTGGAAGGCTGAAAAAAACACAAAAACGAAAATGATCAATCTTGTCATATTGTATTCTTAAAGTTGAGTCTGTTTGTACTTTGAAACACGCTAAAGATGTTTTAATGCTGCCTGAGGTTGCAATTTGAATAAAAAAACCTCAGCCCATCTCAACTGGTTTATGTGATTTGTGGTGTGCATTTGGATGCAGTTTGCCTTTACGCAGCTCTTTCTGAGCTTCATCCGGCAGCGCAACCACCTGCATGCACTCCTTGCAACAACACGAGTTAAAAGCTTTAGCACATTCCGAACACTGGATGAACAGCAGGTGGCAGGCATCGTTGGCACAATTTACATGTGTATCAGCCGGATTACCACACTGATGACAGCTGGCAATGACATCATCAGTAACCCTTTCGCCCATACGGTCATCAAAAACAAAATTCTTGCCGGTAAATTTGCTGTCCAGTTTCAGTTTTTTTATCTGGTGGGCATAATTGATCACGCCTCCCCGAAGCTGAAATACATTGACGAATCCACGATGGCGCAAATAGGCCGAAAACTTCTCACATCTGATCCCTCCGGTGCAATACAGCATCACATTGTCCGGCTTTTGTTCTTCGAGCATATTAACTATCAATGGGATTGAATCTTTATACGTGTCCACCTCAGGCAATAGGGCTCCTTCAAAATGCCCCACTTCGTGTTCGTAATGGTTTCTTAAATCAATGACAACCGTACCGGGTTCGGACAATTTGCTGTTGTATTCGGCTGCATCTAAGTGTTTGCCAACATTGTAGATATCAAAGCTGCTGTTATCGAGGCCATCCGACAGTATCTTGTGTTTCACAAGAATCTTAAGTTTGTAAAACGACTTGCCGTTGTCTTCGATGGCCTTGTTCAGCAACACACCATGCATCAGTGGATGCTGCTGCACAAACATAGTGAAGTCCTCAAGATGCTGTTCCGGGACGCTCAATTGTGCGTTGATGCCCTCCGGAGCCACATAAATCCGTCCAAAGACCTGCCATTCCGAAAACTTCCTGTACAGCTCGTCCCTGAATGCCTGCGGATCGGCTACAGATACAAACTTGTAGTAAGAAAGCGTGGTCCGGCTGAATGACTCAGCCATCAGCCTTTGTTTCAGAATCCTTTTGTCGTATTTGTTATATAGAACCATTCTAAATTAAATAGGGCACAAAAATAGGCATTTTGTCCCTGCGGCTTCAGATCGGTTCAGGCAACAAATCAACCCAACTGACCTATGATGACCACGTAGTTTTTGCCGTACTTTTTGGCACATTTCGGGCAGGTGGTGTACCAGAAGAATTTTTTGACGAGGTTTAACCCACGATTCCTTGCAAACTGGTCGAAATCTTTTGCCCATTTGCCTGAATCCTTAAATGGCCCTTCATACACCTTGCTGAAAAACTCTCCGCTGAGCCGCACATTTTGTGCGCCGGTGATTTCTTTGTCCACTGCGAGATGCAGTTCCATGGACCACTTCGAGCGGTGGTCGGAAAGGCAAAGCCAATCGGGCGATGTAGCCCCGGCACCTTCCATGGCTTTATTCAGCCGCACCATGACTGTTGAAAAGTTTAGCGGCATGTAAAAGATTGTACTCACCTTATCCCTGATAAACATCTTTTCCTTCCAGCTGTGGGTTACCTCGTTCCAGGCGACAGGATTAAACTCAGGACAGCAGATCTCGTCGCTTCTTTGGTTTTCTGTACTCATTTAATTTGGTTTTATTGAATAAAATACGGAATACTATTGATGAAATAACATCAAAACCAGGTTTACTGTGCCTTTCCCCTGTTTTCTTCAACCCGAAACAGGGTTATTTCAATAATAAGATCCAAAGGAAGTGACTGATCATGAGGAAACTGAATCGAACCTTTGGCATGTTTATAAATGCTGAGTTCCTTCTTAAAAGCCAGAATACCTGAAGGAGTGGGATAAAAACCTATGTGCTTGTCAAAGCCTGCATAATGTACCAGGTTACCATGATACTTCACTGTGGGAATACCATAGGTCATGGCTTCTGTTGCCTCAGGGACCAGCCCAAGGATAGTCTTTCTGATGGCAAGTAACCTTTCCTTTACTGCAGGTGCAAAGGCATTTATATAGGTGTCAACAGGATGTGGATCTTTCATGGGATACAGCAGGTTATGACCATTTGTCCAGCTGAAATAAAGCTATTGCAAAGATACGGCATAAACTGAAAAGTTCACAAAAGCTTCAACCCATAAGTTGTATTTTCATTCATACCTTTGCAGCCACAATTCTGGTTTTGATTTGTCGAAAAACCCCATAACCGAAAAATACCGGCAGCATCCGGTCTTGAAGGATATAACTGAAGGTCTAGAACAAAGAGGCCATATAGTGCTTCAGGGACTAACCGGCTCATCCAGAGCGGTTCTGTCTGCTGTTGCTGCCTCTCTGACCGGCGGCCATCATCTTTTTATTTGCGCAGGAAAAGAAGCAGCAGCTTATTTTTACAACGATCTGGAAAATCTTCTGGGTGAGAGGGATCTGGATTACCACAAAAAAACCGTGCTTTTTTATCCTACTTCCTACAAAAGGCCCTATGAGCCCGAAAAACCCGACAGCACCTATTTGCTGTCGCGGACTGAAGTACTTGGAAGAGTCTCGGTAAGCGAACGCAAAACCATTATTGTTACCTATCCTGAAGCCCTGAGCGAAAAAGTGGTGACGCGGAAGGTGCTTTCGAAGAACACCTTGAAAATTAAAGCAAAAGAAAAGGTTTCATTTGATTTTGTCACCGATGTGCTTCATGAATACGATTTTGAACGGGTTGATTTTGTGGTCGAGCCGGGACAGTTCTCTGTCAGGGGTGGCATCATTGATGTTTTTTCCTTCTCCAACGACCATCCCTACCGGATGGAATTCTTCGGAGATGAAATTGACAGCATACGTACCTTTGATCCTGCCACCCAACTTTCCGTCTCACAGGTAAACAGCATTGCATTGGTCCCCAATGTGCAAAGCAGGCTCATGCTTGAGGAACGCGAAACACTGCCAGAATACCTTCCGTCAAGGACTATTGTCTGGATTGAGGAGTCTGATCAGCTGGCCTACCGCTTTGAAGACGAATATGCTAAGGCTGTTCAAGCCTTTGAAAAACTTGAGGATGGAGGCCCGGCACAGAAGCCCGGACTTATCTTTTCGAGAGCCACAACCCTGCTGAACCAGCTGAATGGGATGACAACAGTGGAATTTGGGATGAAATCAGTGTTTGGTGGTGCTGCCTTGTTCGCCCTGCACACCAGCCCTCAGCCAGCCTTCAGCAAGAATTTTGAATTACTGATCAACGACCTGATCAGCAAAAAAAACGACAACTACCACTGCCTGATTCTGTCCGACAATCCAAAGCAGATTGAAAGGCTGTACGCCATTTTTGAAGACATACAAGCCAGCTGGCCCGAAAGCGGAAAAGTGGCCATCGAGCCCGTGTACCACAGCCTTCAGGCCGGTTTCATTGACCACGACCTTCGTCTGGCTGTGTACACCGACCATCAGGTGTTCGAACGATACCATAAGTTTCACCTTCGCGAAAGCTTCAAAGGCAAGGAGGCCATCACCCTTAAAGAATTATACGACCTGAAACCCGGCGATTTCGTCTCGCATATTGACCACGGGATTGGAAGATTTGCCGGTTTGGAGATTATTGACAACAACGGCAAAAAACAGGAAGCCATCAGGCTGATCTATAAAAACGATGATATCCTCTACGTCAGCATACATTCGCTGCACCGCATTGCCAAATACACCGGACGCGACGGTGCCGAACCACAGCTGAGCAAACTGGGCTCAAACGCCTGGAACAAACTCAAAAACAACACCAAAAACAAGGTAAAAGATATTGCCCGCGACCTGATCAAACTCTATGCGCAGCGCAAGGCAAGCAAAGGCTATGCCTTTATGCCCGACACCTACCTGCAAAACGAGCTTGAGGCTTCCTTTATTTACGAAGATACCCCCGACCAGCTCAAAGCTACCATTGATGTGAAAGCCGACATGGAATCGGAATCGCCAATGGACAGGCTGATTTGCGGAGATGTGGGATTCGGCAAAACCGAAATTGCGATCAGGGCAGCATTCAAGGCCGTGACCGACTCAAAACAGGTGGCAGTGCTGGTGCCGACAACCATCCTGGCCCTGCAGCACTATAAAACCTTCACCGACAGACTTTCAGAACTGCCCGTGAAAGTTGACTATATTAACAGGTTCAAAAGCACAAAACAACAAAAGGAAACCCTCGATCAATTGGCCCAGGGGAAAATTGACATCCTGATCGGCACGCACAGACTGATCAGCAAAGATGTGGTTTTCAAGGATCTGGGACTCATGATCATTGATGAAGAGCAGAAGTTCGGAGTTGCGGCAAAAGAAAAACTAAAGCACATGAGGGCCAGTGTTGACAGCCTCACCCTCACAGCTACCCCCATACCTCGTACCCTTCAGTTTTCGATGATGGGTGCACGTGATATGAGCATCATCAATACCCCCCCGCCAAACCGCTACCCGGTGCATACTGAAATCCGCTCCTTTGGCGAAGAGGTCATCCGCGAAGCCATCCAATACGAAGTGGCCCGTGGCGGACAGGTGTTTTTCATCCACAACAGGGTGCAGAACATCCTTGATGTGTACGATATGCTCAATAAATTCACGAAAGGCATCCGTATTGCCGTTGCCCACGGGCAGATGGAAGGGCACCGCCTCGAAGAGATTATGCTCGGATTCATTGACGGCGAATATGATGTGTTGCTGTCCACCACCATCGTGGAATCGGGCCTCGACATCCCCAACGCCAACACCATCATTATCAACGATGCCCAAAACTTCGGACTGAGCGACCTGCACCAGCTGCGCGGTCGTGTGGGACGATCCAACAAAAAAGCCTTTTGCTACTTGCTTGCCCCTCCCCTGGCTTCACTTACCGCCGATGCACAAAAACGCCTGAGGGCATTGCAGGAGTTTGCCGACCTCGGCAGCGGTTTCAGCATCTCGCTGCGCGACCTCGACATACGCGGGGCCGGAAACCTTCTGGGCGCCGAGCAAAGTGGTTTTATCAGCGACATAGGCTTCGAAATGTTCCACAAAATACTCGACGAAGCCATTCAGGAACTCAAGGATACTGAATTTGCCGATGTGTTCAAATCCGACAAACCCAAACCCTTTGTGGCCGAGTGCGCCATTGAGTCGGACATGGAAATACTGTTCCCATCTGAATACATTGATTCGGGTACCGAACGCATCAGCCTCTACACCGAGCTTGATATGATCGCCGATGAAGACAATCTGATGAAGTTCACCGACAAGCTCATTGACCGTTTTGGCCCGCTCCCGCGCCAGGCCCTCGACTTGCTGAATACCGTCAGAATGAGGTGGGTGGCACGTGAACTGGGATTCGAAAAGATCATCATCAGAAACAAAACCCTGATCGGCTATTTTGTCAGCGACCCCGAATCGGGCTTTTACCAGACAGCACGGTTCGGCAACCTGATCCGACATCTGCAGTCCAACCCCAGAAGTTTCAGGCTCAAGGAATCGAACAGCAAGCTTTTGCTTTACATCCAGGCTGTGCCCACCGTGAATGCCGCCCTGAACAGTCTGCGCGAACTGCTCGAAGCCACCATCTGAGCATCAACCCAACATCCTATGGCACACAAACCCATCAAAGACCAGTGCAGACAAGGGCTTATCCCTTATCTGCAACGGGCACTCGACAACATTCCTGATACCGGCCCGCTTGTTATGCTCGATGCCGGCTGCGGAAGCGGAATCCCGACAGTGGCACTAGCCGGAAGGTTCGATGGCCACATCTATGGTCTCGACCCCGATGCTGCTGCCATTGAAAGCCTGCGGCAGGCTTTTGCTGCACGAAACTGGCAACACAGGCTCACCACGCAGCTGAATATGCTGGAAATAAATGCCTTTCAACCAGATAGTTTCGACCTGATCCTTGCCGAAGGACTGCTGAACATCACGGGTTTCGACACGGGTTTCGCCATACTCGACCACTGGCTGAAACCGGAGGGATGGTGCATCCTTCACGATGAATTTAAAAACCAGGACGAAAAGTTCAGGCTGATGCAAAACACTGGCTACAGCATGCTTTATACAGAACTACTTGATGAACATTGCTGGTGGAACAGCTATTATTCCTGCCTGGAGGCACAACTGAAACAAGCACACGACACACAGCTTTATGCCACTGAACATGCCGAACTGGAAATGTTCAGGCAACAACCCTCACTGTTCCGGTCGGTGTATTATGTGGTGCGAAAAAACAAATAAAAGACCTGAGAACAGATAACTTAATACACCGCTGCCGCGCGAATCCTTTCGCGTGGCCTTATGGAACTAAATCTGCATCTCCTTATTTCCGAATCTGTAGTCATGGATCAGGGAACAAATGTTCAACTTATTGCCACGCGAAGGATTCGCGCGGCAGAAAGGGGCAGTTTCGGATTGCGGGGCACGTTCCTGTCGAAAAACAATGTGACAGAAGCGAACTGCAAACCTGTCCACCGACACCGAAGTTTAAGTGGAGCAGAACGCTTGATATACCCTGAAACCCTTATTGCATATAGCCTGTATTAGCCAATGGGTTTTGTTCTGTAGATATAAATTGAAGCTGCTCTCTAAATGTTTTCCCTATCGTATCTTTCAAAGGGAAACTATATGTTGACTTAGTGTCAATACCTATTTTTGAAAACTTAGAGTAGATTTCCTTTAAAGAACTTTCTTTTTCAGAAAATACTTTCGTCTCTTTTGCTAGTAATTCTTGAAGTCTTTCTGTTGTTGATATTGTTTCCATTTTGCTACAATTTTAGAAAAACACTCTTGAATGAACAAACGCTTTTCCACCTAATCTTATAATATATTCACAAATTAAGTCATTATAACCTCTTATTAAATCTCTTAGCTCTTCGTTATTAGAATAGTCTTCAATTTTTAGCTTTAAAAAATTAGTTAACGTTTCAATCCCTATTGACCTGCCATGAGAATGCCAAATACTATTATTGCTAAGTTTATTTGCAATGTCTTCAGCTCTTGCTTCTTTCTCTTTTGGATCAACTTCCTGTCCATTAGAACTATGGGTATTCCAGTCTTTAAATTTAAAATTCACCAACCAATCTTTTAGCAATGCGACTGTTAAATTTCTTGCCATTTCATAACTCCTTAACTCTGCCAAATCTATTTTCTGAAGAATCATAAATTCTGCTTCTGTAAGTTGGTTAATTGCTGACTTTCCAATAAGTTCTTCAACTTTATCTAGATACCCTAAAGCTGGAACCCAATTTTTCCCATTATAAACTTGTGGATCGATTGGACCTAGAGAAGATGAATAATCCATATATATTCTGTCACCTGACATACACAGGATTGTTCCAGCCGACATTGCATAGTCTGGTACAACAAAATAAACCTCATTATAGTGAAACCTAATTACTGAAACCATTTTTTCAACTGTCTCAGCACTACCCCCAGGAGTATTCAAAAAAACCACTAATCTATTTCTGTCAAACTCTGTATCTTTCTTTAGTTGCTCAATAAAGTCGCGAAATGCTTTTTCTAAAGACGGATGTATTTCTCCATAATGAAAAATGACATCTGCATCGAAATACTCTTCTAATCTTCTAAGTCTTTGATTGAGTGTTTCTTTGATGGTTTCATCAAAAATCTGTCTCATAATTTATTTTTTACAAAAATACTACTTTTCAAACTGCTTTCTATTTTTTTCTTAACAGGTTGGCTTTTCAGGAGCGTCTTCAGACTATTGTCTCTGGATCATTAGTATCCAAATAGTGCCAATCTAATGCTACTTCAGAATAAAGCCTTAGTCACTGAATTTTATTGCAAAACATTCTTTCCAATATGGCCCCAACCCTGGCAAATGCTTAAAATATAAACTATCATACGATAATTTCAAAACAGGGGGACGATAAACTAATTTTGATGTAAATGCTCCTCCCTCAAATACAAACAAGAAATATTCAGCATGGTATTTCGGAATAAAGCTCAATTTTACCAATGAGTCCATGTCTGATTTTGTTAGCGATATCATGATGTCTGAAGTATCGTGGTTAAATCCGTTTCCTCCCCAATAAGTAAATACGCTGATTCCAACATAATCTCCCACAACAGCATCTCTATAATCTGCAGTTACTGGACTATCCTTAGTACAGGAAACCAATCCCGCCACTAATGCAAGCATTGCAATCCATTGAATTTTCATTGCATTCAACTTTCTTTCTATGAGTTAAATCTTGTGGAATAACTGATTGTTGATTAATAAAGCTTTTACTGCAAACCTATCTGATGCTGAACTTTTCATTGGTTACTGCGAAATAGCGAATATTACCGTAAAGTTATGAAATCCACCAGATAAACAAGCAACGCCACAAATAAACTGAATATTTTTCCGGTACGTGGAAGTTATTGGTGTTGTTGCCGTTGGCTTATTTTACAGCCTTACCTCTCCCCCGCCCAACGGGATGCCGATGCGGATTCCGCTGTGGTGGTGGCGGCCTCCCGATAAGGAGGTGTACACCTCAGCGTTGAACAGCAAAAACAACTGGTTGAGGCCGTAGGCTGCCTCAACATAGGGTTGACGGCCTTCCTGAAACAGGAATCCTGTCGACAGGCTTTCGCGGATGAGGCTACCCGCCAGAAAGGGCAGCCTTTTGAGCAGGATACGGCTGTGCACATATCCCAGATGGGCCTGCACATATGCTTTGTTGGTGCTCCGCTCGTAATAGCCTAAACCCCTGAATCCCTGTTTTCCGGCTATACCAATCCATAGCGGGTCGGTGGCAAAATGTTTGTAATCAGCAAAAAACAAGGCTGTCGTATCTGTGAACAGTCCGGCGGCCACCGAATAGGAGAAATTACCAGCGAGACGGAGTTCAAACTGTTGTTTCACAGAGGTTTCTACACGTCCAAAGTCAGCAGTGCTTCCGTCGAAACCCGGCACAGCCTGCTGCCATTCGAGGCTGAAGGTTGGATAACGCGAATACAGCATGGTTTTGCGTTTGCCATCAAGCCGGTAATAATGCCGCGGTGTGTAGCTGATGTTGGCTCCAAGCAGCATGGCTCTGTGTCCGGAGGCAAGTCCGGGCCTTCCTGAAAGTACTCCGGGCAGGTTGGGGGTGTAGTTGTGGCCGGTGATGCTCATCACATAAAAGTCGGTATGGTTCTCCAGCTGCCTGCGCCGGGCATACCCGGCCGAAACGCCAAAGGTCAGCCCGTTGGCAAGGTCAGTGGTATGCGCCAGTTTCACATAATCTTTTTCGTACAGTTTCATGTAGTTCTGCCTGTTGAGCAGGCTGGTGAAGCTGTTAATCAGCGGATGGATGCCGTTGTTGCTGAAGTCGGTCGTCTGCCTGCCGCCTTCGATGCTTACCTTGGCCCTGCGGAAGGGGTTGTAGAGCCATTCGGCATTCGCTTGCCCACCAATACGCTCTCGTGCAAATGCGTAGGTGAGACCCGCCCCGGCCCTGAACCTCCTGCCCGATGCAGGTTCGCTTTGTACCTTAAGCTTTTGCTCATACAGGAAACCATCCACCGTATTGAATGACAAACTCGTTAGGCCGGCAAGCCCGTTGTAGCCCATCGTCCATCGGGAATTCAGTTTTATGTTGCTTTCACCGAACATCAGATCGTTCAGCCAGGGCATTTTTCGTGCTGTAGTGTCGGTTTTTGCAGAATCAACAGGTTTTTCGCCAAAACTTGCCTGTTCCTCTGAAGTCAGTGGCACCGGACGGAACTGTTGCCAGTAGTCAACGGATCGTGTCCGTGCGCTGTCGCTGATTTCGGTGTTGCGCGGCTTCACCTCGAGCGAAGGTTTCACCCGGTTTGCATTGGTTTCCATGCGCACCAGCCTGTTCAGTTCGCGCGCCTGTCTGTTGCTGAGTTCCTCTTCTTCCAACAGGGCCTGAATCTGCTGTTGTCTGGCACTGGACGGAGATTTTTCCTCAGTTTTAATAATCGTGACTTCTGGCTGCCGGATTTCCTCGGGCAGTTGATCTTCCTGCACCAAACGTGCATAAAAAGCATGGTCGAGCGTTGGGTTCATGATGATTTCATAATCGCTCACAGTGACCAGATAGCGGAATTTGGCTTCGCCCCCAAGGGCTTCAACATGCACATCATAATCATGACTCACGGGCATCCACACCATAGGTTTAACTTCCTGGAACACCTGTCGGAGTTTGAGGCTGAACATGTTCTGCTCTACTCTCAGGTCAACAGAATGAAGGTTCCAGCCGCCTTCGCGGATAAAGATGGTTCCGCTGTAGAGGTCTTGTCCCTTTCGCCGGGGAATAACCCTTATTTTGTTGATGGTATGTCCGTTTTCGACAAAACTGCCTTCGAGTTTAAAACGATACACCGTGAAGGCGTTTCTGCTGAGCGGCGAAATGATGCCGCTGATGTCCTGATAGAGGCTTAATGCCACAAACTGCATGGGGTCGGCCTGTTCACCAAAACCGGCACTGCGGGTCGAGATCACCTCTGTTTTCAGCGGTTCACCGGATTTGTAATGTATTTTTGAGATTGTCTCGGTAACAAAGTATTTTCCCACTTCAATACCATCGTCCCTGAGTTGCTTCCGCAGCAGCAGAGGTATCTTCAAGGCCACACCCGTACCCTTGAGGTACACCCCTGCCTTGTATTCCGACACTTGTTTGAGGTAATATCCACTCAGGCTGATGGCTTTACGCATGATGTAATATGCAGGATCCTCGCCGCTGGCGGTAATAATCACTTCGGCCAGGTTGTAGTGCTGCACCCTGAGGGTTACATCGAGGGCTACATCCTGCGTACCGATCTGCACTGTGTGTGTAACTGTCTGATAACCTAAATATTGAAACAGAAGTACATGTTCACCTTCAGGCAAGCTGAGCCGGTATTCACCACTGAGGTTGGCAGTAGTTCCTTTCTGAAGGGAGGGCACGTACACCGAAGCGAAGGCAACCGCTTCGTTTTGCTGGTTTTTTATTATACCAAACACTGACTGGGCCATTCCCGGACGGGCAACAACCAACAGCAGCAGGACAGTGAAAAGGAACCGACAAATGCGTTGAATCATATTGTAAAACTATCCAAAGATTTTTCAGCTTCCTGAAATAAATACTTAAAAAAATGAAAAATCTATTAATGCTCTGTAATAGAGCTTTATCATTTAAAAACCAACATCTGTCAGATGCTTATAAAACCTATGTGTTCCGGTGAATTATGGTGGCGCAGGGCTGTGCTGTGGGCATCAGCAGCAGGTCGTTTACATTCACATGCGGGGGCAGGTTGGCTGCAAACCACACGGCCTCGGCTACATCATTGCCGCTGAGGGGGGTGAAGCCCTTATAAACCAGATCAGCGCGCTGATCATCGTCCTTAAACCGCACAAGCGAGAATTCTGTTTCCACGGCACCCGGGGCAACCTGTGTTACCTTCACCCCATGTGGGGCAAGATCAATACGAATACCTTTTGTGAGGCCATCCACGGCAAACTTTGTGGCGCTGTACACATTACCGGCAGGATAATTTTCTTTTCCTGCAACAGAACCAATGTTGATGATATGACCACTTTTGCGGCCTACCATCAAAGGCGAAATTGCTCTGGTGATGTACAGGAGTCCTTTGATGTTGGTATCAATCATTCGTTCCCAGTCGTCAACAAATCCCTCGTGAATGGGCTCGAGGCCCACAGCCAGACCGGCATTGTTCACCAAAAGGTCAACCTCCAGCTGATGCCTGCTGAGGTATTCCACCAGCATTCCAGCAGCTTTCTGTTGACGTACATCAGCCGACAGCCCGTGCACAGTCACCTGATATTCTTTGGTTAAGGCAGCTGCCAGTTTTTTGATCCTTTCTTCCCTGCGCGCCAGCAGGATGAGGTTCCAGCCCCCGCGTGCAAACCTGCGCGCACAAGCCTCGCCAATGCCACTGCTGGCTCCTGTGATAAGGGCAGTTTTTGATTGCTGTGTCATATTCACTTAATTTTATCGCACTGGTATTTAGGTATAAACAGAATATTTTCAACAACAAAAGCCATGCTATCAGGGTGCAATACGGCCGGGGCCGCTGCCTGCCCTGTCATCTATCCAGCGGCCATCAGTGCAAAACTGCAGCAGCTCTTCGCGGATAAAGGTATGAACCTCATCTGCATATCGCCCGGGATAAAGCAGGTGGACGTTAGGCCCGGCATCGAGTGTGAAGCAGATCGGTATGTGCTGTTCCTTTCTGAATCGCCGCACTGCCTGTATCACTGCCACAGTCTGGGGCTCGATAAGCAGGTACGAGGGCCTGCTGGTCATCATTAGGGCATGGAGTTGCATGGCTTCTTCTTCGGTGATCCTGACAAAGGCGTCAAGATCGCCCTCCGACAATGCCTTTGTAAGATGTCCGAGGTTTTGGTGGGCCAAAGCATAACGTGTTTCGGAAAAAGGGTTGTTTTCCATCAGCGCGTGGCCTGCCCTGCTCGAAACGGACTTGGTGCCTGAATGTACGATCAATATGCTGTCGCGCATATCCCTGACTTCATGATGCAGGATACGCTCAGCAGGAACGGCAAACTCCTGCGAAGAGCCGGTAACAGCCTCTGATTTGCCCCAAACCGAGGCATAGGGAAACACCGAACGCGAAGCACTTCCTGAAGCAAGTCGCGAAAAATAAGAGGCCTTGCGCAAAAAGTCGGATTCGTAAAGAACTTGTCCCGAAAGTTGTTGTTCCATGTCGAGAAGACACAGTACCAGGGCACTCATTGACGAGGCCGAAGAAGCAATACCTGATGAGTGCGGAAATGTGTTGTGGCTGCTGATGTTGAGATCAACAGAGGCCAGAAAAGGAAAAAACGGTTCAATCCCTGTCAGAAATTTATGGATCTTATCAGCAAAAGGCGGATTGGGTTTCCCTTCGAAAGAAAACTGAAGACTTATTCCTTTGGATTCTTTTGGCCTGAAAGTAAGGGTTGTTTCGGTTCTGGCAGCACTCAGGGTAAAACTCAACGACGGGTTCATGGGAAGTTGGTTTCCGTATTTACCCCAATATTTTACGATGGCTATGTTCGACGGACTTTGCCAGCCTGCTGCTCCCTCAGCGAGTATATCGGGCCTGCCGCTGAAGGCGCTGTCGAGGTATTCCTGTTCAGAAGTGCTTTTCACGGTTGTATGGTTTTAAGTGCTAATTGATTGTAGGTAAACACTATGGGCATTTCTTTTGCGGCAAAATACGAGCGTACTTCTTCTTCAGGCCTCAGGGAAAGTGCCATCAGGAAATCACCGCCCCATGCCCCGAGAGATTTAAGATGACCCTGAAAATCAGGAAAGTCATCGGCCACCGGTTTCCTGAGCAGCAGTCCCGAAAGCAGTTCCTCGTGCCTGCCAACGATACTGCAAAAATCCTCAAAATCAATTGCAGCAACCATTCTTCGGCTGAGTTGGCTTACCGATGCAACCGCTCCCGACAGGTCGGTATGTTCATAAAGCTGGTTGAAAGTCCTGATACCTTCTTCTGATCTTTGTTTTCTTCCGGAATACACAAAATAAATGTGGCCGGCGAAATCTGGGGCAAAGGCTGCCTGTCGCACCACAGGGCGCAGGTTGTTGAGCCGGTAAAAAACAGGCCCGTCTGCTGCGGCACAGGCAATATCGTAGCCCGACCCGCCCATTGAGAGGTTCAGCAGGGTATATGGATCCACTGCTGCCCATTGGGCAAGGTTGGAGACAAGGGTTGAACTGGAACCAAGGCCCCAGTCAGGTTCAAAATCAAGTTGTGTTTCAATGTTGTGCGACCGTTCTCCTTCGAAGAGTCCCGGGCGGAGCTGCCGCAGGGTGAGAAGTATCATTTGGAGCCTGATCGCTTTACTTTGGTCGGTGGAGGACAACAGATCGAGGTCGGGCAGGGAATAACTGGCTTCAAACCACAAGGATGAAGGCGCGAAGGCCTTCCAGTTCAGAACATGCCTGTGATCGCCTGGATAGGTCGTTACCCTGAGTGTTTGTCCTAACCGTAATGGAATGGCAAGTGATTCAGCGCCTTTGAGTACAAGGTATTCGCCCGACAACAACAGTTTGCCGTGGGCACGAAACTCCTGCTTTACTTCCCGCCTCATTTTCGCAGCGAGGCGATATACTGACCCACACTTGAAAACGACACTTTTTGGTCTTTAAAATGCTCAACGGCTGCATTTTTTTCTACCTCATTGGCCTTAAAGTGGTTGAGGATGTTGAACAGGTGCATTTTCATGTGACCGGCCTGAATTCCTTTGGTGGTAAGGGATTTAACGGCACTGAAATTGTTGGCCAGGCCCATTGCCGAGGCAATCATCATAAGCTCTGGTGCCGTGGGGTTACCGAGCAGTTCGAGCGACTGTTTGGCCAGGGGGTGCAGGCTGGTGAGGCCGCCTACTGTTCCCAGTGCCAAAGGCACTTCAAGGATAAACCTAAACATCCCATCACTGATTTCTACGTGTGAAAGGCTTTTGTAGTTTCCCTCTCGTGAGGCATAGGCATGTCCGGCGGCTTCAATGGCTCTGAAGTCGTTTCCTGTGGCGATTGCCACTGAGTCAATCCCGTTATAAATTCCTTTGTTGTGTGTTGTGGCGCGGTACACATCCACTTCGGCAATGCGCACTGCTGTTTCAAATTTACGGGCAAAGGCTTCGCCGTCGAGCTTTTCGTCAACATTATCAAGCTGTTCCAATGGACATTCAACCAAGGTACGTACGAGGCATTGAGGAGTATAGTTGCTAAGGATGGCCATAATAACCTCGCATTGACGGCTTTCAAGCTCAAGCTGTGTTTGCTCCGAAAGGAACACCCTGAGCGATTGCCCGAACTCTTCGAGGACCGAATTGATGAAGTTGGCACCCATGGAGTCGCGGGTTTCGAAGCTCACCATCAACTGGTAATAGTGGGCGATCTTATCGGTCATATCCACCAGGCTGATGTCGAGTATGCCGCCGCCGCGCTTTTCCATGCTGGCTGTAATGGGTGCGGCATCCGCACGCAGGCGCTCCTTCAGTGCGGGCATCAGGCCAAGCAGCACCGTAGTGGCTCCTTTCCAGATGAAATGAACCTGTCCTATTTTTTGGGTTTCAATTACTTCTGATTTAAAACCACCCCGCTCGCTCCAGAACTTGGCAGCGGCAGAGGCAGCAGCAACCACCGAGCTTTCTTCGATAACCATAGGAACCAGATAGTTGCGTCCGTTGATGATGACATTAGGGGCGATTCCGTATGGAATGATGAAATTGGTAATGGTGTTTTCGCTGAACTCATCAAACAATTTCTGCTGGCTTTCGTCGCTGTGCCAGAAGCTTTTCAACAATTCGATCACTTCGCCGGGATTCTCAAAATACTCGGCAACAAGTTTCAACTTGTCTTCCTTCAGCAGTTTGGAGAAGCCTTTGATGATGATGTCTCTTTTTCTTCCCATGGTATCAGATTAAATCCATAAGCCTGTTCGAAGGAGAAACAAAGTAACGCAATAAAAGTTTCATCTTGTGCATTTCAGGCAATTTTTACCAGATATCTTCTTTTTTTTCGGGGCCGGGTTTCATTTTCTCTTTCAGGTTGGCACTCCATTGGTCTGCATAATCCGAAATCTGTTGGATATAAGTTGCCCAGAGCGGGTCATACTTTGGGTCTTCGGTGTTGAGCCAGCGTTCTATTTCAAAGCGTGATGCTGTTTTCAGCAGCAGATCGGAGATGGTGTAGCGGTAGCGGCCTTCACGCACTTCGATGGTGAATTCATAGAAAACAAAGGCAACCTCTTTAACTGTTCCGTCTTCAAGGCCTTGTGTGATGCGGATGGTATGCTTTCCGATAATTTTTCCTGTGGCTTTGTCCCGTACACTGGTAACCCGCACCGGGTCGCGGTAGTAATTGTTCAGCCAGTTGATGCTTCTGTTGAACAGCTCTTCCTGTGTTCCGGGTTCTTCCACAACTTCCTGAAACTTAATTTTGCCTGTTTCAGAATCACGTGGCACGGGGTTATCCTGAGCCTGAAGCAGCAAAGTTGCCGGCAACAGCAGGCAGACAAGCAGAAAAACCGTTTTTGTATTCATGGTTCGCGGATTAATGTCCGGTAAATAAGCAAAGTTAAGGCAAAATTGTTTCACCGTCCACCATTAAATAACGTCTTGAGGAGCAGATTAGCATATTGCGTGGGGAAAATTATGAGTTTCTTACTTTTAGGGGTTCCTGACAATTGAGGAATGAATACCGGATTTTGGTAAGAGTTATTAAACACTCTTTGGGACACTACCCCGCTGCCGCGCGATTCCCATCGCGTGGCTTTAGTAACATTTAACCCAATCAATTTCTTTGCTTTTATGTATTGCCACGCGATGGGAATCGCGCGGCAGCGGGGCGCCGGCAGCCCTTTTTCACTGTTTCACAACCTTAGCACTTTCGACCACCTGCCCGTTGATTTCGAGCTGGATCAGGTAGGTTCCTGTTACCAGCCAGGCCATGTTTAGCGTGGTTTTATCAGCGCTGATTTTCTGACGGCTCAGCTGTGTGCCATCAGGCGAAACAAGCAACAGCATGCCTTGCTGACCTTTCAGGCTTGTTTCCACGGTAATGCTGTTGGATGCAGGATTGGGAAACACCAGCATATGGCTGTTTTGCTTTAGAAGTTCAGACCCTGTGGAGGTAAAGTCGGGACAGGTAGCCTGCACAAAGTTCAGCAAACCCTGGTCGGTGAGGGTGCCACGCCAGCACTGACCGTTGGGCGATTTCATGATGATTCCATGGTTGATGTCCTCAATATAAACATCACCATCTGCAACATGCAGTTTTGCTAAGGGTTCGGAGCTACCTATCCCCACATTCCCGTTCTGAAACACAAAATGCTTGCTGCTTTGGGTGCTGAAGGTGAAGTTTTGGTTGTTGGCTGCCTGTATGCTATGGTTGGGTGTAAACAGCATGCGCGAGTAGATGTTGTCGCCTGATGTGCCGGTGGCCTCAAGGCGCAGCGTGGCTGGCTCGCCTGCATCGGCTTTAATGTGTAGCTTGGCTTGAGGAGAGGTGACGTTGCCGATGCCAACGCGGCCTGATTGGAAACCCAATTCCGTTCTGCTTACAAACATCGTGGGAAATGCGCTGTTGAAGCCAACCATCAGACTTTCCTGATTATTGTTAGTTAGTTTGGCATCTACATTCCCTTTACCAATTACGAAAGCACCATTACGAGAGATTAAATTATGACCCAAAACTAGGGAAAAGTCAGATTCTGAAGTGCTATTGCCACCAAAGGAGTAGGAAAAATTGCCTAATGCAAATGAAGTGCTTCCAACAACGTAAGAATGCCCACCAGAAGCCCTTGAATCACTCCCTATTACAATTGCATTCGATTGATTTGCAACAGAATTTCGACCAGCAACAAAGCTATAGTTTCCGCTGGCGGTATTTCCATCGCCAAAAGAAGAAGCATAATCGCCACTTCCATTGATACCTCCAAATATTCTTACGTTATGTGGTTGACTGACTTCGCCAACCTGCATATCGCCGCTAATATGCAGTTTGGCCTGTGGCTGCGAATTACCAATGCCAATATTCCCGTTTTCAAAAACAAATGCCTGGCCGGTTTCGGTTTCAAATCGCATATCGCCTCCATCTTGTGCGCTGATGCTGTTGTTTTGTCCCAGACGGATTTGAGCTGTTTGGTTTTCGCCTGTAGGTTCGAGCAAAATGTCAGCATCTTCACCCGCATCGGCACGAATGTGCAGCTTGGCTTCAGGAGCGGTAATGTCGCCTATTCCTATGCGGCCGGTATTGTTGACACCACTGGATGGACCAACGAAAAAGGTTGGTTTGGTTGACTCTAAGCCTATCATTAATGACCTGTTAATATTATTATCTAGTGTTTGCGTTTCGCTATATCCATATCCAATAACCATAGCATCAGGGGTTAGTGTTCTCAAAAACCTGCCAATGGCTAAGGAACTTGAACCATATGCATCAAGGTACCTGCCTATTCCCAATGCATAATTATCATATACTTTTGAACTTTGGCCAAAAGAGAAAGATGATCTGCCATCGGCTCTGGAGTTTTCACCTGCCACGAACGAAAAATCCCCATCAGCATGATTGTTGGTTCCAATTGCACTTGCGTAGCTACCGTTGGTGGTGTTGCTACTGTTGCAATCAACGCATTGTTGACTCTGTAACTTTATTGAAAGGAGAAGAAATACTGACATAAATATGATTACAGAAATTTTTAAAGAACCAAAGCCTTTATAATTTTTACGTTTCATTGTTTGATGATTTTATGTGTTTCAAGGATGATTCCGTTTTGCCTGATGGCGATTAAATATACTCCCGGGGACAACCGAACTTCTTTCCAGCATTGACCTAATGCAAAATCGCTTGAACAAAGAGATAATAACAAACAGAAGATTGTCAAACAGCGGTTGAATCTTTGTGGTAGTTTCATAATCATGTTTGTCTATCTGACTGAACAAAACAATTCCCTTTGACAACGGAATCCACCTAATACTACTGATAATGATTTCTGCGAAAAGATGGTCAAATAACACTAGTAAAATTAGTAATTTCTTAAATGGATCGCTTATTATTTTTTGATTAAATTTCAGTTTGATAATAATTCAGCGAATTGTGTTGATGAGATTCTTTAATGCTAAAGAACACTCAAACATCTACTTACAATTAATTGCTTCATTGCCACGCGAAAGATTCGCGCGGCAGCGGGGGGAGTCAATAACGTATCACAAAAGAGCAAAAAAACTATCTTTACAAACAAATTTAGTTTCTGGTCGGGAGCCGATTCAGCAGCACGAATAAGCCACCGGAGCAGGTTGGTTGCAGTTTTTTAAGCACACATTGTATCCCCGCCTGCTCACTTACCTGAATTGATTGTTTTCTTAATAATGAATTGCAATACTGCTTCAATTCTATGCGTATAAAACAGATCCATGCAACGATTTATCACTATTATATCCTGCTTGTTCTGTTGGCTGCTATTGCCATAAGCGGAGGAAGGGATTTTCTGTTTCACAAAGATGCTGTTGTAGTCAATGTGGGCCTGGCAGATATTCAGGAGGTTTATCCTGTAGCATCGCATTTTACACCAAACAGATACGGCGTATATGAAGTGTTCGGTGCTAACGGTCATAAAACCGGCACTGTATTTCTTTCTTCCAATTACACCCGTCAGTTTGGATATGCCGGAATCGTTCCGCTCTTGATTGGTGTTGATGAAAATCTGATTATTTCAAAGATCGTTGTTTTGCCTAACAATGAAACCGGCGACTATGTAGAAGCCATTTACAGCAACAAGTTTATTGGCAGGTGGCAGGGAATCAGCCTTGAGGACGCCCTTCAGTTACAGGTGGATGTTGTTTCGGGAGCAACACACACCAGTAAGGCTGTAATCGCAGGTGTCAGGCATACCGCATCCCATGTGTTGAACGCAGACGCATCTGTTGTTGCTGAAACAAGCCTTTGGTCAACGATCAAAGATATCCTGTTATTAGTGATGTTGTTGCTGTCGCTAATGATGGCCTACAAAAAGGGAAGGGCTAAGTATAGAAGTGTTTACCTGATGCTCGTGCTGCTTATCATGGGATTGATTCTTAACAATGTGCTCTCAACCCGCTTACTGAATGGTTGGTTGTTGGAAGGTTTTATGTGGAGAGCCAACTGGCAAAGCATGCTTGTATTCATCCTGGCAGTGACCCTCTCCCTGATCGGTAAGCGCAAATTCTATTGCAACTATCTTTGTCCGATGGGTGCACTTCAGGAATTGACCAACAAAATCTCGCCTTACAAGAAAAGAAAACTACCAACCGTTTTTATGGGTATAAGCTTAAGGGAAATTTATCTTACATTGATTGCCGGAGCTTTGCTCACAGGCTTTACACCTGAGTTGGCCTACCTGGAACCTTTCATGTTTTTTTCATTTCACATTATCGGCATTGGACTCATCCTGTTTGGTGTGGCAGTTATTGTTCTGTCGTTGTTTTACAGCCAGCCTTGGTGCGCTGTCTGCCCCACAGGCTGTTTGATGGACACCCTGCCGTACAACAAAATAAAAAATGTTGAATCAAAGCACATTGACCATGCAAAAGAGTAAGTTTTTGAATATTGTTCTTGCCACAGCAGTATTGGTGCTTGCCATACTTCTGGCAACCAAAAATGATCCATCCGCCATGCGTAAAAAAAACATTTCATCTGCATCCGAAGGTGCACAACCCTCAGTTTCCGATTCTGCCTATGTTCCATTTAAAAAGAAGTCGTTGGGGGTAAGAGCAGAATTGTATCCAAAACCGGCATTGGTTATCGGTACCTATGATCAGGAAGGCAAACCAAACATCATGACAGCCGCCTGGATTGGCATCTGTAACTCTAACCCCCTCAGTATTGCCGTCTCCATGCGACCTGCCACCTATTCCTATGGCAATGTTACCGAAACAGGGTTCTTTACAGTCAATATTCCGTCATCTGACATGGTTAGGTATGTGGATTATGCAGGCCGGTTTTCGGGTAAGGATGTTGATAAATTCAAAGAAACAGGACTTACGCCGGTTAGGGCAGAATTTGTAAACGCACCCTATGTGAAAGAATTTCCGATCGTTATAGAGTGCGAGCTTACAGCCTTTCATGACCTTGGCTCGCACCGTCAGTTCATTGGAAAGGTGATTGATGTAAAAGTTGATGAGGCCATCCTGGACGCCAATGGCAAGGTAGATGTAGCATTATTGAATCCGTTGATTTATGCCGGAGGGAATTATTATGAAACCGGACGTTTTATTGCTGAAGTTGGTGAATCGTTGCACGAAATAGATGGTCAACCTTTTGTTCCTGATTACCGGAAAAAGTATGTGAATGAAACCCTGGAAGTGATTCACAACCGAAAGAGTGTGCGGCATTTTACCGATCAGGCCGTTTCAGAAGAACAGATCAAACTTTTGCTGAGGGCGGGTATGGCAGCTCCATCGGCTGTCAACAGGCAGCCCTGGGCCTTCTATGTAGTGACCAAACGTGAAACCCTGGATGCACTTGGTGAACAGTTGCCTTATGCGAAAATGCTACGTCAGGCACAAGCAGCCATTGTGGTGTGCGGCGACATGGAAAAGGCCGGCAATCTGAAAGAGCAGGGTTATTGGGTGCAGGATTGTTCTGCCGCCACGCAGAATATACTTCTTGCCGCAGAGAGCATAGGTTTGGGTGCTGTATGGACAGCTGCCTATCCCTACGAAGACAGAACAAAAGTTGTTGTAGAAATCTTGAACCTTCCCGAAAAACATATTCCTTTAAATGTAATTCCCATCGGCTACGCAACAGGTGAAGATAAACCCAAAGATAAATGGAAGCCTGAAAATATTGTCTGGCAATAACAGGTGAATTAGTGATGTGAGATGAGATGTGAGCAATTCTATGATTAAACTTCAGTTTGATAATAATTCAGCGAATTGTATTGATGAGATTCTTTAATACTAAAGAACACTCAAACAATTACTTACAATTAATTGCACTTTCTTTTACAAGAACCCAAGTGACATTTGCTACCTTTGCCTGACCAAATCAGATTTCATTGCAAACACCAACAGTAAGCATTGTTGTCCCGGCCTATAACGAAGAAGAGGGCATCGAAAAGGGCCTGAGCCGCCTGATCGGGATGAAGCTTCACGAAACATGTGAAGTGATTTATGTGGACGACGGATCCACCGACAAAACATTCGAAATTATTAAAAAATACCCTGTTAAGTGCTTCAGGCACAAAATCAACAAAGGTTATGGGGCGGCCCTGAAAACAGGGATCAGAAAAGCCAAAGGCGAAAAAGTGGTCATACTTGACAGCGACGGGCAGCACGATCCTGTTTATCTGGAAACACTTATCGGCATGCTTGGCGATTATGATATGGTAATTGGCGAACGTACAGCCGATTCTCACCATGTAAAAAGCCGGCAGGGAGGCAAATGGCTGATCAGAAAGGTGGGAGAGCACCTTGTGGACCAGGAGTTACCGGATTACAACTCAGGATTCAGGGGTTTTGACCGTAAACTTATTTCCGAAATGTTGCACATCATGCCCAACGGTTTCTCTTTTTCAACTACCTCAACGCTTGCTTTTCTCAAGGAAGGCTATTCCATCGGTACATTCCCGATTGTTGTCGGGGAGCGTGTGGGCCGGAGCAGCAATGTGAAGTTTTTTAAGGATGGCTCAAAAACCCTGTTGCTTTTGCTGCGGATCATCATGCTGTTTAACCCGCTGAAGATTTTTTTTCCTGCCAGCGCCATGATTTTTATACTCGGAATGGTTTGGGGCATTATCGGTTACACCATCAGCCTTCGTTTTCCAAACAGCGCCATGCTTTTGGTAATCATGGGGATGTTTGTCTTTTTCTTCGGCCTGCTGGCTGATCAGATCGCCTTACTTAACCGCGGCAAACGAAATTAATGGAACACCGGGAAACAAACAACGAGCACCGCAATCCGTGGACTGACCGCGATGTTGAAGCCCATTGGGACCGCGTGGCACATATTTACGTTGCCGAGAACAACAAAGTCAAAAGCACACATGACCAGCGTTTTGTTGAAAGTTTGATGCACCTGCAGCCCGGTAATGGAGATAAAATTCTGAACATCACCAGCCGTGATGCCGAAGCCGACGACTACCTCAGGAAAACAAATGATTCAGTTTCCGTTACCAATGCCGAAATTTCGTCGGGTTTGATGCGCGAAGCTGCCCGCCTGAGGCCGTCAGCCCTTCAGGTGAAAATTGATACGTACAGCATGCTTCCATTTGCTGACGCTGCATTCGACCGCATTCTCAGCCTTGAAACCCTCGAACACTGTGCCGACCCTCTTGCTTTTCTGAATGAACTACACAGGGTAGCCAGCAAACGGGCAAGGTTAGTATTGAGTTGCCCTCCGGCTACCAGCGAACTTCCATACCGGATGTACACCGCACTGTTCGGAGGTCATGGCGAAGGCCCCCACCGGTTTTTGCCCTCAAAAGAAGTCAAAATAATGCTTAAGAAAACAGGTTGGAACCTTCTGCTCCATAAAGGCACAGTCCTGGTCCCGGTAGGCCCTGCATTCCTCAGGGAGTTCGGCGAACGCTTGATCAGTTCCTTTCAGGGAAGCCTGCTTGCTGAAATGGGTATCCGACAATTTTATGTCTGTGAAAAATATTGATCGCCTGAAAAAAGTAATGCGGTCGCACCTGTGTAACCGCTGCGGAACCTGCGTGGGGCTCTCTGAGGGCAGGATTGTTTTTACAGACCGCACCGGCGATTACAGGCCTGTAGTACAGTCGGAAATTCCTGACGCATTGGCAGATACATTGTGGGAAGCTTGCCCCGGAAAACATTTCGATTTTCCACGGTATCGGTCAGTTTTTTATGGTCAAACACCTAATTTTCATGAATTTATCGGGCCATTCTACCAGATAGGAATTGGTTATGCCCATAATTCAGAAACCCGTTTGAGGGCTGCTTCAGGCGGAATAATCTCAGCTATTTTAATCTGGCTGTTGCAGAAAAATCTGATTGACGGCGCAGTGGTACTGAATATGTCGGAACAGGAACCCTGGCTCACGCAAGCCGTAATAGCTACCACTGCTGAAGAAATACTGGCTGCAGCCCAAAGTAAGTATATCATTAGTTCGGTGAATGAGCTACTTCCGGAGATGCAGGCATTCAAAGGCCGTCTGGCATATGTCGGGCTGCCCGGACAGGTGCAGGCGATCAGGAAACTTCAGGCTATGGATCATCCCTCGGTGAAGAACATTGTGTACATCTTTGGCCCTTTCTACGGCAACACCCTTCATTTCAGTTCGGTAAACAGTTTTTTGAGGACCTACGGCGAACGTGATTACAGACAGATACGGCGGCTGTATTTCAGGCATGGCGAATGGCCGGGCAATATGCGGGTGGAGATGAACAATGGCAGAATAATCCAGCTGAAAAAGTTTCATGCCAATTACCTGATTCCTTTTCATATCCTGCGAAACAGCCTTTACTGCACCGACCTGGCCAATGAGTTTACCGACATTTCGGGAGGTGATGCATGGGCACCGGTGTATGAAGACCGTGGCAAAGGGTTTTCGATGGTGATCAGCCGCTCTGCTGCCGGGGAACAAGTGTTACAGCAGATGATCGCTGAAGGTATTCTGTCATTTGAGCCGATTTCAGAGGAAGAGTCCATTGTGATGCATTCACATGGCTATGATTTCAAAAAAAGAGGGGCTTTCATCAGAATACAGTTCAGAAAATGGCTCGGTAAATCAGTTCCCGACTATGGTTATGTGATCAAAGGCTTTACAGTGACGCGTTACCTGATGGAACTAGCCATCAGTTCACTTTTTATCCTTTTTGGCACCAGAGCCTCCCGTTGGCTGGTCGAACAATTGCCGCCATCATTTGTCGGCGGACTTTTCGAAAAAACACGTAAAGTGTGGAAAAAATCAACCCACAGCATCAAACGCAAAAACCTCCGGCAATGAAAACAACTATATCCTGGCGGAGCTTATTGGTCAAACTTGCCGGTTCGGTCATTATTCTGATCGTACTGTTCCGCTTTATTGATTTCGACAGGGATTCATTTCTGCTAACCCTGAAAAATCTGGATATCAGGCTTTATACCCTGTCGTTGACAGGCGTAGTGCTGGTGCTGGGCATCAAGAGTTTCCGCTGGCTTCGGATCATACAGGCTGACGGACATACATACAAATTTTCACGGAGTTTTGGTGCCTATATGGCCTCCTTTACCATTGGCATCATCACCCCTGGACGTATTGGTGAAATAGCACGTTTATACTACCTTCGTCAGGAAACAGAAATTGGGTTTCTGCCGGCTTTTAAAACCATAGTAAGCGACAGGATTTTTGATCTGGGAGTGCTTGTAATGCTCGGAATCGCCGGATTGTTGCATTATGCTACAGAAGGTCTGGTTTCAACATACCTGGCTATCTTAGCCGGCATTCTGATTTTCTTTCTTTTTCTTTTTTTCGGACTTATCCTCGCAAAACGGATGCTGTTGATACAGTCCCTGAAAATAAGTGGCATGTTGAAATTCGCCGAAGATTGCTTAGGTCTTAGCCTTGGCAAAAAGGCGCCCCTCTTGTGGCTGATAACTTTGCTGGCCTATCTGGTATATTATGGCGCTATATGGCTCATATTTAAGTCCGTAGGAATTGATCTGCCACTGGCCGACATCGCAATAATCCTGAGTATTGTTGGTCTGGCTACCATATTACCCATTTCATGGGCCGGATTTGGCACCAGAGAGATCAGCCTGGTGTATCTTCTGTCGAAATATCAGATCCCTGCAGAAACAGCCATTTCGTTCTCATTGCTTCAGTTTGTGGCTTTTTTCCTGTGGGGAAGCTTAATCGGACTTATATTCTGGCTCCTGATGCCAATTTCATTGAAACAAATCAAAGAGGACGGAAAGGCGCTGCACGAAATAGTCCGCAGCAAAAGAACCTGACCGCTGACTGATGCTGACTAGTACAGCTAACTGATCTTTAATGGGCAACCTTAACCGCAACAACATCCTGATCCTTAATGGCTCAGAATTTATTATTTATTTAAACCATCTTTAACCATCAGATGAACATTTTTGCACAATTTTGCGCGTTCTTAACGTTAACTTTCTGATGAAATTTTCAAGTACCAAAATTGCTTCCTTTTTTTCGTCCATAATCAAATTGCTCTCTCCCACCAAGTGGGTTCTTGTATTAACTGTTTTCTCAATAACCTACATTAATTTCAACAATCATCTTTGGAAATTCAAACATAAAGTTGTGTTCCAGGATGTGGTTGGGTACTATTGTTATTTGCCGGCAGCGTTCATCTACAAAGACCTTAGTTTTTCTTTTATTGACGATAATCCGGAATTTTTCAGGGACAAGATGTTCAATTCGAAAACCGATGACGGCCGTAGGTTTCAGAAGATGACCATGGGACTTGCATTCATGTATGCTCCCTTTTTTGTGACGGGTCATATTTATGCGTACCTTTTCGATTATGAAACAACAGGATATAGTCCTCCTTATTTTTTCGCTCTCATTTTCAGTGCTCTTTTCTGGCTTTTAGCAGGACTTTATTACCTCAGAAAAATTTTGATACTGTATTTCAATGAATGGATTTCGGCATTGACAATGGTGCTTGTGGTTTTTGCGACAAATTTGCTGTATTACTCCACGCTTGAGGCTCCTATGCCTCATGTTTATAATTTTGCCCTATTCGCAGCATTTGCCTGGTTCACTGTTCAATGGCACCTGAATCCCTCTCCAAAAACTTCATTGATTATTGGACTTGTGTTTGGAATGATCGTACTCATCAGACCAGTTAATGGGCTTGTTGTTCTGTTTTTCGCTTTTTATGGTGTTACTTCGCTTAAATCATTCAACAACAAATTGTTATTGATCGCGAAACACCCGTTTTTAATTATGTTTATTGCGGCTACAGCGTTTTCTGTAACAATACCACAATTACTATACTGGAAGTTCAGTACAGGCGATTGGTTTTTTTACAGCTATGGCAAAGAGGGATTTTTCTTTGCAAACCCGCAGATTGTCCCGGGACTGTTCAGCTACCGCAAGGGTTGGTTGCTATATACACCGGTAATGGTTTTTGCTTTAGCAGGCTTGTTTACCATGCGCGGCAGGTTATCTGTGTTTCGCACCTCCTTACTGATCATGCTTCCGATTTTTGTTTATGTCATTTATTCATGGTGGTGCTGGTGGTATGGCGGCAGCTTTGGCTCCAGGCCAATGATAGATATTTATGCCATGCTGAGCCTCCCGCTCGCGAGCCTGATAACAATTGCAGACCACCGAAGCCGGTTGCTCAGGAATAGTTTGCTGGGTGTTTTGTTCTTGCTGATGATACTTAACATGTTCCAAACCTACCAATACAAAAAGGGGATGATCCATTACGACTCCATGTCGAAGGAAGCATATTGGTTCAATTTTGGAAGATTGTACACAGATTCATACTATTATGAACTGCTCGATCCGGTCGATTATGATTCGCTGCTGGTGGGGGTGCATCATCCTGTGCCAGTGATCAAGAATATGGTTCGTAAGGAGGCTTTTTGCGACTTTGAGAAGCTGGACAAACACAAAAGCAAGTTTCTCTCCACCGACGGCCATTTTTTGTTCAATGGCGGGCATTTAAAGAGCAGCGAAATAGCCAGAAGTGGGCTGTCTTCGCTGAAAATGACAGAGGAAGAAAAGTTCTCGGCCGGAACAAATTTCTATCTCAGGAAAAAGGAACGATACCTGATATCTGCATGGAGATACCCTGCTGAAGCCAACCTTTCACTGGTTATGGCCTCAGAAGACCATCATAATTTTTATCAGATTGTTCTGAAAACATCAGAAACTGATAAGTATGGATGGGCAAAACTGGAAATGGAAGTACAGGTAGGAGACACCACTGAAACTCATCACCCATTCAGGGTGTATGTCTGGAACCGCGACACTGCAGCAGTTTTTGTGGATGATCTATTAATCAGAAATCTTGGCGTGAAAAAATAATCTGCAGGTTGTTTTATTCATAAAAATACACCCTTTTGACCCGCCTGGAGATACCAGTAAAAATTTCATAGGGTATTGTTTCTGAATCGCGCGCTATTTGGTCAACAGGATGATTTTCGTCAAATACGATTACGGTGTCGCCTTCCATGGCATCAATATTGGTGAGGTCAATCATGCACATATCCATGCATACATCGCCGATGATACGTGCGGACATTCCATGTACGTATATTGTTCCTCTCCCATTGCCTAGTTTTCTGGATAATCCATCGGCATATCCGATAGGTACAATGCCGATCCTGATGGGCTTGTCGGCAATAAAACTCCTGTTGTATCCAACACTTTGCTGTGCTGCAATGGTTTTAATCTGCGAAATTGTTGATTTAAGTGAAATAACTGTTGACAGTCCCTGTTCTTCGGCTGAATTCATGCTTATGCCATATAAGCCGATTCCGAGCCGTACCATTTCAAAGCTTGCTTGAGGAAAACGACTGATACCGGCTGAGTTGAGAATGTGCCGGTACACGCTATGAGGAAAAACGTTCATAATTCTGTCGCTCATGCGCCGGAAGGTTTCAATCTGATCTTGTGTGAACTGATCATGCTGGGGCTTGTCGCTTGCCGCGAGGTGCGAAAAGACTGATTGAACAAAAAGCATGCTGTTGTCCGTCAGGCGATTGATAAGCTCTTCCAATTCATGTTCGCAAAAACCGAGTCGATGCATTCCTGTGTCGAGCTTGATGTGTATCTTAACAGGTTTGTTGCTGGGAAGCGCTGTCCTTTTGATGGTTTCTTCCAGTAAACCAAGGATTCGGAAACTGAATATTTCAGGTTCGAGCCTGTGCCTGATCATGGCATCGAAACTATTTTCCTCGGGGCTCATCACCATGATTGGCGTTTCAATTCCGGCTTTGCGCAGTTCAACTCCCTCATCGGCATAGGCTACAGCCAGGTAGTCCACCTGATGAAACTGAAGCACATTTGCAATCTCAAAACTGCCGCTTCCATAACCAAATGCCTTGACCATAGCCATTAATCTGGTTTCGGGCCTGAGCTTACTTTTGTAAAAATTAAGGTTACTTACCAAATGGTTGAGGTTAATCTCGAGTACAGTTTCATGTGCTTTTTGTTGCAACAGATTGCTGATTCTTTCAAACTCAAATTTTCTGGCACCTTTAAGCAGAACACTATGGTTGCTAAGGGAAGCAATGGCAAAATGGTTCAGAAAATCTTCAGTTGTTTCGAAAAACTCCCTGTTCATGGAAAACTTATCCTGTTGCCTGCCAATGGCCTGACCTATTCCGATCAGTCGTGTGATGCCTTTTGCTTCGAGCAAAGCACCAATGTCGGCATACAAATCTACCTCATTGCGGCCACTTTGCAGTATGTCGGAAAGAATCACTGTTTTTTCGCGGTGCTGCTTCTGCTGGTTCAAAAAGTCGAGCGCAATCCGTAGTGAATTAAAATCAGAATTGTAGAAGTCGTTGACAATAGTACAGTTGTTTATGCCTTCCTTAAGCTCAAGCCTCATGGCAATCGGGATGAGTTGCGCCATACGGTCATTGATGATATCCTGCCCGTAACCCATCAGCAGCATAACCGACCAGCAATGGATTGCGTTTTCTACAGATGCTGCATCACTAAAGGGTATTCTGAGACTTAAGGAGCTCTCCTTGTAACTGGCCTCAATCAGGCTTGTGCTGCCTGATGTCGCTACCGAATGGATCATCAGGTCAGCTTCATTTTTGATGCTCCAGGTAAAGGTATTGATCTGGCGGTTCAGGCCGGATTTGATGAATACTTCCTGAATATCACTGTGATCGCTGCAATAAATAAGTGTTTCAACTCTGGTAAACAGCTTAAGTTTTTCACCTGCCTTTTGTATCGTTTGTATGAAATTTTCATCATGTGCCTGTCCGACATTTGTAAAAATTCCAAGCGTTGGCCTGATTATGGGCTGCAGTTTATCCATTTCGTCAGGCTCTGAGATACCGGCTTCGAATATTGCCATTTCATGACCGCTGTTCATTTGCCATACCGAAAGAGGCACGCCAACCTGCGAGTTATAGCTTTTAGGGCTTCTTACGATGTTCCTGTCGGGACTCAGAAGCTGAAAAAGCCATTCTTTTATGATTGTTTTACCATTGCTTCCTGTGATCCCGATAACAGGTATGTTAAATCCTGATCTGTGATGAGCCGCAAGTTGCTGAAGAGCAGCAAGGGTATTTTTTACAAGAAGGAATTTTGCTTCGGGCATATGGATTTTCCCGCCTGGCACCTGACTGACCACGAAAGTTCTTAACCCTTTTTCGTAGAGTTCAGGAATATACTTGTGGCCATTGTTACGCGGAGTAATCAGTGCAAAGAAAAGTGTGTTTTCGGCTGTGATCAATTGCCTGCTGTCAATGAGAATGTCAGTAATAGTTTGATTTACAGACAGATTACCTTTTATCAGCTTGCCTTTTACTATCTGGCATATTGAATCAACACTGTATGGCTCGCCTTGCATAGGAAATTTATTCGTTGGCAGGATGTTGGTTCGGCGTGCTAAGCACATTTGCGGTGAGCAGTTTATGCTCTGAACGTGTGCGTGCAATATCAGCAGCAAGATACATTGCCTGTCTGAAAGGTTCAGCCGAAGCCAGATTCTTACCCGCCAGCTCATAGGCTGTGCCATGGGCCGGAGAAGTACGCACAATAGGCAGGCCTGCAGTGTAGTTCACGCCGCCATCGAAGGCAATGCTCTTGAAAGGTGCAAGACCCTGATCATGGTACATCGAAACAACGGCATCATATTTTTTCCAGCTTCCTGCACCAAAAAAACCATCGGCAGGATACGGCCCGAATACTAATAAACCTGAAGCGCGTGCCTTGGCAAGTGCCGGTGCAATAACTTCCTGCTCCTCATTGCCAAGCAGGCCTCCGTCGCCGGCATGTGGATTTAGGCCCAATACTGCAATTTTTGGCCGTATGATACCGAAATCCGCAACCAAACTATTATTCAGGATGGCGAGTTTGTTTAGGAGTAGTTTTTCGGTAATTCGCGACGAGACTTCCTGCAAGGGTATATGGCCGGTTAATGTGGCAACCCGAAGTTGCTGCCAAACCATAATCATCAGGGGTTCAATTCCATCAAAACGCGAAGATAAGTATTCGGTATGTCCCGGAAAATCAAAATCTTTTGATTGGATGTTTTGTTTGTTGATGGGTGCAGTTACCAGGGCATCTATCCTTTCGGCTTTCAGGTCGGAAACAGCCATCTCAAGCGCCTGAAGTGCCGCCTTTCCTGCAACATCAGTCGAAATACCGAGGTCAATTTTCAGATCCTGTTCAGTGCAGTTGACAATATTTACTCGTTTGGGATGTGCTGAGGCGGCATCTTTGACCAGATTGAAATTGATTTCGCCTTCATCCAGGTTCTTTTTATGGAATGAAGCAACCTTCGAATGTCCATAAATGATTGGTGTAAACAACTCAAGGATACGCGGGTCAGCCAGACTTTTGATGATTACTTCATAACCAATTCCATTGATATCGCCATGTGTGATTCCCAATCTTATTTTTCTTTCGGTCTTCTGATTCTCGGCTTCCATAAAATGAGTTTTCGTTAGGTATCGCAAAGGTACACCATTTAGCCATTAAACACTCATTCTGTTGGGTTCAAAGAGGTTCGTTTAAAACCAAAAAAATGGCCGGCGTTCATCAGGCGCCGGCCGAATCAATCAACATCAGTTACTTGGATAAAATGAATTTTGTTATCAGTTTTGTCTATGACTCCATTCCAACATAAGTCAGAAACTCTTCTTTTGTCTTGTCGTTTTTGAATTGACCTGAATATTCAGCGGTTATAGTAGTGCTGCTTTGATCCTGTATGCCTCTGCAAGCCACACACATATGACGAGCGTCAATCATGACTGCAACATCTTCGGTCTCAAGTGCCTTTTTAAGTTCATCGGCAATCTGCACTGTCAGACGCTCCTGAACCTGAGGCCGACGGGCAAAATAATCTACAATGCGGTTTATCTTCGACAGGCCGATTACTTTTCCACCCGAGATGTAGGCTACATGCGCTTTGCCAATGATGGGCAAAAAATGATGTTCGCAGGTGCTGGTAAGGCTGATGCTCTTTTCGACCAACATCTGACCATATCTGAATTTATTTTCGAACAGCGAAATTTTTGGCTTGTTGGCAGGGTTGAGTCCATGAAAAATTTCTTTAACAAACATCTTGGCAACCCGATGAGGAGTGCCTTTCAGGCTGTCGTCTGACAAATCCATTCCCAAAGTATTCAAAATCTCCTCAAAATGATGCTCAATAACTTTCATTTTACTGGCATCATCCATCATGAACGCATCAGGACGCATGGGTGTTTCTATGCTTGTGCCAATATGTTCGTCACCAATAGTGTCGTTTTTGTCCAGCAAGAGGTCATACCTGCTGCTCCCGTTGAGGCGATATGATTCTGCTACTTCCAATATGTTCCCGTCTAATTTCATGGTTCGTGTTTTATGCTGTGTAAACATCACAATCATAAATTTTGTTTAATAAAAAATGAAATAAATTAAACAAAAACTGTGGATTTAATTTTAATGAAGGGAAATACATTTGTTAACATACTGTTTAACTGATATATAAGATGAATCATTTATAATGTGGCTCTTCTTATAGAATTATATAGTCATGCCTCCTGTATGAGGAAACAAATCGCTGCGCCTCTTTATTCTGTAAGCTTTCTATTTTCTGATGTTGACTCAGAAGATTGCCAATCCTGATTATTTCCCGGTCAATCGGTCGAGGGTATTCTGAATCAGTTTTTCCATATATGGCTTGTAATCAGGCAGAAACACCTCTGTAATGCGGTTGGCAATTATAAGACAAATGGTAAGTGCTTCATGTCCGAGCATTCGGCTCAATCCATAAAGTGCAGAAGTTTCCATCTCAAAATTTGTAATGTTCATGCCCGAAAGGGTGGCCGACTCTATTCTTTTGTTCCCCTCGGCAAATGACAAGGGCAGCCGAAGTGTTCTGCCCTGTGGCCCGTAAAAACCAGGAGCAGTAGCTGTGATGCCGTGTATGTAGTCGGGAGCCAACTGACGAAGCAGGTCTGAGGAGCCTTTTACAATATATGGAAGTGGAAGCTGACCGGGCCATTGGGTTTGCTCAATAAAGGATTGTGTGAGTGAGTGATCAATTACTTCTGCAGATCCCTTGTAGAAATGAACCAGCCCGTCGAAACCCAGCCCGTGTGTTGCTGCAACAAAGGATTCTCCTGGGACGATAGATGGTTGCATTGCCCCGGATGTTCCCAGTCTGATCAGTTTCAGGCTGGTTTTAACCGTTTTTTCGATCCGGCTATCAAAGTCAATGTTGAAAAGAGCATCTAATTCATTCAGAACAATATCAATATTATCCGTCCCCATTCCTGTGGACATGGCTGTAATCCTTTTGCCCTTATATGTTCCTGTGTGGGTGACGATTTCCCGGTTAGATACAACCACCTCAATCTTGTCGAAAAATGAAGAAATTTGTTGCACCCGCTGAGGGTCGCCAACAAGCAGTATGGTTTCGGCTACGTCGCCTGGTCTTACCCTGAGGTGGTAAACTGATCCGTCATGATGCAGGACCAGTTGTGTCTTGGGAATAAAAGTCATTTCAGATTATTTTGAATGTTGTTTGGAAATAATACATTTGCAAAAATAACAAACAACCTTCAACCATGTCATCGAATCCCAATTCCCTTTTAATTCCATTGGATTTCAATGAGCAATCCATGATCGCTTTAGAACAATCATACAATATGGCCAAGTTGCTCGGCTATGAAATTGTATTGCTATACGTCCTTGAAGAGGGTGATCTTTTCAGCGGATTGCTTTCAAGCGAGCAAAATCAGGATGTTCTGATGAGAATCAACCAGAAACTCGAAGAAACTGCCGCTGAAGTCAGCCGAAAAGCCGGGGTAAAGGTCACACCGATACTTTCTCGTGGAAAGGTTTCTTCAACCATTCTGAAAACAGCACAAGACTACAATGCCCGCTTTATTCTGATGGGCACGAACGATTCTTCTGAAAGGCTAAGGCTTGACAGGAATCAAATAGGAGCCAATACTTCACGGGTTATCCGTCAGGCAAACATCCCGGTAATTTCCATCAATGGCAAACATCATTACAATGGATGCAGGAGTATTTTACTTCCACTGGACCTTACCAAACAAACCCGTCAGAAAGTTACCTATGCCATCGAGATGGCCAAACTATTTGGAGCCACCATAAAAGTTGTTTCTGTTCTCTGGGACAAGAACGACCTGGATATCATACAACAACTCAGGATTCAAATGAATCAGGTGAAGAACTTCATTTCAGAGGTGAACATAAAATGTGAGACCGAAATCGTGGAAATTGCAGGCGGCCAGACTGATCTTGGCCCTACAATCCTCGACTATGCCAACAAACAGGGTGATATTGACCTGATTATCATTATGACTCAACAGGAGAACAGACTTACGGAGTTTTTCATAGGTTCAGCAGCCCAGCAGATTATCCGCCAGAGCGAAATTCCGGTGATGTCCATCATTCCTAAAGATTTGGGGTTTAGCTATTATGCTTTCTGATCCTCTCGAATCTAACCCAGGCAAGTATAATCATGCCGAGATCATCTCAATTGGCGATGAACTGCTGATCGGACAGGTAGTCAATACTAATGCTTCCTGGTTGGCCGAACAATTGTTTCTTTCAGGTTTTATGGTCAAACGAATTGTGGCCATACCTGACGAGGAGCAGGCAATATTTAAAGCACTTGACGATGCTGTTGTCCAGGCAGGCGTAGTTGTAATCACCGGGGGTCTGGGCCCTACAGCTGATGACATCACCAAACCTGCGTTATGCCGTTATTTCGGCACCGATCTGGTATTCAGCCAACTGGCATTTGAGCAGATAAGCGAACTTTTTGTCCGAAGGGGATGGGCAATGAATGACCGCAACAGGATGCAGGCCATGCTGCCCGAAGCGTGCATGCCCCTTAAAAACTCCAGCGGCACTGCACCGGGCATGTGGTTTGTTAAAGATAAATCAATCGTGGTTTCCCTTCCCGGTGTGCCATTCGAAATGCAGGATATTTTTACCAATGAACTGGCTCCACGCCTGAAACAATTGCACACTGGCGAAGTGCTCCTGTACAAAACAATCTTAACTACAGGTGTTGGAGAGTCAGTCATCGCCGACAGATTAAGTGCATGGGAATCATTGTTGCCCCAATCGTTTAAACTTGCCTATCTGCCACAACCAGGTCTGGTCAGGCTCAGACTTACGGCAAACGGATCCGATGCGCCTCAGCTTGAGGCCGAATTAGAGCGATTGAAGCTCGAACTGGTCTCTTTGCTTTCGGATATTGTATTCGGTTATGATGGTGATACTGTTGAAGGAGTTGTCGGACAGAAGCTTGCAGCTTTATCGAAAACTTTGTCAACAGCCGAAAGCTGCACAGGGGGAACCATAGCTGCTATGATTACTTCTGTCCCGGGAAGTTCAGCCTATTTCAAAGGCAGTGTTGTAGCATATGCCAACGAAACAAAAGGCAAACTACTGGGCGTGGATGAGGTCCTGATCAGAAAATATGGTTCAGTAAGCCGTGAAGTCGTCGAAGTTATGGCAAGTCAGGCACGTGCCTTGATGCATACTGATTATGCGATTGCCACCAGTGGGATTGCCGGCCCGGATGGTGCTACTCCCGGAAAGCCGGTAGGTACGGTTTGGATTGCCCTGGCCGGACCCAAAGGGATAGTTACCGAACATTACCTCTTTGGTGAACATCGCGGCCGAAATATAAGGCGCGCCTCACTGGCAGCGCTTAACCTGCTGCGAAAATCGCTGGATACTGAATTAATTAGTGATTCTGAGTCCTAAGAAACGAAGACTGCACTTGAAGTCAGCACGTTTTTATCAACCTTCTTGAACAAGCCCTGCAGAACAGTTCCCGGTCCAACTTCAACAACCTCTTTTACACCGCTGGCAAGCATGTTATTCATGATTTGTGTCCATCTTACAGGTGATGTCAGCTGGGCAATGAGGTTGTTTTTAATAATTTCGGGGTCTGTAACTGATTGTCCGGTTACATTTTGATAAATAGGACATATGCCCTTGCTAAATTTCGTTGAGTTGATGGCATCTGCCAGTTCGACGCGAGCAGGCTCCATCAAAGGAGAATGAAATGCTCCACCCACTTTCAGCGGCAAGGCTCTTTTTGCACCGGCTGCAAGAAGTTTCTCACAGGCAATGGCAATACCGGCTTCGCTACCCGAGATCACAAGTTGTCCTGGGCTGTTGTAGTTGGCCGGGACAACAACCTCATCCTTAATGGAAGCGCAGATTGACTCAACATCTTTATCTTCGAGGCCCAAAATGGCAGCCATAGTACTCGGCTGAAGCTCACATGCCTTCTGCATGGCTTGTGCCCGCTTCGAAACCAGGCGCAATCCGTCTTCGAACGTAAGGGTTTTGTTGGCTACGAGGGCAGAAAACTCACCCAGTGAATGACCAGCAACAAGATCAGGCTTGAATTCCTCACCAAGGGTTAAGGCCAGAATCACTGAATGCAGAAAAATAGCCGGTTGGGTAACATTTGTTTGTTTGAGGTCTTCATCTGTACCTTCAAACATCAGGTCGGTGATTTTGAATTTGAGCTGAGCATTTGCCTTTTGAAAAAGTTCTTTGGCTTTTAAAGACATGTCAAAAAGGTCCTTGCCCATACCGACAAACTGTGCTCCCTGACCGGGAAATACATATGCTTTCATATAAAATGGTTTGGTAAATCTTATTTCACTCGGAGGCGCTTCCCCACTATTTTCTGTTGCCGAAAAACCGCAGCAAAAATAGAAATAAATTGATAAAGTCAAGATAAAGTGTCAAAGCACCCATAACAGCAACCTTGCTCATCTGCTCCCCATCAATGAGTGCGTTGGATGCCAGTCTTTTTAGTTTTTGAACATCATAGGCAGTCAGCCCTGTAAAAACCAATACGCCGACAAAGCTTATGATGTAGTCAAGGGTATTGCTGTTCATGAAAAAATTTACGAGGCTCGCAATGATCAAGCCGATTAAACCCATGAACATTAACGATCCAAATCTGGTAAGGTCTGTTCTGGTAGTGTAACCTACAACAGCCATAAAACCAAACATACCTGATGCAATAAAAAAGGTTTTTGCTATTGATGCGCCAGTAAACGCGATAAATATGAAGCTCATGCTTAGTCCCATGAGCACGGCATATACTGAAAAAACTACCGATAAGGCAGAGGCCTTCATCCGGGAAAACCCGGCAGACATCAACAAAACAAGTCCCAGAGGAGCAAGCATGATAATCCAGCCGATAATGCTCAGTCCGCCGCTATCGGGATTATACATCAGATTCAAAAAAGCCTGACTTCCTGATGCGAGGTAGGCAATAACCGCTGTAACAACAAGCGCCATAAACATTCGTGAAAACACCTGAACCATAAAACTTCGCACAAAAGTTGTTTCATTGATTCCGGAAACCGGGTTTAAGGGTTTGTTTATAACTTCCATAGTTTTAGTGTTTGGTATCTATTGGGTTAACAATTTGTCGTATCAGTGTAGTTTTGAGCTGATAAGGCTGATGAATTCGGCCCTGGTTTCGGCACGTTCAAAGGCTCCCGTGAAATCGCTGGTTGTGGTCACCGAACTTTGCTTCTGAACGCCCCGCATAGACATACACATATGACGTGCTTCAATAACTACGGCAACTCCAAGGGGTTTCAGTGTATGCTGAATGGCTTCCTTAATCTGCGATGTCAACCGTTCCTGCACCTGCAGCCTTCTCGAATATGCCTCTACGACCCGTGCAATTTTGCTCAGTCCTGTAATGTATCCGTTGGGAATATAACCAACATGTGCCTTGCCAACAAAGGGGATCATGTGGTGCTCACATAGCGAGAAGATCTCGATGTCTTTTACAATAACCATTTCCCGGTAATCTTCCTTAAAACGGGCTGACAGCAATATTTGTCTGGGATCATGATCGTATCCCTGAGTAAGAAACTGGATTGATTTGGCAACACGGCGAGGTGTGTCGAGAAGTCCCTCACGCATGGGGTTCTCACCGATCAATTCAAGAATTGCTTTGTAATGCACTTCAAGTTCCGCAAGTTTATCAGGGGCAAATTTCTCTATCTTCTCGTATCCAAGAAGTTCCTTTTGGTTTTCTTTCATCTCTTTGGCTCTTTAATGGTTTAACAGAACTTTCTGTAATTAACCGTAATACTCAACAAAGTTATTTTCCGATTCAAATATTTTAACACAATGAAGCTCGGCCCCCAGATTTCGGATTGATTCTTCCAACTCGCTCCACACAGCGATGCATAGGGTTTCGGTAGAAGCAAATTTTCCCTGCATGAAATCAACCTCAAGATTGATATTCCGGTGGTCAATCTTTTCGATGATTTTTTCTTTGATCAAACTGCTGAGCGATTTAAGGTTGATCAGGAATCCTGTTTCAGGATTAACTTCACCTTTAACTGTGACAAATAATTCGTAGTTATGCCCATGCCAGTTGGGGTTTGAGCACTTACCAAACACATCCTTATTTTGCTGGTCAGTAAAATCGGGCCTGAACAGCCTGTGGGCAGCATTGAATCTTTCACGGCGGGTAATATATATCATGGCTTCCGGGTATCAGGGTTATGATTTGTGCTGAATACTTGTAACCGAACTAACTTCCAATGCCGTGAACACCAGATAATAAACAAAGAAAGTGATCAGAAAAGGAGCAGCTTCGGTTTTATTTGACAACAGGTAGATAACGATCACTGCCAGGTACAGGATTAGTTTGAGAAAGGTTGCCAGCATAAAGAAATTGGCAAAAGAACTTACCTTCTTCGACCTGTTGCGAATAAAAAGCTGGAATAAAACAAGATTAACGCCATAAAGGAAAACGAGGAGCCATGGCCAAGCGCCAGTTTGTTGCTCCTGATCGAGTTTATTAAACACCAAATAACTAATAACAGCAAGAATAAGGGCTGCGAAGGTGAGTTTGAAAAAGAAGGCTTTCATGATGTTGTTTTTATGGTTTCCGGATGAAATCTTTGATGGCATAATAAACTGCCAGTAATACTGATACAACCGAGAGTAATGCCGTGAATACCGGGTAACTCAGGTTCAGCCACTGGTCTGTTTTTCGTCCACCCCAAACACCGAGCAAAATAATGGCAAGCATCTGAAAAGCCAGCGAGGAGTATTTTGCATATGTGTTCAGCGGGTTTTCGTCAGGTTTTTCTTTCTTTTTCATTGTTCGCCGTGCTTAGGTCGGCTGCATTTTTCATCTGACATTTGCCCGAAAATCGCGCTCCCGTTTCAATGGAAAGTTTGCCGGTAATCAGGTCGCCGGCGAAAACCGCCGTTGATTTAAGCAAGGTAAGTTCATCAGCCTCGAGCTTGGCAGTTACATGCCCCGATATATCAGCCTGCTTGCAGTAAAGCTCCCCTTCAACTTTGCCGGTCGAACCTACAACGATCTTGCCCTTTGTCCGTAATGTGCCAAAAAGATGGCCGTCAATCCGCAAATCACCCTCTGACTCTATGTCACCCTTGATTACTGTTCCCTGACCAAACATATTTCTTACTGTTGAGTCACTCGTAGAATTTTTCAGCATTATTTATTGGTTTTGGTGGTTTAACTTGTATCTATTTCGGATAAGACGATACCCAGAAATTCCGGTATTGCTCCACATCCTTTTCACGATAAAACACAGGATAGTTTGCCATAGATACCGGAAAAACGTTATAGTCAACAGGCTTAATGTTGCCAAAGACATACTCGTTCCCCACAAGAGTCTCATAGTAGTCGGTGGCTTCAGCTGCACTGGCAAAATTACCCACAGTTATTAATGACCTTGAGTTATCAAGCATCAGGCTTTTTATAGTGAGTTTTCCGAGGCTAAAAAAACGGGTGTTGAAGTCCGAAATCCGAACCTTCAATGGATCGGTTTTCACATTATTGGCCTGCGAAATAATCATGACCATATGCTGTCCGTTTGCATCATAAACATAGGGTGATTTTGGCTGGTCTATAGCCGGATTGCGCAATTCCTCCGGTATTTCAACCCTTACCTGATACTGACTGCTGAGCTTCCGTAATATGTCCACGGCCAGAGGTGTTACCGGGCTTAGCTGGTATTTTAAAACAAGTTCGTTCAGAGCAACAGCCATTGAGTCAAGCACTTCAATTTTGCCAATGGAAATCGCCCTCATAAAATCAAAACGTGGCATGAGCGAGGTGTCTTCTGAATAGAGTTCCCGCGCCCGGTTGGCATTCATCAATACCCTGAAATACTGTTCATTCCTGTAGGCTAAAAGGGTTTGTTCATAAAATTCCATTGCCTCTTGCCGTAAGGCTCCGGACTTTTTGTAAAAATCAGGATCAATAATGATACGGGCATAATCCGAATCAGGAAAGTTGTTTATAATCAGGTTTTTATAATACTCCGCTTCTTCATTATCCTGTTTTGCCTGGGCAATTTTGTACAGCGCATACCATGAATTCACTGCGTGTGGGTTGCCGGGATATCGTTCGTTAAGTTTTTTATATGATTCGCGCGCCCTGGCGTTGTCTTTCAGGTCTTCCTTGTATATGTAACCCACGCTGTTAAGAGACTCCATAACCAGATCGTTGCTCAGTTGCTTCTGTTCTTCTTCAAAGGGTATGTTGGCCAGATAGAATCCGCGGCTCAGGGGAGTTAGGTTCATCTTTGTTGAATCACTGCCTGAAGCTGGATCTTTTTCTTTATCCTGAACCAAAACAGCGGTCATACCTTCATCAAAACTGATGGATCTTTTATCGCTGATGCGCCAATTATCTTCCAGGCGTCGTCTTCCCCATTTTCTTAAAAACTCTGAGTATCCGAAACTGAGTGTGTTGGGGTTATAAAAATACCATTCTGCTGATTGCCCACCCCCTCCGCGATCGCCACCTCGCTGATCGCCGAAGCTCCCGCTCTGCCTCATCATCTCCTGCCTTGCCTCGTTTTCAATTTTTTCCTCTTCCTTCTTTTGATGATCGGCAATGAGTCCGTCAATAATGCGGTAAAGCGATACTGAATCCATCACCGCCAGACGCAGCAGACTGTCCTGCTCCTGAATAATGCTCAGGTTCTGAACCAGGTTGCCCAGGACTGTGGCCCTTTGCTTAATACTGTCAAAACCAGGATAATCGGATGGCAACACCTGAACCGCAGTATCGTAATAAGCCTGACTGGGCACATACACGAAACGGTCGAAATACATATTGGCCAGCTTAAGTGCTGAGGTGGCTTTCTGGGTATTGTTCTTCACGCTCATCTGAACCGACTTGGCCAGATAATTCATGGCCAGGGTGTCGTTCTTGTCTTTTTCGGCCACCTTGGCTAATGCGTAATATATTTTATCCTGAAAATCAGTATTTTTTTCATCCCTGAGCATTTTCTTCAATACTTTGACAATCTGACGGCTGTCGCCTGCATTTGCGTCATAAGCTGTTGCCAGATTGATTCGTGCTTCAAAAGCCATTTCGTAAGGCGGATTGCGGCGAATAACCTGCTGGTACATCTCAAGCGACTTTGAAAGTTCTCCGGTTAAATCATAAATCTGGCCACTGATAAACATCAGTCGGGTTGTCGTTAATCTGTCCCGCGATGTGTTTATGCCCTGTTTGAGATATGGCAGGGCTTGTGCATATCGCCCCATTGAAATGTGGTAATGGGCAAAAACAAGAGGTAAATACTCATTTACTTCACGGGGCAATACCTGAATTGACTTACGTGCATTAAGCGCATTGAGCAACCCAATCGCTTTTTCGAACTGTCCAAGCTCTACATAAGTTCGGGCAAGCCAAAGATCGGCCGTATGAGAAATGCTGTTGTAGGAATAGTTGCGGGAAACAAACTCGAACGTTCTTCGCGCACTGATAAAGTCCTGCTTGAAATAGTATGCCTTGCCCATAAGCAGGTAGCTGTCGTCAATCCACCTAACTTGTTCCCTGCCTCCGAAAACCATTGAATGCCTTTGAACCCCGATGGATGCTTTCTGAATTGCCCTGTCCATGGCCGGATATTGACGCTGTGCATCAGCTTTGCTGCCGTAGTGAAATACCCTGAGCACCTTACTGTAATCGTCCACCGCGTTCTTTCTCAGTTCGGAAACGCCGGTTTTTAAACTCTCATTACCATTCCAGTAAACATTATACTGGCTGGTAAGGTTGTGGTACGTACGACGGCTCCAGGTGTTCTTTTTTGTCGAACAGGAGGTCGAAAGAATGAATACCATAATTATGGCTGCAACAAGCCGGAAACGGAAATTCAATGAAGTAATTTTTTGAACCATTAACTCTGTTCCACGTTTTTTAGTATAAAGCATGCGCCTAAACAGGACATGGTTGTGCCCGTTTGTGAGCCAACTGGCAAAAATAATCAAAATTGCTGCCTGACCTACATTTTGACATCAAATTGAAACCCGGTTGATACAACTATTTCATAATTGAAAAGCCGGTGATTGTCAGGTCAATAAAACAGCAGGGACTTTCATTCAGTTACATTGTTATGAATTAGTTAAAAGAATCTAAATATTGAGGCTGGCATCAGTTACTGGCACAATTTCATGTATTTTTGCCCGTTCGCAACGATTATGATCGAAAAATCAAAGGAAAAATGGTACAGAAAACTGAGGCATAAATATCGCCTTGTTATTCTGCATGACGAGACCTACGAAGAAAGGATCAGTTTCAGGCTTAGCCGAATGAACGTTTTTGTGGCTCTTGTCAGCCTTTCTGTTATTTTGATTTTTATTACAACTTACATTATCGCTTTCACACCGCTGCGCGAATATATTCCCGGTTACACAGATGTTAATCTTACCCGCAGGGTTATTGAGCTCGACCGCACAGCCGATTCATTATCAAGGATTTTTCAGCAGAAAGAAATGTTTCTGTCCAACATTCGCCGGATTATTGACGGTTATGAAGAAAGCAATGACTACTCTGCTGTCGCTTCGGCAAACATGCCCATCCCGGCTTACGATACAATAAGGTTACGCAAATCAGTGCAGGATAGTTTGTTAAGACTTGAGTTTGAAAGCGCAGAGTTTAATCTGATCTCCGATGCATATAGCCCTCCTGAGAACCTTAGGACACGGAAACCGATTCAGAATTTTTTCGTACCACTCAAAGGCACAGTGACTAATAAATTCAGTCCTGCACAAAAGCATTTTGGAGTTGATATAGTGGCCAGACGCAATGAGGCCATCAAATCAACACTCGATGGTACTGTTGTTTTTGCCGACTGGACCATTGACAAAGGATATGTAATAGGCATTATGCACACCGCCAACCTTTTTTCGGTGTACAAACATAATTCGGTATTGCTCAAGAATGAGGGCGACCTTGTCAGGGCCGGGGAAGCCGTGGCCATCATCGGCGAAACAGGTGAGTTGTCAACTGGCCCACACCTTCATTTTGAACTCTGGCTCAATGGATCTCCGGTTGACCCGGAAGTGTATATATCATTCTGAGGCGCAAAAAACTGATCATGATCAAAAGCAAAAAATTGTTTAATCTTGCAACTTTTTTCAAAATAGCATCTATAACCGGCAACTTTTTGCCCTCTTATTAGTTATCTGTCCTATGGAAATACTTATTAAAATACTTCAGCTTCTTCTAAGCCTGTCTATATTGGTTATTGTGCATGAATTCGGCCATTATCTTGCTGCCAGAATTTTTCGTACCCGGGTCGAAAAGTTTTATTTGTTTTTCAACCCATGGTTCTCGATTTTTAAATTCAAAGCAGGCGAAACAGAATACGGCCTGGGCTGGCTTCCATTGGGCGGATATGTAAAAATTTCGGGAATGATTGATGAAAGTATGGACAAGGAGCAGATGATGCAACCACCGCAATCATGGGAATTCAGGTCAAAGCCGGCCTGGCAGAGGCTAATCATTATGCTCGGTGGTGTTACCATGAATGTGATACTCGCCTTTGCAATATATATAGGTATGCTGTCCATTTACGGCGAACAGTACCTGCCTACCAGCGAAGCCAATAAATATGGCATTGTTGCTGATAGTCTTGCACAGGATTTTGGCTTGCGTAACGGAGATAAAATCATTTCTGTTGACGGAAAAACAGTTGAAGAATTTCATAAGATACCTCTGGTGATGATACTTGAAGAAGCCAAAACGGTTCAAGTAAACCGCGATGGACAGATGGTCAGCATCAACCTGCCCGAAGGAGCAATTGGTCGTCTGGTCAAACATCAATCACCATATTTTCTGTCCGTCAGGATTCCATTTATAGTGCAGTCCTTTGCCGAACGCTCACCGGCCCGCGATGCAGGTGTTCTTGTAGGTGATACCATTCTGGGCGTTAATGGAAACCTCTTACTTTATTTTCCCGACATCCGCGAAGATATCCAAGGGTTAAAGGGTCAGAATGCCCTGTTGACTTTGCTTCGCAACGGTGACACCCTCGAAATCCCTGTTGATATAACCGAAGAAGGATATATAGGGGTAATGCCCAACCAACAAATGAATGCCTTCTTCGAAATGAATGAAAAGAATTACTCATTTTTCGAGGCTATACCAGCCGGCATGGCCAAAACTATTGATGGCATCGGTGGCTACCTGAAGCAGCTCAAACTGATTTTTTCACCTGAGGTAAAAGCTTACGAAAGTGTTGGTGGGTTCATCACCATTGGAAATATTTTTCCCCCTGAGTGGCATTGGGAAAGCTTTTGGAGACTCACGGCATTTTTGAGCATCATGCTCGCTGTGCTGAACCTTTTGCCCATTCCTGCCCTTGATGGCGGCCATGTTATGTTCTTAGGCTATGAAATCATAACCCGCCGAAAACCCAGTGATAAGTTTATGGAATATGCCCAGATAGCCGGGATGGTGATACTGTTCAGTTTGCTGATTTTTGCCAATGGAAATGATATTGTAAAATTATTCAGATAGTTTTAATCGTCTGATAATTTATCGTGCAGCGACCTGAATCCCTGTCCCAGAATTTCATCGGCATTCATAACAATCATGAATGCTTTTGGATCAATTTTACTTACTGATTCCTGAAGCATGAGCAGTTCGCGCCTGTTCAGCACCACAAATATTATCTGTCTCTGCTTGTTGTTAAACATACCCTGACCTTTAATGGCAGTAGCGCCCCTGTTTAGCCGCTGAATAATCATGTTACCTATAGCTTCAAACTCGTCAGAAACCACCAGTACTACCTTATCATAGCTGATTCCCTGCAGCACAAGATCAATCACCTTGCCCATAAAGAAAATGGCCAGCAGCGAATACATAGGTGTTTTCCAATCGCCGAAAACTAAGGTGCCAAAAACAACAATTACCGAATCAACCATCATCATCAGTCTTCCTAACGGCCAGCGGGTCCATTTGCCCAGCATCATGGCCATCACATCAGTACCACCGCAGGTTGCTTTGGCCCTGAACAGGAGACCGACTCCAAGACCAATCACAGCACCTCCATAGATGGATGCCAGCAAAGGATCATCAACAATCATGGATTTATCGCGAAGCAGCCAGCTGAATCCATCAATAAATCCCGAGGTAAGGAAGAAGCCGGTCACCGTTTTAGCCCCGAAACGTGGCCCCAATACCTTAATGCCAATGAGCGTAAGAGGTATGTTAAACACAAGGGCCATAAGACCAACAGGCGTTCCCAGGGTGTGGTGCATTACAATAGAAATACCATAAATTCCTCCGGGAACAATCATATGGGGCGTAATGAACAGAACATACCCAAGGGCAATAAGCAAAGCCCCGATTACAATAAGGGAATAAGCCTTAAACCAGCGGGCTGAAAGAAACCGATATTGTACAATAAATCCCATTTGATCAGGATGACACCTTATCGTTCAGCGATTTGAACCCTTCTCCGAGAATTTCATTTGCATTGATCACTGTCACAAATGCACGGGGGTCAACCTGATGTATAAACTCCTGCAGCATGGCCATTTCACGTCGGTTAACAACAGTAAAAATTATGGTTTTCTCGGTTCCGTTATACATACCCTGACCCTGAATATAGGTACCGCCACGGTTGAGGTCGTTAATGATCTTGTCGCGGATATCCTGATGCTTTTCTGAAATAATAAACAACGTTTTATCGTAGCTTACACCCTGAAGAATAGTATCGATAACCCTGCCGGTAATAAAGATAACGATCAGTGAATACAGCGGAATTTTCCAATCCTGAAATACCAAAAGCCCGACAAGCACAATCACTGAGTCAACATAAATAAGCAATTGACCTATTGGTAATTTTGTGTATTTACTGATAATCATTGCAATTATGTCAGTCCCCCCTGAAGTAGCTTTAGCTTTGAATATAAGTCCCAGCCCAAGCCCAAGGAACACACCTCCGAAAATGGACGACAGCAATGGTTCGTCTTCCACCAATGGTGCGCTTCCATAATAATAGGTTATGCCATCCACAAAAAAAGCGGTCAGCAAGAAACCGACTACTGTCTTGTATCCAAATCTTGGTCCCAGCACTCTGATACCGAGCAGTGTAAGCGGAATGTCCATCGAAAGTGCTGTGAGGCCAACCGGAGTATGAAACAGGTAATGCAGTACAATAGCGATACCATATACGCCACCAGGGACAATTTTATAGGGCGTAATGAAAAGCACGAATCCGGAAGCAAGAATAAACGATCCGATAATAATCAGGGTGTAGTTTATCAACCACTTCTTTGAAAACACCTTGTCCTTTTGAATAAAAGCCATGATTGCCTAATTTGTTGATTACTTAAGGGAGTGCAAAAATAGTGGTTTTCGGCTTCAGATTTCCCTGTAACGGGGATTACACCAAGGGCAATAAATACTTCAGGATTGAGTTAGCATTGCCTGAATAAGGTGAAAGAATCATTTGCAAAAATGCATATCACCGAAATGTAAAAAATTAGATTAATTTAGCAGTCCGAAAAAATTGGATCATACCCACAAACCGAAATGACCCACCGAAACATTGCCATTTTAATCCTGCTCATGCTTTTTAGCCTGAAGCCCATGGCACAGATGGCCCCTGTTTTTTCGCACCATCCTTACACTAATATGTACATCAATCCCGGTTTTGCTGGTTTGGGCGAGGGTATTTGCCTAAACGGAATTATCAGGCAACAATGGGCAGGGTTTAAGGATAATGACGGGAATAAGGTAGCCCCGGAAGAACTTTTACTTACAATTGATTCGCCCATTAAATTATTAAGGGGAGGCCTCGGAGGTGCAATTGTTCAGGACAGGATTGGCTTTTACAGCCGAATAGGAGTTCAATTTGGATATGCATACCATCTTGATATTGGTGCGGGCACCTTAGGTATTGGTACTGCACTGAACTTTCTGAACTGGGGCACTGATTTCAGCAAGTTTTTCCCTTCCAACGATCCTGTATTGGGAACAGGCTCCTTCAACGATATGGTATTCGACCTGAATCTTGGATTGTTCTGGATGGTCGCTGACAAATATTATATCGGACTTTCCTCAACCAATGTTCTGGAATCAAAAGGAAAAACTTTCACAAGCGATAATAATAGTGGTAGTTTTATATCAGACCGCACCATACACATAACCGGAGGATACCAATGGGTGCTCCCAAACAACCCTCTTTATGAGATCAGGCCTGCTTTGAATGTAATGCTTAACCAGTCAGTTGCTCAATTTCAGTTCTCGACAGCAGTAGTGTACAATAATAGGTTCTGGGGAGGCGTTAATTACAGGATGCAGGAATCTGTAGGATTAATGGTTGGGTTATTGTTGAAAGATTTTCGCATAGGCTATGCATACGACATAAACACTTTGGGTGTCAGTATTCCCGGATCACACGAAATCAGTCTGGGTTATTGCTTCAAAGTAAAAGGTGAGAGGACAACAAGAAGTTACCGCAATACACGATATTTGTAGTGAAAAATTATGTTAAGGGTTTGTTAAGTCATATTTTTTTTAATTTTGGCCAAAATTCTTGTGGAAGGATATGAATCAAACCCATGTCTAATTAATTGTAATAAACTAAGGATCAAAGATGAAAAAAGCACTGTTCTACTTATTGGTTCTGCTGATTGTTGCCGGATGCAGCAGTTCGAACAATGGCGAACTCGTTGGTGTGCGTAAAAAGTCGAAACCATTTTACCAACCCGATCCCTATGGAATGGTATTCATTCCTCAGGGTAGCTACACTATGGGGGTAGGTGACGAGGACATTACATTCAGCCAGTTGCATCAACCAAAAACGATTTCCGTTTCTGCCTTCTTTATGGATGAAACAGAAATCACAAACAACGAGTACAGACAATTTGTCTATTGGGTGCGCGACTCTATAGCCAGGACAATACTGGGGGAAGTCAGGCCTGACAAGTTCCTGATCGAAGAAAACAAAAAAACCGGGGAAGTATATGATCCTCCCTACCTGAACTGGAAAACTCCCATCGAATGGAGTTCGAAAGATCAGGACGTCAGGGATGCCCTCGAACAAATGTACCTGCCCGACCACGAAAGGTATTTCCGCAGAAAGGAAGTGGATACCCGCAAACTCAATTACGAGTATTACTGGGTTGATCTGCATGCAGCTGCCGGAAAGGACTTTTCAAACGATGCCAATTACCGCAACGCCGGTTTGGCCAATCGTCCACAGGGTTTAACAGACAGGTCGGTTTATGTGAGAAAAGAAATGATCAATGTATATCCTGACACCCTTGCATGGATTCATGACTATACTTATTCATTTAATGACCCCCTCACTGAAAAGTACTTCTGGCATCCTGCCTACGACCACTATCCGGTTGTTGGAGTCAACTGGAGTCAGGCACGCGCTTTCTGCGTGTGGAGAACAGAGTTGCTCAACAGCTACCTTTCAGGTAAAAAAGGCGAAGTGGCACTGGCCGAATTCAGGTTGCCCACAGAAGCCGAATGGGAATGGGCTGCCCGCGGAGGGTACCATATGAGCCCATATCCGTGGGGAGGGCCTTATACAAGAAATGAAAAAGGTTGTTTCCTGGCAAACTTTAAGCCTATGAGAGGCAACTACATTGCTGATGGCGGACTTCGCACAGTAATTGTCGGACACTATCCTCCCAATGACTGGGGATTGTATGACATGGCCGGCAACGTGGCTGAATGGACCAACAGTGCATTCGACCCCTCATCTTATAATTTCACCTGGGACATGAACCCCAATTATACTTATAACGCAAAAGAAAATGATCCTCCGGCAATGAAAAGAAAAGTTGTTCGCGGCGGTTCATGGAAGGATATCGCGTATTACCTTCAGGTAACCACACGTGCTTACGAATACCAGGATACTGCCAAAAGTTATGTCGGTTTTCGTTGCATTCAGCCTTACCTTGGTCGTAATAAAGGCGATAACCCTTCAAAGGCATCAAGGGTTTACAGATAAATAGGGATATAATCAACAACGAAGTATTCACATAATTAAATCAATCAAATCATCATGGGACTTAACAATCTTGTAAGAAGCAGAGGCTATAAAAACTTTATGTCGAAGCTTTATGGTATCGGTGCAGCTATCGTAATTATGGGTGCGCTTTTCAAAATCAACCACTATAATTATGCAAACGAGATGCTGATTATCGGTTTGACAACCGAGGCCATCATCTTCTTCTTTTCGGCCTTTGAGCCACCACATGTTGAACCCGACTGGAGTCTGGTTTACCCCGAGCTGGCTGGCATGTATCACGATACAGCCATTCAGAAGGAACTTGAATCAAAAAAGACCCCGGTACAAAAACTGGATGATATGTTTAAAGAAGCCAAGATTGAAGCTGCTATCTTTGACAGACTCGGACAGGGATTTGCAAAACTTAGTGACAATGCTTCAAAAATGAGCGATATCAGCAACGCTTCTTTAGCTACCAACGAGTTTGTTGATAATGTTCGCCATGCTTCAAAATCAGCAGCCGAGCTTTCAGGCAACTACAAAAAAGCATCCGACGTCATCAGCATGGATGCCAGTGCCACTGCAGAACATGTGAACACATTGAAAAACGCTTCAGCCAGTGCCGAAAAACTTACTGGCGCCTACAACCAGGCAGCCGACATACTCAAAGCTGACATGCGTACCACTGAGGAGTTCGCCGGAACAGTAAAAATGGCTACCGAATCAGCCCAGTCACTTGCATCAAGCTATGCAAAATCAGCGCAGATTCTTTCTAAATCAGTTGAAGCGTTAGACTTTTCAGCAGTTGATGGCGATGCTTACAACCAGCAACTTCGCAAGATTGCCGACAATCTTGCAGCCCTCAATGCAGTTTATGAAATCCAGCTGCAGGGTTCGAGCAAATCTATCGAATCAACAGAGAAACTTCAGAAAACCATGAATGAGTTCCTGGATAAACTCACCCTGTCCTCGAACAATACCGCGCAATTCAGCGCTCAGCTCGAATCCTTGTCAACAAGGATGAGTGCCCTGAATAAAGTTTATGGCAATATGCTGTCGGCAATGAACGTCAATGCCTAAGCTGAAATAAAATTTTGAAGTTTACCTAAAGAAATAAAATTATAAAATGGCTGGATACAAAGAAACCCCAAGGCAGAAGATGATCGGTATGCTCTATCTGGTGCTTACTGCCTTGCTGGCTTTGAACGTTTCTAAGGACATTCTGGATGCATTTTTGGTTGTTAACGACAGTATGGAAAACACCAACGAAAGTTTCTCAACCAAAATTACTGATGCTTACGCCCGTTTCGAAAACCAGTACCAGTTAAACCCTGGTAAAGTTGAAGATTTCTGGAACAAAGCACAGGATGTTAGAACACGTTCGAACGAACTGATTAACTATATCGAACAACTCAAACTTGAAGTTGTAGCCAACTCGGAGAAAATTCCGGTTGAAGAAGCAAGAACCAAGTTCTTCAGGGAACAAATGGTTGCTGACCCCATGAACCCAACAACACCAAAGAAAAAGTTGGTGTTGAACCTGGCAGATGTGCCAACCAAGGACAAATTTGATCAGGCTACGAATTTCATGGTTGGTCAAAACAAAAACGGTAAAGCCTATGAGCTTGCCCGTAAAATGGAAGAATTCAGGAATTTTATCCTTACAGTTGTTGGAGAACAGTATGCTGATAAAATTGGTTTGGTAACCAGAAAAGAAGGTGGATACCGCGATGCCTCCGGAACACCTCAGGACTGGGAATACTACAATTTCTACCATACCATCCTTGCTGCTAACGTTACCATCCTGAACAAAATCATCGCCGAAGCTCAAAATGCGGAGTTCGATGCTATCAACAGGTTGTATGCCAACATCACCGAAAAGGACTTTAAGTTTGATAATGTAGTTGCTAAAGTAATTCCTAAATCAACCTATATCCTTGCAGGCCAAAATTACGAGGCAGAAATTCTGGTTGCTGCCTACGACTCGAAAACCCAGTCGGAGGTAAAGGTATTGCGTGGTGCCGATAGGGTTACCGATGCTAATATTGGACGTGCCCAGGTTTTCAAGAGCGATGCAGGGACAGTAAAACTGCAGTTTCCTGCAACTAATGAAGGCCCGCAGCAATATGCCGGTACCATCGAAATGCGCGACCCTGTTACCCAGGAAATACTCCGCTACGATTTCAATGCTGATTACATTGTTGCACCACCTTCACTTACGGTGGCACCACTTAAAATGAATGTATTTTATGTAGGTGTTAAAAACCCTATCTCCATTTCAGCACCCGGTATTCCAAATGATAAGGTTGTCCCTTCAATATCCAAAGGAAAACTTACCCGCAATGCCAATGGCACCTGGGAAGTTGAAGTGCCTGCAGGCGAGACCAAAACAACCATTTCGGCCTCTGCCAATATTGACGGTAAAAGCCTTATGCTCGGATCTTCGGAATTCCGCATTAAACGCGTCCCTGACCCGGTAGCCATGATTGCCGGTAAACTCGAGGGCGCTATTGACAAGAATTCGCTTCTTGCTGCCGGTGCTATTATACCCACCATGCGCGATTTCGATTTTGAACTGTATTTTGAGGTAACATCTTTTACCTTTGCAACCATTGTCAACGGCGACTGGATTCCACGTAATATCCGCGGAAACAGATTTACCGAAGAAGTTCAGGGTGTTATCCGCAATGCACAACGTAAACAGAAATTTTTCTTCGAAAATATTCAGGCTAAAGGTCCTGATGGTACCGTTCGCGGTCTCAACACCATAAACCTGGAAATTAATTAGTTGTTTTAATAAATCGAATCATGAAAAAACTGATCATCCTTCTGTTTGTCTTAGGCCTCTTTACCGGCTTTGGACAAACGGCTTCGGCACAAATCCTTGATAACCCGCCTGTTGACGGACTGTTTGTGGATAACGGCCTGATCGACAAAGAACCTATTCCACTGCCAACCATTCGCAAAGCTGATGTTATGTGGTCGAAAAGGGTTTGGCGTGAAATAGATTTTCGTCAGAAAATGAACCAGCCATTTTACTATCCGATCGAATCTCATAACAACTGGAGAAGTTTTATGACAGTCATTATGGATGGGCTGAAAGAAGGTTCGTTCGTTGCCTATGACATTTCCAATACTGATGAACTGTTGGTTCCGCTTACCATTAATGAGGTAATCGCGCGGCAGACAGATACCATCCGTACGATCATGACAAGGCCCTACCCGCCATACGAGCAGTATGATACCACCATCTTCACCGAATTTGATGCAACCCGCATTATGCGCCTTCGTATCAAAGAGGACTGGTATTTTGACAAGCAAAGATCACAGCTGATGGTGCGAATCGTCTCTTTCTGCCCGGTAATGATCAAAGAAAGGAACGGACAAGAAGTTACCGAGCCCCTATTCTGGGTTTCTTACCCCCAGTCAAGAAACGTACTTGCCAAAGCAGAAGTGTTTAACAGAAATAATGCTGCAGAAAAACGTACATTCGACGAGGTGTTCTGGAAAAGGATGTTTGATAGTTACATCTATAAAGAGGAAAACGTTTATGACCGACGCATTTCTCAGTACGCGACCGGCATTGATGCTCTGCTTGAGTCTGAACGGATCAAAATGTCACTTTTCGAGTTTGAACACGATTTGTGGGAATACTAAATCCATTGGATATTCTTAAGAAAACCCGGAGGCACTGTCCTTCGGGTTTTTTGTTATTTCTCGTGCAGACGCCGAAGAGGTAAACCAGCTATCTGGTTGCTCTTGTAAGTGATTCTGCCCAACGGCTTTTTGTCTGTGATAATTGCTACCTTAGCAACATGATTAACTTGCTTGATACGAAGATTGAGTACCTGAAGGGAGTTGGTCCAAAAAGGGCTGCTATACTGAATAAGGAAGCCAGAATAGTAACTTTCGCCGACCTGCTGAATTATTTTCCGTTCAGATATATTGACAAGAGCAGGATTTATAAAGTTATGGAAGTTGCAAATGATGAGGTATTTTACCAACTGGTTGGCCGCATCAGCAACCTGAAGGCAGTTGGCGAACCACGTACAACCAGAATTACAGCGACATTTTCGGATGACTCCGGTTCGATTGAGTTGGTGTGGTTTAAAGGTTTGAAATGGATAAAAACCAAGTTTGAACCAGGAAAGAAATACTTATTGTTTGGCAAACCCTCAGTGTTCAACAACAAATTTAACTTTGTTCATCCCGATATTGATCCCTTTGATGAGCATGACCTGCTGGTTGGCGAAAGCCTTCAGGGTGTGTACACATCAACCGAGAATATGAAGAATCAGGGATTGGGCTCAAAACAGATGGCAAAACTTGCCAAAACCTTGCTTGCTCAGGTGGGCGAATATATACCCGAAACCCTCCCTGCCGCAATGCTGCAACAGCAGCAACTGATACCGCTGAAACTCGCATACCTGCATATTCACCTGCCAAATGATAACGATTGGCTCAGGAATGCTGTGCAGAGGTTAAGGTTTGACGAGTACTTTTTCTTTCAGCTCAGGATGTTGCGCGGAAAGAAACTTCGTGAGAAACAACACCGGGGTATTGTATTTTCGAAAGTAGGTAATCTTTTTCATGATTTTTATAACAACTACCTTCCTTTCGGGCTTACTAATGCCCAGAAAAGAGTTGTGAAGGAGATCAGGGCAGATATGGGTTCCGGAATACAGATGAACAGACTCCTGCAAGGTGATGTGGGAAGTGGCAAAACCATCGTTGCTCTTCTTTCGATGCTCATTGCACTGGATAATGGTTATCAGGCTGTATTAATGGCACCAACCGAAATTCTCGCTGCACAGCACTACCAATCAATTTCAGCTTTGCTGCATGGCTTACCAGTTGGTATTGCGCTTCTTACAGGCTCTACCAAAACAGCTGAAAGGAGAATCATTCATGAAGGTCTGAGGAACGAAAGCCTTCAAATAATCATCGGAACTCATGCCTTAATAGAGGAACATGTGGTAATAAGCAAACCAGGGCTGGTCATCATTGACGAACAGCACCGTTTCGGTGTTGCACAAAGAGCAAAGCTCTGGGATAAGGGAAGCTTTTCACCTCATGTATTGGTTATGACAGCAACGCCTATCCCGCGTACCCTGGCTATGACGCAATACGGTGATCTGGATTTCTCGGTGATTGATGAATTACCACCAGGACGAAAACCAGTGAAAACCATTCATATGCTGCCCAACCAAAGATTGAAACTACTTGCTTTTATCCGCCAGAAAATTGCCGAAGGCCGACAAGTGTATATTGTATATCCCTTGATTAAAGAATCGGAGAAACTTGATTTGATTAACCTACAAGAGGGATATGATAGCCTGCTTCGTGATTTTCCTGAGCCTGATTACCATATTTGTGTTGTTCACGGGCAGATGAAGTCGGAGGATAAAGATTGGGAAATGCAGCGTTTTATAAAAAAACAGGCCCAGATCATGGTGGCTACAACAGTGATTGAAGTGGGAGTGGATGTGCCCAATGCCTCCGTTATGGTTATTGAGCATGCTGACCGTTTCGGGCTGTCGCAGCTGCACCAGCTCCGGGGCAGGGTAGGCCGAGGTGCCGACCAGTCATATTGCATCCTCATTACCGACCACAAGCTGACCAGTGACGCAAAAAAAAGGCTTGAAACAATGGTAACTACCAATGATGGCTTCGAAATTGCAGCCGTTGACTTATCATTACGCGGACCAGGCGAAACCATGGGAACACGTCAGTCAGGACAGCTCGAATTCAGACTGGGCGACCTCAGTCGTGACGAACAGCTGATCAGACATGTTCGTCAGCTGGCTGTCCAACTTATTCAAAATGACCCTGATTTTGAACAAGCTGAAAACGAAGTTGTGAGAAATGCCTATAAACGAATGTTCCATGCCAGCACTGACTGGAGTAGAATAGGATAGGCCATTGGAAGCAGGCTCTTTGTTCAAAAAAAGCAATTTAATGATTTTCGCTAGTGGTTACTGATCTAATAGCCCCCGGTACAACATCATGGCTTCATCGAAGAAACATACTCAACTGCAGCATGACATAATGACATTTTATCCCTAATTTTGCAGGCTGAAATTTATTGGAATGAAAATATCATATAACTGGCTTAAGGAATATATTTCTCTGGATCTTGATCCGCATGAAGTTGCCGGGGCATTAACCTCTGCCGGGCTTGAAGTAGAAGATGTTATTGAATGGGAATCAGTTAAGGGAGGGCTTAAAGGCATCGTTATTGGCGAGGTGCTTACCTGCCAAAAACATCCTAATGCCGATAAACTGTCAGTCACTACTGTGCACATCGGTAACGGAACTATACTGCCTATCGTGTGTGGGGCCTCTAACGTTGCCTCAGGTCAGAAGGTAGTGGTGGCTACTCCTGGAACAATGATACATAAGGGTCAGGAGTCGTTTGAAATCAAAAAGGCTAAAATCAGAGGAGAAGTTTCCGAAGGGATGATATGTGCCGAGGACGAAATTGGACTGGGTGATTCACATGAAGGGATCATGGTACTCCCCGGGGACGTTCAAACAGGATTGAAGGCCTCTGATTATTTCGGAGTGGAACATGATGTCGTGTTTGAAATCGGTTTAACACCCAATAGGTCAGATGCCGCATCGCATATTGGCGTTGCCCGTGACCTTGTAGCTGCATTGAATTTCAGGACTGGTGCAAAAAAATACACACTCAACATACCTGAAACACCAGAAATATCTCCTGAAGAACCCATGAAAGGAATCAGTATTTCAGTGGAAGATAACAAAGCCTGTCCAAGGTATTCCGGAATTACACTGAGCGGACTCCGGGTGGGGCCGTCACCCCAATGGCTTCAGAACAGACTGCAGGCTATTGGTATTCGGCCGATCAATAATGTTGTGGACGTTACCAATTTCGTGATGTTTGAAACCGGACAGCCACTTCACGCATTTGACGTTCAGGCTATTGAAGGCAATCATGTTGTGGTTCGGAAACTTCCCGAAAACACTGCATTTGTTACCCTCGACGGAGTTGAAAGGAAACTGAACGCTGAGGACCTGATGATCTGCAACCTTCACGAACCCATGTGTATCGCTGGTGTATTCGGAGGGTTAAAATCAGGCGTAACCGCAGAGACAACATCCATTTTTCTCGAAAGTGCCTGTTTTCATTCACGCTCTGTTCGGCGCACTTCCAGAAATCATAGCCTGCAAACAGATGCCTCGTTTCGTTTCGAGCGCGGATCCGATCCGGAAATTACGGTCTATGCGCTAAAGAGAGCTTCTGGCTTCCTGCTTCAGATAGCCGGAGGGTATGTTTCATCACCCATCGGCGATATCTATCCCGAGAAGGTGAACCCTGCCAAAATCAGGCTTAGTTACAATTTTGTGCATAAAATTGCCGGCCAGGAAATTGAACCTGCCACGGTAAAGAATATTCTGTCCGATTTGGGAATTTTACTGCTACAGGAAGACAAGGAAGGATTAGAGGTGGAGGTGCCGGCTTTTAAAACCGATGTTACTCGTCCGGCCGATCTTGTTGAAGAGATCCTGAGGATTTACGGATATGATAATATTCTTATACCGGATAAAATTAATGCTTCAGTGCAGCCACAGGCCGGAGTTGATAAAGATATGCTGCAGAACAAAATTGCAGATATGCTTTCTTCAAACGGTTTCTTTGAGGTTATGAATAATTCATTGAGCCGCTCAGCATATAGCCGCATACAGGGCCCTGCCTCTGAAAATGAGCAGGTGTTTGTTTTGAATCCCTTAAGCAGTGAACTTGATGTGATGCGGCAGACTTTGCTTTTCGGCGGACTCGAAACCATTGCCTATAACCAGAACCGGAAACTTTCGGACATGAAACTTTTCGAGATTGGCAAAATATACCGACTTATCAACAAACCCTTATCAGAGCAGCAGTCCGACCCGCTCCTGCCCTACAGGGAGGAATTCAGGCTCGACTTGTTCCTTACCGGTCAGCGGTTTCCCGAAAGCTGGAGACACAAAACTGAGCCATTCGATTTTTACGACATCAGGTATTATGTAGATGCTGTTTTTCACCGGCTGGGAATTAAAACAAATCAATATGTCCTCGAAGAATCAAACGACAACTGGTTTGATTTTGGATTGCACTACACTTCAGGTGGAAGCTCTTTTGCTTCGTTTGGAAAACTTAATACACAAATTACCAAGCACTTTGATATTAAAAAAGATGTTTTTTATGCTACCCTCGCATGGGAAACATTGTTGCAGGTGGCCGGATTATCAACAACACGATACAATGAGGTTCCAAAATTTCCGGCTGTTCGCCGCGACCTTGCCCTTGTACTGGAAAAACATGTGTCATTTGATGATGTCAAAAAAATTGCAAGGGAATCCGAGCCTTATCTTTTGAGTGAGGTTAATTTGTTTGATGTTTATGAAGGCGATAAAATACCTCAGGGAAAAAAATCCTATGCGGTAAGTTTTATTATTCTTGACAAAGAAAAAACGCTTACTGACAAGATCATTGATCAGGTGATGGGTAAAATACTCAGACAGTTTGAACAAAAGCTTGGCGCAAGCCTTCGTTGATTTTTGTGCGATTATTAATGAACTGAACAGATGGACACACAAGCAATTAAACAGCGATTTGGCATCACAGGGCATGATCCATACCTGGAAAGGGCCATACATGTGGCTGTTCAGGTAGCGCCCACCGACCTAACGGTGCTGATCACCGGTGAGAGTGGAACAGGAAAAGAGGTTTTTCCAAAAATTGTGCACCAGTCAAGTGCCAGAAAACATGGCCCCTACATCGCTGTTAACTGTGGCGCAATACCCGAGGGCACCATTGACTCAGAACTTTTCGGCCACGAAAAAGGCTCCTTTACTGGAGCTCATGAAGCCAGAAAAGGATATTTTGAAGTTGTTGACGGCGGCACAATATTTCTGGATGAAGTGGCCGAATTGCCCCTCTCAACGCAGGTACGTTTGCTCAGGGTACTCGAAACAGGCGAATTTTTGAAAGTTGGCTCTTCGAAGGTTATCAAAACCGATGTCAGGGTAGTGGCTGCTACCAATGTGAACATTCCGGAAGCCATTGACAAAGGTAAATTCAGACAGGACCTTTTTTACCGGCTGAATACCGTTCCTATTCTGATACCTCCGCTCAGAGAGCGCAAACAGGATATTTTGATTCTTTTTAAACGTTTTGCGCTCGACTTTGCTGAAAAATACCGGATGCCACCGTTGCAGCTTACTGAGGAAGCCGCACTGATGATGGAGAATTTTCGCTGGCCGGGCAACATCAGGCAATTGAAAAATGTTACCGAACAGATCTCCATCATAGAGAAAACCAAAACCGTGACCGCCGAAGTGCTTGAACGTTATCTGCCCCGCGAAAATTCCGTTTCGTTACCTGTATTATATAACAGGGACAAAGAAGAAGACAGATTTTCTGAAAGAGACCTGCTGTACAAGGTTTTGTTTGATATGAAAAAAGATATCATTGAACTGAAAAAAACAGTTGCAGGTCTTGCGCAAAACGAAATTGAATCAACTCAGCCAGCCCCTCAGGCGCGGCCTCTGGTAAAAAACTTCATCCCCGATTTTGAACAGTCAGTTGATTCCTTCGGTAATATTGAAATTGAGTCTGACGATGAGGAGTTTTTGGGGTTTCAGCCATCAGAAGTCATTGACGAAAACCTTTCGCTTGAGAAAAAGGAAATTGACATGATTCGACGGGCCTTGTCGAAGCATATGGGAAAAAGAAAAAACGCCGCAAAGGAACTGGGTATTTCCGAGCGTACTCTATATCGAAAAATAAAGGAATATAACATAGATCAATAAATGGCAGCAAAACACAGCACAACACTCGTAAGCTTGGTTATCGGGGCAATAATGCTTGCCTTTGCCGGAGGTTGCGGGGTGTATTCATTCACCGGAGCCTCCATACCTCCCGAAGCCAAAACCGTATCTATTCAGTATTTCCCAAACAACGCAATGCTTGTTGAACCCTTGCTTAGTAACACACTCACTTCGGCCTTACGTGACAGGTTTACCAACCAGACAAGCCTTCGTATGATTCCGCAGCAGGGCGATCTGGCCTTCGATGGAGAGATTACAGATTACCGTACAACCCCTGTTGCCATCCAAAGTGACCAGACTGCCGCACTGAATAGATTAACTATCACAGTGAATGTCAGATTTTTCAATAAATTTGACGAATCAAAAGGATTTGAAACTAAATTTACTCAGTATATGGACTATCCCAGCGAACAGGATTTAAATGCCGTTAAGGACAGGCTGATCACTGATATCGTTGATATGTTGGTAGATGATATTTTTAATAAATCTGTAGTAAACTGGTAATGAGGTCAAGATGAACAAACAGGAGTTTCTCGAACATCTGAAGGATCCTGAGAAATTAGGAAAAGAAAGCATCATGCCCCTGATGGATCTTGCAGCAAAGTTTCATTATTCGGTGCATGTTCAGGTGTTACTGGCCATGAATCTGTGCAAAGAAAACCATATCCTGTTCGATAGTCAACTGAAATTATCCTCATGCATGGTACCTGACAGAAACCTGCTAAGGCTCCACATAACAAAAGCAGGTGATCTACGCGAAAAGCAGGTACTTCCCGATGAATATACAGCTCCTCCTCAGGAACATGAGGCTAATGAAGTTCATTCACCCGAACCAGATATTCCTGCAGAACAAGAAATCCGGGAAACAATTTCACCCGATATACATTCAGGTGAAGGACAATCTGACCAAACAGAAATAACTGAGCAGGCACCCGAAATTGTTGAAGCATCTGATTCATCGGCTGAAGAAGAACCGTTGGAGCAAAATGAACCTGAAACAGCTGTTAATGAATCCCGACAGGTTTTCGCCGAGAAACCGGAAACGACAAATCTTCAGCTTGAAGCTGATGAGATTCCCGACACTGTTTGGGAAGAGGAATATGGAACAGCAAAGAAATCAGTTGAAGAACTCAAACGAATAGTGATTGAAAGAATCAGGCAGATTGAACGCGAAAAGAGCGGGATGCCTCCAGAGCAATCCGTATCTGTTTCCAAATCTGAAATAATCGACCGCTTTATCCAGAACAGCCCAAGCATTACGAGGCCAAAAACTGATTTTTTCAATCCTGTAACCTCAGCACAATACAGCATTATTGATCAGGAAAACATAGTAAGTGAGACACTTGCACGAATCTATCTGAATCAAGGCCATTTCGATAAGGCAATTACCGTTTATGAGAAATTATGTTTGAAATATCCGGAAAAAAGTAGTTACTTTGCAGCCCTTATTGAAGAGGCAAAAAATAGCAAAAACATTAAAACTGAGTAATATGTACGTTTTCATTTCGATCCTGATCCTGATAGTTAGCGTGTTGATGACTTTGATCGTCCTGGTTCAGAACTCAAAAGGCGGTGGACTTGCATCCAATTTTGCATCATCCAACCAGTTTATGGGGGTGCGCCAAACAGCCGATTTCCTCGAAAAAGCCACATGGACGCTGGCCGTCGCCCTGCTTGTTTTCAGCCTGACCGCTACTATGGCCATCCCAAAATTTACAGCAACAACTGCCGATTTTGACACTGAATTACGTCAGCAAATTGACCAAAACCTTCCTGCATCTACTTTTCAGGCACCTCCCGAGCGCGAGGAAGAATAACACAGCAACTAAGATTTTTTGAATGTCAGAATGTCACATTTTCT
>Ga0351878_1007_pt2 | contig 74089 bp, 68 predicted proteins | sample BONcelFGM3001D14_FD_206781 | JGI IMG/M metagenome (GOLD analysis project Ga0351878, IMG submission 206781) | Enriched cells from coal bed in the Powder River Basin, Montana, United States - BONCAT cells FGM rep3 HSBNCT.FGM.300.1.D14 ...
ACTCGCGTGGCAATCCGACCGTCGAAGTAGACGTGGAGCTTGCTGGCGGCGCCATTGGACGGGCCGCAGTGCCCAGCGGTGCGAGCACCGGCGAACACGAGGCCGTGGAATTGCGCGACGGCGTCAAGACACGCTATCTCGGAAAAGGCGTGAGCAAGGCCGTGGCCAATGTCCACAAGACGATCGCTCCCGAAGTGGTCGGGATGGACGCGCTGGATCAGATTACCATCGACAAGCTCATGCTTGCGCTGGATGGCACCCCCAACAAGAAGAAGCTCGGTGCGAATGCGATTCTGGGTGTTTCCCTTGCTGTTGCCAAGGCAGCGGCAGCGCAACTCGGCCAGCCGCTTTACAAATATCTGGGAGGCCCCAACGCAAAAGTGCTGCCCGTCCCGATGATGAATATCCTCAATGGCGGCGCGCATTCGGATGCGCCGATCGACTTCCAGGAATTCATGATCATTCCCAAGGGAGCGGCGTCCTTTTCCGAGGCGCTTCGCTGCGGAGCCGAGGTGTTCCATGCGCTCAAGTCCGTGCTCAAGGGCCGCGGGCTTTCCACGGCGGTCGGTGACGAGGGAGGATTCGCACCAGCGCTTTCCTCGGCGGAGGATGCGATCGATTCCATTGCCAAGGCGGTCAAACAGGCGGGCTACAAGTTCGGCAAGGACGTATTTATCGCGCTCGATTGCGCATCTTCGGAGTTCTACAACGCCGAAAAGAAGGCTTACATCTTCAAGAAATCGGACGGCTCCTCGCGCACGGACGACGAGATCGTGTCCTACTACGAAGGGCTCTGCAAAAAATACCCGATCATCTCGATTGAGGATGGATGCTCCGAAAACGACTGGGTGGGTTGGAAAAAACTCACCAACGCGCTCGGTGCCAGCGTCCAGCTTGTCGGAGACGACTTGTTTGTGACCAATGTTGATTTCCTCCGCAAGGGCATCGACCAGGGCATCGCCAACTCCATTCTCGTGAAGGTGAATCAAATCGGTTCGCTCACCGAGACGCTCGACGCCATCGAACTGGCCAAGGAAAACGGCTACACCTCGGTGATCAGCCACCGCTCCGGCGAGACCGAGGACGCTACGATTGCCGACATCGCCGTCGCGACGAATGCCGGACAGATCAAAACGGGTTCGCTGAGCCGCTCGGACCGGATTGCCAAATACAATCAGCTTCTTCGCATCGAAGAGGAGCTGGGGGACAACGCAATCTATGGCGGCAAAATGCGCTGAGTGTGATATTTTAAACGCATGAATACCGCCGCCAGATCCGATTTCGGCCAGCGCCGTGAGCGGGATTACTGGCGGACAGTGAACCGGCTTCTGATCTTTTTGATCGGAGTCGGTGGGCTGGTGGTGACGTTTTTGTTTTTTTACCCGGAGCTGCGACGCATCGACGCCATGGGCGACGATCTCACGCAGCTCCAAAAACAGAACACGGATGAAGCGCTGCTTCTGCGCCAGCAACAGCGCGAAGTGGAATGGCTGAATAACGATCCGGCCTACGTGGAGCTGATCGCCCGTGACAAACTAAGCGTCATGAAGGAAGGCGAGACGGTATTCCGGCTCGATTCCGAAACACCGCTGGAGCCCGAAAATCATCAACCTGAGCATCAGCAGTAATGGCCACCGAATTTGAATTGATCGACACCTCCGAACTGACCGCCCGAATCGGTGAGTTGCGGAGGTATCTTTGACTTTCCGAAACTGACGTCCCGCCTCGAAGAGCTCGAGGCGCGGATGAGCGATCCCGATTTCTGGAATCAAAAAGAGGCTGCGCAAAAAGTCGTTGAGGAGGTAAGCCGACTGCGCGGCAAGGTTGGGCCTTTTCGTCTGCTGGAAAGCCGGACGGAGGATCTGGACGTGCTACAGGAGCTGGCTTCGGAGGAAGGAGATGCAGCTTCCATGGAGGAAGTCCGTAAGGAGTTCGAGGCCGTTACCGCCGAGCTTTCCAAGTTCGAACTCAAGCAATTCCTGAGCGGAGAGTTCGACAATAACCCCGCGTTTCTAACGATTCATGCCGGGGCGGGTGGCACGGAGTCGTGCGATTGGGCGGACATGCTGCTGCGGATGTATTTGCGGTGGATGGAGCGCAACGGGGTTGCCAGCGAAGTGATCGATATTCAGGAAGGGGACGAAGCCGGTATCAAGAGCGCGACACTGCGCGTGACGGGGGATGCCGCCTACGGGTATCTGGCCTGCGAACGGGGAGTCCACCGGCTCGTGCGCATTTCTCCTTTCGATGCCAACAAGCGGCGGCACACCTCATTTGCAAGTGTTGACGTGGTGCCGGAAATCGAGGATGCGCCCATTGAGATCGACGAAAAGGATCTGAAGACGGATACCTTCCGAAGCGGTGGCAAGGGCGGACAGAACGTGAACAAGGTCGAGACGGCGGTGCGCATCACACACCTGCCCACGGGTATTGTCGCCGCATGCCAGAACGAGCGCAGCCAGGGAAGAAATCGCGAAATGGCGATGAAGATGCTCAAAGCCAAGCTCATGCAGATGGAAGCCGACAAGAAGAGCGCGGAGGTGGAGCGTCAATACAGCGAGAAAGGCGACATCGCATGGGGCAACCAGATACGTTCGTATGTGTTCCAGCCTTATCAAATGGTGAAAGATCTCCGCACGGGCGTGCAGACGAGCGGAATTCAGGGCGTAATGGATGGGGAGATTGACGCCTTCATCGAAGGCAAACTGCGCGGTCTTGTGTACAAAAAGGGCGCCGCCGAAACGGACGGCGAATGATTCTGCCCAAGTGGGCGGCGGATGCTTAACTTCCTGCCGCTTTGAGTATGGATGTTGCGCTGAGCGTTATTGCTTCGCCCAGGTGATTGCTTCCGCTAGCAGGGCGGTGTCAAAAATTTTGAGTTCGCCAGGGATGAAATACGTCCCCAACCGGGTTGCCCATGCGACCCATCGAGGGCCGCCGACCACGGCGATGCGCGTGAAGTCCTTTCTGTGTTGGAAGCCAAATTTGGCATCGTCCCACATGGCTTCGAGTTCCCAACCGTCGAAGGAGTCGTTTAAGTAAAAAACGATGCGTATTTTTTCGAATTGCTGAAGGAGCTGCTCGAGTTTCGGGATAAAGACGTCTTTGTAGTCTTTTGCGGTGAGTTTTTCGGAGGCCTCGATGACGAGGGTCTGCTCTGCGGTTTCCGGACGAATGGTGATCATGGTTTGCGGAATTGGGGGTTGTTGTTACTGGGAGACTGACGAATCGATTATGAAAAGGACTTTCGGGCGAGGCCAGCTTGAAATACACGGGAGGAATGGCCGGGCGTCCGGTGTCTTCGCGGAGGGATGAGGAAATTTTCGTTGCTGAGCGGGGTGTCGGAGCTATGGTGGCAGTTGCCAGGGGCTATGGACTGCGAACAGGCAAACCCCGCCAGGGCAGGAATGCAGCAACGGTAGCTTGCTTCTCTTTGCCGTAGTTCTCTGGCGCTTCCCTTCTCTTGACTCGACGGAGCAAGAATTTAGGCTGCGTCCGTGGAAACCTCCATTCGCGATACCATCTATCAATACCTGAGCAGCCGTGGTCTTCGGCGTACGGCTCAGCGGGAGGCAATTATCGAGACGGTGCTCAATACGACGGAGCATTTTCATGCCGAGGAATTGCATGAGATGGCCAAAAAGATCGATACGACCGTTTCCCGGGCGACGGTCTACCGGACGATCCCTTTGCTGGTCGAGTGCGGGCTGTTGCGGGAGCTGGATCTCGGACGCGATGTCAAATTTTACGATCCGAACTTTGTCGATCACCCGACGCACAATCACCTTATCTGCGTCGACTGCGACAAGATCATCGAATTCGAGGATCCCAATATCGAGTTGCTGGAGAACTGCATCACGCGGCGACTGGGATTTTCACCGGCGAATAAAATGGTGCGCATCGAAGGACATTGCGACGAGTTAAAGATGAAGGGCTCCTGTCAGAAGGGGGAGGCTCGCGGAGCAGCGGGGACAAAGGCGTAGGTTTTATATATCCATGTGGAAAGGTCGATTTGAGGAGGAGCAGTCCGATTTGCTCAAAAGCTACAGTGAGTCCATATCCTTCGATTGGAGGCTCTACCGGCACGATATTCTTGGCAGTCAGGCTTACGCGGCGGCGCTTGAGCGGGCGGGGATTCTGACCGCTGAGGAGCGGGGGGCCATTGTCGAAGGCTTGCGGAAGATCGGGGAGGAGATTGCGTCCGGAGGCTTTCCCTTCCAGATCGATCTGGAGGACATTCACATGAATATCGAGGCGGAGCTGACGCGGCGCATCGGCAGAGCGGGTGCAAAATTGCATACGGGCCGGAGCCGGAACGATCAGGTGGCTGTCGATCTCCGGCTTTACCTGCGGGATATAATCGATGATCTCGCCTCCCGGGCCGCCGGGATGCAGGCGGCGCTGGTGCGGCTGGCGGAGCGGCATTCGGGGGCGGTTATTCCTGGTTACACGCATCTCCAGCGGGCCCAGCCGGTATTGTTCGCGCATCATTTGCTGGCTTACGTCGAGATGCTCGATCGTGATCGGGGACGATTTGCGGATGCACGCAAGCGGATGAATCTGCTGCCACTGGGCTCCGGAGCCATCGCGGGCTCGACGATCGTGCTGGATCGGGAATTTCTAGCCGCTGAACTTGGTTTTGATGGGGTGACGCAGAATAGCATGGATGCTGTGTCGGACCGGGATTTTGCATGCGAGTTACTCGCTGCCATCGCGATCTGCGGGGTGCATTTGTCGCGCTTAAGTGAGGATGTGATCCTGTGGGCCTCTGCGGAGTTTGGTTTTCTGGAGTTAAGCGACCGGCACACGACGGGATCGAGCCTGATGCCGCAAAAAAAGAATCCGGATATTGCTGAACTGACGAGGGGAAAGACGGGGCGGCTGGTTGGGAATCTCGTGAGTCTGCTGACGGTGCTGAAAGGCCTGCCGATGACCTACAACCGCGACATGCAGGAAGACAAGGAACCCGTTTTTGACTCGGTGGATACCTTGAGCGCAGCTCTAACGATTTTTGCTGAGATGCTGGATGGGGCGCAACTTGCGGAATCGCGGGCGCGGGAGGCGGCTTCAGACCCTTTGCTGCTGGCCACCGATCTTGCGGACTATCTGGTGCGGGCGGGAATGCCCTTCCGCGAAGCCCATGAGGCAGTGGGGCGGCTGGTGGCGGAGTCGGCGCGGACTGGCGTGGCTCTAAACGCTCTGTCGATGGAGCGCTACCGGGAGGTTTCGGAGCTTTTCGGGGAGGATGTGCGCGAGACGGTCTTTGATATTCCCAAGGCGCTGGCGGCGCGCAAAGCGCCGGGCTCGCCGTCTCCGGAGAATGTCGCCAGCCGGATCGCATTCTGGCGGCAGCGGCTCGGATGAGTGGCAGGGGGTGGAAGGAAATCTCACGCGAGACGTGCGTGGATTCTCCGTATTTGAAAGTTTACCGCGAGGTGGTGGCGACACCGACCCGTCCAGAAGGCATCGAATGGACGGTGGTTCGGCGCAAGCAGGCGGTGGTGGTCGCGCCGCGGACGCCGGAGGGGCAGTTTTACCTGATTCGCCAGGAGCGGATTGCCATTCGCAAGGTATTGTGGGAGTTCCCCGCAGGGCAGATTGACGGCGTGGTGGATGAAGCCTCGATTCTCGAGTCCGTCCACCGGGAGCTGGGTGAGGAAACGGGCTGCGAGACCTCGGATCCTCTGGTGCCGGCGGGAACTTTCTGGTCATCGGCGGGATTTACGGATGAGCGGGCGCATTTGTTTCTGGCGACGAATGTGCGTCCGCGATTGTCGGGGAGTGCGCCGGATGAGCATGAAGCGATCCTGGATTGCCGGACTTTTTCTCCGGATGCCTTGAGAGGGATGATTGCGGCTGGAGAAATCGAGGACGCCAATACGCTCAGCCTGTTCGCACGGCTATCGGTGATGAGTCATATTTAAACCACATGAGCAGCAGTTGGAAAAAACGCCTTTTTGATTTCCGCGAGATGCGGGACGAACCCAAGCCATTTCTTGATCACCTCGAAGATTTGCGGGGGATGCTGATCAAGATGGCGATCGCTCTGGGGATTGCGATGGTGTTGAGCTTTTTGGGGCGGACGCTGCTTTTTGATATCATCCAGGCGCCTTTGATGGCGGTGGATGCGGAGAGAGCCGAAAATTTGCAATCGCTGGGGGTGGTGGATTCCTTTTCCATTTCACTGGAGCTGGCGTTTTATGCGGGAATCATCCTGTCGTTCCCGGCGCTGCTTTTCTTCCTTGCGGAATTCGTGCTGCCGGCTCTGAACGCGAGCGAACGCAAGCATTTGTATCCCGCGGCGACGGTTGGGTTCGGGCTCTTCCTGGCTGGGGTGGCCTTTGCCTATTTTGTGGTGCTGCCGCAGACGCTGGTCTTTTTTTACAAGGACGCGGAATCTCTGGGCTGGAAGCCGACGTGGACGGTGCGGGAATATTATTCGTTTACAACGCAGTTTGTGATCGCGTTCGGGCTGGCCTTTGAGCTGCCGGTGGTGGTGCTGCTGCTGGTGAAGATGGGAATCCTGGAAACAGCCGATTTGCGCCGCCTCCGGCCACAGGCGTTTATCGTGGTGATGATCTTTGCCGCGGTGCTGACGCCGACGACGGATATGGTCACGATGTTGCTTATGGGAGTGCCCATGTACGGACTGTACGAGATTTCCATTCTGGCGGCGTCCATTACACAGAAACGCGTGACCCGGGAGGACGTGCTGGCCATTGAGGACACCCATCCTCCTGAGAACAACGACATCTAAGCAGACTGCGTGAGCGCTGCAATGGCGTCGCAGGTGCGGTCCGTGGCCCCGCGATGGCTGGCGATAATGGCCTGGCCGTGCTCGACAAGCGAGGCACGGGCGGTGGGGTCGGAGAGCAGGCGGGAGGCTTCTCGTTCCAGGGCGGCTTCATCGGGAATCTGGATAAGACCTTGCGCACGCACGAGCTGGCGGACGAGGAGATCGAAGTTTTGCATGTTGGGACCGACGATGACAGCGCGTCCTGCGGTGATGGGTTCCGCTGGATTCTGACCGCCTTTGGCGAGCAGGCTTTTGCCAACAAAAACCACCTGGGCGCAGGCGTACCAGTGGCGTAATTCTCCGGTACTGTCTACGAGGAGGACATCGGGGTTCCGGGCTTTTGAGTTTGGAATTTCCGAGCGGAGGGCGACGGTGAGTCCGATTTTTTCCAGGGCGGCACGTATTTCGGGTGTCCGTTCGACGTGGCGGGGAACGGAGATGAAAAGCAGGCCGGGATGTGTCTGCCGGAGGCGTCGGCAAACTTGCGCGAGCAGCAGCTCTTCTCCGGCATGGGTGCTGGCTCCCAGAAAAACGGGAGCGGACTCGGAAATGCCGAGAGTGGCGAGCAGGGAAACGAAGTTTTTTGATTCAGATTTCGTTGCAAGCGCATCGTCAAATTTGATGCTGCCGGTGACGCAGAGTTTGTCTTCGCGGACACCGAGATTTTTCCAGCGGGCGATGTCTTCGGGATCGGGGAGGCAGAGGGTGTCGAGTTGATTGAATACCGGCCCGGTAAAGGCGCGGAATTTACGAAAGCGGCGTTCCGAACGGGGGGAGAGCCGGGCATTGGCGAGCAGGCCACGGGCTCCGGTGGCACGGATGCCGGCGACGAGGTTTGGCCAGACTTCGGCTTCGATGAGGACGAGCGCCGAGGGTTTGATGAGGCGAATGGCGCGGCGGGTGAACCAGATGAAATCGAGTGGGTGGTAGATCGCCTCGAGCCACTCCGAACGCTGTTCGCAGGCGAGGACAAAGCCGGTGGAGGTCGTGGTCGAGAGCACGAAGGTCCGGGAGGGATCCCGCTCTTTCAGGCGGCGGATCAATTTCATCGCAATAAGCACTTCTCCGACACTGACTGCATGGACCCAAATCCATCCGCCACACTGCAACCGGGTGCGGACCCGCTGGGAATAGATGGCAAACCGCTGGCCAAATTTATGGCGGTATTTGCCGCGTTTGAGCATGCGCCAGATAAGCCACGGCACGAGGGCGATGAGGATGGGCAGGTAGAGGAGGTTATAAAAGAGTCTCAGGAAGGGCATCTAGCGGGCTGGCGTGAGAAAGTGAATGGATGAGCCGCCGTAGGCGCGGCTGCGAACGAGTTTCCAAGCGCTGGCTTCCGCGGCAGGCTCGATGGCATACGCGTCGGCGGTTTCCAGAACGAATGTGCCGTTGTCGGTGAGGGCGTTTCGAAGTTCGGGGGCTTGGAGGAGCTGGGTGGCAAAGTCGGGATCGTCGGCGGATTTGGTGTAGGGAGGGTCGGCAAAAATGAGATCGAGGCTGGAAGGGTGGGCGTAGAGACGCAAAAAGCGAAAGGCATCCATTTGCTGGATGCTGCCGGAGAGGCGGGTCTTTGCAAGGTTGCGGCGGATGCACTCGACGGCGGAGCGGTCTTTGTCCACAAAAACGGCGGTGGCTGCCCCGCGGCTGAGTGCTTCGATGCCGAGCCCTCCGGAGCCGCCGAAAAGATCGAGCACGCGGGCACCGGGCACGCATTCAGCCAGGCTGGAGAATAATGCAGCCCGGACGCGGTCCATGGTGGGGCGGATGCCTTGGGAGGGAACGGATAGCGGAACGCCGCCCGCACTGCCGGAGATGACACGCATTCCGGGACTCAGAGGTTGGCCGATTCGGAAGTGGGCGTCCGTTGCTCTGGATCGAGGATGCAGGGATGTCCGCGGAGTTTCGATTCGGGTTCGTGTTCCTCCGGTTTGCGCTTTTTGGGCGATTGGAAAAGTCCTTTTAGAAAGCCTCCAAAATTTCCGAGTCGAAAGCCGGTGACGCGCTCGACGAGGTTTGTCTTGGGGCTGGAGAGGCGTCCGGTGACGTCGAAGGCGATTTGTTTGTATCCGGCATCCTCGGAGGCGGTGAAGTCATCGCTGAGCAGGCCGCCGAGCTGGTGTTGGATTTTATCGTTCACAAGAAAGCGGCCATCGAGATCGAGCTCTCCCTTGAAATTTACGGGTCCCTCGGCAGTGATGATGAGGTTGTCCGTCTTGAGAACCATGTCTTGAATCCAGACGTGCTCGTCGCGGATCTGGAAATTCATATCGGCCTGCTGGAGGTCGAGCATTTGCAGCTCGTCGATGCGGAGGAGTTCGCCGATCTGGCGGATAAAGTCGAAGGGTTCGACTCGTGCGGCATTGAGGGCGAGCTTGCCTGTGCCTTCCATGCTTTTGGAATCGGCCGGGTTGCCGTGCATGGTGAGGGTGCCGTTGATCCATCCTGAAGAGCCGGAGGGCGCGCCGCTGGCTTCCTCGATGAGGCGGGGAATCGAGACTTCCTTGAGCTGGCCGGCAAGTTGGAATTCGGGGTTTGGGGAGGGATCGGTGGTAATTTGAAATTGGGCGATCACCTGGCCTTTGGCGAGATCGGCGGTGAGATCAGGGATGGTGAGGATGCCGTTTGCATTTTTGAAGGTGGCTTTGAGGTTTTTCGGGTAAAGACTCTGCGATAATACGAGTTCGCCAATTTCAAGGGTGCCGGTGAGTTCACCGAGAGGGGATGCGTCTCCTTCGACTGAGATGTCGGAAAGTTGGAGGAGGGGAAGACCCTTTCGGTCTCGAAAGAGCGCGTTGCCATTGCGGATGGCGAATTTTTGTAATTCGATCTGGAAGGGCGGCTCGGTGGCGATGGAGTCATGGAGAGGGGCGGGAGGAGCTGCGGCCCCGGGTTTCTGCGCCGGGATTTGGACGCGGGGAGTATTTTCCGCCGCTGGGAGGGTGGTCATTGCGATGGCGGGCGGAGGCAGCATCCAGACTCCGGCCTTCGATTGGCGGAGGGCAAAGTGGGGACTGTTCAAAACGACCTGGCGGATGACAAACCGGTGGTCGAGCAGTGGAAGAAATTCAAAGCGTACGGACAATCCATTGGCGTCCATGAGGTTCGATGCAGAATTCGCAGGGTCGGCGACGCGGATGCCGGAGAGGGTAAGGCCGCTCCAGGGGGTGTAGAGGGTGCGGCGAATTTCCACTGGAGAGCCGATGGCTTGCGCCGCGGCGGTGCGGATTCGGGTCTGAATCTGGGAGGACTGCAGGTACAAGTTGATGCCCACCAGAGCGAGAATCAAAAGTGTGGCCAGTCCTGCAAGGCAGCCCAGAATAATCTTGGCAATTCGCTTCACGCTCGCAACCTACCGTTCTCCCATCGAATGTGAAGCGTGAATAAGATTCTAGTCATTCTCAATCCAGCCGCTCGTGGTGAACGGGCCAAGTCCATGCGTGAGGCGATCCAGGGATTATCCATTCGCGCCGTGGTGCGCGAAACGCGTGCGGCAGGCGATGCGGAAGCGATGGCGGAACGGGCGGTGGAGCAGGGCTACCGGACCATCGTGGCGGCGGGGGGCGATGGCACGGTGAATGAGGTTGTTAATGGAATCGCCGGGGCGGATGTGACGCTGGGGATTCTTCCGGTTGGCACGATGAATGTCTTTGCTCTGGAATTGGGCATTCCGCAAAACAATCTGAAAAAGGCTTGGGCGGTCATCGAACAAGGGCGCTGCCGGGAGATCGATCTGCCCTGCGGCAATGATGAGCATTTTGTGCAGCTTGCCGGAGTCGGGCTGGACGCGGAAGTGGTGAAGCAGACCACGCCCGATTTTAAGAAGGCACTGGGCCCCGCGAGTTATGTGTTGTCCCTCCTGCAGGTTGCCGCCAGAAAGGCTCCTAAAATCGTGGTGCGCTCCGCGGATGGGAAAGTTCGCAGGGGTTCTTTTGTGCTGGTGGGCAATGGCCGCTATTACGGCGGACCGCTGGTGCTCTTTCGCAACGCCCGCCTCGACGACGGATTGCTTGATGTGGTGATTTTCAAAAATCAGAGCCACTGGGATGTGATGCGCTATTTGCACGCGATCGTTTTTGGCAACCATCAGGAACTGCCGGACGTGGAATATTTTCAGACAAAAAGCGTGCAGGTAAGTTCGGATACCGATGTGCCCGTGGAGCTGGATGGTGAGATGGTGGGCGTGTTGCCCTACGAGTTCGGCTTTGCAAAAAGAAATTTACACGTGTTGGCCCCCCCGATGGACAGAGGCCGGAAGTCAAAGTAGGATGCGCTCGTCATGAGGTATATTGAGCGTGCGGCAGTTCCGCGGGCGACCATTTGGCTGATTGTGGCCAATAGTGTGATTTTTTTGCTCCAGCAACGTCTTCCGGCCTCGGTGGATACTTTGTTTGGACTTAGTGCGCGTGGGATTGAGAATGGGTGGCTTTGGCAGTTTCTGACCTATCAATTTCTCCACGGCAGCCTCACTCATCTGCTCCTTAACATGCTTGCCTTGTGGTTCGCGGGGCGGGAGCTGGAGCGGGTGATCGGAACGCGGGCGTTCCTGCTGCTTTACGTTTTTTCGGGCGTGCTGGGGGGGGCGACTCAGATTCTCTTTAGTCCTGAAAGCAGTGTGATCGGCGCATCGGGCAGTGTGTGCGGGGTGTTGCTCGCCATGACGGCGTTGTTTCCAGATGTACCCATTACGGCATTGATTCTCTTTGTTTTGCCGTTGCGAATGAAGGCCCGGTATTTTGGCATCGTGCTGGTGGTGGCGTCCGTGCTGCTTTGGCTTTCCGGCATCATGCCCAACGTCGGCCATCTGGCGCATCTGGGAGGATTCCTTGGAGGGTTTCTTTTTGCCAGGGGCTATCTGGCGTGGGAGCGGAAGGCGTCGGCTTCCGGGCGGGGCGTATTTGGCACGCCTGTTTTTGAAGTAGTCGGTGCTTCCGAGTCTCCGGCCACGTCGGTCGAAGAAGTTCTGGAAAAAGTCCTCAGGGAGGGCATTGGCAGCTTGAGCCGTTCGGAGCATGCGCTCCTTGAGCATGCGCGTGGCCAAAAAATCCGCCGCTGGCAATAAAATGGGAATTCGGCCGCCTTCTCCTGGCGCGGACGGGACGCTTACTGGATGCGGTAAAGCTCCAGATGCGGTTGCAAGTACTGGAGTGTTCCGGCTTTGCACTCGAAAACGAGATTTCCTTCTTTGAATAATTGTTCGTAAAAGGCGTGCCGGCGCTTGTAATCGGCGGCCCCGTCGCTGGTCGGTTTGAGATGGTCGCTGAAGAAGCGGCCATAGCTTCCCTCCGCGACCGCAACATAGACAATGCCGCGCGAGCGCAAGTCGTCGAGGCTCCCCGCGTCGGCGGCGAACGTCCCGTTTTCAACGTGCAGCGGAAGATCCAGTGCTTCGAGATTTACCTTGGTATCCTGGATGACCGTGCTGCCGACGGCGGCGTGCTCACGCAGGTAACGGGCGAGCACGTTACGCCCGTCGTTTTGAAATCCATTAAAGACGGAAACAAATTTTGGAGCCCCGGTCGCGAGGGCGATCAGCAGGACGCTGCTGCATAAAAGAATGGGGGATGTCCCGCCGGAAATCAGCCGTCCGTTCCAGCGGAAGCGTGGCAGCATGCAGATTCCACCGGCGGCAGCGGCGAGAAGCAGCGCCGTGTCGGGGAGAAAATAGCGGTGGTGGGTTTTGGGCGAGAAGGAAAGCACGATGGCAAAGCAAATGGGAAAGAGTGCCAGAATCCACTCCGAGCGACGGGCGCGTCCGGCGCGAAAGACGATGCCAAAAGCAAAGACAATGAGGAGTATCCAGATGACGGGATTGGTGGCCTCACGAAATACAGCGCCATAGACGCCGTGCGGCACGCTGCGCGTAATGCCTTTGTGACCGCTGATGGCAAATCCCAATTCGCGCTCGAAGCCGCTGGTGAAGCCTGCTGGATTCAGAAAGAGGGGCAGGTTCACCAAAGCAAACACGAGCACCGTTACGCCAATCCAGACGAGAAGATTCCACCAGATGCGACGCCCGCCGGGTGCCAGAACGAGGAGGACGGCCGCTGCGGGCGCAGCCAGCGCGCCGACATATTTTCCGGAAATAGCAAGACCTGTGGCGATGCCAAGAAAGACGAGATGGGGCAGGCTTTGACTGCGGTCATACAGTGCGAATGCCAGAAAAAGGGTGCTCATGCCGAAAAGCAGAGCGGGGTCCTCCTTGAAATAATGCGCGAGTTCGAAAATTTGCGTATTGGCTGCCAGCAGGAGACCGGCGGCGGCGGCGGCGAAGGTTCCATAGAGCTCCGAAACCATGAGCGTCAGGCAAAAAATCGCCGCAGCCGTGAAGAAGGCGGAAACCCATCGACCTGTGATGGTCGTCCGCTGCACGGAGTCTCCCGCCGCGGAGCCTTTTAAGGCGATCTTGGCCACCGAGAGCATGAGCATGGGGTGGTGAAAATTATATTCATTTTGCATCACCTGTTTGGCCTTGCAGGCTTCGTCTGGATGGTATTCCGCCGAAAAAGTATTGGCCCGCGTATAGAGAAAGAGGGTGAGGAGGAAAAATATGGCGCCCAGGAGCAAGGTCGATGGCGTGTTCCATGGGGTTCCTGTTATCGGGTCAGCTGAGAGTTTCATTTGCGGCAGGTCCACGCTTCCAGAGCACGTAATTTTGCGTCTCCACTTGTGAGTTTAAGTTGAATTTCCCGGGTTTCGCCTTTCAGCGGAATGATGAGGGCGTTGCCTGCGACAAGAGGGGCGATCTCCGGCTGCTTGTCGCCGCTGGGAGAAGAAAAATCAATATTAAGCTCTCCGGGAATGAGGCTGCGATTGAACAAAATGACCAGCGAGTGGAGTCCGCCCGGCACGGGAGGGCTTTGCAAGGTAATGCCTGGCGCAACGTCAGCACCGGTTGGCACTTTTCCATCCACGAGCTGGATGGGAGCGTTCTGAATGCCGGAATCGCTCGGAAGGCGAAGAAAGAAAACCACATCCCGCGTCGAACCCGGTATGCGGATTTCCGCGTTGCGCAGATCGTCCTGGGGCGGCAGGAAGGTCTGGGTTCCCGCCCATTTGTTGGCCGCGTCAACAACCACGAGCCTTCCGTTGAGGTAGGCGGCTTCATCGAAGGCGCAGGAACGCTCCTCGGGAGTGGCAATCCAATGGCCGAGGTACTTGGCGTGATCTTTGTAATTGATGTTCACCGAAGGAGGGAACGCCGCATCCGCAACCCGTCCGGCAGTCATCCAGTCTTCCGCGGGGAGAAATTCAAAATGTGCAGTGCCTGAGATTGCACGTTTCCCGACAAGAATGGCCGCGATAACCACCACCACGATGCGCAGTGAGGCAGGAGAGGCGATGCGGAGGCGATCTCCAAGCGCCAGAATTCCGGCAAATACAAATGAAAAGGCCGCGAATGCCGTCACCCGGACAGGAGGGGTCTTCAAAATCAGCACAATCCCGAAAAAAATCACCGCCGCACCAAGGACAATCCTGGCACCCGATCGAATCGCCGAGGACGGGTGCTGGGGCAGAATTCCATTGAGCCCGAGGAGAAGGAGGAAAAACCAGGCTTCCCAGCTCTGAGAGGAGCATGCGTAGAGCTGTATCGATCGGATAACTCCATCCACCGATTGGAAGTCCATCTCGGGGTCGGCCTGGAAATCACGAAATGCCTGCACGAATTGCGTGGCAACTGGCGCGTAGCACAGAAGGATGAGTATGCCGGTGGCCAGTCCGGTAAAAAAGACGGCCCGTTTTTTTGAACTCACCCAGGTGAGCAGCAACAGGGGGCCGCAAAAAAATAGAAAATTCGGCACGGTATAGACTCCTGCAACACTGGCGGCACCCAGCGCCCAAAGCCAGCCGGAGCGGCCGCTGCGAAGAAACTCAATAACTGCAATCGCGCAGACGACACCAAAAAGAAGCAGAAACCCGTAACCCCGTGCCTGCATGGCGAGTTCGAGCGCTTTCGGAGAAAAACTCAAAAGCGAAAGTGCCAGTGCACCTTCCAGCAGTCGGCCGGTGGAGGCGGTGAAGGCAATCACGCCGCCGATGGCAAGTCCCACCGCAATCAGGCTTAACAAGCGGGCACGGGTGGGAAGCAGCGAGTCGCTGCCGGGAAGCAGCGCATTGAGGAGGTTGAAAAAGATGTGATTTTTGGGTGCGCGATAGTCCGTCGCCACATGCTGCGGTCCGCGCGCCGCAAAGGTGAGGACGGTGCCGTATTCGTCCGTGGTGATCGAAGTGGATGCCATCGCATGCATCATTCGGCCGGTTTGCCACAAGGTCAGGGCCAGCAGGAAAATAGCCAGCAGCCATTCCAGTCGGCAGAGGAGGCTGGGGCGTGGCAAAAGCGGAGACGGCATCTGTTGGAGAGGGCACATCCTCAGGGCAGATGCGCGGGTTTGCCAAGTGCGGAATGCTGCGTGGGGCAGCACCTGCGCACTTCCTTGCTGAGGCGAACGCGCCGCATCCAGGCTTCAGTCGTGCGAGATAAAAAGAAGGGCGCTCGAAAACGAGCGCCCTTCGGTGAAAAATTGATGAATGGAACTCCGATTACTGAGCGGAGGTGGGTTTGACCTTCGGAGCTTCCTTGTTGAGGATCTCGATGATCTTGCTGCTGAAGTCCATGTCTTCGCGGGAGTAGACCACCACGGGCACCTGGCCGATGCTCATGCCGGACTTGTCGAGAACGAGATCGTAACCGGAGTCACTGACCTGCTTGTTCACGACCTTCATGATGTCGTCGATAATGTCCTTGCGCATGCGGACAAATTGTTCCTGAAGCTGGCGTTCGCGGGTGCCTTTGAACTCGTTGACTTCGCGATCCAGATTGCGGGCTTCGTTGACCTTTTCTTCGCGGACTTTGAGCTTCTCCTCCTTGGCATCGTTGCTCAATTCGGGTTTTTCAATCTCGGCGTTGATCTTGTTGATTTCTTCCATCCGGGATTTGAGGGACTCGACGCGCTCGTCGAATTCCTTCTTGGCGGCGGCGCGCTGCTCGTTGAGCTTTTGCTCGGCGTCCTTGGTCTTGTAATATTCGGTAAAGACGCGGTTCATGTCGACGATGCCGACTTTCATTTGCGCCTGGGCGAGCGGTGCGAATGCGCAGAGCGAAGCTGCCAGGATTGCGATGCGTAGGGTATTTCTGATCATAGGTTGGTTGACTGCTTTAGAGTGGCTGGGAGTCTGGTCTGGGACAATAGCCTTTGTGCTTTGACGCGATCCGGTGGGAATCGTTCAAAATTGATATCCGACGTTGAAGTTAAATTTGCCGGTGCTGTCGTTGTATTGGTCGGAAATAACCGGGATGCCATAGTCGACCCGGACAGGGCCGATGGGCAATTCCACACGAAGGCCGATGCCGATGTCGGCATTAACGGAGGTCGTTGAGAAGTCGCCGGTGTCTGCGTTGACGAAGCCCCAGTCGGTAAAGAGGGCGCCGCGGATGCGCGTCATGATTGGGAAGGAGAATTCGGCGGTCCCGTAGGCGAGCGAATTACCACCGATGGGGTTGCCTTGGTCATCCTTGGGGCCGACTTCGCGGAAATCAAAACCGCGCATGTTGTTTGCGCCGCCGAGGTAAAGGCGGTCGAAGAGCGGCACGTCGTGGCCGTCGTTGTTGCTGCCACCCCAAGTGCCCACGGAGGCCAGCTGGCCTTTGAAGGTGAGGATGGTATCAAACGGGAGTGAGAGGTATTTGGCTGCCTCAAGGGTGATGCCGAAGTCTTGCACATTGCCGCCCAGCGGACCGCCGGCGACGAATCCGGAGAGTTGCACCATTTCACCGTGGCGGGTGAGGAAGAGGCTGTCGCGGGTATCGTAAATCAACGATCCGTTAAACGCGCTGCGGTCGTAGGTGCCAGCGGCATCTTCAATGACCTGGCCGACATCCTGAGTGTCAACGTTGAAAATCTTGATCTGCTCGATGCGATATTCCAACTGGGCGGTGAGGAAGTTGGTAAGGGGTTTGCGCATTTCAATGGACGTTCCGAGGTTGGACTGGTCGTAGACCGTGCTCAGGAAGTTCGCGTCGCGATAGAAAGCCTCCACACCGAGGGACAGCTTGTAACCAAGGAACCACGGCTCGGTGAGCGACACCACAAAGTCGCGGCGGCTGATGCCGTATTGAGCACGCATTCGGAAACGCTGTCCGGCACCGACAAAGCGAGGCCAGTTGAAGAGGTCGAAATTCGTCTGCTGGAGCTCGGCGAATCCGAGCAGGCTGTCGATGGTGCTGAAGCCGGCACCAAAGTTAAAGGAGCCGGTGCGTTTCTCTTCGACGATGACATTGAGGTCCTTGCGTCCCGGAACCAGCGTATCGGATGGCACGAGCTGCAGGCGGGAGGGGGGCTCCGCCTCAAAGTAATTGAGGTTGGCGAGGCGCTGGCGGCTGACGTCGATGAGCGTCGTGTCGTAGACATCGCCCGGTTTCACCGCGAGTTCCCGGCGAATCACGAAGTCTTTGGTGCGGGTGTTGCCCTGGATATTGATGAGGTTGACGTAGGATTGGACGCCTTCGTCGATACGGTAGAGAATGTCCACGCTGCCTTCCCCAGCGGGGGTGACGACGGGAATGACCACCCGATCGATGTATCCGAGTCGGCCGTAAAAATCGGAGATGGCTTTGAGATCGTCGGCGAGACCCTTGGGAGTAAAGAGCGAACCGCTGGCCATCGTGAGCACGCCTTTGACTTCATCGACCGGAGCGACTTCGATGCCTTCGAGGTCGACTTTCGTGACCTTGTACTGGATGCCTTCCTGAATGGTGACGATGAGTTCGACGCCATCCTTGCCGATGGGCTGCGTGTCGATGTCCGCGATGTCGACGTCTGCGAACCCACGATTCTGGTAGAGGAGTTTAAGTGCGGAGCGGTCTTCGTCGACCTGCGTGGGGGTGAGACGGCCGCTCTTGTTGAAGAAGGACAGGATGTTCCATGTCTTGGTCTTCATTGCGGCGAGGAGATCCTTGTCCTTGATGGAATAGTTTCCAACGAAGGTGATTTTCCGGACAACGAGCTTCGGACCTTCCGTGATGGAAAAAACGACGCGGGTCTTGTTATCCGGCAGGTCCTCGATCTTGTACTGGACGTCGACGTCGGTGTAGTTGCGCTCCTCGTAAAGTTTAAGGATCTTGCGCCGGTCGTCCTCGATCTTTTCCTCGCTGAGGCTGTCGCCAGGTTTGAGAGTGATTTCCCGGCGGATGCGATTCTGGCCGATTTGCTCAGCGCCCTCGATGAGTACCTCGGCAATTTCAGGGCGTCCCTGGAGAAGGACGGTGACCTTGACGCCGTCGGCGGCGGGTTCCGCGAAAATACGAACATTGGCGAGAGTGCCCGTAGCGTAGAGGCTGCGGATGTCCTCTTCCACGGTGCGTTCGCTGTAGGGTTGGCCGACCTGGGTTGCGAGGTTGGCCAGCACGCGTTCTTTCGAAACGGTTTCCGTTCCGACGAATTGGACGTCGATCTGGGTGATGGTCGGTCCGGGGCCCAACTGGGCTGCCGCTGGCAGCGCAATCAACGCGGCCAGAATTACGAGCATTCGGATGGCAAATCGGGTAGGGCAGGATGTCATTCTGATTTCAGGAAAATCCGGGTTGGGCCGGGCGAACCAAAGGGGCAGTAAAGACGACAATGGTCGCCAAAGGTCAAGCGGCGAATTTTTGCGGGAAGCACAGACTTGGGCGGAATCAAGAAAGCATTTTTGACAGGCCGTCGCAGGCGGAGGTCGGGAACTCCGGGCCGCTCTGGTTTTGCGCAATTGGATCAGCTGCTGGCAAGCGTCTTGTGAACGGCCACATGCGGGATGGCGTGCTCGATGAATCGGGCGCCAAATTTCGAGTAGCCGAGCGATCGGTAAAATGGCAGCGCGTCCAGTCTGGCATGAGCGAACATGCGGCGGTAGCCAAAGGCCATCGCGCGATATTCGGCGAAGGCGACAAGCTGTGCTCCCGCGCCCCGGCGGCGAAAGGCGGGGGCGACGGCGACCTGTCGCAGGCGCAGGGTCTCTGCATCCTGTGGATGCAGAAGAAGGGCGGCGACCAGGCGGTCCTGCGCGAAGCAGCCCAGATGAGTGGCCTCCTCTTCGGCCTGGAGGTCGGCGTCGCTCCAGTCGAGGTCGAGGGGTTTGCGCAGGACTTCTTCGCGCAGACGATGGGCGGCAAGGTAGGCTTCGGAACCAGAGGCGATTTCCCAGCAGACGAAGGGCGATGCAGGGACACTCATTGGTCGGAGGGTTCCGAGATGACTGGGTTGGCAAGGGTGCCGATGGTCTCGATTTCCACGGAAACCCGATCACCAGGTTGCAGCCATCGAGGAGGTTTGGCAGCCATGCCCACACCGGATGGAGTGCCGGTAAAAATGGCGGTTCCAGGTAGAAGGGTGGTGCTGCCGCTCAGGAATTCAATGAGGGAGGGCACGTCGAAAATCATATCGTTCGTGCTGGCATCCTGCACGACCTTTCCATTGAGGTGCGTGCGGATGGCAAGACGGTTCGGATCGGGAATGGCCTCCGGGGTTACGAGGGCGGGGCCCATTGGGGCGAAAGTATCGAAGGTCTTGCCCCGGCAGAACTGGCCGCCACCGAATTGTTTTTGCCAGTCGCGGGCGCTAACGTCGTTTCCGCAGGTGTAGCCGAGCACATGGTCGAGCGCATTGGCGCGGGTGGCATTCCGGCAGCGCCGTCCGATCACGACGACGAGTTCAGCCTCGTAGTCGACTTCGCGGCTGGCCAGATGGGTGGGAATCGCGATGGGGTCGCCCGGGTGCTGGAGGGCGGCGGGGGATTTCATAAAAAGAACGGGATGCGAGGGAAGCGGACTGCCGCTCTCCTCGGCGTGTTTGCGATAGTTCAAACCGATGCAAAAGATGGCGGACGGGACGATGGGGGCCAGAAACTTGCGAACCAATGCGGGCTGCGCCGTCGGGTTGAATGTGCCGAAAACATCCCCGGCGATCTCGCAAACTTCCCCGCCCGGATGCTGTGTTCCGTAATGGGTGACGCCGGCGGGATCGAGGTAACGGACGATTCTCATGAGTGGGAAGGGATTGTTCCGCAGGTTTTGTCCGGAGGGAAGCAGGATTCGCCGTGCGGGAGCAGCTCCGGCATGTTTGGTTATGCAACTTGCATGGAATTGACCGAAAAACTCCTCATCTCCCTCGGGGGATGGCCCGTCATGAAACAGGCGCGCGCCATTCACTCTGCCGGCCGCGTGACCGAGGCCAGTTACGAGCCGCCCCTGTTGCGAGGGCGGCTTTCGGAAGGTGGAAAATCCTTCTCCGCGGGACTCCGGATGCGCAACAGCATCGACATCGAAAATATCTGTCCGTGCCGGGAGTCGCGCATCCGGGGCATCATCTGCGCCCATTCGGTTGCTGTGGGGCTGCAGGTTTTGAACCCGCGGGAAATCGTCCGCACCCCGGAACTGGCGAAAGCGTCTCTGCTCCCGGGCGAGGCGGCTCCAGTGACCGGCGAGGTTCCCGAAGTCGAGTTTACCATTGAGGGCTCGCTGCGGCATCTGGAGGCGGCCATCGCGTTCCATTACACCCGGCCCGAAGTCCGGAATCCAGCGGAGGAAGGGAAGGTTTTCGCGGAACTGCTCGCGCTGGGTTTCGAAGAGGAAAAAGGAAAGGCGGTTCTTAAGGGGGAGAATGCGATTCTCCAGTTTTTTGCGGCTAAGCTGCCGGTGTTACGCAGGAAGTGGAAGGTTGCCGAGGGAGGGAGGTTTCAAAATGTGACTCGTGACCTCGTTCGTATTGAGCCGCAATTTGCCATTCGCGACCGTGATGACGGCTGGCTGGATTTCCATGTGCATTACACGGCTGGAGCGGAATCGCTGCTTTCCGCCAACGATGTGCATCAATTACTCCAAAGCGGTCAAAGCCACGTTCGGTTGCGGAGCGGGAAAATCGCCATCGCCAATCCTGAACTCATCACGGATCTTGAGGAAGTCCTGCGCGACTGTGAGCCGCGGCAGGAACGTGGGGCCTACCGGGTGCGCGAAGTCTGCCGCGGCTATCTTGAAACCAGCATGGACGGTTGGAAAACCGCCAGGGAAGGGGCGGACCAAAAGAACGCCGTCCCGGAGAACGGCCTCGGCGCTCTGCGCTCCGTATTGCGTCCTTACCAGGTGGAGGGAGCCTGCTGGCTGCTTGACAAGGCCCGTCGGCGTGGTGGGGGATTGCTGGCCGACGAAATGGGGCTCGGCAAAACCGTCCAGGCCCTGGCCATGATGGAGCAAATCGGAGGAACCACGCTGGTCGTCTGCCCTTCCTCGCTGGTGTGGAACTGGCGCCGGGAGGCGGAAAAATTCCTCCCAAGTCTCCGGGTGCTCACGCTGGATGGCGCGGATCGGATTTCTAAATTCGCGGATATTGCGAACTTCGCTCTTGTGGTTACCAGTTATACTCTTCTGCGCCGCGACATCGAGCGTTACAAAGGGGTGGGTTTTGCGGCCGTCGTGCTGGATGAGGCTCAGCATATCAAGAATCCGGACAGTCTGAATGCCAGGGCCGCCTGCGCCCTGTCGGCTCAAAGCCGTTTCATTCTCACTGGAACGCCGATTGAGAATTCCATTCGCGATCTCTGGTCCCTTTACGAGTTTCTGCTTCCAGGCTATCTGGGGCATCGTAAGGACTTTCAGGAACGTTATGAAACCCCTTTGCTCAATGGAGAGCGTGGACCGGTTTGGGAGCGACTTCAGCGCCGCATTAACCCATTTCTTCTGCGTAGAAGAAAGCGGGATATATTAACGGAATTACCGGATAAAATAGAGCAAGTTATTGAAATAGAATTAACTAAAGATCAAAAATCAATCTACACGCAGCTACAAATAGCCGCTCGTTCTCAAGTCGATGCCCTTCGCGATGGAGGCAGTGCGGGTGTGGCACGCATGCGGGTATTGACGGCACTTTTGCGCCTGAGGCAGGCTTGTTGCGACGTGCGGTTGCTGGGTGCGCAGCTCGCGGCGGAGCTGGCATCCGCTAAATTGACGGCATTGCTGGAATTGCTCGAAGAGGCGGTCGACAGCGGGAGCCGCGTACTGGTTTTCAGCCAATTTACGGGAATGCTGGACCGCATCGAGGAGGCTTTGGGGGAGACGGGGATGGCTTTTTGCCGGCTGGATGGTTCGACCAAGGACCGGGAGGCGGTGGTTTCCAGATTTCAGAATGACGCGACGATCCCAGTGTTCCTGATCAGCTTGAAAGCGGGTGGCGTGGGATTAAACCTCACGGCGGCTGACACGGTTATTCATTTCGACCCGTGGTGGAATCCCGCGGTCGAGGCGCAGGCCACGGATCGGGCGCACCGCATCGGACAGACCCGGGTGGTTACCTCGATCAAACTCATTGCTCGCGATACCGTCGAGGAACGCGTGTTGCGCATGCAGCAGAAGAAGCGCGAGTTGCTGGAAGGCACGGTGGATGCGGATGCCGCCCTCACTCGCATGGGAGCGGAGGATCTGGCCGAGTTGGTCGCCTGATTGCCGAAGGGTTTGTTGATGAGGATGCGCAACTGTAATGCAGAAGGGAGTCAATCCGCCTTGGCGGGGGGTGCCTCGGCATAAGCCCGGGGTTGAAGGCCGGTTTGTTTTTTGAACCATCGGGCGAAGTAATTTTGATCCAGAAATCCAAGGGTTTCGCAGACGTCTTTGACGCGTGCCTTCTCTCGCAGGAGGCGCGAGGCCTTCCGGAGCAGTTGGGTGTCCCGATATTCCCGGAGGGTTTGGCCGGTGGCCTGTTTAAAAAGCCGGTTCAGGTAATCCATCTGGTATCCCATTTGTGCAGCAAGAGGCGCGATTTCCGGCAGAGGGGTTTTTGCCTGATTTAAGAGGCGGTCAAACCGCCGGACGAATGCGGGAATCTCCCGCTGTCTTTCCGGCAGCCCGCCCGCTGTCCTGAGCAAGGCGTCAAGGATGCGCAGGATGGATGCCGCCATTAACAGCTGGCAGCTCGCGTGGCTGGAATCCGGAATTTTTGTCACTTCCGCCAGCTCACGTTTGATGCCGCTGGCTTCCGACAGGCTTAACCTGCTGATGGAAAAACCATGTTTCACTGCGCCCCGCCAGTCCAAATCGAGCACCAGGAAGAGCGGCCGGCGCCCTGGGGTTTCCTGGAAGGAGTGCATGCAATGCGGCGGCAGGAAAACGACTGATGCCGGGCCAATTTCGTAAGTCCGTCCGCTTGCGGTCATGAGCCCCGATCCGCTTAAATAGCAGAGGATCTGGACGAAGGGATGGACATGTTCGGCGAGCAGGTCCACTTCGGGAAGATGGCGATTCAATCGCAAGCGCCGCACCCGCACGCCCGGCAACCGGACGTCGATCTCCTGAAGGAGCAGGGGGCGGTAATGCTTCATGTCAGAGAACAAATGCTTATTCAGACAAAAATAAAGTCGTTTTTATGCTAAAAATGAGTGCCGCTGTCATAACACCCCTGCGTGGGAGTGACTACATTGGCGGGTATGGAATCCCCTGCTGTTGTTCTTGTCACTGGCTCCAGCCGAGGCCTCGGGCGCGGAGTGGCCGAATCGCTGGCTTCCGCCGGTTACAGCGTGGCGGTCCATTATGCCAGCAATCGATCGGCGGCCGAGGAGACCGCCGAGGCCTGCCGACGCCGGGCTACCAGCCAGGGACAAAAATTTTCCATTGTGGGCGGCGATGTGGGGGATAAGGAAGCCCGCCAGCGTCTCTTCGATCAGACGTTGGAAACGTTTGGTCATCTGGATGCTTTGGTAAATAATGCCGGCATCGCTCCGCGCGTGCGAGCGGACATCGTGGAGGCCTCGGAGGAGATTTTCGATGAGGTCATTGGAGTAAACCTCAAGGGGCCTTATTTTTTATCCCAACTCGCCGTGCGGTATTGGCTCTCGCGGCCGGATGCCTCCCGGCTGTCTACGGGTTACAAACTCCTATTTGTCAGTTCGCTTTCCGCGAATACGGCATCGGTCAATCGTGGGGAATACTGTGTTTCCAAAGCCGGCCTGGCGATGGCGGCTCAACTCTGGGCGGTGCGACTGGCCTCGGAAGGCATTCAGGTAATGGAATTGCGTCCAGGCATTATGGCCACCGACATGACCTCGGGAGTAAAGGAAAAATACGATCGGATGCTGGCTGATGGGTTGGTGCCGCAAAAGCGTTGGGGCGAGCCTGCCGATGTCGCTCACGCCGTCGAGTCCATTCTGGCCGGGCAGTTTCCATTTTCCACGGGTGATGTCGTCAACATTGACGGCGGGTTCCATCTGCGCCGTTTGTAATTACCATGTTGAATATCCGCTACGATCTTACAGCCGGGCAGCTGGCCCCGAAACTTGCCCGGCTTTGGGAAGTCTCCGGCCCGAAAATTCTTTCCATTGACTCCGAAGACAATCCCGGTGAGGCCACCCCGGTTTTTACCATCAATGGCCGTTATACTGCTCGTGGCTGGACCGAGTGGACGCAGGGGTTCGTATATGGATCGGCGATTTTGCAATATGACGCCACGGGGGATGAGCAATTCCTGACGCTGGGGAGAGAGCGCACCCGCGAGCGCATGGCGCATCACGTCACGCATGTCGGCGTGCATGATCACGGCTTCAATAATGTCTCTACTTACGGAAATCTGCTGCGTCTCATGGCCGAGGGCCGCATCCCTAATGCCGCATGGGAAAAGGACTTTTACGAATTGGCTCTCAAATGCTCCGGCGCCGTCCAGGCGGCCCGCTGGACGCAGATCGCCGGTGGAGGGGGCTATATTTATTCCTTCAACGGACCGCATTCGCTTTTTGCCGACACCATCCGTTCCTTGCGTGCATTGGCGGTTTCCCACGCGCTTGGGCATGTGCTTATGGGGGAGAGGGATGTTAAAATTTCCCTGCTCGCCCGTCTGATTGCGCATGCGGAGACCACGGCGGATTTTGCCGTTTATTACGGCGAGGGCCGGGATGCCAGCGACGTTCGCGGTCGTGTGGCGCATGAAAGCATCTTCAATCCCAATGATGGCAGCTATCGCTGTCCAAATTCCCAGCAGGGATTTTCTCCTTTTACGACATGGACGCGCGGCCTGGCGTGGATCATTGCCGGGTATCCCGAGCAACTGGAGTGGCTCCGGACATTATCCGATGCGGAACTTGCGCCTCATGGCGGGAGGGAGAGCGTCGAAGAAAGGTTTCTAAGACCGGCGCTGGCTGCCTGTGATTTTTATATCGAGCAGATGCCCGTGGACGGAATTCCTTATTGGGATACGGGCGCCCCGAACTTGCATAAATTGGGTGATTACTCCGAACGCCCCGCACAAATTGACAACGATTACGAGCCGGTGGACAGCTCCGCCGCCGCCATTGCCGCGCAGGGATTGCTTCGTCTTGGCCGGTATCTCGAACAAAAGGGAGACGGGCGCGGCGCCAGATACTGGCAGGCCGGGCTGACGGTTGCGGATACCGTTCTTGCGGAACCCTATCTCTCCTGCGATCCCGGGCACCAAGGACTCATCCTGCACTCGATCTATCACCGTCCCAACGGCTGGGACCACATTCCCGAAGGCAGCCGAATTCCCCGTGGGGAGTCCTCAATGTGGGGCGACTATCACGCACGGGAACTGGCTCTCTACCTGCAACGCATCATCGAAAACAAACCCTATTACACCTTCTTTGGAGGTATCGCATGACGATCTCGGATCTTGGAAAAATTGAAGGTCGCCGTTATCCCGCACGGCGCAAAACTCAGAACCTCGCCGGAGGATCCGCTCCCATCCAGGCGAAGAATTTCAGCATGGGCAATGTCACCCTCGATCCCAGTGGAGGACAGGTCCCCTGGCATAATCAGGAGCAGGAGGAAGTCTATTTCATCATCGAAGGCACCGGAGAAATGTGCCTCGGCCAGGAGCGACAGACCGTGACCGGCGGGCAAATGGCATACATTCCACCGGGTGTATTTCATCAGCTGACCAACATCGGAAGCACCCCCCTGCGAATGATCTACTGTTACGGGCCGGCGGGAGATGTCGCGCACTGGCGACAGGAACTCGATGGCACCCTGCCCAAGGCCGGCGTGGAGGCGCCCGAGCTGCCAGCAGGCGCATGGCCGCAATGCACCGACACGCCCGCTGCTTAGTATTTTCCGCTTATGAAAACTCACAAAATCGGCATCATTATGAACGGCGTCACCGGCCGAATGGGTACAAATCCCCACCTCATTCGGTCCATTGACGCCATTATCAAACAAGGCGGAATCAAGGTTAGTCCCACCGAATTCATAATGCCGGATCCCGTGCTGGTGGGGCGGAACGAAATCAAATTGAAGGAACTCTGTGAGCGCACCTCGGTCAAGAAATGGACCACCGATCTGGACAGCGTCATGAGCGATTCCGCTTATCCGGTCTATTTTGATGCCCAGAGCACACTGCGCCGCTTCGACGCCGTCAAACAAGCGGCGGAAGCCGGCAAGCATGTGTATTGCGAGAAGCCCACCGCCATCACGACGGAAAATGCCTATGCGCTCTACACGATCTGCCGGGACGCCGGCGTGAAAAACGGAGTCGTCCAGGATAAACTCTGGCTTCCCGGCCTCGTCAAGTTCCTGCGCCTCAAAGAAAATGACTTCTTTGGAGACATTCTTTCCGTGCGTGGCGAGTTCGGCTATTGGGTATTCGAAGGCCATACCGTTCCGCCCCAGCGTCCGAGCTGGAATTACCGCAAGGAAGATGGAGGCGGCATGGTCATCGATATGCTCTGCCATTGGCGCTACGTCATCGATAATCTTTTTGGCGCGGTGAAGCGGGTTTCCTGCCTCGCATCCACTCATATTCCTGAACGTGTGAATGAGCTGGGCCATCCTTATAAATGCACGGCCGATGATTCCGCCTACTCGACCTTCGAGCTGGAAAACGGCATTATCTGCCATTTCAATTCCTCGTGGAATGTCCGTGTTCGACGGGATGATCTTCTCACCATGCAGGTGGATGGCACCCGGGGCAGCGCCATCGTCGGATTGCGCGATGTGTGGATCCAGCATTATGGAAACACGCCCCGTCCGGTTTGGAATCCCGATGTGCCGCAGCCGATCGACTTCTACGAAGGCTGGAGCAAGTTGCCCGATCAGGAAACTTACGAAAATGCCTTCAAAATCCAGTGGGAGCTTTTTCTCCGCCATGTCGTGCTGGACGAACCCTTCCGATGGACGCTTCTCGAAGGAGCCAAGGGCGTGCAGCTCGCGGAATTTGGCCTCAAGAGCAGCGAGGAAAAGCGCTGGCTGGACCTTCCCGAACTCGCCTCCTAGGATGCTTCGCATGAACTCTGCATTCCATCCCGAACTCGCCTCCAGCATTGAAAAAACAGGCATCGTCGCCGTGCTCGTCGTGGACGACGCCAAAGATGCCGTGCCCCTTGCGCGCGCCTTGCTGGCCGGCGGGGTAAACGCCATCGAGCTGACGCTTCGCACACCCGCAGCCCTCGATGCACTGCGGGAAATCACAGCCGCTGTTCCTGAAGTGATTGCCGGAGTTGGAACCATTCTCACCGCTGGCCAGGTGCAGCAGGCCGTCGAGGCTGGAGCGTCCTTCGGGGTCGCACCCGGTCTCAATCCCCAGGTGCTGTCCGCGGCACGGGAAGCAGGCCTGTCCTTTGCCCCCGGCATCCTCACTCCCAGTGACATCGAAGCTGCGCTTGAGCACGACTGCAAATTGTTGAAATTTTTCCCAGCGGAACCTTCGGGTGGCCTGGCGTATCTCAAAGCCATGTCCGCACCTTATGCCCACCTCGGGCTTCGCTTTATCCCGCTGGGTGGCCTTAACGCAAAAAATATGGCCGCCTATCTCGCCGACACGAGTGTCGCCGCCTTGGGCGGTTCCTGGCTGGCGCCACGCGACCTGATCAAGGCTGGCCATTGGGAAAAAATAACCGCTCTTTCGGCCGAGGCCGTCCAAATCATCCAGGCCACCCGTCAAAAATGAAAACCATTGTCACTTTTGGAGAAGTCATGGGCCGGCTTGCGCCGGAAGGAGTGCAGCGTCTTCGCCAGACACTGCCAGGTCCGCTCAATCTGACCTTCGGAGGCGCGGAAGCCAATGTGGCTGCCTCGCTCGCTCAACTCGGTGCCTCCGCACGTTTCGTCACCGCATTGCCGCAACATGCCGTTGCCGACGCATGCGTGGGATTTCTTACCGGCCTGGGCGTGGATGTGTCAGAAATCCTGCGTACCAAACAAGGGCGCCTCGGATTGTATTTTTTTGAAAACGGAGCCAACCAGCGTCCAAGCAATGTCATCTACGATCGCTCTCACTCTTCCGTCAGCCTTGCCCGGGCTGAGGATTACGATTGGGAAAAAATTCTCGATGGCGCCTGCTGGTTGCACACAACGGGTATCACGCCGGCTCTCTCACAAGTGTCCGCAGAGACCGTGCAGCACGCCGTGGAGACCGCGAAAAAAAAGGGGCTGACCGTATCCTGCGATTTGAACTTCCGCAAAAAACTCTGGGGCTGGAAACCGGGCACGGATTCCAGGGCGCTGGCCGGGGAAACCATGCGCGGCATTCTGCCCTTTGTCGATGTGCTCATCGCCAACGAGGAGGACGCCGCCGATGTGCTCGACATCCATGCATCCGACACCGATGTGGATTCCGGCAAACTGGCCATCGACCAATACCCGGACGTCGCCCGCGAAATCGTGAAGCAATTCCCCAATGTTTCCAAAGTGGCCATCACCCTGCGGGAAAGCCTCTCGGCCTCGCATAATAACTGGGGTGCCATGCTTTACGAGGCGGCTTCCAATCGCTCTTATTTTGCACCGCTGCGAGACGGTCAATACGAGCCCTACCAAATCAAAAACATTGTAGATCGTGTGGGGGGCGGGGACTCCTTCGGCGCCGGGTTGATCTTTGCGCTAAATACTCAGGAACTCAGCGCTCCGGACAAGGCCATCGCTTTTGCCGCTGCCGCCTCCTGTCTCTGCCACTCGATTGTCGGAGATGTCAATTTCACCTCCCGTGCCGAAGTCGAAAGTCTGATGGGCGGATCCGCAAGTGGCCGCGTCGTGCGCTAACTCCGGGAGACAGGCGCAAGCCTGCACGTCCAATATGCGCGGTTTCTTCAAATTTCGACTCGGTTTCTCTATTGGACGAAGGCAGGATGCTCCGCGCATCATTGCCCCTCTTGAGCAACTTATTAAGTAACTGCCATGCACTATCGCCGTTGCGCTTTGCGTGGATCGGCGGTTTTGGCCATGCCGGATCTGTTTTTGACGAACTTTTAAAGTTCCCTTCCGGGCGTGTCTCACTTTGCGGATTTTCTCCGGCCTATCCGGGAGAAGACATGGCTTCATTCGTCGCACACCCCTGGGTGGAGGGCACGCAGGCATCGTCTTATGCTTCGTCGGCGGATTTGCTTGAAGCTGCCGCACCCGATGTTTTGATTGTTAGCACCCGCCCGGATCGGATTGCTCCAGTGGCTCTGGCCGGGTTGAAAGCAGGCTGTCACTTGATCCTCGAAAAACCGATCGCGCTCGATATGCCATCTCTGGAACAGCTCCACCAAGCTGCCCAAAAACGAAATCGCAAGATCATGGCCATGCTTTCGATGCGGGCAATTCCGGTGTTTGTAAAGGCAAGGGAAGCTCTACAGGCTGGAAAAATAGGTGTGCCCGTTCTGGTGAATACACGAAAGTCCTACCAGTGGGGCAATCGTCCAGCATGGTTCAACGATCGAAAACTATACGGAGGCACCTGGCCTTGGATCGGCATTCATAATCTGGATATTGCTCATTTCCTGACCGGCTGCCGTGCGCTCAGTGTCTCTGCATTGCACGGTAATGCCTGTCATCCTGACATGCCGGATTGTGAGGATGTGGCTTGTGCGGTCTTTTCTCTCGAAGGAGGCGTAAAAATGACAGCCAGCATCGATCTCTGCAATCCGGCCACGGCTCCCACATGGGGCGACGATTGGTGCCGGGTGGTGGGCTCGAAGGGGGTAATGGAAGCCAGTGCAGCAACGGGAAAATTGACGCTGCTTAATGCGGTCGGCCTGTCGGAAATGAGCGTTCCATCCGATTCGCCGGAACCGATTTTTACAAAATTCATCGACGCATTGACGGCGAATCCGGGGGACTGTGACAGCACGGCATTTCATCTCACGGCCGCCGCTCTGGCCGCACGGGAGTCGGCGGATTCCGGGCGTCCGGTGGAGATCGACCCCGCCCGCTGGGAAGGGCCTGTTACACACATATGAAAAAAGTGCGCCTTGGTATCATAGGTTGCAGCGGCTATGCATGGCAGCTGATTAAGCGTATAGGAACGCTGCCGCGACATGCCAGGCTCGTTGCGGCCATGTCGCCCGATCCGCTAAGTAACGAAGCCCGGTGGTGCGAATCGCTCGGCGTGCGTGTTTTCGATTCCGTCGAAGACCTTCTCGACTTCGGGCAGGGCCGACTCGATGCGATTCTCAACCCGACGCCCATCCATCTTCACAAGCCGCTGACCCTGCAATGCCTGGAGGCCGGGTTTCCTGTGTGGCTGGAAAAGCCCCCGGTGGCCACGGTGGATGATCTTGATGAATTGGCCGCAGCCTCCGCAAAAAAGCGCTGCCGCGTGGACGTGTGTTTTAATTCGCTGTATGCCTTCCAGATACAGCGATTGAAAGCCGAACTCGTGGCAGGGAACTTTGGTCAAATCCATCGCATCCGCAGTATCGGAAGCTACGCTCGCACCGACGCCTACTTTGCAAGGTCGAAATGGGCTGGCAGACTCCAGGTGGACGGCCTGTCCGTTTACGATGGCACGATCAACAACCCGCTCGCTCACGTTCTCTGCAATAATCTGTTTTTTGCCGCTCGTGAACACCATGCGCTGGCCGAAGCCGAATCTGTCGAAGCCGAACTCTGGCACGGGCATGCCATTGAAAGCGAGGATACCAGCAGCCTGCGCATCCGTACCCGGGAAGGCGTGGAGGTGCTGTCGCATCTCACTTTGTGTCCGGAGGAGGAAATTTCCCCGCTCACGGTCATTGATGCGGATCGGGCGACCATCCGCATTATCGATTTCCAAACGGTGGAAATTTGTTGGGCGGACGGTGGGACGGAAATACGCGACAGCTACAAGGAGAACCGCATGGAAATGCTCGAGGAGCTTAGTTATCAGACCGCTTACGGCGGCGATCCGCTTTGTTCGCTATCCATGACGCGCCCCTTCACGTCCGTGGTCAATGCCGCCTTCGAGCAAGTTCTGGCAAAAGAGGGCTGCATTCCGGGCGTAATGCCCAGTTTGATCGACCGCTTTCCTTCCGGAGGCTCCATCGGGACACGCATCAAGGGTATCAATGTCCTCATGATGCAGGCTCACGAAAGTGGAAAACTTCTTGGAGAATGCAGTGCGCAACTCGAACAGACACGCCTTCCCGTGGAACGACCGCCTCATCAACCGTTCTCCCGCATGGCAGGCTGAGGTTCTTTACTGTTTCTTGAGATGCAGGGCCAGCCCCTCCGGATCGGCCCGCACGATTTCCGCAGCCACCAGAGAGGCCATCATGCAGGCGCCTTCATCACTAAGATGTGTATTGTCGGCAACACCGTTGGGGTAATTCGGACTCTCCCCTGGCGAGAGATGCAGATAATATTTTTCCGATCCTGCCACACCCAACGATTGAATTTTTTCACGGCTTCGCGTCGAAAGATCAATCAACGGCACACCTGTCTCCTCGGCGGCCGCACGCGTTTGGGCGGTGTAATCGGCAAGAGTATCCGCAAGCGTCCCGTCTTTTTCAAAACTCCAGCGAGTCACTGACGTGATCAAAATCGGATGGCCGTGACGCGCCCGGACTTCGGTTGCAAAGTCCTCCAGCCGCTGCCTGAAAACCTCTGGCGCTGAATAACCTTTGGGATTTTCCTGCTTTTGGTCGTTATGTCCGAACTGAATCATTACATAATCACCCGGATGGATCTGGTCCAAAAGTTTATTCCAGTAGCCATCGGTCCGAAAATTAAGAGTGGCGTAGCCATTGACCGCATAATTTCGGACAACAACATTGTCCTGAAAGAATGCGTTGATTTTCTCGCCCCAGCCGGTTTCCGGTCGCTTATTTTCCTGCTTGGTCGCCATGGTGGAATCTCCGGCAAGGTGAATTGTTAATGAAGGCGTCTTGTCGGTCGCGAAGCTGGAAAAGCAACTCAGGGCAAAGGCTCCTCCCGCAAGAATAAGCAGGTGCAATACGCTTTTATTCATGGAAATGACGGAGTGATTATCGGCTGTTCAGGTAATTTTTGAAATGGAATGAAGATAGCATAATGCGGCTTCCCTGGAATCAGGTCTGCATTAATCGATCAGATTTTTGCATATTTCAGTCATCATGTTTTATAAATTGCATACGAAGTGTTTGTCCGGATCGATTCGGCATCCTTTCTCGTTCCAGAAGAATCTAATCGGCGAATTCCTGTCGATCTGACATTCCCCGGCCTTGGAAAGTAAATGCTTGGGTTTTGCAATTTTCTGATTGCCTGCATCGCTTGAAAAGAAAGTGACGGTGATCAAAAATCGCACTGTAAAAAAACGACGAACCCTTATGAAATTACAAACGACACACCAGCACCCTGGTGCATGGACTCCCACAAAAAACAAAGGCCTTCGCTCGATTTTCGCAATAGCGATCGTGGCAGCCATCGCGGGCTCCCTGCAGGCACAGATTCTTGAATACCGCTTCAATACCAGCGGTTCCACCCAGTCCAGTGACGGAAGCAGCAGCCAGAGTATCACGACCAAGGATGGGGCAAATGTAAACACGGACTATATATCCGCTTCCACGACTGGCGTCAGCGGGCTGGCGGGGGATTCCGCTCTGGATTTTAGTTCCGCCACCTGGCAAACAGCCGGCCCCAAGGGGCAGGGGGCAGTCCTTTCCGATCTTAACGGGCTGTCATCCTTTACCATTGCCGGATGGGCCAAAAACGCTGACACCTCCACGAATGGAATTGGTCGCATTTTTTATGATTCCAGCTCGGGTGCTGGCATTGATTTGCTTTACACCACGACCGGAAGCCAGAAGCAACTTAGCCTTTCGGTAAACGGTGCCGCCGGCGTTGCGAGCACAGCCACCCAATACAGCGGGTTTGCCAGCTCAAACTGGACGTTTTTTGCCGTCACTTACGACGGATCGTCCGGTGCCGTGCAGTTTTATTCGGGAGCAACGACCGGAAGCCTCACTCTGAGCACGGCGACCTTTGGCACCAATCCGGGCAATGTGGGGACGATCGCCAGTTCTTTTTATGTTGGCAACGCCAGTACGGGAAATCGTCCATTTGATGGCTGGCTGGATAATTTTCGGATCTATGGATCGACCAGTGGAACGGCAGGCATTCTTTCCTCAACGGAGCTTTTGGATATTCGGAACTACGATTTCACGACCGTTCCGGAACCGAATGCCACGGCGGCATTTTTCGCCATGGGCGCAGTGCTTTTTATTGTTACAAGACGCAAGTTGGGGGCCAGTTCGTTCAGAAGGGCTTCTTCTTAGACAATTAAAGTCGCAAGCGAATCTTCCCGTCTGCCTGGATTCTTTGAATTTAAAAAAATGCTTGGGTTTTGCAATTTCCTGATTGCCTGCCCCGCTTGAAAAGCGGGTGGCCGCAATCAAGAATTACAGCGTTAAAACAACCTCCCTTATGAAAAGACTCATGCCGCACAGACATCCAGGTGGTTTAATGCCATCGAAAAAGAAAGGCCTTCGCTCGATTTTCGCAACAGCGATCGTGGCAGCCATCGCGGGCTCCCTGCAGGCACAGATTCTTGAATACCGCTTCAACACCAGCGGCTCCACCCAGGCCAGTGTCGGAAGCAGCAGCCAGAGTATAACGACCAAGGATGGGGCAAATGTAAACACGGACTATATATCCGCTTCCACGACTGGCGTCAGCGGACTGGCGGGTGATTCCGCCCTGGATTTTAGTTCCGCCACCTGGCAAACAGCTAGTCCTGCGGGACAGGGGGCGGCCCTTTCCGATCTTAACGGGTTGTCATCCTTTACCATTGCCGGATGGGCCAAGGACGCCGACATCTCCACGAATGGAATTGGTCGCATTTTTTATGATTCCAGTTCAGGTGCTGGCATTGATTTGTTTTACACCACGACCGGAAGCCAGAAGCAACTTAGCCTTTCGGTAAACGGTGTCGCCGGCGTTGCGAGCACAACCACCCAATACAGCGGGTTTGCCAGCTCCAATTGGACGTTTTTTGCCGTCACTTACGACGGATCGTCCGGTGCCGTGCAATTTTATTCGGGAGCAACGACCGGAAACCTCACGCTGAGCACGGCGACCTTCGGCACCAATCCGGGTAATGTGGGGACGATCGCCAGTTCTTTTTATGTTGGCAACGTCAACGCGGGAAATCGTCCATTTGATGGCTGGCTGGATAATTTTCGAATCTATGGATCGACCAGCGGAACGGCGGGCATTCTTTCCTCAACGGAGCTTTTGGATATTCGGAACTACGATTTTGCAACGGTTCCGGAGCCAGGCATCCTGGCGTGCCTTGTTCTGGGGGCAGGGGTTTTTATCTTAAGGCGCAAGTGGAGTTCCAAGGCTGCTGCTCCAGCTGCAATCCAATAGCTGAGAATTCCAAACAGCAAATGGCTCCGCCCATTCGAATGCCAGTTTCTCGGCTCGGCAGGGCCACAGTTTGCTTCGATGCCAGCTGAACTTTGCTGAACGCGTGCGCTGGCGCAAATTTTAAGCAAACGACATTCCCTCACAAAATCTCCATGGTTTCTCCCCAGATGCTGCCGCTTTCGAATCCCTCAGAAGCACTTCCTAATCGCAAAGGGTTTACATTGGTGGAAGTGCTCGCCGCGATTGCTATTATCGCGCTTTTGGTGGTGATTTCTGTTCCGGCAACGAAATCCGTCATGGCCGGTGGGAAAAGGACGCAATGTGTTTCTCATCTGAAATCGTGGGCCTATGCCTTTTCCTCATATGCAGCCGAAAACCAAGGCGTTCTGGTAGCCTATCAAAATGATCAGCCCTGGGCATCCATAGCCACGGGCGCACCTTACTGGAGATACTTTATTACCGATAATCTAAAGCAGGGGCAAACCGTCCGTCTCCTGCGCGAATGTCCTGCGGATTCCTCGAAACTTCCGGGTTATTCCTTCAACAAAGCCCTGCAAAACAAACGCGTCTTTGCGATTGAGAAGCCGTCAAAAACCATTGTCCTTGCGGATTCCACCCCCAATAGACTTTACTTTTTAAATTCCGGGGGCGACTGGTCCAGCAATGTCGTTCCGCGACATGGAAACAATGCGAATGTGCTTTTCATTGATGGACACGTTGAGACACTCACGAAGAATGACATTCTCGACGTGTGGCGGGAAAATCCCGTATTGCCCTGATTTGTAGACCCATGCCGCCCATCCTTTCCGTCCTTCCGGTGCTATGGCTGTTGCTCTTTCTGTCATCAGCTTTTGGCGGCACCTCCAGACCCATCAATGCTAAAACGGAAGGCGGCACTTGCCAGGTGAAACAGGCTGCCGGGGATTCGGGAGAGCGAATCTATGTGCTCTCCAACGGACTCATTACGGCAAAAGTGTCGGCGGAATCAGGAAGGTTGATCAGCTTGGAGGATCGGGACGGTAATCCCTATCTAAAAATTGGCGTTCTCGACTGCAATTGGGTGGACGCCGGAGGCAAAAGTGTTTTTTCCACGCCGAAAGATGGTGAAGCCCGGATTGTGACAAACGATGGTAACGTGGTTTCCGTCGAAAGCCTTTTTACCCCGAAGGAGGATGACATCCCATGCACTGTTACAATCCGCTACACGGTGGTGGAAGGCGTGCCTGGCATCTATGCGGAGACCCGGTTTCACCACGCGGCCAATACGCCCGCATTCACTCTCGAACAGCTCCGGTTCTGCTTCTTCGCGAATGCGGATTTCGCTCTTTTCGGCAGAACGTCCGTCCGCCACCAGAGGCTGCCTTCGATCAAAGCTCTTGATGAGTCGATCTGCATGCAGCCAAAGGAAGCCATGTGGATGAGCAACTCCGTTATCGATTGCAAATACGACTGGGCGCTAGCTTCCGCGGAGAGGGGGGCCTATGGCGTGCATTCCGAAAATCGGGGACTCTGGCTTCTCGAAGCTACTCAGGAATATGTAAACGGTGGACCTGAAAAACAGTCGCTGAGTCTTCACCCCACGCGTTCTCCCCTGGCGGCGCCCGTGCTGCTGGCTATGTTTCACAGTCGGCACTTTCAGGACGGCGTCTTGTCCATGTTGAAAATTCCCACCGCCGAAGAATGGAGCAAGACCTTTGGCCCGGTTCTCCTGCTCGTGACGAAAGGGCCGCCCGAGGCGCAATGGGAGGAAGCTATTAAGCAACAAAAGCTGGAGTCCGAAAAATGGCCCTACCCGTGGGAACCGGAGAGCCATCGAGGGAGTGTCAGCGGGAGGGTGACGACTGTCGGTGGAGCGCCCCTTGCGGGCATTCAGGTTCTGCTGGCGGATGCGGTACAGGCACCAGTGGCCCCCGTCGAATGCGCGCAGTTTGTTGGGAAGAAGGCGTGGTTTGCCGCGACCACCAATGACGAGGGAAACTTTCAATTCGAAAAAGTCCTGCCTGGCGATTACACCCTTTATGCTTGGAAGGACGGCCTGTGGGAGTCGGCACGGAGGGATGGCATCGTCGTGCCGGAAGGTGGGGGGAGTATTGATGCGCTTATTTTTCCGGAATCAGCTCCAGGGCGCTGTCTCTGGCAAATTGGCATTCCAGACCGCGACGGCCACGAGTTCTTTCGCGGTGACGGGCTTCGCCATTTTGGCAGGCACTTGAGTTATCGGAAAGACTTTCCCGACGGGTTGACGTTTGATGTCCGCAAGGACAATAGCCGGACCCAATGGAATTGGGCCATGCTGCCCGTTCCGCAGAGCAGCGGAACCTGCAAACCCAGTGTGTGGAAAGTCGTTTTTGGTGGCGAGGAGAACAAGGCCGGGCGCATCCTGCTCACCGTGTCCCTGGCTACCTCGTCCTCCGGTCCCAAGCCGCTCATTTTCCGTCTCAATGGGACGGAAATCGCCCGGCTTCCACTGCGCTCGGATACGGCCCTCTGGTTTGGAGCGACCCGCGGCAACGCGCAAATCTACCGTTTTTCCGCCGATGCCTCGCTGTTGCGGTCGGATGAGAACACGCTAAGCATTGAAAATCCCAACACAGATGTTTTCAACGGGGTGGTCTGGGATGCACTAAAAATGGAACGCATGCCTTGATTCCACGAATCGGCTCACTCAAAAAAGCATGCACCTTTCCCCAGATCCAGTGAAGGAGCCCATCCCCATTTCCGTGCCGATTGCTCTGGATGAGGGCACCGTCCCCGGGACCATTCAGAAAGTTCAAAAAAGCTGGTCCGTCGGAACATTGACTTATACCGCCGGCAGCTTGCTCCTGCTGTTCTCCTGGCTGTTGTGGGGAGACTTTGCCTGGAACCTCAAGGAGCGTGCGATTATGCCGATCGCGCAGATCATGCTAAAGAGTCTGCACTCCACGGATACTTTGGTCGGGTTGCTGATGGGATCGCTCCCGGCGGGGCTCGCGATGCTCATCGGGCCGTGGATCAGCGTCAAATCCGACCGCCACCGGGGGCGCTGGGGAAGAAGAATTCCCTTCCTGCTGGTGCCAATTCCTTTCGTTGTTGTTTCGATGCTCGGGCTCGGAATGTCACCGTCGATCGGCATTTGGCTGGATGGCTTGCTCGGACCGTTTTCCCCGGGCGGTTCCGCTGCCGGACTGGCCGCCTTTGTCGTTTTCTGGACACTGTTTGAAGTGAGTTCCATTATCGCAAATACCGTATTTGGCGGACTGATCAACGACGTGGTGCCTGCCGTGTTGATTGGCCGTTTTTTCGCTTTGTTCCGTGCCATCAACCTGCTTGCGGCGATTATTTTCAGCTACTGGATCATCGAATATGTAAAAACCTACAGCCTCCTGATTCTTGCCGGGCTGGCTGCCGTTTACGGAGTGGGATTTGGCTTGATGTGCTTGAAAATTAAAGAGGGGAGCTACCCTGCGGTGGAGCGGCTGGCCCCCGGCCCCAAAGGGGTGATTGTCACGGAGATTCGCACTTACATCCATGAGTGTTTTAACCATAAATACTATCGCTGGCTCTTTGCCGCAGCCACGTTGGCCATGCTGGCGAGTGCGCCGGTAAACAGTTTCAGCCTGTTTTTTGCGGAAAGCATGCAAATGGACATCAAGGCCTACGGGCAATGCCTGGCGCTCACTTACGGGATCTCGATTGCGTTTTCCTATCCCCTTGGTGTGCTCGCGGACCGCTTCCATCCAGTAAGGTTAGGATTGGTGCTCTCGCTTGCTTACGGGATCATTATGCTCTGCGGAGGATTAATGACGGACAGTGCGCCCAAGTTCGCTCTCTTCTTTGTGTTGCACGGAATCCTTTCGGGTTCTTACATGACAGCAACGGCATCCCTCGGACAGCGACTATATCCAAAAATGAAATTTGCCCAATTTGCCTCCGCGTGGGGTTTGGTTGTTTCCGTTGGTTGCATTTTGATTACGCCCGCAACCGGCATCATGCTTGATTCCGCCGGACATCTCTATCGGCTCACCTTTATCATCAGCGGCCTTATTTCCATTTTGGGAGCAGGGGCCTTTTTTGTTCTCTATCGCCTCTTTATGCAGCTTGGCGGTCCTGCCCATTATCAACCTCCCTTGGAAAAATCCCTGTCATGAACCCAATCCCTCCTCACGCCGCCTCTTCCGCATGGTTTGCACGCAAACGCTCCTCCGCCGGATTCGTCCTCATCATATGCGGTGTCTGGACGGCGTGCGTTTCCGCGCTCCTTGCAGGCGATCCCGGCGCAATCCCGCCCCCGCTTTTGTCCTATAGCTTCGATGAAACCGGAGGTGCTGCTCTGGAGATCATGGACGATGCAGGGGGGGGGGGCGTGACGCCGTTCTGGATTTTCCGGCGGGAATGGAGCCCGCACCATCCTTCCAGGCAGGCGTTGTCGGCAATGCGTTTGACAACCGGGCCAGTACGGACATGGGCCTCGAAGGAGTCGGGCCATCCGTTCTCTATTCCGGCTTCCCCGAGAACGCCTTCGGAGAGTTGTCCGCTTTGTCGGTGGTTGTTTGGATCAATGCCACCAGCACGCCAGGAGGGAGCGCCCAACTTTTCTCCATTGCAGGGACCGTTGATCCGTTGATTGTTGGCATGCCCGATGGAACCAAGGTCTCCCTACAGATTGGCGAAAAGGCTGCCATTTTCCAAAACGCCCAATTTGGTGCCACGGACCAGTGGATTTTTATTGCGATGACTTATGATGCCAGGGCGGACAGTCAGCAAATTAAATGCTATGTGGGGATACAGGGATCTGATGTTTTACAGCTTGTGGGAGCGAGGGATTTTTCCCAAGGCGCCTGGGATGGGGAGGCCAAATCCGCCAATTGGCTCGTCGCCATTGGGAACACTCCGCTGAGTGAAAAAAATCGTCCTTTCAAGGGATTGATCGACCAGGTGCGATTTTATGGTTCCTCCAACGACGAAACCGGAGCCTTGAGCCAGGATGCGTTGGAAACACTGTTCCGCGCCGATCAAAAATAGACACTCCCGTGCTTGTTTACTTCAATTCCGGAGAACGACTTGTTAGCAAAACTCCCGCTGACCTTGCGAGGAGGGTGAGCTGGGAGTTTTTTGCAGTAACAAATGGGCAGCTTGCGCCCCTGCTGGAGGGGGGGCACAATTTTGAACTCCACGAAAAGCATATGTGGGTGATGCCGCCCATGCTCCGTTACACCTGGGTCGGCAACGGAAAGCCCGCGCGGCGCATTGTTTTCCATTTTTCCTCGGTGCCGCCTGAGTTTGAGGAAGTCGTGCGCGCGCGCGGTTGGCTGGAATTTCCCATTAGTGAAAAATCCATCAATATCATCCAGGAAAGCGCAACGGAAATCGGAGCTGCCTGCAACAGCCCTGGATTGAAACTTTCATTAATTGCGCAAAAACATCTGGCGCAATTATGCCTGGTTTGTGTCGATGAAATTGGCGCTACGATGCATTTCGGCATGCCGCTTCTCAGTCGATCCCGGTTGCTGGTGGAACAAGCCATCGACTACTTCGTTGCCAATCTCCCGCGCGTGGCAAAGGTCGAGGAAATCGCCCAGCACCTGTCGATGTCCTCCAGCCAGCTGCGGAGGTTTTTTTCCAATGTAAAAGGAAAATCGCCCAAGGAGGTTTTTCTGGAGCAGCAGCTTGAGCGCGCCACCCAGCTTGCCGCCAGCAGCTCCCTGAAGCTGGACAGTATCGCGGAGCAGTCCGGATTCCTAAGTGCATCTCATTTGTGCCGCAATTTCAAATTAAGCCGGGGCATCTCGATCCACACGTGGCGCAAGACAATCGCCTTCACCGATGCCGAGGAGTAGCGGAGCCGGCTGGGGGTTGCCATTGGCGGAGCGGGGGATTTTTGGAACGGGTTTTTGGAGCCGCCTGGGGGGCTTTTATGGTAGCCTTGCTGGCGCATGGCTTCCAATCTGACCGAGACTCCCGCACTGGCCGACCGCACGCCGGAAAATATCGTCTGGCTGGAGGCGCTGCGGCAGCAGGATCCGCATGATGCGGCAAATCAGCTCGCGGATCTGGGGCTGGATGGAATCCGTGCGGTGTTGCGCAAACTGCCGGATGAGCAGGCGGCGGACATTATTTGTGAGTTCACTCCGGAGCTGCAGGTGCGGTTGTTTGAAAAGATGCGCCTGCCTCGGGTATCGGGGCTGATCGACGAGATGTTTCTCGATGATGCCGCGGATATTCTCGGAAATCTGTCGCCGGGTCGGCTGAATGATGTTCTCAAGAATCTTCCGCAGGAGAGTGCGTCCAAGATCGCGGAGGTGCTGGGATATCCGGAGGATTCCGCGGGGGGAATCATGGATCCCGATTATGTCGCCGTGGAGGAAACCGCGACGGTACAGGAGGCCATCCAGCGACTGCGAGGGTGCGATCCGGCGTCCTCGGGAGGAGGGCTGTTTTATGTCTATGTGGTGGACGAGGGAGGCCGCCTGCGCGGGGTGCTGCGCATTCGGGATCTGCTGTTTTCGCAGCCGGATACGCCGATTCGGAACTTGATGGTGCGCGAAGTGCGCTGTGTCTCGGTGCATGCGGATCAGGAGGAGATCGCGAATTTGTTTCGGGATTTCCGGTTTGTGGCGATCCCGGTGATTGATGATTTTCAACGCCTGCGCGGGGTGGTGACGAGTGATGATGTGCTGGAAGTGCTCGAGGAAGAGGCAACCGAGGACATGCAACGAATGATTGGTCTTTCGGGCGAGGAGATGATCGGCACGCCGTGGCTGCTTTCCTTCCAGAGGCGGTTGCCGTGGCTGTATGTAAATCTGGCCACGGCTTTGCTGGCGGGCTGGGTGGTTTCGCTCTATGAGGCGACGATCGACAAGTATGCGGTGCTGGCGGTGTTCCTGCCCATTATTGCGAGCCAGGGAGGGAATGCGGGGACGCAAACGCTGACGATCATGGTGCGGGGCATGGCGCTGGGCGATGTGGAGGGGCGGCAGAAGCGGCGGATTTTGGTGAAGGAGATGTGGGTTTCGTTGCTGACGGGTCTGGCGACGGGCCTGGCGGTGGGGGTGATCGGGTATATGTGGCGGGGAAATCTGGCGCTGGGCGTGGTCGCCTGTGTCGCGATGGTGTTGAACATGGTGGCGGCGGCGATCGCGGGGGTGACGATTCCGCTTGGGCTGAGAGCTTTAAAAATCGATCCGGCGCTGGCATCATCGATCATGCTGACGACGGTCACGGACGTGGTGGGATTTGTTTTGTTTTTGGGACTTGCCGGGATTGGTTTTTATTACTTTCCGCCGCCGGGTGGATAGAGGAGAAGCTGCACAAGGCACCCGACATTGAGGGGGGGGCGTGAGGTGCGGGTATGCGGCGGGTCAAAATTTGCGAGGAAATCTGCTTCCCACGGCGACGGGGTTCACTAGATTCGGGCGCGATGCAAACGACGTTAATTCTTTTGAAACCCGACTGTATCTCCGGACGCAGAGTCGGAGAGGTGATCAAACGCTTCGAGGAGGCCGATTTTCAGATTCGTGGCTGCAAGATGTTCCAGGCGGATGCCGCGCTGCTGCGAGAGCACTACGCGCACATCGCGGACAAGCCGTTTTTTCCGGAGGTCGAAACGTTTATGCAATCAACGCCGGTTGTTGCGCTGGCGCTGGCTGGTGAAAACGCGGTGGATCGAGTGCGGTCGATTATTGGACCAACTGATTCCAAGAAAGCCGATAAAGGAACGGTGCGAGGCGATTTCGGTGTCGATGTGATGGTGAACATCGTGCATGCCTCGGATTCTCCCGAGAACGCGGCCATTGAGCTGAAACGCTTTTTCAAGCCGGAGGAATTGTTCGACTACGAGATGCGTTACACGACGCAGCCGTAAGTTCGGTTTCCAAGTCTTTTCAAGGAGGGGCGGATTCGTTGAATCCGCCCTTTTCTTATCCGACGGGACCGAGCGTCTCGAGCGAGGCCATGTAGTTGCGCCATCCCCCCATGACCGAGATGGGCTGGGCTTTGCGGGTGGCGTGTTCCTCGCAGAGGAAGCCTTTGACGGCGCGGCCGTCTGCGAGCCGGATGGTGCCAATGCACATGGGGGGCGGAATCTCGGCCACAAAGGAGCCGAATGCAGCGGGCGCGAGCGACCAGAGTTCGGTTTCGATGGCGACGCCTTTGTTGGGTCCCACTTGCACGAGGCCGGGCTTGGGGGGATCGGTATCCAGCGCAAAGAGAGCGTAGTCGGGCGCGGTTTTGATCGTTTCGAGATAGGTGGCCTGGCGTTGGGTGAGTTGATAATTGAGCGGAAATCCGCTCAGGTGAGCGCCGGCGACGGCCAGGATGATCTCGTTTTCCGGCAGGGCATCATTTTTCCGCCGGGTGGGTTCACCGGTAAAGGCACGTCCGACCCGGAAGAGTTCCCAGTCGGAAAATGCGGGACCGATGAACGTAATGCCGAGCGGCAGTCCGTCCGCACGAAATCCCATCGGGGCGGCGAGAGCGGCAAGATCGAGCAGATTGACGAAATTGGTGTAGGTGCCGAGATTGGAATTAAGTTCCAGCGGGTTGGCGCGGACGTCTTCGATGCGGTAGATGGTGGGAGCCGTGGGCAGGGCGAGAAAATCGATATTCTTCCAGACCCGGGCGGTTTCGCGGCGAAGAGCTTCCAGGCGGTAGAATGCCTGGAAGGTCTCGCTGGCGGTGAGGAATTCGCCCTTTTCGATGATCCCGGCGACAACGGGGTCGCAGTCTTCGCGGTGGTTTTTGACAAATTCGCCGACAGCGGCATAACGTTCGGCAACCCACGGCCCGCCGTAAAGCAGGGTCGCCGTATCGAGAAAAGGCTGGAAATCGATTTCGATGCGCTCGCCACCCAGTTTTTCCAGCCGATGCAGCGCAGCTTCGTAGAGTGCAGCGGCCTCGGCGTCGCCGAAGAAATTGAGCTGGCCGGCGCGGGGAACACCGAAGCGATTCGGACGAAGGAAGCGGCGATTTTCGGGAGCGGTTCGGGAATACGGATCGGTCTCGTCTTCGACGGCCATCGTGTCGAGCACGAGCGCTGCGTCGGAGATGTGGGATGAGAAGATGGTGACGCAATCGAGGGAGCGGCATGCCGGCACGACGCCGGTGGTGCTGACCAGACCGCGCGTGGGTTTGAGGCCGATGAGATTATTAAAAGCCGCAGGCACCCGTCCGGAACCGGCGGTGTCCGTGCCCAGAGAAAAGCTCACCAGGCTTGCGGCGACGGCGACGGCGGAACCCGAGCTGGAGCCACCGGAAATGTATTCCCGATGGTAGAAACTGGAGCAGGCTCCGAAGGGAGAACGCACGCCGACAAGGCCGGTGGCGAATTGGTCCATGTTCGTCTTGCCGATAAGAATGGCGCCGGCTTCAAGGAGCAGGCTTACGCAGGTGGCGGAGACTTCGGGAATGTATGTAAATGCCGGGCAGCCGGCCGTGGTGGGAATACCGGCGACGTCGATGTTATCCTTTACCGCGAAGGGCACTCCGGCCAGTGGCAGATCGAGCCGGTCAGCAACACGCCCGGCGGCGGCGGCGGCCTCGGATTCTGGAAGCAGATGAATCCAGACAGCATCCTGCCCGCGCTCCCGGATTCGGCGATAAACCTCGCGAACGACTTCCCCGGGATTGAAATCTCCGGACCGATAGCCGGAACGGAGCATGGCGATTTCGAGATTGAGCGCGCTGAGGTCGATCATAACGTAGGTGCAAGAATGACAAGGTGTTGCCCCGGTGAGATCGGGGTGCCTTCCACAGCTAGCAAGGAATGGACCAATCCCGGACGGGAGGCGCATATCTGGATTTCCATTTTCATGGATTCGATAATTGCGACCGGCTGGTCGGCGGCGACGGGATCGCCTGGGGCCACGAGGAATTTCCAGAGACTGCCGGCGACGGTGGAGTCGACAAAGCAGCCCCCGTCGGGAAGGTCGATCACATCGGGGGAAAGCGCCGGGGGGGGGCTCGATCTCGGTGGCGGTATATTTGGCCTGCGCCCAGCGTTCGCGTTCTTCCTCAAAAGCTGCTTGCTGGCAGGCTTTGAATGCGGTGGCGTCTTCGGCAATTTCCGCGAGATAGCGGTGATAGTCGCTGAGGCGGAAGACGGTGTCCTCGGTTTTGATGAGGTATTTCCCGTGCAGGAAATCCTCGCGGCAGCGCATAAGTTCGTCGTGGGAGACGGGGTAAAATCGGATCTGGTCGAAGAACCGGAGCAACCAGGGTTTTCCGGACTCGAAATTGGGAGTCGTCCGGAAGGAATTCCAGACCTGGATCGTGCGGCCAAAAAGCTGATAGCCGCCGGGGCCTTCCATTCCGTAAATGCACATGTAGGCGCCGCCGATGCCGACGACGTTGGGTGGCGTCCAGGTGCGGGCGGGATTGTATTTGGTGGTGACAAGACGATGCCGGGGATCGATCGGGGTCGCGACGGGTGCGCCGAGGTAGACATCGCCCAGGCCAAGCACGAGATAACTTGCGTCGAAGACGATGCGACGCACGTCGTCGATACTGTCGAGTCCATTGATGCGGCGAATAAACTCCAGATTGCTGGGACACCATGGAGCATCCGCCCGCACGGATTGCATGTATTTTTGGATGGTCTGCAGCGTGGCTTCGTCTTCCCACGAAAGCGGGAGATGCACGATGCGCGTGGGCACTTCCATTTCGTCGACGAGGGGCAGTTCCTCTTCCGCGGAGAGAAGCGCTTCGAGCAGCGTTTCCTCGGGAAGCATGCAGTTGTCGAAGTGAATCTGGAGTGAGCGAATGCCGGGGGTAAGATCTATAATGCCGGGCAATTGCTGCGCCTCCAGCCAGGTGTGCAGCGCGTGGACGCGGAAGCGCAGCGTGAGATCGAGCACGATGGGGCCGTATTCCACGAGCAGATAGCGATCACCGGCACCTCGGTAGGTGACAGCGGGCCGCTCGGAGGTCGCTTCCAGCCGGTGCAGGATTGCTTCATCAAGGGAGTCCAGGCTTGGCGAGTGCCTGTTGCGGTGAGTTGAGGAGGTCGCTGCTTCGTCCGGGGTTGAGTTTGCGATTTTGCTGCTTGAGATCGGAGGGGCGTCCGAAAAGAGGGCATCCCGCTCGATGGCGAGCTGCCGGGCTTCTTCGACAGTAAGGCGGTGGAAACGGACTTTATTTCCGGCCTTGAGCTGGCCGAGTTTCCAGCGCTCGGCTTCGACGACGACGGCGGGGCAGACAAACCCGCCGAGGCTGGGGCCGTCGGGACCAAGCAAAATCGGCATGTCGCCGGTAAAATCCACCGCGCCGATGGCGTAGGCGTTATCGTGAATATTCGAAGGGTGCAGGCCAGCTTCGCCACCATCCTTGCGTGCCCATTTGGGTTTGGGGCCGATGAGACGAATGCCGGTGCGGTTGGAATTATAATGCACCTCCCAGGAAGTGCCGAACAGCATGTCGATGTCTTCGCTGGTGAAAAAATCGGGAGCGCCGTGGGGGCCGTATAAAACACCAAGTGTCCACTCGGTATTTAGTTGATAGCCGGGGGTTAAGAATTGAGCAGGGGAATGGCCCTGCGCGTTTGATCGCAAGCATTTGTCATCCCGCGTTAGCCGCAGGACGTCGCCCGCTCTTAGCAAACGTCCGCCGTGACCACCGAATCCACCCATGGCGAAGGTCGACTTGCTGCCAAGATAATCGGGAACGTCGATCCCTCCTGCGATGGCGAGATACGCACGAACGCCGGGACCGTCAACCTGCCCGATGCGCAGGGTCTGGCCGGGGAGCACATCGACCGCCTCCCAGAAAGCGATGGGGACTCCATCGAGCGTGGCGGGCATGGACGCGCCGGTGAGGCAGATCCGGCTGGCGGCATTAAATCGCAAGGTGGGCCCGGACATGGTGAGTTCCAGAGCGGCGGCGGACTCGGCATTGCCGAGAATGCGGTTGGCAATGCGAAAGGCAAAGGGGTCCATGGGACCGGACGGAGGAACGCCCACCGACCAGTAACCGAGACGTCCGGGAAAATCCTGCACGGCGGTTTGCGTGCCGCCTTCGAGGACGTCGATCGTATTCGGGTGAAAAGGAAATGCGTTGAGGAAACGGGTCGTCATCCGTCCTTCCGCGAAGTCCGTGCTCTTGAGGATCTCGGAGAGATAGACCTGGTTGGTCTCGATGCCGTGAATGCCCGTGTGTTCCAGAGCGTCCAATGCGGCGGCGATGGCCGCGGAGCGGTCGTCCGCCTTGACGATGATCTTGGCTAGAAGAGGGTCGTAAAAGGGCGAGACTTCCGTGCCGGTTTCGATCCAGGCATCGACGCGTGCCGCCTCGGGGAAATGGACCTCGGTGAGCAATCCAGAGGAGGGTTGGAAGTTTTTATTGGGGTCCTCGGCATAGACGCGCACTTGAATGGCATGGCCGGCGGGCTGGACGGCAAGTGTCTCGATGGGAGGGAGTTCTCCGGCGGCCTGCAGGATCATCCATTCCACGAGATCGATGCCGGTGACTTCCTCGGTGATGCCGTGCTCGACCTGGAGGCGGGTATTTACCTCAAGAAAATAAAACGCTTCGGTTGTGGCATCGTAGACGAACTCGACGGTCCCGGCGGAGGCGTAGTGGACGGATTGCCCGAGGGAAACCGCTGCGTCGAAGAGTTGTTGCCGGGTGGTTTCGGCAAGGTGAGGCGCGGGAGTTTCTTCGATAACTTTCTGGTTGCGGCGCTGGACGGAGCAATCGCGTTCGCCCAGGGCGAGAACGCCGCCTTTGCCGTCGCCGAAAATCTGAACTTCGATATGCCGTGCGCGATCGACAAATTTTTCAACGTAAATGCCGCCGTCGCTGAAGTTGGCCTGGCTGAGGCGTTTGACGATTTCGTATTTCTCGCGGAGTTCCGATGGATTGGCGCAGAGCTGGAGGCCGATGCCGCCGCCGCCGGCGGAGCTTTTGAGCATGACGGGAAAGCCGATGCGCCCGGCATGCATGAGCGCTTCCTCGACGGAGGCGAGCAGCCCGCTGCCGGGAAGCATGGGCACTTTGCTAAGGGCCGCGAGTTCGCGGGCGGTGTGTTTGAGGCCGAATTCGCGCAGTTGTCCGGGAGTCGGCCCGATGAAGTGGATGCCCTGTGCGGCACAGGCATCCGCGAAGTCTGCGTTTTCGCTAAGGAAGCCGTATCCAGGATGGATCGCATCGACACCTAGCGATGCAGCGGTTTCGAGGAGTCTGGCGGTATTCAGGTAGCTTTCCGCCGCGGGCGCCGGCCCCAGACAGACGGCTTCGCCGGCCATTGCAACGTGCAGGGCATGCCGGTCGGGCTCGGAATAAACCGCAACGGACGGAACGCCCATCTTGCGAAGGGTGCGGATGATGCGGCAGGAGATTTCGCCGCGATTGGCAATAAGGACTTTGGTGAACATTTATGCTCGCGCAGAAGTGCGGAGACACGGGGAAAGGGAAGGATGATTCAGAAAATTCATTTCCGCTGTTCTGTGTCTCCGCGAGGGTTTTAATCCCAGATGATTACCTGGATGGGTGTCGGGTTGTAGGCGTTGCAGGGGTTGTTGAGCTGGGGGCAATTCGAGATGAGGCAGAGGACATCCCTGTCGGCTTGCATTTCCACATAGCGGCCGGGGGCGGAGACGCCGTCATCAAAGTCGAGGTGTCCGTCGGGGGTGACGGGAACGTTCATGAAAAAATTAATGTTATGCGCGAGGTCACGTTTGGAGACGGGGCGCCCGGAGAGGGCCATTTGGAGGAGGAAGGTGTCGCGGCAGGCATGCATGAAGCGTTTGTCGAGGGAGTAGCGGACCATGTTGCTTTCGGTGGCGCAGGCGCCGCCGAAGGTATCGTGCCGGCCGCAGGTGTCGGCGGTGATGGTAAGCAGGGGGCGGCAGTGGTTTGACCGGAGCACGGTGCCGGTGGTGAGGTAGATGGAGCCTTGTTCGCGCACGGTATCCTGCGCGCTGTAACGCTCGGTGACGTCGTGCTCGTCGAAGAAGAAGGTATCCGCCGCCTGGTTCCCTTCGAGGTCGACGATGCGGAGGGTCTGTCCTTTTCGGACGGGATGGAACCAGCCGTCGCCGGCGAGTATGGTTTCGCTGTGAAGGGCCTGCGAGGGATTCAGCGGGCTTTCGACGTAGTTCAGGGTGCTCATTCGATTTAGGATTTGGATGGGAGCTAGAGGAAACAGCGTTCGGCGAGGCTCAGAGCGCGGCCGCCTTCGCCGCGAAAATTCCGGCAATAGTCATCCGGGGCGGGCGGTTCGGCGGGGAGAATTTCGATCTGGACGCGGGCTTGGGGATAGGTAGTCGCGGGATTTTGCGGGTGAGGGCAGTTTGCAAAAACAACAAGGAGATTCATCTCGGCGCGGAGGGTAATGGAGGCGCCGGCGGGTGCGGGGTCGGCGAAGTGCATGCGTCCGTCCTCGTCGACAACGACTTTGCTGAAAAAATTCACGTTGGCGACGATGTCGCGGATTCCGAGACCGTGTTTGCTGAGTTCGATGAGAAAGTTGTCGCGGGCGTTGCGGTAAAAGTCGTTACGGAAGGTCTGGTAGTTGTGCTCACCGAATTGGGCGCGAACTTTTTCGGCGGTGATGTGGCCGCCGAGGGGGTCGTGCCAGCCGATGGAATCCTCAACAATGGAAGCGAGGGCGCGGCCCATATCGCTCATAAGGATGTGGCCCCGGGTGAGACGGGCTGTTTTGAGGGCTTTGAGGGTATCGGGGATGTTGAGCCGGTCGAGCGGGTCGTCGCTGTTGTAAAAGAGCGCGGAGACATTGGCTTCGGCGTTGAGAGCGGTGAGGCGGAGCAGGTGGTGGCGGGGAATGCGCATCGACCACATGGCGCCGGGTGGAAGGATCTCGGTGAGCAGCGAAGAGGTCGGTGAGTGGTGAGCGGGAGTGGCGGTGGTCATGACTTTTCTTGGACGAAGGGATGCAGCGGTGGGAGGAGCATGCTGGTGAGTGTGAGTTTGCCGGAGCGAACGCCCTTGCAGGCGATGAGACGGTCGGCGATCTGCTTGAGTTTGAGCGCGGGCCCCTGCACGAGGATGACTTCCATGCGGTGGTTGTCCTGTAACTGCACATGGTGGGAGCTGATGACTTCGTCGACGTGGAGACGTTCGAGTTCCGCAAGGCGCTGGAGGAGATTGCCGCGCGATTCGTCGTAAACGAGGGTAATGGTGCCCGCCATGATTTGGTCGCCCTTGTCTTCCTGATGTTCAACCACAGCCTGGGTGATCATTTCCACAATGGCCTTGGAGCGATTTTCGAGGCCGCGTTCGGCGACCATGCGGTCCAGCTCACGGAAAACGGAATCGGGCAGGGAAACACTGATCCGCTGGACCGGCTGTCGGGACTCGGCGGCGGAATGGGACGGTTTGACGGGCATGGTCTCGCTGGGGAAAGTATTACTGGTTTTTGTTTTGGTAATACTAGCGAGTTTTGTGCCAAGAGGAAAATTTATGGAGGCGTGGGCGCTTCGCCGGAGAGGGCCAGGGCTGAGGGCGCGAGAAATGGACCAAAGGCATCCAGGGAGCGGGCGGGCAGGGTGGCTTCGACGCAGATGGCGGCTTCCTCGTAATCGATGGCGCTGACGGTGCCCTCGCGATGGAGGCGGGCGAGGAGGTCGGTGCGCTCGAGGGGCAGGTGCAGGCGGACGGTGACGATATTGGTCTCGACGAATTCCGAGATGCGCTGGATGAGCTCCTCAAGGCCTTCGCCAGTGTGGATGGAAATGAAAACCGCCTTGGGAAAGTGCCGCCGAAGCACGATGCGGGTGGCGGGATCGTCCACTTTGTCCATTTTGTTAAAGACGATGAGCATTTGCCCGGTATCGGCGCCGAGGTCTCCGAGGACCTGCATGGTCGTGTTGTAGAATTCCACGACTTTGGGATGGGAGGCATCGAGGACGTGGATGAGGAAGTCCGAAAGCGCGGCTTCTTCGAGAGTGGCGTTGAAGGATTCCACGAGCTGGTGCGGGAGTTTGCGCACAAAGCCGACGGTATCGGTAAGGAGGAGGGGCTGTTTGTTGGGCAGCGCGATCTTGCGAGTGGTCGTGTCGAGTGTGGCGAAGAGCTTGTTCTCGACGAGGACGTCCGCGCCGGTGAGGCGGCGCAGGAGGGAGGATTTGCCAGCATTGGTGTAGCCGACGATGGCGGCATTGGGCACGGGGGTGCGTTTGCGATCTTTGCGCTGGGTGGCGCGGGCCCGGCGGACGGCTACGAGTTCGCGCTTGAGGCGGTCCATTTGGGCGCGGATGTTGCGTTTGTCCTGCTCGAGCTGGCTTTCGCCCTCGCCCTTGGCTCCGATGCCGCCGCCCTGTTTGCCGAGGTGGCTCCAGGCACGGGTGAGGCGGGGCAGGGAATAGGTCATGCGAGCGAGGTCGACCTGGAGGCGCGCTTCGCGTGTCTGGGCACGCTTGCCGAAAATATCAAGGATGACTTCCTGCCGGTCGACGACAGTGACCTTGGAGAGTTCCTCCCAATTCCGCTGCTGGGCGGGGGTGAGTTCGTTGTCAAAAATGAGACAGTCCCCCTCCAGTTCGCGCAGCTGTTCGCAAATCTCCTCCGCCTTGCCGGAGCCGATGAGGAGCCGGGCCTGGGCCTCGCGGTGGTGGACGAGGATGCGGTCGACCACCGGGATGCCGAGCGTGCGGACCAGCTCCTCGAGCTCTTCAAGCAGCTCCTGAGCGCTGGCTTTTTCGGCGGGATCGATGTAGGCGCCGACCAGCACGGCGCGCTCGACCATTTTCTCACGGGCTTTGATTTCAAACATCTTCGAACTGTCAATGTAGCAGCCGCGTGCCCGGGTGGCGAATGGGTAAATAAGGGGGGACTCTACAGCTGCCGGAGAGCGGGCTAACGGTCCGCGAAGCGCTGTATCTGGCGCTGGCCGATCCAGCGGTTGATTTCCCAGAGGTTGGCGACCGGTTTTTGCGTATAGGGCTCGAGGTGCAGGTAGCCGTCGGGACCGGACTCCGGAGTGAGGGTGGAGAATTCCAGGTTGCGGGCCTCCTGGGCATCCCAGATGGCATCCCACCAGCGCTCGTGGACGGCGAGGTTTTCTGCGTATTCCGGCGCACGGGGGTCGGGAACCTGCGCGCCCTGGTCGTAACCGACACGGGCGTGAAAATGGCGGGCGCGGTGGGCGCATGCGTTCAGGAGTTCGGGGAACTCGTCCATAATGGCGGAGCGCTCGGTGACGACGCACCAGTGGCTGAAGTCGCAGGTGAGCGGGATGTCGGGGATGGCATCGATAAGGGCCGCCATGGCGAGCGGGTGAAAGGTCGACCGACCGCGGTGCGTCTCGAATGAGACTTCCGTGCCGTGGCTGGCGGAGATGGCCATCGCTTCACGAAAGAAGCGGATGCTGTCCTGAATCGGCCAGAGATCATTACCGGCCATGGAGGTGATTTTGAGGGGGTTCATTTCGAGGCAATGCTCGAGGATCACTCGGAAGGAACCGAGGTGATCTTCGACGGTGGTGCGGGGATCGGGCACCCATTTGCCTGGGGTAAAAATGCCGGTGGAAATTTCGGCGATGTAGTGAAGACCGGCATCGGCGATAAGACAGGAGAGTTCGGCGCGAGCGCCTTCCGTGCCGGGGGGAGCGCCCTCGATGCCATGAAAGCCGGCATCGAGGACGTCGATGATTGCGTCTTCGCGGGTGCCTTCGTGGCCCCAGAGTTGTTTGAAGACGAGGAGTTGCACGCGGTGGAAATATCCGAAAGCTATTCGGCGCTGACGGTTTTCATGGGGGCGAGATCCACGCCAGCTTCGAAGGTGGGATCGCCTTTGACGAGGCCGAATTTTTTCCACCAATCAGTCGTAAGCGCCCAGACTTCCTTGATCTGGCCGTTTTTGAGGTCGAAAGCGGGCGTGCCTTCGGAGACGCCCATGAATTTTGCGGCGTCGGCGAGGGAGAAGATGGCGAGTCCGCCTTCGTTGGGCTTGCCGGTTTTCCCGAGGACTAATTCGACATCGGAGACTTCGAACTTCAGCCCGGCGGCGATGATCTTGTTGGCCTCTTCGGGATTTTTCATCCAGTAGGCGACGGCATCCCAGTAAGCCTTAAGGGCTTTGTTGGCGATTTCGGGTTTTTCCTTCAGGAAGGCGTCGGACATATACATGCCATCGGCAAGCAGCGCGGTTTTGAGCCAATAGGGGTCAAGAGAGGTCGTCATGACTTTGGAACCTTTCAAAGTTTCGAGTACCTTGGCTCCAAAGGGCTCCCAGAATTCCCCGCCAGCCACCTTGCCGCCGACCATGGCGGCAACGGCGTCGTCCATGATGACGTTCGTGTAGGTGACGGAATCAAATGGAACGCCGTTATTTTCCAGCCAGATTCCCATGTAGATCTGGGTGAGTCCGCCTTCGAGGACGGCGACGGATTTTCCGGTGAGGTCCTTTGCGCTTTCGATGCCGGGGGCGACGATGATTTTGTCCGCTCCGTAGGAAAGCGTCGTTTGCGAGATGAGCTTGATCGGCACGCCGCTATCGACGGCGATGGGACCGTATTCCATGGTGCTGGAGCAGACGTCGATTTTCCCCGCCGCCATCTGTCCATAACTTTCATAAGGGTCTTCAATAATCTGGATGTCGAGGTCGAGGTCGGGCGCTAGATTTTTTTCCTTCGCGACAAACCAGAAACCGTAACCCGGCCACGAGAAAAGCGAGACGTGGACGGTGGGTTTGTCTTCGGCGTGCAGCGTGACGCCGCCGAGCACGGCGATGACGGCGATGACGGCGATGACGGCGAGTGTCGTGAGGATGCGATGGTGTTTCATGGTTCGTGGTTTGTTGGTTGCTGGCTCTTGTTTGGGTTTGGTGGCAGGCGCGAGGCCCGTGTTATTTTCGAAGATAGGGAAAGGCGCTCCAGCGGAGGCCGCGCAGAAGCATGTCGGAGAGGAAGCCCAGAATGCCAATGGTCAGGATGGCGGCCAGGATGATGTCCATACGGACGAAACGCTTGGCCCGCATCATCACGGCGCCGATGCCGTCGGTGGCGGCGACGATTTCCGCGATAACGAGGTAGGTCCAGCTGACGGCCAGCATCTGGCGTGTGGTGTCAAGCAGGGCGGGCAGGGCGCTGGGAACGATGACGCGCAGGAGGACGATGCGGCGGCTGGCTCCGAGCGTGCGGGCCGTTTCGATAAGCTCGATGGGGACACGCTTGGCATCGTCCATGTAGAGCGAGATGAGGAACCAGATGACGCCGATGAAGAGGAGGGCGATCTTTTGTTCGTCACCGGTGCCCAGCCACGCAAGCAGGAGCGGGATGAAGGAAGGTGCCGGCAGGTAACGGAAGGGCGATACGATGGGATTCAGGAAGCCTTCGACCGCGGGAAAAGCCCCCATGAGGATGCCAAGCGGCAGTGCGACGGCGATGGCGAGGCCGAAGCTCTTCGAGACGCGGGCGAGACTTTGCCAGACGTCATGGAGATAGTCCTTCTCCACGAAAAGTTCGGTCAGGGTTTCCACGACGCGGGTGGGGGGCGGACAGAGCGTGGCGAACTGTGGGTGAAGCGTGGGAATGGCCTGCCAGATACCGAGGAGGAGAACCCAGGCGATGATGGCGAGAGCGACCTTCGCACGGGTCGATAAAGGCACTTTGAATTCAAACCATCGCTGGATCATAAGGCGTCGAGTGTGAGATCGATCGAGAGCGCGAGACGGAATCCGATGTTGTCGAAGCGGCGGGAACGCTCCACCCAATCGCGGAAAGCGGCGCGCAGAAGCCGGGCGGCGTAGTCCCATGAACCGCCGCGCGTGACGACGAGGCGGGATGCGGAATCGGTAAAGGCACTGCCGTCGGCGGGCAGTCCCGCATAGCCGTCGTGCCAGGTATCGGCGACCAACTCGCATATGTTGCCGTGCATGTCATGGAGTCCGAAGGCGTTGGCCGGGAACGCGCCGACGGGCAGGGCGCAGCCCGGTCCGATCTTCATGCCATTCTCGGAATACCAATAGTTCGCCTGCTGGGTGCTGAGGTCGTCTCCGGTGTAAAAGGTGGTGGTCGTGCCGGCGCGGCAGGCGTATTCCCACTCCGCCTCAGTCGGCAGACGGAAGGGCATCCCGGTTGCCTCGCGCAGCCAGGCAAGGTAAGTCTGCACGTCCTCCCAGCTCACGCTGCCGACCGGGAGGGCATCCCGGCCCATGCCGTAGTCGGGAGGGCTCCAGGCTCCGGGGCAGGCTTCCACATAAGCATCCCACTCGGCGAAGGTGACCGGAAATTTGCCCAGCGCGAAGGGATGGGAGATGCATACGCGGTGGCGCGGCAACTCAAGCATGGTGGCGAATTTATCGTCCTCTCCGGCGCCCATGTGGAATTCCCCCGAGGGGATTTCCACTAAATCAGGCAGCGGGATGGTGGACGCGTGCATTAGCTAATTCCGGTGATGAGCTCGACCGCGGGGGCGCGTTCGCTCCACGGCACATAGGAATCGGCGCTTTCCTCATCGATGACGCGGCCGAATGTCGGGCAGACCACGAGATCCTGTGGGTCGACTCCATTAAGAAAGATGTCGGAAAAGATCCGGCCTGCGGCGAGGCCCAGTTCCGTGAGGCCGTAATCATAAGTGGCCAGTGTGTCGCCGCGCCGGACGGCTTCGACGGCGGCGGGGCTGCCATTTCGCGAAACGATCGGGAGCGAACCCAGCAGACCGCGTTCTTCGAGGACAGGCAGAACATCCAGCAGCGTCTCGTCATTAAAGACAATGAGAGCCTCCATCTCGTCGCCGCAGGTTTCGAGGATGTGATGGGCCACGGCGACTCCCGCGCCCTTGACGTCGGCCTGGTTGCGAAAGGCGGGGTCGTGGGGATCGTTAAGGAATTGAAATCCGCAGCGCCGCCCGCCCTCAAGCAGGCCCTCGACAAGCTCCTCGTCATCCAGAATGGGCGGCCCTCCGATGATGGCGACCTTTGGACGGTCGTCCACCTTGCGTGCGAGAAACTGGCTAAGGAAGACGCCGTGATAGAAATTCGGCACGGCCACGGTTGCGGTGACTGGGTAGGCCGGTTTGTGCAGGGCAACGACGGGGATGTTTTTCCCAATGGCGCGCCAGACGGCGGGAGCGGGTTCCGTTTCATCGAGGGTAAAGAGGCATATGCCATCCACCTTTGCTTCCGTCGCGGCAACAACGGCCTGGTTTTGCTCGATGGAAAAATGAGGGTCGCGCAGGTCGGCGGTGAGGATGCGGAGTTGTGTATCGCTTCCCGCCAGCCCGGCGGCAATACCGTGAGCGACCGTATCCATGCCAGGATGGGCGCCTGGCGGCAGCGGCATAATATAAACGATGGTGCGGCTCACGCGGACACCTCCTCGGCAAGGGCGGCGGGTGCATTGCCGGTGGCGCGGATGCGGTCCGCCAGATAGCACTGGATTTGATAGACGGGTTTTTCCAGGTAGCTCATGCGGCCATGCTGGAAGGCCGCGGAATTAAGCCCGCGTTGGACGGCGGTGCAGACTTCGATGTCTTCGTTATGAAAATCCTTGAGCGCCTGCTTTTCGATTTCGGCGTGTTTTTCAAAATCCGGATGCGCCTGGGCTTCCTTATTGACCATGATGGTCGTGACGAGATTGATTTTTTCGGCGCTTACCGGGAGCAGCCGGTACCAAAGCGCGCAGTTCGGGCCGGTAAGCATCATGTAGCCGGGGTAACCGACGTGAACGGTCCATTCGTATTTGTAAGCCTCGGGGATGCCGGGAATGGGCGGGAAGGAGCCGTAATGCTCGCCTTTCGCCTCGGCATCCTTGATGGAATCGATGAGGCTTTGCCGATAGGGCAGATGGGCACGGGTGTAGTGGGGATGGTATTCCTCGGTCCAGCAGCCCCGGGCGGGCATCATGGGCTGGAGTGTTTTCACATGGATGCCCATGTGGTGGTAGGGCTCCATCCAGTTCTCGATCATGTTTTTCCAATTGATGTCGAGGTCCCATTCCATTTCCACGACGATGTCCATTTCCCCCATTTTCCATGCGGCGACTTCCTTATGGAGATCGGCGAGCTGGGTGGCGACGGGTTCGGCGTCGGGATTAAACGTCACGAAAATGCCGCCCTCCCAGATTTCCGATCGAAACTCGTGGAGGCTGAATTCGCGGCGGTTGAAATCGCAGGTTTTCTGCATCTCGGGAGCGCCCTTGAGCTGGCCGCAGAGGTCGAAGGTCCAGCTGTGATACGGGCACATGAAGAGGCGGACCTTGCCGCGTTCATCGTAGCCGAAGCCCTTGGGCATAATGTCCATCGCGCGGTGCGGGCAGACGCGGGAAAGGACGTGAATGCCATTATCCTTGCCGCGCACGACGATGAGGGGTTCGCCCAGCACGTCGAGACTGATGTAGTCGCCGGGTTTGGCGATTTGGGAGACATGCGCGATGCAAAGCCACTCTTTTTTGAAGATCGTCTCCTTCTCGTATTCGAAATACTCTTCGGAAGTATAAGCATCCGCGGGAAGAGTGGTTGCGTTTTCAAGACCTCGCGAGGCGGAATCGATGATTGCCGCGTTGATCGCTTCGATGGTGCCGGGATTTACTTTCATGCTAACCATGGGACGAGGGTTGTTGGTTATTCGTTATTCGTTTGCGTGATTTTTGGGTCGGGAGGGGGAAGGTCGTAGGCTTCCCAACCGGCGGCGATGCCGCCATCGACAGGGAGGACGACACCGGTGATGTAGGAGGCTTCGGGCGAGGCGAGAAAATGGAAGGCCGCGGCGATCTCGCCGGGCTCGGCGAGGCGTCCGAGCGGAGTGCGTTTCGAGACGAAAGCGACCTCAGGATTGTCGGGGATTTCGGTGACGACGGGGGTGAGGACGGTGCCGGGAGCGATGGCGTTGACGGTGATGCCACGCGGGGCAAGCTCGACGGCGGCGCATTTTGTGATGTGGGCGACGGCGGCTTTCGAAACGGCGTAGGCCGAACCAAGAGGAACTCCGAGCAAGCCGACAAAGGAGGAAGTGCTAAGGATGCGCCCGCCCGCGGACATGTATTGCGGAGCGTGTTTGATGGCATAGATGATGCCGTGGACGTTGACTTCGAAGGTGCGTTGCAGCGCTTCGCGGGTTAACTCGGCAAACGGGATGCCCAGTGGCTGGATGCCGGCGTTATTGACGAGGATGTCGATGCGCCTGTTTTCCCCGGCGACTCTGGCCAGGAGAGCGATAACCTGCTCTTCATTTGAAATGTCGGCGACGATGGAGATTGCGCCTTCGGGTGCCCTTGGGCTGCGGTCAACGGAGTAGACCTTCGCTCCGGCGGTGAGGAAGCGTTTAACGATGGCCTCGCCGATGCCGGAGGCTCCGCCGGTAACGATGGCTGTTTTGTTTTCCAGTAAGAACATGGTGATGGAGTCCGAGTGTAAAGGATTGGAGTTGGGCTTAGACGTAGTTGAGGCGTTTTTGCAGGTGGGCTTCGTTGATGGCGTAGTAGCCCTCGTTCCATTCCCGCATTTTTTGTGCTAAGTAGATGCCTTTGAAATCGCCAAAGACCCTGTCCATAAGAGGATCTTCCTCGAAGGCTTCCAGCGCGTGGAGCAGGGTGCGGGGGAGAAGGTCGACTCCGGATTCCTTGAGCTGGGCGCGGGTGAGGTCGTAGCAATTGGTGTTGAGCGGGATGCCGGGGTCGAGAGCCTGCTCGATGCCGTCCAGGCCGGCGGCAAGCTGCACGGCAGCGGCGAGGTAGGGGTTGCAACTAATGTCGGGAGCGCGGTTTTCGACGCAGTAGCGATTGAGGGGAAAGCGCATCATGGCCGAGCGGTTGTTGCGGCCATAGGCCATCATAACGGGCGCCCAGCTGATGTCGGGCATGTCGCCCTGCGCAATGAGACCCTGGTAGCTGTTGTAAGTGGGCGAGGTGACGGCGGTGATGGCTTTGGCGTGCTTGAGGATGCCTGCGGTGAAATGGTAGGCGAGATTCGAGAGTGGGATGCCGTATTTTTCGGCAAGGGCATTGGTACCTTCTTCGGGAGCGAAGACGTTGGCGCCGGTTTCGGTGCTGGCAAGCGACATATTAAAGTGGCAGGCGGAGCGGAAATCGTTCGCGTAGGGCTTGGGCATGAAGGTGGCCGTGGCCCCGATGGAGTCGGCGGCCTGCTTGGCCATGATCCTTAGGAAGATGAAACGGTCGGCGAGGGTGAGGGCGTCGCCGTATTTGAAGTCGAACTCGTACTGGCTGTGGCCGCCTTCCTGATCCATCGAGTAAAGCCCCCACCCAAGCTCCTCCATGTAGCGGGCCATGGGGGCGAGGAATTCCATGGAGTCGAGGGTTTGCTTGACGTCGTAGGCGGGGCAGACGCCGGGGTATTTGGTCGGACTTAGTGTCGTGCGCTCACCCGTCTCGGGGTGGACGAAGACGACGTAAAACTCGGTTTCGAGGCCCATGTTGAGCTGGAGGCCGAGGCTGGCAGCGCGGGCGATCTGGCGTTTGAGGATCTGGCGGCTGTCGTGCGGGTAGGGTGCGCCGTGGTAGTAGAGGTCGCCGAAGAACCATGCGAGCGATTTGTCCCAGGGGCAGATGGTGAGGGTGTCGAGATCAGGCACGGCGGCGGCTTCGTCCTCGTGGGGGCCGACGAGGCCCATGCCTTCCATCGCGCCGAGGGTGAAGAGCTCCGAGCCGTGGCACATCTTCTCGAAGACCGAGACGGGTGTGGTTTTGGCCTTGGGAACTCCGTGGATGTCGACGTAGGTGGAGAAACAGAACTCGACGCCGGCTTCGTCCATTTTCGCTTTGGCGGCGGCGAATTTGGCGGGATCGACGGTGAAGTTTTCGGGAATGGCGAAGATGGGCTCCATGAATTTTAGATTTTTAGTTTTAGATTTTTGGAAGGTGGACATCCGACCAGTGGTCGGGACTAAGGGGTGGGGTGTCGGTTTTGGCTTGTTCGACGAGGTTCGCGAGGGCGGTGCCCATTTGTTCGAAGAGGGTTGCGCCGTCTTCGGCGGTGGCGCGGGAGGGGAACCCGGTGACGCCGTTGAGGCTGGTCTGGGCCACCGGGTAGGAAAAAATGGAATCCCTGGTGCGATCGGGGTCGTCGGCTGCGGCGAGCTTGCCGGTGCGCACGAGGCCGGGGGTGAGGTGGAGGAGGAGATCGGTCTCGGCTTTGTTGGCGTGGAGATCGGCGGCGTCGGCGGTGAAGGCGCTCCAGATTTCCGGCGTGAGCGCGTAGGTGTTGCGGACTCCGGCGAGGAGATCGCCGAGGTGCCGGGTGCGGATTTGCTCGATGGCGACGCGCAGCGAGGCGTCGTTGCCGAAGTGGGCGTTGATGAAGAGGAGGCGTTTCCAGCCCGTGGCGGCGGCCCAGGCGGCGTAATCGCGGATGCAGGCGACAAAGGTCTCGTGCCCGAGGGAGAAGGTGCCGGGCCACTTGGCGGTGTGGCCCGAGGAGACGGAGCAGGGGATGGCCGGGGCGACGGGCACGCCGGTTTTCGCGGAGGCAAACCAGCAGGTGGCGGTGGCAATGATGGTGTCGCAGCTGATGGGGAGGTGCGGGCCGTGCTGCTCCGTCGCGCCGACCGGGACGATGAGGAGGCCGCCGTTTTGATCCCGGAGCGGGGCGATTTCGGTCCACGGCAGGGTATCGAGGAGGAGCGGGCTGGCACCGGCGAGCGCGCCGATGATTTCCAAGACCGACTGATCCGTGGTTTTGATCACGGTCAAAGCATGGGGGCGTTTTCCCGTTCGGGGAATAGGAAGGACGGCCCATGTGGAAAGCAGGCGGAAGGGGCGCTCTACCTGGGAGGATGGGAGGCCGGTGGGCGGGAAGGAGGAAATGGATTTGAATGGCTCGCGCAGAGGCGTGGAGACGCGGAGGATTTGATTCTCCTGATTTTTCCCGCCCGCCCGCTTGCCTCTCACTCTCTTCACGACGATGCGAATTGACGGCGTTTGATAGGGGGCTCACAATTGAGGCCATGAAAATCTCCTCCAGCCTGCTAAGTCTTTCCCTTGCCTTCCTGCCTTTTTTGCTTCCGGCCGAGGAAACGGCCTCACCGATGGCTCCGGCGGCGTTCGCCGGGACGGTGGCCCAGGTCGATTTGCTGGAGATCCAACTCGGGGAGGTGGCCCAGACGAATACGACGACGCCGGAGGTGAAAAACTTCGGTGCTTACATGCTGAAGAGCCATTCCGAGATTAATAAGATGCTCGGCGAAGTGGCGGCCAGGCAAGGCCTCGTGCTCCCCTCGACACTGAATGCCGACGGACAGGCGACGCTCGAAAAGCTCTCCGCGCTCAAGGGCAGGGTGTTCGACACGACTTATATTCCGGCCATGGTCGCGGGCCACACCGAGGTCCTCGCCATGCTCAAGAACTACGCCGCCACCAGCACGGATCCAGCATTGAAGGCATTCGCTGAAAAAATTACGCCGATTATCGCCGTGCATCTTGAGCATGCGAAAGCAGCCGAAGCCGATCTGAAAAAGGCCGGAGCGTTCTAGAGGTTCGCGCAAAGACGCCAAGGGCGCGGAGGGCGGAATTAAGAAGGGAAGACGCGCCCTTCCGCTTTCACCGCCTTTGTCGAGGATGACAGCAGGTGTCGGGCGGGTCTGATCGACTGACGAGGCCGCCATCGGCGGTGTCGAAGGGGGCAGACCTTTGATCGGGCATGTAATTTGCAAAAAAAGGAGCTGGTCAGCCACTTTGTCGGACTTGCCGACATCGATTGTCGGACCTGTCAGCGAGATAACCGAGCGTGTCAGATGCTTCGTCGGCGGGGTCAATCAGGCAATCTGCGTGTTTTTCGCCATTTTCGGCCGGCTCGCTGTTCATTTGGGTGAATATCGGTGCAAGGACGAGCCCAGTGGACGAATCTACTAAAATAGAAGACTTTAGTAGATTGTTGCATATTCGGCTGCCACCTACTAATTTGATTTGATTTAGTAGAACATTGACAGAGCCCGTGCGTATTCCGCAAACACCGCCGAAACTGAGTGATCTGATGGCCGAAATGAAGCCACCAGAGAAGATGGTGCGGCTTTTTTCGCTGACGCGCGAAGCGAGGATGCAGCGACACTATCTGCATTGGGATAAGTTACGTCATTATCATCCGCCCGACGGGATGAGCCACCGGGAATGGTGGCTCGTTCAAAAGTTGTCCCGGATGGACAGCCTCAAATCCATCCCGCTGACGGATTCGATGCGGGAGCCGTTTCAGTTTGCGGTGCCGGAGTTGGTGCAGGAGGAATTGCACCAGATCGATCTTGGCGCCGGAGGGCTGGTGAGCATTCCCGAACCGATTACCAACCCGCAGACCCGGGATCGATATCTCGTGAGTTCGCTCATGGAGGAAGCGATCACCTCCAGCCAGCTCGAAGGTGCAGTCACGACGCGCGAGGTGGCGAAGGAGATGATCCGCACAGGACGGAAGCCGAGGGATACGAGCGAGCAAATGATCGTGAACAACTACGCGACGATGCAGCGCATCCGGGCACTGAAGGAATCGACGTTATCGAAAGACCTGGTTTTTCAGATTCACCGGCTGGTGACGGAAAAGACGCTCGACGATCCCACCGCGGCGGGTCGGTTCCGGACTCCGGATGAGAAGCGCGTGGTCGGGGATGATTTCGGTCAGGTTTTCCATGATCCTCCGCCCGCCGAGGAACTGGATGTGCGGATGGCGGCAATGTGTGCCTTCGCGAACGGTGAGACACCGGACTTCTTCGTGCATCCGGCAGTGCGGGCGATCATTCTGCATTTCTGGCTGGCGTATGATCATCCGTTCGTGGATGGCAACGGGCGAACGGCGAGGGCGTTGTTCTATTGGGCGATGCTGCACAACGGCTATTGGCTCTTCGAGTTTATCTCGATCTCAAACATTCTTAGGAAGGCTCCAACGAAGTATGGTCGTTCGTTTCTCTACACGGAGACCGATGACAATGACCTGACCTATTTCCTGGTCGCCCAAGCGCAGGTGATCCGGCGGGCCATTAAGGAGCTTCATGCTTACATCGAGCGCAAGACGACGGAAGTGCGAGAAGTCGAAGTGCGTATGCGGGCGCTCGATCTTTTCAACCATAGACAGGCCGAAGTGATTCGGCATGCCCTTAAGCATCCGGGGCAACGTTACACCTTCACCAGCCACCAGAAGAGCCACAACGTGGTCTATCAAACGGCTCGCACGGACCTGCTGAATCTCGCGGACCAAGAAGTCCTGGAGAAACGCAAGAGAGGGAAGCAATGGGTCTTTATCGCGCCGGTGAACTTGTCGGCACGGCTGATGAAGTTGGAAAAGCTGGCCAACCTATGAGGATCACCGAAGACCAGCTCGAGTTGTTGGAGAAGTTGCTGCGTGACGAGATCCGTTCAAACAGCCGCACGAATCTCGTGCAGGAAAAGAAATACAGCGAGCGCCTGCTGGAAACGCTGCGCAAAAGGGAGGATGCCACGGCGGCGGCTCGGGCGGTGTGTCTTGCCGGGCTTGGAGGTTCCGGCGCTGCCTTGGGAATAAAGAAAACCCCGGGACGGATTGCTCCGGCCCGGGGTCTCTTTGGGTGGGGAAGTGTTTTTTCCTACAGGCGGGACATGAGGAGTTCGCGCTGGAAGATGAGCTCCTTGGGCAGGTCCTGGTAGAGCTTCATAAAGAGCTCGTCCTGCATGATGAGTTCGTTGTGCCATTCCTCGGGGGAGATGTTCTGGCAGATGGCGAAGGCTTCCTCGGTGATCTCGCTGTCGAGGCCGCGCATGTCGAGGTCCTTGTATTCGGGGATCCAGCCGATGGAGGTCTCCAGGGCGTGGGCACCGAGCTGGCAGCGCTGCACGATCCACTTGAGGACGCGCATGTTGTCGCCGAAGCCGGGCCAGAGGAATTTGCCTTCGGGGCTCTTGCGGAACCAGTTGACGTGGAAGATGCGGGGGATGTGCTTGACCTTGCCGCGCATTTCGAGCCAGTGGGCGAAGTAGTCGCCCATGTTGTAGCCGCAGAAGGGGAGCATGGCCATGGGGTCGCGGCGGACGGTGCCGGCCTTGCCCTCGGCGGCGGCGGTCATTTCGGAACCGACGGTGGCTCCGAGGTAGACGCCGTGCACCCAGTTGAAGGACTGGAAGACGAGGGGCATGGTGGTGGCGCGGCGGCCGCCGAAGATCATGGCGCTAATGGGGACGCCGGCGGGGTCTTCCCAGGCGGGGTCGATGATGGGGCAGTTTCCGGCAGGAGCGGTGAAGCGGCTGTTGGGGTGGCTGGAGAGGACGGGTTTGCCATTGGCATCCTTTGTGTCGGGAGTCCAGTCGGCGCCGTGCCAGTCGATGAGGTGGGCGGGGGCTTCCTTCGTCATGCCTTCCCACCAGATGTCGCCGTCGTCGGTGAGGGCGACGTTGGTGAAGATGGTGTCCTTTTTAATGGAGTCCATCGCCATGGGATTGCTGTTGTAGGAGGTGCCGGGGGCGACGCCGAAGAAGCCGGCTTCGGGATTGATGGCGCGGAATTTGCCATCGGGGCCGGGCTTGATCCAGGCGATGTCATCGCCGACGCAGCTGACTTCCCAGCCTTCGTCCTTGAGTTCCTTTGGGGGGATGATCATGGCGAAGTTGGTCTTGCCGCAGGCGCTGGGGAAGGCGGCGGTGACGTAGGTTTTTTCGCCGCCGGGGTCCTTGACGCCGAGGATGAGCATGTGCTCGGCCATCCAGCCTTCGTCGCGGGCCATGACGGAGGCGATGCGGAGGGCGAAGCATTTTTTACCGAGGAGGGCGTTGCCTCCGTAGCCGGAACCGAAGCTCATAATGAGCCGATCGTCGGGGAAGTGGGTGATGTAGGTGTTTTCGGGGTTGCAGGGCCAGGGGACATCGGCCTTGCCCTCGGTGAGGGGGCTGCCGACGGAGTGCAGGCACTTGACGAAGAAGTCGTTCTTTTTGATGTGCTCGAGGACGGCGGAGCCCATGCGGGTCATGATGCGCATGTTGGCGACGACGTAGGGGCTGTCGCTGATCTCAACGCCGTATTGGGCGATGGGGGAGCCGACGGGGCCCATGCAGAAGGGGATGACGTAGAGGGTGCGTCCGCGCATGCAGCCTTTGAAGAGGCCGGCGAGCTTGGTTTTCATGACCTCGGGGGCTTCCCAGTTGTTGGTGGGGCCGGCGTCTTTTTTGGTGCGGGAGCAGATGAAGGTGCGGCTCTCGACACGGGCGACGTCGCGGGGGTCGGAGCGAACGAGGAGGGAGTTGGGGCGTTTTTCGGGGTTGAGCCAGACGGCGGCTCCGGAGTCGACGAGGAGCTGGCGCATTTGCTTGTCTTCGGCTGCGCTGCCGTCGCAGAGGTGGATGTCGGCGGGTTCGGTGAGGGCTGCGATTTCAGCCACCCAGTCCTGGAGTGCGGGGTAACTGGGACAGAGCGCCTGGCATTTTTCAACAACGCGGTAGGTAGTGGTCATGCGGCATAGTAAAGCGCATGTGGGGGTGGTTCGGAAACATCAGAAGGAAAAATTTATGACGCACATCAACGCAGAAGCGAAGGTGGGGCGGGAGACCGATTTATTGGCGGGCTGGGGACATGGCGCTTGTCTGGCAGGGAGGGAGGCCCTAATTTTGCAGGGAAGCGACTCCAATGATTGCCGGCCGGAATTACGAAGACTATCAGCCTCTGACGTGGGTGGGCCGGTTTCCCGTGTATCTGACGACTTTGCTGGTCGCGTTGCATGTGGCGGCGATGATCGGCGTGGCGGTCTGCCTGGGTGTCGCGGGCGGGGGAGCGCCGTTTCAAAATCCGTTGCTGGCACCGCTGGTGTTTTCGAGCGAACGGATTTTCCGGAATTTCAGCGTGTGGGAGTTTGTAACGTATGCGTTTGTCAACCAGCCCAGCATCTGGTTCGCCGTGGAGATGTATTTCCTGTTTGTCTTCGGGCGGGAGGTGGAGCGGTTTCTGGGGCGGATCTCGTTTGGCTGGCTGTATTTGTCGCTGGTGCTGGTGGCGCCCGTGGCGCTGGCGGCGTTGCAGGTCTTTGGAATACCATCGGTGTATTTCGGCAGTGGGGCGATCCACTTTGCGATCTTTATTGCGTTTGTCGTCATCTACCCGGGCGCGGAGATGCTCTTTGGCCTGCAGGCGCGCTGGATCGCGCTGATTTTGCTGGGTATTTATTCGCTGCAGTATTTGTCGGGGCAGGCATGGATCCCGCTGGGGGTGTTATGGATGGAGTGCGGATGCGCGTATGGCATGTTGCGGAGCGGGGGTGTGGCGGGGTTCAAGCTGCCGCCGTTCCTTGCTGATCTAAGGGGCGCGGGCAACCGCGTGCGGCGAACCGGCAAGCGGGCAAAGGCGGAAGAGGTGACGAATGCCGATCCTTTCGAATCGATCGATCCCTTGCTGGAAAAAATCTCAAAGCATGGCATTGGCAGTCTGAATCGCCGGGAACGGGAGCGCCTGGAAAGGGCGCGCACGGCATTGATTGAAAAAGAAAAACACCACGGATGAGTACTGCGACGGAGCCTATGGAAAATGGACGGAGGGAGGATGAGGATGCGATGCCTGTCCCGAGCCTGAAGGATGCGTGCTATGTGAATGCGATGATCCACTTTTACCGGGGAGAGCTGGGGCGCATCATGATATGGCGGCAGCGCCTGGATGTAACGACGACGTGGGCGATCACGAGTTCCACGGGTATTATTACGGTGGCTTTCACGTATCGCGAGGTGCCGCATATTGTCTTTTTTTTCAACATTGCGCTGGTGTGGATCATGCTTTGGATCGAGGCGCGGCGGTATCGGTTTTACGATGCGTTTCGCGGGCGGGTGAGGATGCTGGAGACGCATTTCATGGTTCCGATGGTTTCGCAGAGCCGGAAGCTGCTGGATGGTGAATGGCGGAGGCTGGTGTGCGAAGATTTGATTCTGCCGTCGTTCAAGATCAGCAAAATGGAGGCGGTGGGACGCAGGATGAAGCGGAATTATATTTTCATCTTCGCGACGATCCTGCTGGCGTGGACGCTCAAGATTTTCGTCCATGCAGGGACGCCGATTGATTCGGTGGCGAGTTTCTACGCGGCGTTGAAAGTGCATGAGCTGCCGTCCTGGCTGGCGTGCGTGGTATATGTGGGAACCTTTGTGCTGATGATCGGGCTGGTGGCCTACGTAAGCCGCACCTCATCGGAGGAGGTGAGCGAATTTGGTTCCAGTCACAGCGATCTGTGGCGTATCTAAGCGGCCAAAATATGGCGGAAGTGCAAAGGCTGCGGGAGATCGTGGCAAAACTAAGAGAGCCGGGAGGCTGCCCGTGGGATCGCGAGCAAACGCATGCGAGTCTTGGGCCAGCGCTGATCGAGGAGTGTTACGAGGTGCTCGAGGCCATCGAGCTGGCAGACGACGAGAACCTCCAGGAGGAGCTGGGCGACTTGTTATTGCATGTGGTGATGCATGCACGGATGGCACAGGAGCGTGGGGCGTTTGAATTTTCGCAGGTGGCTGAGAGTATTTGCGAAAAGCTGGTGCGCCGGCATCCGCATGTCTTTGGGGAGGAATCCATCGAGGATTCCGCTGCGGTGTTGCAACGCTGGGAGGCGATCAAACGCATGGAAAAATCGGAGCGGACTTCCGTTCTCGATGGAGTGCCAAAATCCCTGCCTGCCGCGATGCGGGCGCAAAAAATCCAAAAGAAGGCGGCCCGCGTGGGGTTCGATTGGGAGCATGCCGGAGAGGTGCTCGACAAGATCGATGAGGAATCGCGGGAGCTGAAGGAGGCGATGCAGGAGGGGCAGCCTGATCGGATTGCGGAGGAGCTGGGCGACTTGTTGTTTTCGGTGGTGAATCTGTCCCGCAAACTCGGCCTGGAAGCGGAGACGGTGCTGGCTTCGGCGACGGAGAAATTTGCCCGGCGATTTCGGATGGTCGAGACGGCGGTGGCGGAGCAGGGGAGGAGTATGGACGCGTGTTCCACGGAAGAGCTGAATGCCATTTGGGATGCGGGCAAACACGGGGTGCTCGAAAATGAGTGAGCGGCCATTTTGTGTATTGAATCCTGGAGGGCGCGATGCGGAGCAGGAATTCCTGGAGGGCGCCGGCTCCCGTGAGGCACCGGGGCATGCGCCGATTAATTACCATGCCTACGCGGCCTGCATGCGCGGAGGGTTTTATCGCAAGGTGGAGAATGTGCCGCCGGGGACACGGGGCGTGCTGGTGCTGCTGCGCAAGCGCAATCTGCGCAGGGCGTTGCAGGCCATTATGAAATTAAAGGCACGGGGCGTGCGCGGGTGGATTTCGCTCAAGGAATCCGGGAGCCACCAGGTGGCGGATTTTTTGAATGACGTCACGCGAGTGACGTTGTTCGGCGATGCTTGCCGGATGGCGGACGGCTATATCTCCAGCACGCGAAATCTTACGGCGCTGTATCGCATGGCGGGCTGCGTGCGGGGGAGTTTCATCCCGACGCCTTATCCGGTGGAGTCCGAAGCGTGGAATTTCGCGGTGCCCGTGGCGGAGCGCCGGGGCATTTTTGTCGGGACGCGGGAGCCGGGGGTGCCGAGCCGGCGGCATGTGGAAGCGGTCCTGCTGGCAGACCGTCTTTCGCGCAAACTGGAAATACCAGTGGCCGTGATGAATGATGGGACACGGCGGGGCGGCATGTTGCTGAAGGCGATTCGAGGAGATAATCCGTATCTGCACATCATCGAGGGCCCGCTGCCGTATGCGAGGTATCTCAAGCTCATGGCAGTGCATCGCATCGTCTGGCAGCTTGACGCGAGCGATGTGCCGGGGCAGGTGGCGGGAGACGCGCTGCTGTGCCGTGTGCCTTGCGTCGGCGGCAATGGCGCGGTGGAGAGGATTGCGTTTCCGGATCTTTGCGGGCAGGGGCGTTCGCCTGAAGAGTTGTTTGAACTTGCCGGGACGCTGTTGGTGGACGATCTCGCGTATGCCGGGGCGATGGATCGCAGCCAGGCGCTTGCCGGGGATGCGTTGTCCTTTGGCGCGATTCGCCGGCGGATCGAGGAGCTGCTGTTAGCTTAGAAAACCATCCGGCAGGATTTCGCCGCGGAATCGCAGAAGAGCGGAGATGGTTTCCTCAATGAGATTGTTCGGGCAGGAGGCTCCGGCTGTGATGCCGATGTTGAGCCGGGACTTCTCCGGAAGCCATCCGCTCGAGTGGACTTCGCATTTTTTCACAAGGTCGAAATGCGTGATTTCCGTGGCGGAGAGGAGACATGCCGCGTTGCGAATGAAGTAGGTCGGCACGGCTTTCTCGCCGATTTCCGCCAGGTGCGTGGTATTGGAACTGTTGTAACCGCCGACGACGATAAGGAGATCCAGCGGGCTACGGAGAAGCTCAAACAAGGCATCCTGGCGTTCCTGAGTGGCTCCGCAAATGGTGTCGAAGAATCGGAAATGAGCATCTGCTGAGCCGCCATCGCGTGCCGCGACGGCTTCGCGGATGAGAGTTTGGACGGCTTCCGTCTCGCTGCGAAGCATGGTGGTCTGGTTGGCGACGCCGACGCGCTGGAGATGCAGGTCGGGATCGAAGCCTTCCGAGTGCGCGCCCTTGAAGCGCGCAAGGAAGGCTGCACGGTCGCCACGGTTGCGGATGTAGTCGCAGACAATCCCTGTTTCCTCCAGATCCAGCACCACCAGATAGTGGCCGTTGCCTTTCCCTAGAGCTCGCGAGGCGGTGGCCCGTGTCTCTTCGTGGTTGGCCTTGCCGTGAATGATCGAGGTGACATCGTCGGTGGCGTTTTGCCGGACGCGCTTCCAGACGCTCATGACATCGCCGCAAGTCGTGTCGACGATCTGGCAGCCGATTTTTTTGATGCCGTCGACAATGCGGATGTCGCTGCCAAAGGCGGGCACGATGACGACGTCGTCGGGGGTGAGCGCGTCGAGATCGATGGTGGCGTCCTTGCCGATGAGATTGCGAATCCCCAAGGCTGCAATCTGGAGGTTCACATCGGGGTTGTGAATAATCTCCCCGAGGATGAAAAGACGCTGCTCGGGAAAGACCTTGCGTGCGGCGTAGGCGAGATCAATGGCGCGTTCGACGCCGTAGCAAAAGCCGAACTGCTTGGCGAGATGCACGGTGGTTTGTCCAACCGAAACGGAGCCACCTCCCGCTCGAATACGTTCGACCAGTCCGCTGCGGTAGTGGCTTTCGACTTCCGCCTGCACGCGCTCCATGACCTCCGGAGTCCGAAGGTTCACCCGCCGTGCGGACGTGGCAGAAAGGCTGGGGGAGGTCACGAACCTTTGATGATCTCCGCAGCCTTGATTGTCTCAAAATACTCGGGCGAGGCGTAGAAGGCCGCCGGGGGATCGGGATCGTTGTAGTCCTGCGGACGCTGGAAATTTTCGCCAAGGGTGGCGTCTTCGGGCTGTGAGTTGGCGATATTTACGGGCGTGCCGTCTTTCACGAGCGAGAAGAAATCGGCGGCGTCGTTCTTGTGCATGCGGAGGCAACCGTGGGTGCGGGGCACGGGCCAGACGGAGCCTTCATGAAATCCGTATCCGGGCGCGAATTCCACCCAGTATCCCATGGGGAATCCGATGTAGCGCCAGCCGATGCCGGATGGGCGGTGCGAGCTGTCGGCGGCGACGACCTGACCGCCGCGCACCCAGAAGCCGTAGGAGCCGGAGCGCTTGTTTTTGATTTTGTTGAAGACGGTGAAGTGGCCGCGTGGTGTCGGGTGTTCGGCGGTGCCGATCGCGGTGGCCGTAACGAGCAGGGGCCGGTTGCCTTCCATCACATAGACCATCTTTTTATTGAGCGAGACATCGACCCGGACGTTGTTGGGGTTTTTGGGCGCGTAAGCGGGACGGTCGTAGGTAGTGCGCCCGACGTGCATGGTTTCACAGCCCGCCAGCAAAAGAATGGCGGCGAAGCCAGTGAGAAAGGAATTCAGCAGTTTCATGTGGTTACTTGTGAAGCCGAATTCACCTGTTTTGTCAAATGCGGTCGGGCACGTGGATCGGAGGGGACGGACGCAAGCAGGGCAAAAGTAAACATTGCGCAGAGAGGGGTTCGGTCTATTTTTGCTCGCCCAAGGATGTTTCGAGAAGATGACTTTCAGTATGCTCTGGAGAATACGCGCGTGGTGCGGGCTCCGGCACAGGCAATCCAGACGTTCGGCACGACGAGTTTTCGGTTCACGCTCGTGAGCGAACTGCTGGATCATGTGAACCGGGTGCGGGTGCGCGATGGGCGGATCCATGCCGAGAAGCCGACCATCCTGTCGCCGCACAACTATTCGAAATTGCTTCTTGATGGCTTTGGCGAGAATGCACGCGGGTATGCGGACTGGCTGGAGGCGCATGGCAGCCATCTGCGGTTTCTGCGCTACGGATTCCAGTTCCGCAAGACGGACGTGAGCGAGGAAATCGTGAACGCGCCCAAGGAAGAAGTGATTGAGCGGATGGAGAAGCGCCTTGACCATGCGGAAGATCCGATGGCGACGCTGATCGATGGTGTGGATGATGCCTGGGAGGTGTGCCTGTTGAAATTTACGGTGGAGCTGATCCAGCGTTCGGCGGGCGAAAATATGGATGAATGGAAACGGCGCGGGTTTATTTGAGATCGCGAGGGGCTTGGTTTAAGGCTTTTCCAATCGGAAAACATTCGGCAGATTTACGGCGATGCGCCTTGTAAAATTTCTCATTCTGCTCCTGTTTGCAGGCTTGGTTTTCGGAGGGGCGGCCTTCTTTGGGTATCAGCTTTTTGTCAAACCGGACGTGGAGGATCGAAAGGATGAGGTCGCCGTCGCCAATGCGCCGGAGCCGACGCCGACGCCGGATTACAGTCTTCCGGCATTCGAGACAGCGCTGGCGTTGATTCAGGCCGGGAAACCGTTTGAAGCACGCGACGCGTTGCTGAATTTTCTGGTGCAGTATCCCCAGTCGACAAAGCTGGCGGAAGCCCGTGCGCTGCTCGGCCAGATCAATACGGATGAGGTCTTCACGAGCATGGAAGCACCAGGCAAGGTCGAATATACCGTGGTCAAAGGTGATTCGCTCCTGAAGATCGCTTCAAAGACAAATTCCAATGCGGAGTTGATCCTGCGGGCAAACAATCTGGTGTCAATCGATCTGCAAATCGGCCAGCAGCTTCGGATTCCGCAGATGGATCCAAGCATCCTGGTGGACCAGGCCGCAGGCACGGTGACGCTTTACGACGGCGGACGGTTTTTCAAGGAATATCCGCTGCTCTCCATCAAGATTCCCTCGCTAAAGGGCGGCGAGGCGGCGGATATGACGATCAAGGACAAGCTCGCCCTCGACGGATCGAACCGCATGGCTTTTGGCAGCCCGGGATATGTCGGAAGCGAACGGTGGCTGATGCTCGACCAGGGCGGGATCGTTATTCGAGGGTTGCATCCTCCAAAAGACGGCAGCGAGCCCTCGATGGCAGCCGGTGTGGTCGTTTCCCAGGAAGCCATCGAAGAAATTTTCCCGCTCGTCAGCCGGGGAACTCCCGTCACCATCCAGTAATTTTGTGTTTATGAAGGTTCATCCGTTGGAATTCGAAAAGCCCATTGTCGAGCTCGAGCACAAGATGGAAGACATCAAAAAGCATCTCCTGGGGCGCAAGGATATCGACCTGAATCCGGAAGTGCAGAAGATTGCCGCAAAAATTGAAGCCACCCGTCGCGAGATTCATCTCAACCTGACCGCCTGGCAGCGCGTGCAGATTGCCCGGCATATCCAACGGCCATTTTTTCTGGATTATATCCAGAATGCATTCACGGACTTCATCGAGCTGCATGGCGATCGATTGTTTGGGGACGATGCCTCGATGCCGGCTGGACTGGCGACGATTGGTGATTTCAAGTGCGTCGTGATTGGCCAGCAGAAAGGGCGTGACGTGAAGGAAAACCTGTTGCGCAATTTCGGCAGTCCGCACCCCGAGGGGTACCGCAAGGCATTGCGACTCATGCGCATGGCGGAACGATTTTCCCTGCCTATCGTTACGCTGATCGACACACCCGGAGCTTTCCCCGGCGTGGGCGCGGAGGAGCGGCATATTGCGGAGGCCATTGCCGTTAATATTCGCGAGATGATGATTCTTCGTACCCCGATCGTCTCGGTCGTCATTGGCGAAGGAGGCTCGGGGGGAGCCCTCGGCATCGGCGTCGCCGACCGTGTGCTGATGCTGGAAAATTCGTATTACTCCGTGATCAGCCCGGAGGGATGCGCCGCCATTCTTTGGAAACATCGCAAACATGCACCCGAGGCGGCCGAAGCACTCAAACTAAATGCGCAAGAGCTTGTAAAGCTCGGCGTTGTCGACGGTGTCATCCAGGAGCCTCCTGGCGGCGCGCACCACGACCATCAAGCTGCTGCGGATTTCTTAAAGGACGCCGTTCTTAAGGCGCTTCAATCCGTCAGCCGCTTGTCGACGGAGAAAATGCTCGAACAGCGCTACAATAAATTCCGCCAAATGGGAGTGACTGCCACCGAGGCACTTTAGGAAGAAGTGTGGATGCAGGGCGGGGGATAATAAGAGCTCCCTTTTATGATCGCCCGCTCTTTTGTGAGCACAGGATGGCCTTAATCGCTCTCGCGATTGAAGTGAAGGCATGCAATCTGCTTGCCTTTTCGAACACTGGGTATCTCCGAAAGCGGAAGACGCAGACAAAGAAAAACCGGCAATCGGATTCATGAAAAACATCGAGACTCAACAGCCCACGGAAACTCTTGTGCCTCCACAGATCGCAAAACCTCCCAAGGCCAAGAAGCCGAAGGAGAAAACAAAGAAATCCCACTCCAGGAAAGCCAGCGTCCATTTGATGGACATTGATACCAAAGGCGCGGTTTTCCCCATGGTTGAGTTAATTGCCGAACGGGTGCGAACCAGCATTCCGAAGGCCGTGGTCGCTCACGTCGAAGCTGCCACGAGCAGAAAACAGATCATTAGCGAGACCTATCCTTACGAAAAGGTCATGAAAGGTGCTGATTATCTTGAAGAAATCGAAGCCCTCCAGATCGAGCTGGTAAAGATGCAAGCATGGGTCAAGGCGCATAACGAACGGATCGTTATGATTTTCGAAGGCAGGGACGCCGCCGGCAAAGGAGGCACCATCCAGCGGTTTACAGAAAATCTTAATCCACGCGGCGCGCGCGTCGTCGCCCTGGCCAAACCCTCCGAGACCGAAAAAGGACAGTGGTATTTTCAACGCTACGTGGAACAGCTTCCAACCGCAGGGGAACTCGTCTTTTTTGACCGCTCCTGGTATAATCGTGCGGGTGTCGAACACGTCATGGGATTCTGCTCGCCGAACGACTATCTCGAATTCATGCGGCAGGCGCCCGAGTTCGAACGCATGCTGGTCCGCAGCGGCACACGGTTATTCAAATTCTGGTTCTCCGTGAGCCGGGAGGAGCAGCTGCGCCGCTTCCTTGGCCGTGCAAAGGATCTTCTCAAACAATGGAAACTCAGCCCCATGGACGTCGAATCGCTCAGCCGCTGGGACGATTACACACACGCAAAGGAATCCATGCTTTTTTACACCGACACCGCAGACGCTCCGTGGACGATTGTGCGTTCCGATGACAAAAAGCGCGCCCGACTCAATGCGATGAAATTCCTCCTTTCGTCCATTCCCTATGAAGGGAAGAATCTGAAGCTGCTCTCCAATCTCGACCCGTTGATTGTTGGATCAACGAAGGAAATTTACGAGCAAGGGGAGAAAAACCGCTCCCACGTCGCACTCGAAAAAGTCGCCGCCTGAGAAGCACCTCAGGCTCTTTCCGGAAGGGGGGGCACTCATCCATTCCGTGCTTCCGATAACAGCAGGGAAAAGAGCGCCGGTAAAATTCGCCAAGCTAGAGCCGCTCAATCCACATCCTTTAATTATACATGACATATATTGTATGATGTTATAGATAACTCACTGATGCAGTAGAAATTACCAATGTGTGAATAACTTTGCGG
>Ga0351878_1008_pt1 | contig 71963 bp, 59 predicted proteins | sample BONcelFGM3001D14_FD_206781 | JGI IMG/M metagenome (GOLD analysis project Ga0351878, IMG submission 206781) | Enriched cells from coal bed in the Powder River Basin, Montana, United States - BONCAT cells FGM rep3 HSBNCT.FGM.300.1.D14 ...
TCCCAGATTGAGTTCGGCTGCCTGAAGGCAAAAATGTTCGGCAGCGATGCCAATGTCGAACAGGGGATAGTCCTTTTTCTTGATGCGTCCGCCCAGCTCGGTGATGGCTTTGGGTTTTTCGATCACCATAACAACAAGAACCGGAGCTTCGACAACAAAACGGTTAAAGGTTTTCAGCGGGCCTGAGCAGGCCTCGGCCACTTGATTTCTTAAGGGTTCCTGACGCACCACCACAAAAGTCCAGGGTTGCGAATTGCTGGCCGAAGGGGCAAGCCGTGCTGCTTCAATACATTGCAAAAGGTCTGTTTCAGCTACCTCCTGCGGGCTGTAGCGTCTGTCGCTCTGGCGTTTCATCACAAGGTCGGGGAACTTCATCTTACAATTTCTTCATGTGAAACACAATGGCTTTTTTCCCTTCCATATTTTCGGCACGTGTGTGCAGTATGCTGTCGCCCTCAAAGCGGTACACGATGCGGTTGGGGTAGTCGTGCCATGGATTTTCGAACACCCATTGGTTGCTGCTTTGCTGCACCAGAGCAAAACGGATAATTTTTCCCTGGTTTTGCCTGTACACTTTAGCCATATAATACAGGCTGTCACCCTGATGGTCAATTCTGAGGTTTTCGGAATACATGGTGTCGCCTGCGTGGCTGAGGCTGAACGCCCTTCCGATCAGGCCTGAGTCGGCTACCGTTTTCCATTGTTCATAAAACACTGTATTTCCGGTTGTTTTCCATGTACCGGTGAGTTTTTGGCCGAGAGTGTCATTATTAAGCGTTTTGCCGGGGTTTGTGCAGGCCTGACACAAAAATGCCAACACGGTTAAGATTAAAAGAATATGTAATGGTTTCATGTAGTCTGTTGGTTAGTAAGCATCACTTCATCCGAAATGCTGATGGTTCCGCCCTGTATTACCCGACAGCAAACCCCTCCGCGCCAGTCGGGTACGAGTGCTTTGGTGAGTCCGTTGCACTGTTCGTCCATTCGGTGGCAGGGTTCGGTTTCGCCGGTGATTTCGAGCAGCACACTGCCAATGCTCAAAAATTGCCCGGTGGTGTGTGCAAGCTCAATGCCTTCCACCAGCAGGTTGGCCCTTCGGGTGGTCCAGGGCAGGGTGGAGTGTATTTCCTGGCAGGCAGCCTCAAAGCCCTCTCGACTGAGCACGGTTACCTGTCTTTTCCCCGGAGTACCCCGGAAATCGCCTTCAAGGCCTGTCTCAACACTCACCCTGCATGCATCCAGGGGGATCATGTTGCCAAATTTTTCTTTCTTGATGGCGATACCGATCAGTTTGCCCATGATGTTCAGATTTTTCCCCGGAGGCGTTCTTTCAGGGCTGTGGTCTGGTCTTCGAAGCCCGCTTTTCCGAGGAGTGCAAACATATTTTTCTTGTATGCTTCCACTCCGGGCTGGTCGAAGGGGTTCACGCCCAGCATGTAACCACTGAGGGCACATCCCATTTCGAAGAAATAGATCAGTTGTCCGATAGCATCTGCGTTGATGGCCGGAAGCTGAATCCTGATGTTCGGAACACCGCCGTCAACATGTGCCAGGGTGGTGCCGAACTCGGCCATGAGGTTGGCTTCGGAGAGGCGCTTTGAAGCAATATAATTAAGCTGGTCAAGATCGTTTTCAGCCGCCGGTACCCTGAGTTCACGAGCAGGTTGTTCCACTGACAGCACGGTTTCGAATATGTTTCGCAGCCCTTCCTGAATGTATTGACCCATCGAATGCAGGTCGGTGGTGAAGCCCACACCGGCCGGGAAAATGCCTTTATGTTCCTTACCTTCGCTTTCGCCGTAGAGCTGTTTCCACCATTCGGTGAGGTAAAACAGCCGGGGCTCGTAGTTCACCATGATTTCGGTGGTTTTGCCTAAGTGATACAATGCCTGTCGCGCAGCAGCATATATAGCGATCGGGTTGCCATACATTTTGTTGACAGCTCTGCTGGCTGCTTCCATTTTCTGGGCACCTGAGATGAGTTCATGAATATCAACTCCGGCTACGGCTATTGGCAGCAGCCCTACAGGAGTAAGCACTGAATAGCGTCCGCCCACATCATCGGGAACCACATAACTGCGGTAACCTTCGCTGTCAGCAACCTGTTTCAGTGCGCCACGGCTTTTGTCGGTGATGGCCACAATACGTTTCCGGGCTTCGGCCACGCCATATTTTCTTTCCAGATGAGCCCTGAGAACCCTGAAAGCGATTGCCGGCTCAGTGGTAGTGCCCGATTTTGAAATCACCACCATCGAATAGTGTTTTATATCGAGCAGGTCGAGCAGGTCGGCAAGGTATTCCTCGCTGATGTTTTGCCCGGCATACACAATATGTGGTGTTTGTTTGTTGATCAGCGCACTGAAATGATGTGTCATGGCTTCGATCACTGCTCGGGAGCCCAGATAGGATCCGCCAATACCGACAACCACAAAAACCTCAGATTTTTCGCGTAGTTCGGCTGCATGATCGCTCAGTTGACGTATAAATTCATCCGTCGTCTGTGAGGGCAGGTCAACCCAGCCCAGGAATTCAGCACCGGCTCCGGTTTTGTTGTATATTTTTCGGTAGCTTGTGATAACCTGCTGGTTATGGTCGAATATTTTTTCTTTGGACACAAAGCCATATACCTGGTCAATATCGAGTTTTATCTGAATCATAGGAAGTTAGAAGTATTAGGTTTGTCAATGTTTCAGGGCTGAAAATTACAAATATTCCCTTACCGGCCGGGCAAAAAAAAGTGAGGCAGCCAAGTTGACTGCCTCACTGAACCAAAAACCAAAAATTTATGAAAACCTTTAACGCACAATGGTAGAACAAAAATTTACGGACATATATTGGGATTAGCCCTTACACTTTGTTCGTGAGACAAAAGTACAACAGCCCGTACAGTAAGGCTGTTAACGAAGTATAACAGTTGTTAAGATATGTTAAAAACCTGTAAACCATGCACATGATTGATCTACTTTTGCCTGTGTGAACAGAAACCACATTACAGGGATAATTATTGTGATGACCATTGCGCTTCTTGGCCTGATGGGTATTCAGGTGTATTGGATCGGAGATGCGGTGAAGGTGAAGGAAGCCAATTTTATCCGTGATGTGAATGTAGCCGTCAACAATGTGATGGTTACCCTGGAAAAAATCAGGATGCAGCGCGAGTTCGAGCGGCAGATGAACCTGCTTGACCGCAAAGCTGACCTGATGGCTTCGTGGGACTCGATTAATGCAGGAATGCAGCAGGATTTATCCATGCCCATGAATAACGAAAGTTACATTCAGCTGCTCCAGAAATGGACTTCGGCGCAGGAAATGCTTCAGGAGATGTTGTTTGGGCTTAACGCAGCCACACAGGACGAAGGCTTTGCACCTACATTGATAGATTCGATCATCGAACGGGAATTGGTGCGTCAGAACATAAGAACCACTTATGAATTCGGCATTTACAATCCCAGAAAGAATGCAATGGTGTATCAAAAAACAGGCAGGTTTCCGCAGCAGCTTCTTACCGAAAGCTTTGCCTATGAAATTCAGCACGGCGGAAGGCCGTTGCGTTTTGCTGATCAGTTGTTGTTGTATTTCCCCAACGAAAGACGATTTCTGGTCAGCCAGTTATGGGACCTGCTGCTGATTTCAGGTTTTCTGATACTAATAATTATCGGTGGCTTTGGAACAACCATATACACCATCTTCCGGCAAAAAAAGATATCTGAAATCAAGAACGATTTTGTAAACAACATGACCCACGAGTTCAAGACCCCGATCTCGACCATAGGGCTTGCTTGTGAGGCATTGCGCGATACCGATATTCAGAAAACCGAAGGCCTTTATTCGAGCTATATCAGTATGATAGACGAAGAGAACAAAAGGCTGGGCATGATGGCCGAACAAATACTGCAATCAGCAGTACTTGAGAAAGGCGAGTTGTTGCTTCACCCTGAAAATGTTGATATGCATGCACTGATCAGTGAAACAGTTGCAACCAAGGTTCTGCAGGCACGTAAAAAGAATGGCAGTATCCTGACCGAACTTCATGCCGAGCGCTCTGTGATTTCAGCCGACAGGGTTCATATGACCAATGTGTTGCTTAATCTGCTCGACAATGCCATTAAATATTCTCTGGAAATGCCTCAGGTAACTGTCAAAAGCCGGTCGATACCCAACGCCCTTGAAATCAGCGTTCATGACCAGGGAATTGGGATCAGTAAGGCCAATCAGAAGAAAATATTTGAAAAACTTTACCGTGTGCCAACAGGTAACATTCACAACGTTAAGGGCTTTGGGCTCGGGCTTAGCTATGTGAAGGCCATCGTTGAAAAGCACGGAGGAACTGTACATTTGGATAGTGAACTTAAAAAGGGGACCGCGTTTTTTATCAGGTTGCCTTTGAACGGACAAAATTTATAGCTTTGGACTATGGAAAACAATATTAAAGTACTGCTGGCCGAGGATGACAAAAACCTTGGGACAATTTTAAAGGCATATCTGGAAGCCAAGGGATACGAAACGGAGTTGTGTACCGATGGTCGTGAAGCCCTTGAGAAGTTCAAAAGGAATGATTTTGGATTCTGCATCCTCGACATCATGATGCCGGTGATGGATGGCTTTGCTCTTGCTGCCGAAATAAGAAAACTCGACCGTAAGATTCCGTTGTTGTTTCTTACGGCCAAATCCATGCAGGATGACAAATTGCATGGATTTGATCTGGGGGCTGATGATTATCTGACCAAGCCTTTCAGCATGGAGGAGTTACTCATGCGCATGAAGGCTATCCTGCGCCGCTCGGCCGACGACAGGGTGAAACCTTCGGTGTTCACCATCGGGACGTTTGTTTTCGATTACAACCGGCAGTTGCTCACCAAAGGTTCAGAAGAACACAAACTCACCTCCAAGGAAGCCGAACTCCTAAAATTGTTGTGCGAAAACATGAACCGTGTGCTCGACAGGTCAGTGGCCCTGAACAAAATCTGGTTCGATGACAGCTATTTCAATGCCCGTTCAATGGATGTTTATATAACCAAGCTCAGGAAATACCTGAAAAGCGATGTGCACGTGGAATTAATGAATGTGCATGGAATTGGGTTTAAGCTTGTTGTCAATCAGGAATAAACCCAATCAAAGACAGTTAATAGGGCAGGCCGTTGTCTTCTCTGTACCTGAAATTTACCGATGCAGGATACAGTGAGAAAGAAGGATCTTCAAGAATGTTCCAAAAGCTCTCCGAACCGGGCCCTCTGTCTTTGTTGGTGAGCACGATCAGGGTTTTTTCGTTTTGCATGTCACGAAGGTAAAAGGTTCTGAATCCTTTCCACCAGCCATAGTGATACACAGTGCTGTCAGCCTGTCCGCGAATGCGCCAGCCAAATCCGTAATTATCCTTTCGGCCCCTGTGTGTTGGGCTTCCGGGTTTAAATGCTTCTGCCAGGGTTTCTTTTTTAATCAGCCATTCATATTTCAGGGCCTTATCGAACTGGTAGAGGTCCGATACAGTTGAATACATGATTTTGTCACCTTTAACGCCATTGAGGAAATTGTTTTTTACCCTGACTAATCCACGACCCCTTGCATCATGACCCGGAACTACTTTCTGTTCTATATAAGTTGTCAGCAGGGTGTCGTCAGGTACATGAAGAATAAAGGAGTTGTTCATGCCCAGTGGATGAAAAACATAATCATGCATGAATGAAGCAAATTCTTTTCCTGATGCTCTTTCAACAATGGTAGCCAGCAGTGCATAGTTTGTGTTGCAATAGTGGAATCCGTTGTTTGGTTTGAAATACACCATTGGCCGGTGACGGACAAACAGCTCAATCATGGTTTTGTTGGTTACAGCGAGGCGTTTATCAGGCCATTTCTCATCGGCAAGCGATTCATAACGAGGAATCCCTGACCGGTGGTTGAGCAGTTGCCTTATTGTAATCCCTTCATAAGGCCATTCAGGGATATGTTTTCGGATGTCATCATCATAACCCAGTTTCCCTTTTTCCTGTAGGATCATAACCGCCATGGCGGTGAACATTTTCGACACGGAAGCAAGTTCAAAGCGGCTGTCGGTTGACAGTGGTTCTTTTCGCTTGATCACATCAGCGTAACCATATGCTTTTTCAAAAACAACACGGCCTTTTTCGGCAAATAGCACCGTCCCGTTGAACCCATTCTTTTTTTGAAGGTCCTGAAATAAATTATCGAGTTTTTGTTGCTGGTGCTTAATCCTGTCCTTGTCAAGGTCAAGATAAATGCTGTCAGCATCCATGATACGCCTGAGTTCCGGATTCGAATCTTTTCCCTGAGGCTGTTCATCAATCCACACACAGCCCGTGAACGCCAATCCAACAATAATTACCAACAGCAGTCGAAACAAGGCTTTAATTTTTTAAGGCGCAAAAATAGGGTTTTGCAGGAAAAGGATGGATAAGATTTTTGTTTTTACAGCTAATACAATGCTTTTAGGTATTTCAGGCCATTGTATTGCCGGACAATTCATGTTGAAAGCCAATCCCGATAGCAGACAGGAATCTGGCAACGGGCATATGGGTAAATCAGTATCAGAAGTATTTCTGATTTTTGTTGTCGGTGAATATGCCATCAATAGTGCGAAAACAAAAGGATGAATTGTTTTCTTAATGATATATTGTCAGGGACACTCCTCCATAAAACAGAGTGCCGTAAAGCGGGGCGTAGATAAAGGCGGCATCATCAAGATGTCGTTCATCCTGTATATAGTTGAAAATGTTATTAACGCCAGCATAGAGCCTGAACTGTTTCATTTTTTTGGAAACCCTTGCATTGAAAACCGTAAATGGATCTGTTTTCTTGATTTTCGACTGGTTGCCTAACACCGGATTAATCTCCTCATTGTAATAGTCTATGTACATGTTTCCCTGATAATTGCCTGTTAATGTGAATGTCCAGGATTTTGGGGTGTATTCAAGTTTCAGGTTAGCTGTTGTCGTTGGAAACCTTGAAATGTATTTACTCACATCTTCAAATGGGGTTCCGGCCCAGTCTTCACGAACGTTTTTATATTCTCCCTGATTTAAGGTTACGTCAAATCCAATGTCGAAATCCCTGTGCAGGTTAGCTGCTACTGACAGTTCGATGCCCTGGACAAAGGCATCATCAATGTTTTTCCATTGGTAGTCGTAACCCAAAGCAGTCACTTCAGCATCAGCATCGGTGAAACCGATCTTGTTGGTCAGATTGGTTCTGAAAACATTGGTGCTGATCCGCAAATATGTGCCATAGTAATCAGCGGATAGATTGTAACTAACAGATTTTTCTGGATTTAAATTGGAAGATTTCCAGACTCTGGGCGAACCGCTGCACAGGTGCAGGTCTTCCGAAAAACCATATGGGGCACGAAAACCTGTGCCTGCGTTGGCCCTCAGGGTGATCACTCTGGATAACTTGTATTTCAGAGCTATACGGGGGTTTACGGTTGATTCACTAAAGTTGGTTTTCGGGAAATTGCTGATAGCAAAAACCTGTTTGTCGGCGGTGTATTTTTCGCCTGATGTGTGCTGGTCGAACCTGATTCCGGGAACAACCACCAGTTTTTCGTTTACAGCCCATTCATCCTGCACAAAAAGTCCGAATTCCTGTGCTGACTTGTCGGCTACAGAGCGGTAGGATTCGCCAAGGAAGGGGCTCGATTCGTCAACAACAACATACATTCCTGACTCTTCAAGCTTATTTAGAAAAACCTGTACACCTGCAATAAAGCTATGTCTTCCGACCTTTGAATTAAACGACAAGGTTGAAGTGAGGGAATTCTCGTTTGCAAGGTATGGCCTCATGTTTCTGAGGTCAGGGATACTATCGTTGTGTGTGGCCATATAATCACCCAGATAGGCATCGCTTGTTGCGTTACGGTCATGGTAAACATAAGCCAGCGAAAAGTTAATTTCCGAGTTTTTCATGATCTTCTTTTGGTAGTTTAACGATGCTTCGTACCTGTCTGTGGTGATGTTTTCAGTTCCATCGGTGAGCGGATTCCGATAGTAATCATCGGTCATGGTGCCTCCTTCGCGTTTTTCAAAAACCGATTTTCCGCGAAGTGTTAATTTGTCGTTGTTCATAAAAGCATTGTCAATGTACAGGCCAAAACCTGCATTGACAAGGTTGGTCAATACCCTGTCAGTAATGCCATCTTTGTTTTTTACTTCTTCCTGAGCCAGTCCAGGACCGGTTTGATCTATGGCCCCTTCAGTGTAATGCTGTGCAAAAACATTCAGACCAATATTCCCTTTTTCGTTGCGCATGGATGAGTTAACGTCGAATTTGTTGGTTTTGTGGCTTCCCAGTTGAAGGTCCACTGATGTCATGGGTTGATATCCGGGTTCTTTGGTTACAATGTTGATGGCGCCTGCAACAGCTCCGCTTCCATAAAGTGCTGATCCGGCACCTTTTACAACCTCGATCTTATCTATATCAATGGTGCTGATCTGTTGCAACCCATAAACGCTGGCAAGACCAGAATAGATGGGTTGCCCGTTGATCAAAATCTGAGTATGCTCGGCTCCAAGGCCCTGCATGCGCACCATCGAAAAGCTGCAATACTGGCACTGGCTTTCCACCCTTACGCCCGGAACACCTTCCAGAGCCTGATAAATATTCACTGCATTTTTGTTTTCGATGGCTTTTGCCGTAATCACTTCTGTGCGAACAGGCACATCCTTGATGAAATGTTCGGTTCTGGTTCCGGTGACCACTACCTGTTCGAGGTTAAGCACATCTTCTTCGAGTTCAAAAAACAGGTTTATGGCTTTGCCTTGTTCCATCAACACTTCTTTTTCCTGGGTTTTATACCCCATGAGCTGAGCAACAATGATGTTTTTGCCCACCGGCAAATGAGCCAGTTTATAATGTCCGGTTCCATCGGCAACAGTACCCATAGTAGTGCCTTTCACTGAAATAGTCGCATATGGCAGGTGTTCTTTTGTAGCTTTTGATTTCACATCGCCAAAAAGCATGGCATCTGTCTTGTTTTGTGCATATGCCTGAAACATCATGAAAGTCGCAAGGAGCATGATCAACGTTCTCTTCATAGTGCCATCAATTATTTGGTTTAATAATCAGTGGCAAAATAAAAGCTAACCCAATAATGCTGCAATCGCTAAAAAACAGGATTTTACTTTAATGTAATCGCTAAAAAAAGGGATGGGTTCTCAATCAAGGTTGATGACCCCTTTGGACACAGCATAAACCGTAAGTCCTGCAAGGCTTCGTATGCCTGTTTTGTCCATTATGTTTTTGCGGTGTGTATTCACAGTATGGATGCTGATGTTCAGTTTTTCGGCAGTTTCTTTGTTCGACATGCCTTTGGTAAGCAGTTTTAAAACATCAATCTCCCGTTCCGACAAATAGCCGTCTTCACCATTGTGGACTAAGCTGTTGTTTTGAATTTTGTTGATTTTTTGAACGATTAATGAATGTTCATCAGCAATGGAAAAAACATCATCAAATACTTTTAAAAAGGATTGGTCGAAAAGAGCGTAGATGATTCCGATCCATATTACATCCGGAGATTGTTTCTTAAGTCTGGCAAATTCGTTCAACCTGTTTAACACCAATGACGGATTTATCAGCACAACTGAAACCTCTTTCTTAACAAGAAGTAATTCTAACTCAAGAATATTGTCCACATGATAAAATACATAGTCGTATCCCGATTTAGAAACAGTTGCAAGCAAACCTTCATAGATTATTTTTGAAGGCTCAAGAACTGCAATACTATTCCTGTTTCTATCCATTTAATTCAGCTTCAAGACGTTCGATGACAGGAATCAGAACCCTTTCTTCGATAAACGAATGTATTTTCAGGTCAAATTCCAACTCAAATAATGTTGTAAGGAATCTCCGTTTGGTGTTCAGTTCGCTTTCGAGTTGAATGTGTTTCAGGAAAAGGTTTTTTAAATCAGTCAGTTTGGTTTCAATGTCGGTATGGTGGTTCCGGTATTCATTCACTGAAAACGAATTTTTTTCACGGGTTTCGTGTGCATGTTGGATGCTTTTAAAATATGGGAATGCCACTTCATCTTCATATTTTAAGTGTTCCATAACTTCTTCAAAGTATTCATTAAAGAATCTTTCAATTAATTGATGATCTTTACTGTTGAGGTTGTTTTTGAGTTTCTCAAGGTAGTATTTAAGTTCGGGGTATTTATCCCTGACGTAATAGGAATGGCTCTTTTTGAGGAACAGCAAAACTGAATGTATGTTTTTTATGGTATTTAAAGCATGGTCCTCAGGCATGAAGCCGTTGTATAAGTTTGCCACAATAATAAAAGCTCCGGGATCAATGTTGTTTTCAAGGCAAAGTTCATCAACAGTTTTGCCGCCAACTGCAAAATCAATTTCAAAGTGTTGTAAACAAAGTAACAATGAATGATTTTCAACAATCAAATCAAACATTTTTTTGTCCTTTGTGATGTACGTCTTTTCAGATATGAACATTATTTTTCTGACAAAATTAATGAAAACTGCTTCTGTATTCAAACACGGTGTTGTGTCGGCTGGCCCGAAACTGATGAGTCTGGTTTTTGCGTGCTGCCTCCCGGCAGGCTATATGACTGATTTAAGGCATGTATTGCCATAACACAACTGTTGCTGCGAACCTTTACTGTTTGTTTGAAGCCAGTGGCTGAACTATGGTCTGAAGGGCAGGTCGGGTTAAAGAGCCATGACCATTTTTTCGATCCTTTGGCTAACTTCGGCAGCCAGGCTTGTTAGTTCGGGTTTGCCAATACCTTCAACCATGGTTGCCGCTTCCATAGCTGCCACTTCTATCAGGCCTTTACCCTGATCAATAATAACCACATTGCACGGAAGCAGCACCCCGAGTTTGTCTTCGATATTGAGCGCTTTGCTTGCAAAATGGGGGTTACAGGCACCAAGTATTACGTATGGCTTAAAATCGTAGTTGATTTTTTCTTTGAGGGTTTTGCTTACGTCAATAGTTGTGAGTACCCCAAAGCCGATTTCTTTAAGTGAGGCAGTTACCCTGTCAATTGTGGCAGAAAATTCGCCTTCAATGGTTTTACTTACGTAGTATTTCATAGCTGTTTTGTGATTATAACAATGTTAGGGTTTAATTTGTTTATAGCAGGTGTTTGAGGGCTTCGCGACGGCTCAGGCCCGATAAAGGCGTCTTTTCTACAAAAGCTTTTACCGGTTCAGGGTTAACTTTTGCATATTCGCGCAGTGACCAGCCAATAGCTTTTCGGATAAAAAATTCCTTCTCGCCGGATAAGCGTTCTGCCAAAGAAAAAAGAAGTTGCTGATCTGTATGTTGTTTGTATTTCAATTGAAAAAGCAAACAACTGCGCTGCAGCCATATATTGCCCGAAAGCATCCAGTTGCTGATTACACGGTCACGGTCGTTCGGGAACTTCCTGAACCACTCAGCCACAAGGTTTGGAGCGATATAATCAATGGTATCCCACCATGACTTTTGTGTGATCATAAATTCAAAAAGCATGATGTGCTCAGGAAGAAATTGTTTTCTTAGTTTGAAAACCACCTCCATAGCAGCATATTGGAACTCGCGCTCCGGTTGTTCCCAGGCATTCAGCACAATTTCTTCCAGCATGTTGATTCCTGGAAGCCCATAGGTTTTAATGAATTGATTCAGCAGCAATCTTCTGTTCGGTGACTTGATCCCATAGAACACACTGATGTGCTTCATGTACGCTGAAGCCCCTTTGGCAACTTGTTCGTTTGCCTCTGCTTTGAATGCTTCCTGCAGAGGAAGCCAATACGGATGAACTTGGGATTGTTTCATTTAACCACCATTTTTGTCCTTGCCATTATTGTTCCTTCAGGACCAGCCAGACTCACGATATAAGTTCCCCGTGCCCATCCTGATAGGTTTACTGTGATATGGGAAGAGCCGGTAATGGTTCTTGTCAGCTGTTTCCTTCCTGAGGAATGTGTTACACTAAGCTCTCCGGCATTTGGAACCGACCATGAAATGATAACCGAATCGGTGGCCGGGTTTGGGAAAAGGCTTATTATCTGATGGAGATTGCTTGTTGTCTGGTCAGCAGTACCGACGAGCTGAAGATCCCATGCTGCCAGCGTATATTCGCCTTTTTGCAACTCATTCACAAAGAGGTAGCCAACCGACCAAAGCCCTTCGCGGTATTGGTCAACAGGCATCCATTCATGTGCAGGGTTTGGCCTGTACAGCAGTACTACCGAATCTTTTTCGGACCTGATCAGCGATTGGTCGAGGTTGTTTGAGTTACTGTAAAAAAATCTGCCTCGCATCGCAGTGCCTTCCGGAAGGATTCCATCAACCGACCAATACCTGTAAGGTGATAGCCGAAGCCCGTTGATCTGCGTTTTCAGGCTGTCGGGCGGTGCCCAATGATGGGTGATCCTGAAGAAGGCCGAATCGCTCAGTGCATCAACAAACAGTTTGAAGTAGGGCTTGCTGAAAACATATTCGCCTGTTTCCCTGATGATCCGGTGCTCATCGGTGGTGGCATCCAAGGTTTTGTCGTAATAGTCGAGCATGGCTATCTTCGGCTCAAATGGTAGGGTTTTGACCGAAAATCCTGTTGATCCGTCAAACCTGACCGTATCGGTAAAGATTTCCCATTCGGGGTCCATAAAACTGATTTCGATCTGATGTTCGCTGCCGGAATGCACAGCCCCTTTGTGTTTCTTTTTCAGGTGAATGTCGGTTTCATAACCTTTTGAGGTTTGGGTCACATGAATCGAATCAATGGAATAGTGTGGGGTTCCGGGGGTAAATACCCAGGTATCAAAAAATCCGTCGAGGTTTGTGCCACTGGCCGCCGACAACGCATCCCTGAGGTCGTAAGAGGTTGCATGAGAGTATGCAAAAGAATCAAGGTAATGTTTCACCGCATCGAAAAATACTGAATCACCCAAATAGTGCATCAGGCTGTGCACAACAGAGGCACCCTTTTTATATACAGTGGTGCCATATGTATATTCATCGGGCACATTGTTCAGGGCATAGTATCCATTATCCTGTATATGAGCATTTTTGAGCACTTCATAATGGTTTTCTTTCATGTTGTTGAGGTAGTCGTTGTAGCCGTAGATGGGGATTCGGTAGAAATGCTGACAGAATGTTGCCCAGCCTTCGTTGAGCCACATATCCTGTGCTGTAGCGCATGTAACCTTGTTCCCGAACCACATATGTGCAATTTCGTGGGCCATCAGGTATTCACTTCCCAGGTTTCCGTTAATGGCCTGATGCGGATAAGCTATGTTTGTTACATGTTCCATGGCGCCTATGGCCGTTCCTGTATATCCGATTCTTTCCCACGGATAGGGGGCAAACGAATGTTCGAAAAGGCTTATAACATCATGCAGGTTTTGAAAGGATCCGGCCACTTTGCCCGTATCTTGCGGGCGGGTGTAAATGGTTATTGGGATGTCCTGCTCTATTCCTGAATACTGATCGGCAAACAGCTCATATTCACCCGCTGCTACCGAAGCGAGGTAGGTGGGGATGGTTTGCGACAACTTCCAGTGCCAGGTGAGTGTTCCGTCTCCTTCGTCAATGGTATTGATCAGGCTTCCGCCCGAAATACCCTTCATGTGCGCGGGCAGTGTGATCAGCACCTCGTAGGTTGCTCTGTCCCTGAAGTCGTCAACACATGGAAACCAGGCTTTGCCAAGGTTATGCGGAACGGATACAAATCCAACACCCAGGTTGAAAGCATAATTTCCCGAAAAATGAAAGCCGCCCCAACTTTCGTGAAACGGCTGCCCTCCGTAATGAACCTCAACTAACAGGGTGTCGGCTGGACCAAAGGTTTGGCCTGCTGAAATGTGCAGAATGTCGCCGCTGTGGCTGATCCCCAGAGCCGGATTGCCGTTGACAAAAGCCTGTTCAACCTGTAGTTGTTTGAGCTCCAAAGGGATCACCGAAAGTGGAAATACCGGGCGAAGGCTGATTTGTACCACCGCCTGAATTTGTTTGGTTACAAAGTTGATGTTGGTAAGATGGATCCGGTAATGTACGGCATCAATGCTGTCAGCAACCGGCGAACGTTCAAACCCATGCCTGTGGCCACACTTGTGCTGGGTATAAGAAAACAATGGTAACAAAAAGAGAACCACCCCTGCGAGGGTTTTTGAAATTGTTGACATGGGCGAATAATTATGGTGTAAAAATAACCAATTCGTTTGAAACCGTGCGACACACCGCTTTATGCTTCTGAGCAAAAAGAAGATGATTATTTGAAATGACTGAAAGACTTTGTTCAAACATAAATATGGCCCTGCCAGCATCAGGTAAAAATGGATTACTTTTGAAAACACGTTCAACCGGGTGTCCAATATTGAACATTCATTGTAGCAGGGCGAACAGCTGCAGTTCGAACAGCTTGGCTTTAAAAAGGGTAATGATCAGAAAAACAATAAAATAAATACTTGGCATCATTTTCGTGGAATGTAAAAGTCAAATCATTATTTATGAACACACACAACGATAGTCAGCAGCTTAAGGTATGGAAAGGGTTTATGATACTTTCGCTGGTTTTGCTTTTTGTATCGGGAACTTTGTTTGCGCAAAAAGTCTGGACCCTCGAAGACTGTATTCAACAAGCGCTTGAAAACAACATCCGCATTAAGCAAAGCAAGCTTGATGTGAGCAGTGGAGAGGTGAACATGCGCGAAAGCAAATTTAATTTGCTGCCCTCGCTTAATGCCTCAGCTTCGCATTCATACGGATGGGGGCGTTCGATTGACCTTGCAACCTATCAATATGTTGACCAGCAAACCCAGCAGAGTTACTTCAACATCAGCTCTGATGTTACTTTGTTCAGTGGCTTTCAGAAAATGAATACCATGAAGCAGCGGAGGGCCGAGTATCTGGCAGCCCGGTATAATTCGGACAAAGTGAGCAACGACATTGCCCTTGCTGTAGCCGGTTATTATCTGCAGATACTGTTCAGTCAGGAATTGGTTTCAAACAGCCGGCGACAGCTTGAGGTAACTGCCCAGCAGGTTGAACGTACCAGAAAACTGGTAGATGCCGGAACCCTTGCAAAGGGAAGTTTGCTTGAAATTCAGGCTCAACTGGCCAATGAAGAAGTTAACGTAGTGCAGGCCCAAAACCAGCTGAATCTTGCTTATCTCGACCTGTTGCAGTTGCTCGAATTGAGTTCCGACAACGAAATCTCCATTGATGTACCTGCACTGAAGCTGCCCGACACGCCATCATTGCTGCCGGTTCAAAACATTTATTCCACTGCACTTGGCATCATGCCCGAAATAAAAAGCGCCGAATACTATACCGAAAGCAGCCGCAATGCGCTTGCTGTTGCCAAAGGAAGCCGCAGTCCGAGTTTAGGGCTTCAGGGAGGTTTTGGTACCAATTATTCTGATCAGATACTCGATATTACATCAGGTGACGTGAAACCATTTGACGACCAGGTACGAGACAACAAAAGCACTACGCTCGCCATCAGGCTTAACATCCCCATTTTTAACGGATACCAGATAAACTCCTACATCAACAGGTCGAGAATTAACCTCGAAAACGCCAATTATAACCTTGATCTTGCCAGGAATACACTGCGCAAAGGAATCGAAAGCGCCTATTCCGATGCCCTTGCAGCATATGCATCCTACACAGCCAGGCAAAAATCGCTGAGCAGCCTCAGAGAATCTTTTAAATACACCGAGGAAAAGTTCAATGTCGGAATGGTTAATGCCATTGATTACAATGTAGCCAAAAACCAATTAAGCCGGGCCGAATCCGACCTGCTCTCAGGTAAATATGACTACATCTTTAAACTCAAGATATTGGATTTCTATCTCGGAAGAACCATCAGCCTGAATGACCTGACAGAAAACTGATAATAAAGCATGTTTAGAGTTTAGTGTCGCGCAAACACCTGATTTGTTTTTCCAAAGGCATAACAAATCAGGTTTTTTTGTTCTCGTCTTCCATTCAGTTCATTGATTAAAAGACCCGTATGTTTCATCAAAGGGTTTTATTATTTGGGAACAATATGTCAGTCGAATGAATTACTTTTGCTGTTATCTGGCCAAATCTTTAAAAATAATTCCATGAAATCTAATAACAACAAAAAGTGGATCTGGATCGCAGCAGCGGCTGTAGTTGTGGTTGTATTACTGCTGGTTTTTGCCCGCAAACAAAACAGGCATATTTCAGAAGTTAGCGCAGAAGTAATCACCGAAAGAACGATTATCGAAACAGTTTCGGCCAATGGAAAAATTCAGCCGGCTCTGGAAGTGAAAATTAGTCCGTATATCTCGGGCGAGGTTGTGAGTTTGTTTGTTCGCGAAGGCAATTCTGTCACTAAGGGAGATATTCTGGCCAAAATTGACCCCACGATTTACCTTTCAAACCTTGAGCAGGTTGAGGCCAACGTGAATTCAGCCCGGGCAAATATGGCCAATGCAAAGGCACGTGTCGCGCAGGCTGAGGCTCAGTTTGCCAAGACACAGCTTGACCACGAAAGGAGCGAGAAGCTCTGGAAACAACAGGTTATTTCTGATGCCGACTGGGATGCAGCAAAATCAGGCTACAAAGTCAGTATGGCCGAACTTGAAGCAGCCGGAGAAAGTTTTAAAGCCACTAAATTTCAGGTTCAGAATGCTGAAGCAGCGCTGAAAGAAGCACGCGAAAACCTTAACCGAACAAGCATTTATGCCCCAAACGACGGTACGGTTTCAAAACTGAATGTTGAAGTTGGCGAACGCGTTACAGGAGCCTCACAGTTTTCGGCAGGTACGGAGATCATGCGGATTGCCAACCTTGACCAGATGGAAGTTAAAGTGGAAGTGAGTGAGAATGATATTCCCCGTGTAAAACTTAATGACAGCTGCCTGATCGAGGTGGATGCTTACCTGAACAGAAAATTCAGGGGTTTAGTAACAGAAATAGCTACATCGGCCAACACCCTGGGTGTGAGTGCCGATCAGGTAACAAATTTCGATGTCCGCATCATGATGGACAAGGAATCGTATCGCGATCTGGTAAACACTACAGGCACAATCAGTTCGCCTTTCCGGCCCGGCATGTCAGCTACGGTTGAAATTCAGACGAAAAGACTGGATAATGTACTTTCGGTGCCCATCCAGTCGGTTACAACACGTGCAGATACTGCTTCGGGAAGATTTTCTTCAAGATCGGGCAAAGATAAAGACACTCCTGCCGCACAGGAAAGTAAGGACGAAATATTGGAGTATGTGTTTGTTGTGGATAACGATCGGGCACGGATCAAACTGGTTAAAACCGGAATTCAGGACAACACCTTTATTCAGATCACTGAAGGCCTTGAGACAGGTGAACAGGTAATCACAGGGCCCTACCGCTCTGTTTCCAAATCGTTGAAAAGCGGAGATAAGGTGAAGGTTGTTGACAAAAACAAGCTGTTTGACGAAAAGAAGAAATAATAAGCCAGAATTTTGTGGGAAAGATTTTATTGATTGAGACGGCTACCCGGGTTTGCTCGGCTGCTGTATCGGATGGGGGTAACATAGTATCACTCAAGGAAAGCCGTGAACAGTTGTCTCATTCGGGACAGCTAACCTTGTTCATTCAGGAAGTGATGCAGGACGCAGGCTTGAGCTTTGAACAACTGGATGCTGTGGCTGTAAGTATGGGGCCAGGTTCTTACACGGGACTTCGGATTGGGGTTTCGGCTGCCAAGGGGATTTGTTATGCAATGGACATTCCACTCATCGGAATCAACACCCTTGAATCACTGGCCAATGGCTTTGTCCTAACTTCTGAGGTGCAGTTTATTCCTTCCGACCTGATTTGTCCAATGATTGATGCGCGCAGGATGGAGGTATATATGTCATTGTTTGATGCAAAGGGACATAAGCTGAAAGACACAGAAGCCGTTATCCTTGACACTGAAACGTTCGAGGACGTTTCCGAAAGTCAATTGATCTGGTTAATCGGCGACGGAGCAACCAAATGCATCAGCCTTTTTGCTGATCGGCCAAACATAAAACTAATGGATGATTTTTTGCCTTCGAGCACATTCCTGGCCTCTTTGGCTGAGGAAGCATTCAATCGGGGTGATTTTGCCGACACGGCCTATTTCGAGCCTTTCTACCTGAAAGATTTTGTTGCGGCTTTGCCAAAAGTAAAAGGCCTGAATTAATTAGTGCCTTAAAAGTTTGTCTTTAAAGTATTTCAAAACACACTAAATTTGACGTAGCGCTTTGGGTTGAGGCGGATATCCTCAAGCAATTTGTTCATTTCGGCAGCCGTACGTTCAAGTTCAATATACAAGGTATCGTTATGAAGCAACAAACCCAATGACCCCTGTCCTTCGTTGATGCCTGCAAGCATGGTTGACAACTGAGCCAAGGTCGCATCAGCCCTGCGTATGGTGCCGGGCAGGTCGGATGAAGCAAGCGAATCGCTGAACACAGCCATATTGCTAACAATCCGGTTAAAATCGGTGCTGTTTGATTCTAAATTTCTGGTGATCAGCTCTATGTTGTAAAGTATTGAAGCAATCCGGTTACGCTCTTTAACCACCAGAGTGTCAATATTGGCGGTGGTACTTTCGAGGTTTTTAAATGTATTGCTGATGTTTTGCAGGCTTGTCATGATGTTTTGCTTCGAATTCTCATTCAGTATGGTTTGAATGACCATCACCAGTGAATCTACCGACGAAAGCAGGTCTTCGGCCTTTTTTTTCAGCGGAGCCACCTGTGCATTGACTTCATCTTTCAGGCTTTGCTCAAGTGAACTGTTCAGCGTATCGTAAGCGGAAGCATAGGACTGGGAATCGCCAAGCCTAAGGTCAATTGCCTTTGAACCCATCAGGTCCCAGCTGAAAATCCTGGCTGTGCTGTTGGCCGGTATCGGGATACTTGTCGAAAGAGCCAACTCAACAACAATCATTCTGCTGTTGCTTGGGTGAAAATATAAGTCACGCACCTGACCAACCCTGAGGCCATTGATCATTACAGGGTTTGATTTAACAAGGCCTCCAACCTCTTGGTATTCAGCATAGAAAATTCTTTCCTTTGAAAAAATGTCTTTCCCTTTCAGGAAATTAAAACCCCAGACGAACAATGCCAGTGCACTGATAAAGGATAGGGCGACTATATATACAGTTTTGTTTTTCAACGATGTAATAATAGGTTATGTACAATGAACGAATTTAAACCTTTTATATTGGCAAAGATATGCATATATCATCTAAAGCGAACATTTTAAGTTAACAATACCGTTGCAGACAGATGCGACATTTATATCATTTTTTCATCCCGGCCTGATCAATGCTAATCCTGTTGTTTCCTTCAAATGCCACCACAAAGGCATCCTGAAATCCTGTTTTCTTTAGTTTTTCAAGATGTTTCAAAGCTTGTTCGTAGGAAGTAAAGCTTCCGCTCGTATATTTCCATAGGCCATTGTGAAAATATGACCATGGAGTTTCGATTCCTTTAAAACGCTTGTCAGTAAGTTCGATCTTGTTTTGATAGGTTGCAAACTGAACCCTGAAAACCACATCAGATTTTTGCTGAACAGCAGGTTTTGAAGTCTCCTTTTGTGCCGAAGGCTGGGTATTTGTGTTGTTTCGGGCTTCAACTTCTTTGGTGGCTTTTTCGAGTTGTTGTCTTATAGGCGGGGCATTTTCGAGCTCATATTCGGTTTTGAACTCCTTAAACGCCCTGAAAATTGCCGAAGCCATATACACTTGACCTTCTTCTGACTTCAGGAAGGCTTCTTCCGAGGGGTGTGTGATAAACCCGAGTTCGACAAGAATGCTGGGCATGGCAGTGCGGTACAGTACCAGAAAACCTGCCTGCTGCACGGAACGGTCTTTTCGGCCAACACGCTCGGTAAATTGTTGCTGTACTTTCTGGGCTAGCTTGATGCTCTGAGCTTTATGCTCGCTCTGAACCAGGTTGAGTGCGATATAGGCTGCGGTATTGGCCGGGTCGAAGCCTCCGTATTCTTCCTCCTGATTTTCTTCAAAAAGGATGGCCTTATTCTCGAGCATGGCCACTTCCAGGTTGGCTTCGCTTCGGTGTTCCCCCATGACAAATGTCTCGGCTCCATAGGCTTGCCTCGACTTGCTCGCGTTGCAATGAATAGAAATAAAAACATCGGCATTGTTTTCGTTGGCTATGGCGGCACGGCGGTGTAATTCAATAAATTCATCCCTTTTACGCGTATATATGACCTTTACGTCAGGAAGATTTTGCTCAATATATTTACCGGTTTTCAGGGCTACCGCCAGCACAATGTCTTTTTCTTTTGAATATTTACCCACTGCGCCAGGGTCTTTGCCGCCATGCCCTGCATCAATGACTACAGTCCTGATCTTGCTGCCTTTCTGCGAAAACGCCTCAATGGGTGCACCAAAACAGGTGCCGCAAACAACAAACAGAATCAACATTCGTTGAATATTGGGTAGTTTACCGAATAACATTAGCCAGTATATTTGCACTTTGATACGTTTCATGGCAGAATCAACAAAATTAACACCAAAACCGTTTGTCGTACAGTATTAAATGCGAAAAAATCGTTTTGCGGCAACTCCTCATTCTGGTGTTTGTTATTGTTGCTGCGGCCTCTTCAAGGGCGATTGTTCCATTACCATTGCCTCAATCTCAGATATTAAATGATTCACAAACAGATACTTTAAAGGTCTCGCTGCCTGATTCACTAAGGTTTAATATTAATGATTCACTCACCAAAAGAGTTATTCAGATCGCAGATACCAGCCTGTTAAAGAAAGAACTGAAACCGAAAAAAGAATCTATTGATGCAAAAGTTGAACGCACCGCAATGGATTCTATTGTTCAGGATTTGCCCAACCGCAAGGTATACCTGTATGGCGATGCCAAGATAGTGTATGGTAATATCACCCTGAAGGCTGACTATATTGAAGTTGATTTTTCCAAAAATGAGGTTTTTGCCAGAGGTGTAACCGATTCAACCGGTAAACTCAAGGGCACCCCGGTGTTTACCGAAGGCGGACAGACGTATGAATCGGAACAGATGAATTATAATTTTGATTCGAAGAAAGGGTTGATTTACAAAGTGTTCACTCAGGACGGACAAGGTTATCTGCACGGTAGCACCGTAAAAAAAATGCCCGATAATAAAGTAAACATCATGTCGGGTTCCTATACCACCTGCAACCACAAAGACCATCCGCACTTTGAATTCAGGTTCCGCAAATCAAAAGTAATTCCGGATGACAAAATTGTCACAGGACCAGCTTATATGGTTATCGAAGGGGTGCCGACACCGCTTGCACTGCCCTTCGGACTATTCCCGAACAAATCAGGGCAGCGTTCGGGTATCAGAATTCCAACCTATGGCGAAAGTTCGAACCGTGGGTTTTATTTTGAGAATGGTGGATATTACTGGGCCATTAACCAATACATGGATCTTGACCTTTTGGGCGATATCTATACCAGGGGGAGCTGGGCGGTCAAGCCAACGTTCAGGTACAAGAAAAGATATAAGTACGATGGGTCACTCAATACTTCCTATGCCATCAACATCACCGGAAGCGAAGGTGCGCCCGATTACCAGCGCAGCCGCGATTTCAGGGTGAGGTGGACTCATCGTCAGGATGCCAAGGCACGCCCTGCCGGAAAGTTTTCTGCCGATGTGTTCATCGTCAGCAGCAACTTTAACAAGTTTAACCCGGTATCGGCCGAAAACTACCTGAGTAACGAGTTCAAGTCGAGTGTGGCCTATCAGACCAACTGGAACAATAAGTATTTCCTCACCTTGAACGGAAGTCACCGGCAAAACACCAAAACAAAGATGGTTGATGTGAGTCTGCCCGAACTAACCTTCACCGTCAACCGCTTTTATCCTTTAAAACGAAAGGAAGCGCTGGGCAAATCAAGATGGTACGAGGAACTCAATGTCAACTATACGCTCAATGCCCGTAACAGCCTGAGTCTGCCCGACAGCATGCTGCTCAGGCCCGATGCCTTCTCTAAAATGCAGAACGGTTTCCAGCAAAGTCTGCCAATAAACCTGCCCATCAAGCTGTTAAAATACTTTACACTGGCCAACTCCGTCAACATTACCGACCGGATTTATTTTGATTACAGACGCAAAAGCTGGGAAGATGATCCCAGTGACAGCCTTCCGGGGCAAGTGCGGGTGGATACTATTCAGGGGATAAAGAATGTGTTGGATTTCAGTTTTTCAACCAATCTTTCCACCAAGTTTTATGGTATGCTGGCCTTCAAGAAAGGGCCGTTGAGGGCCATCCGCCATGTAGTTACCCCGCGGGTAGGATTCACCTACACACCGAAGTTCAGCGACCCATTCTGGGGTTATTATGATTCGTATATTGATGGAGAGGGCAGGGAGCAATACTACAGCAAATTTGAAGGGGCAATTTACGGATCGCCTCCCAAGGATAAGTCGGGCAGGATAACCTTTGGCCTGAGCAACAACCTTGAGATTAAGATTCCATCCCGAAAAGATACCATATCCGGGTTGCGAAAGGTAGTGCTCATCGAAGACCTGTCCATTAACGGCAGCTACGATCTGGCACGCGATTCACTTCGCCTTTCCGACATTACCATGCGTGGACGAACCCGACTGCTGAAAAACCTCAATCTGCAATACTCGGGAAGCTGGGATGCCTACGCCTTAGATTCATCCGGACGACAGATTAACCAGTTTGAATGGGACGTAAACCACCGACTGCTCCGCCGCAAACAAACAACCTGGGATTTTGGCGCGAACTGGAGTATCGGGCAAAAGGATTTTGAGAAAAAAAAGGAACGCACATCTAAGTTCGGCACCGATGAAGAACTGGCCGAAATCAATGAAAACCCTGATGATTATGTTGACTGGACTGTTCCCTGGAACCTTTCGGTGAACTATAACTTCCGCTACTCGAACAACCCCCGCTATATCGGATTTGTAAAAACAGTGGACAAGAAAATTGTACAAACCTTAGGTGTTTCGGGTGAAGTAAATGTTGCCCCGAAATGGAAAATTACCTTCAACACAGGATGGGATTTCGAAACAAAGGCTTTGTCTTACACATCGGTGAATATTTACCGCGACCTTCATTGCTGGGAAATGCGCTTCAGCTGGATACCTATTGGATTCCGCAAAAGCTGGAATTTTACCATCAACGTAAAGGCCTCTGTGCTTCAGGATTTAAAACTGAACAAGAAAAAGGACTTCAGGGATCTTTAAGGGTTTGTTATCGTCTTTGGCTGAAAAAGTTTTTGAGCATAATGCTGCTTTCTTCGGCCATCAGGCCTTTTTCAACAAGCGTTTTTGGATGCAGCATACTCAGTCCAAACCGGCTGAACCCCCTTTTTTCGTCATCTGCAGCCCACACAATCCGTTCGATATGGGCATGGTGCAAAGCCCCGGCACACATGACACAGGGTTCGAGGCTCACATATAAGGTGCACCCTTCAAGGTATTTGCCTCCCAGATATTCCGAAGCAGAGGTAATGGCAAGTATTTCGGCATGGGCCGTTACATCGCGGAGTTTCTCGGTGAGGTTGTGTGCCCTGGCAATAATCCTGCCGTTAATGACAACTACTGCACCAACCGGAACTTCACCCTCAGATGCAGCCACAGAAGCCTCTTTGAGGGCTTCTTCCATGAAATACCGGTCACTCAGCACGTGCAACATGGATCAGGAAGCTTTACTTTTTGTGAAATATCCTATCGTCATAATCATGGCGCTGACAATAAAGGCAGGGATGAAGGATGATTTGGGCTCGAAAAGGTCAGGTTGCAGCAGCCCGAGAACAAAAAACAAAGTGTTCACAACAAATCCGGCCAACACGCTGGTTAATGCTGTCCGGGCAAAACGGTTTGGTTGCGGGTGGGTAAGCGCAAGCAGGGTTGCCGGCACAAAAATTACAATAGTGCCAATTCCAACCACCATCAAATCAACTATATAAGGAAAAGTGAGCGCCAGAATAAGCGCAATGATACCAAATACTACAGTTACAATCCGGATTCCTTTTTGACCGTCGGCAGCTGAGGTTCGTTCGGTTTTTCTCCAACCAGCAAAATCACGGATGGCCGAGATGGAGATGATGTTGAGAAAGCTGTCGCCCGACGACATCAGTGCAGCGAGCAAACCTGTAATGGCGAATGCGGCCACAAAGGCCCCGCCATGCTTTTCGATGAAAAAATAAGTGGCATCGTTCGGATTGACCTGATCGCCCAGAGCAATCCGCACGCTCATGCCCACTAATGGAAAGATGATGTAAAAAGGCAGCATGCCCATGCCTGACCAGAAGGCTGCTTTGCGTGCGGTTCGGGCATCACGTGCTGCAAGCATACGTTGCCAGATGTCCATGCGAACCAGCACCGAAGGCGACAAAAACAACAATAGGCCAATCAGAAATGTGTAGCCGTAAAAAGTCCCGTTGAGCATTTCCAGCGGCAGTTCTGTCAGCCGTGTGAAACCAAGTGTGTCGGACCAGACGCCTGGGATAAATATGAACACAATCATCAGCACAATGGCCACAAACTGTATCATATCGGTGTAAATAACGCCCGAAAGGCCGGCCAGGGCCGTGTACAAGATAATTGTCAAGGCCGAAACAACAGCAGCTGTCTGGTAGCCCATGCCAAACCCATGTTTGAGCAAACTGGCCATGCCGACAAACTGGGCCGAAAGCAGGAAAAAGAAAATAAAAATATTGACCCCGTTTACCGAGCTGGAAAAAATGCGGGTGAAGGATGCCGTTTGGCCCGGGGTGTATTGCCTGAGCAGGTAGTGCGGAAAGGTATATATCCGCTGCAACGCGCCAAAATCCCTGATACGCCCTGCATATCGGTATAAGATCATGAAGCCTGACACATAAGCCAGCCCGATGCCAATGGCTGCAAAGCCCGACTCATAACCCATGGCAATAAGCCCGATGGAAGTACCGCCGCCCACAAAGGTAGCCAGCGTAGTGAACACCAACGGCAGCAAAGCCGTATTACGGTTATTCACCAGGTACTGCTCAGGGTCGTTTCTGCGTACATGTCTGGCTGTGAACCAGATGATGACAGCAAGATACACAAGAATCCAAATGATTAACCAGGGCATGTGATCGAAATATGGTTTTCAGAAGGCCAAAAATAGGGTTTTTAATGCCATTGGCTGAAAGATTTTGGGTTAGAAGCTCTCTTCAGGTATTGGCATAATTTGTTTCATATTGTTGCTCGTGTTTATTGTGTTTGAATTCTTTCCGTAAGTCTCAAGGACAAGTTTTCCCGGACGGGTTATATCAACATAGAGATCTTCAATGATACTGCTATCAGTTATGTATATCGTAATCGGGCAGTTACTGGAATCTGAGACAATGCGGAGTTCGGTGAAATGACTGTTTTCAATGGTCAGATGTGTTATATGTGTCGCGTTAATTAGGAGTTTATTCGAACTTTGTTGATCAACATTTAGCTTCAGGATTTGCTTTATTGAGCAATCCCGTACAAAAGGCATCAGTCTTATGCTTTCTAATGACATAATCTGATACTCAAGATAAAAATGCCTGAGGTCATTTGTGTCGGCTTTGCTTATGTTTACATGCAGAATGCTGTCAATATTTTGTTCGGCCACTTCTGCATAATCTTTTGAACCACAAACCAGAACCTTGAGTTTGTTCTTACTCAGATTCGCAACAATGTTTCCATCTGAAGTGATTGTAACATGATGGGTATCAGAATTTATAATCCTTGACGTAACCCGTTCCATGTAAATGGACTCTCTTTCCTGAGCCAGGTCTTGCACACCATCAAGTATCATCCATACTTTGAGTGATACCCAGAGAACAACTAAAGCAACTACAATGATTACGATTTTATTACTGGTTTTCATTTTTAGATAAATTTTGAATGTGTTGTTCATATTTGTTTTTTAATGTTTCAGGGTTGATGCCTAGTAGCCTGAGGTTATGAAATAGATGTGGAAGTTCATGGTCAAAATAGTGTTGTTTGCGGGAATGGATAATTAAATCAATAGAATTTTCAGTAACATGATGCCCTATTCCACGTCTGTTATAGAGGACCTGCTCTTGCTGCAAGTGCTCATAGGCCCGCATCACAGTGTTGGGGTTAACCTGTAATTCAACGGCAAGTTCGCGTACGGAGGGAATTCGTTCATTTGCTTTCCATACCCCTGATAGTATCCTGTCGCAAACAATGTTGGCTATTTGAAGATAAATAGCCTGATTTTCATTGAAATTCATAGGTTGGAATTTAGACTTCTTTTTCTTTAAGTTTGAAATATGTTGCTGTAAGCAAACCGATTGAAGCTAATACCCATACAAAAAGGTCTAACCAACGAAAGGTGTCGGTAAAACGAATTAATGAACCTGATCCAGTTGAGGAATTAATAAAGAAACGGACTTTATCATATGAAAAGAACACCGGACTCGACCAAATCTCTGTATCTATCTGGTTTTTAAAAATAATAAAAGGTATTGTTGCCGTAACTAGGATGGTAATGAACATAATAACGCTGCCAAAAGCAAATGAATTCTTATGGAAAGTTACAGAGCTGTATAGGTAAACCGATTGAAGAAGTAGTAGTGTCAAACCAAGGACTCTTATTTTTTCGCTGGTTAAAAATATGGATAGTTGACGGTGGATAGCTATAATGCCTGATCCACCATGTAGTAACCAAGAAATCAGATACATTGACCCGGTAATAGCCAGGGTTGCTATAGGAATAAATATTAATATCGTCATTATTAACAACGCAAGATATTTTTCAGATGTCCTCGCAGGCAAGCTGAGGTAAAAGAACGAACTTCCCAGGTTATTCCATGATGGGTAAAAGCCAGAAGCCTGTGCTATCACAACTAATAACAGAATGGAATATGATTGTATTGGTACAGACTCAATATTTCGGTCATTAAGAAACAAGAGTAGTAGTTGGATGAGGAACAGGATCATCAATCCGGCAATATATATTTTCCATTTTGTGTGCACATTTGCCCTGATGAGCAGGATTACACGTCTGAAGCTGAATGAATTTTCCATGGTAACAAGAATTAAAAAAAATTCTAATTGAGCTGGCCTTCAACAATAGCATTAAAAAAGGTCTCTATGTTAACATCACCAGGTTGATCTCCCAGGTTGGGCAATATGTTGTTGTTGCCTAAGATGCTTTTTTCGGTAAAAATGTATGAGTCCTTCGAATTTACTGTAGTGCGAACAAAGGAATACTTTGAGGCAATCTCATCAATATCCCCGGCAAATGCAATCTTGTTATGGTGTAGTATGACTAAACTGTCAATTATACTTTTGATATCATGGACTTGATGCGTGGAAATGATTACTGTTTTGCCTTCGTTAAATACTGACGCCAACAAACGCCTGAATATTGCTTTTGACGAAATATCAAGTCCATTCGTGGGTTCATCCATCAGTAAAATGGATGTGTTACAGGCAAAAGCGAAGGAGATTGCAAGCTTTTTTCTTTGTCCTGATGAAAGGTTGTCAATATCTTGCTGATATCCGACATCGAATTCACTGAGCAGGTGCCGGAACATATCACTATCAAAATCATGATAGAATGGGGCGAATAGTTTTTCCGTTTGTTTTGCAGTATATGCCGGAATGAAGTTCTCTTCAGGGAGCAAATATATTTGCGACAAAAAGCCCGGATGGCGTTTATGGGGCTCCTGATCGTTCACACTTATATGACCATCATTTGGCCTGATCAAACCAATGATCAGTTTTAAAAGACTCGTTTTGCCTTCCCCGTTCATTCCTAGTATCCCGTGTATCTTTCCTTTGCTGAGTTCTAAATCAATACAATCAAAAAGTAAGGATGAAGACTGGTAACCAAAGGATAATGAGTTGATCTTGATCATAGTAACTTTTGTTGATTAGTGTATTAGTACAATAATACACGGCAAAAATAATACTAAAAGCATTCTTGTCAAGTATTTTTTCAAAAAAAGCAAAAGAAATTATGAGAATGCACAGTGATTGTGCTTTATAACATTGATTATTAAAACATTATTAAATTTATAATAATCAATGCACAATTACTCCAATACAGGTTGTTCCTAACGACCCTTCTTCACCACCTTTGTTGCAGCCACAGGCTTGTTTCCGGCCAAACACTGAACCACATACAAACCCTCAGCCAAGTGTGCAATATCTATTCTGATGCTTTGTCCGCCCCGTGTTGCAGGTTGTTCGAGGACGATTTTGCCGTTCATGTCGGTCAGGGTAATTGCAGTTATTCCGTTGATTTCAGGCAGACTCAGGGTGATGTGGTCGGTTGCCGGACTTGGGTACAGCCTAAGCTCTTGTTGTTGACTGAGTTTTGGGGTGCCCACATAAAAATCGGCTTCCCAGGTGCATGTGTACAATCCGCGTCCGTGTGTGGCAGCAAGCACCGTTAGGTCGTTTTCGCGCATCCGGAGCATGTCCACACGCACATGTGCCAGCCCATCATTGGCAGGAACCCATTCGGACTCGCTGCTGTTCAGTTTGTTGGTCACCCAGATGCCGTTTTCGGTGGCCAGCATGGCCTGTCCGGCGTTCTTCGGATGGAAGATACCCCAGCGAACAGGCATGTCGGGCAGGTTGCCTTCGCGCATCTGCCAGTTCTGGCCGCCATCGTGCGTGAGCCAGACCGAAGCCACCCCATAATTGGAGAAAGTAACGAGCAGGGTGTCTTCCGAACCGCCGATAGAGATGCTCGAAATGTTGCCCGTTGGGAAATCAGGACTCCCGATATCTGTTGATTGCGGCAGACTCTGGGCTTCGGTAACTTTATACAACCTGCCCGACTGAGTGCCCACAAACAGATTTGCTTTTCCGGTGGGGGAGTAGGGTGAGTAGGTTACAGCCGAAAAAGGAATACTGTTTCCTGTGCCTAAGTTGATGAAACTCTCGCTGATGTTTGAAGGGATTCCGGATGCCCTCAATAGCCTTCCGGGATTTTGTCCGGCAAATGAAACAGCATTTGAATACAGGGCATTGAGGTTGTAGTCATAATCGGCAGGAGAGACAAAAGTGCCCGAATTGCCACCGAAAGTGGTCACATTGAAGTTGTTCAGCCACACATAATAGCTGTTGTAGTACACCGAAGTAAGGTAAATCCCGGCCTGATTCTGGTCCCAGAAACAGAATGCACCATCACCGCCGCTGATCATGCTGTTGATGGTAAGCGGACTGCCCGAATACCGCAGCGTTCCGTTGTCCTGAAGCCCGCCGAGATACTGGGTTGCCCCCATAGTAGGGCTGATGGCGCAGGAATAAAACTGCAGGGTGTTGAAATTCTGGTTCCGTTCCTGAAAAACAGGGATGGAAAGGTTTGCTGTACTGGAATAAAAGATGCCTCCGTCACTGGCAAATATCGCCTGGTTGGGAAATCCGGGCCGGAAGGCTATATTATGCTGGTCAGCATGGACGTATTCGTCGCCACCTCCGTAATACATAAGAACCCAGTCTGATATCCGTGTCCAGCTTTGGCCGCTGTTGGTTGATTTCCAGAGGTCTAGGCCGCCGGTGTACACCGATTGCGGGTTTACAGGGTCAACTTTCAGTACAAAAGCATGCCATGCCAGGGTTGACCAGTCTTCTGACGGAATGTTTATGCTGCTCCAAGTTTGTCCGCCGTCGGTTGACCTGGCCATATAGCGTCCACGGTAATAATTGAAGCCTGAGGTATAACCTGCCGAGAATTGTGCGTAAACAATGTTTGGGTCTGAAGGTGATGCCGCTACTTGGGTGCGTGCGGGTATTTTGTAATAACTCTCGCCCGAAATCAAGGTGTTGTAGTCCCTGTATGCTGTCCAGCTTCCGCTTGTTCCCAGGTCGGAACGGAGTATGGTTGCGCCGCCTTTCAGGTTGAGGTTTTCCATGGTGCCCACAAAAATCCGGTTGTTGGCAGCTAGTTCAATTTGGGCTGGCGCATAAATTTTGCCTGATCCATCGGGGATGGCCGGCAGCACCTGCGTCCAGGTTTCGCCACCATCAGCAGAGCGGTACAGTCCGTCTGAAGGATGACTTTCATGTTGTTCGCCCTGATAAACACCCGATACTACACCAGCATAAATCACGCCGACACCGTTTTCAGCGCGTACCTTAATATCCGTAACGTATGCAAATCCCGAGGTTGAGGGCAACAGTTCCCAGGTCTCGCCACCGTCAGTTGATTTCATAATACCGATGCCCAATCCTGTTGATTCGCGGTAAATAATCCTCGCCGTCTGCGCTTCGCCTGTTCCTGCGTAAAATATAAGGGGATCGGTTGGGTCATATGTCAGGCTGCTGATGGAAAGGTTTGGCCAGAAATCATCCAGCGGATACCAGTCCACAAACAGATTGGTGATGTCATTGGTGTACCACAGTCCACCTGTAACGCCTGCAGCCCACACTTTTTTCTTCTGCGCATCATTGGGATCGAACATGATGGCACGTACCCTTCCACCCATCTCGGCCCTGGTGTCGGTCCACGAAATACCCGTTTCCCTTGAGGAAGCCATTTGTTTTTCAATAGCTCTGGTTTGTTCGTATGAAGCATACTGACGTTTAAACGGAACATAACCCAGCGCGGGATCAAGTGTCTGGTAATAGTTTTGCAGCGCACCCATATCAGGCCTGTCCATCTTAGGGATGTCTTTTAGGTTAACCTCGGGTGCTGGCAACTTACTGAGCTCCCTGTGCAGGAATGCTTCAAAGGCGAGGCGGTTCTCCTCGCGGCTGTCGTTTGTGGTTGTATTCAGCAGTAACATCATCAATGCCAGGAGCACAATGCCTGCACCCGTGAAAAAGAACATGCGGTAAGATTTCATATTGTTGTGGGTTTATGGATGGTCAAAAATACTGATAAAAGTCACATTGGGATAGCCTGTTTTTATTGTGTACGAAATTCACCGGATTCGATCAGCCCGTCTTTCCAAACCGGCACAAAATTAAACACTCCGGTGCGCAGACAATAAGATACATCCTCGCCGAATCCCTTGTCTTTGAGATAATTCACATGATAACTCTGACTGAGTGCTTCTTCAGGATTGTGGCCTTCGGCTGCAGCAAACAAAGCCAGCACCTGACTCAGATCGCACCAGGTGCTTGTGTTTGATCTTATACGGTTGGCAAGCATACCTGCACATAGACCGTCATCGAGCGAAAAGTTGCCGTTCGTCCCCGAACAAACAACCACCACCTGACCATTCATCTGTTGCAGGACTGCAGAAACAGCTTCCAGGTTGAGGAAGGACAGAATCAGAATTCTATCGGCCTTACTGCATGCTCTGATAGCATGGGTTCCGTTTGAAGTGAGCAGTACCAGTTTTTTTCCGCCAACCTTTTCGGGAGTGAATTCCAGAGGAGAGTTGCCCAGATGGAATTCTTGAATCTTCACTGCGTCTTTTTCGCCGCAAACCAATCCCTCATTGTTGTTTCTGCGGTGTTCTGCCCATGCGTCATCAATGCTGCCTGCCGGGAAAACCGATATGGCTCCGTTTGCCAAAGCAGTGGTAATTACCGACGTAGCCCTGAGTACATCAATGACAACGGCAGTTTTTCCGGCAAAATCATAGTTCCCGGCTGACTGTGCTGTGGGGAGTATGGTCAATTGTAACATGTAAGAAACAAGCCTGTTTGTATATGCAGTCAAAAGTACTTCCTTTTCCCGTAATTTTGGCAGGATAATTGCCATAATCCAGGTTGCCAACAATACCTACAGCCATGAAACAACTGTTGCCTTACTTTCGCCCCTTGCTGATTGCTTCGATCATTATGCTTGTGCATCCTGCCTTCGGCCCGGGCAGCGAACCCGATTTCGAAAAGCTATGGAAACTTGCCGAAAAACATCGCTGGGATGGTTTGCCCAAGTCAGCTCTTGATGTGGTAGAGCAAATCCGGCTTAAGGCAATGGAAACCAACAACCAGCCTGAGCTGCTCAGAACAATCATCTACAGGATTAGTCTGACACAGGAAACCGAGGAAGACCATCTTGAGTCATCTATTAAGTTTGTCCTTGGCCAGCTGGGCCTCATGAAACAGCCCGAACGACAGATACTGCATTCGGTGGTAGCAGAACTGTACTGGTTTTATTATCAGCAGAACAGACATGAGCTCCTCGACCGCACAACTCTTGCATCAAACACCTCGGACGACATTGCCGAATGGGATGTGCCTAAGTTGCGCAAAACCATTCTCGATCACTATGCTTTGTCATTGGAAAATAAGGACATACTCAGGAGCATTCCTGTTAGCGACTACAGCGGAATCATATTGCTCGAAAAGGATTCGAAACAGCTTCAGCCCTTTTTGTATGATTTTCTGGCCCACAGGGCACTTGATTTTTATACTGCTGAAGAGGCGGGGTTTACAGCCCCGGGCCGGTCACCTGATTTTTTTCATCCGACCACAGGCAAGAATATTTTATTTGCACCGGTAAGGGACTTTGTCCGCAACATCCTCCCTCCCGGGGAATATACGGGAAGCCGGGCTTTAAGGCTTTTTCAGGAGCTTCAGTTTTTTCACCTCACGACCGGACTTCCTGAAACCCTGACCCGTAACGAACTTAAAAGACTCAAATTAGCCCTTCAGCTCAGTTCGGGCCTGCCAAACCATGAGCAGGAATACCTCAATGCACTCGAAAACCTGCAATCCGACATCGCCCAATGGCCCGTTTCGGCTCTTGTTGCTCATGAAAGGGCAGTATTTTTAATGGGCCGTCGTCAACAGCCTGTGCCATTTGACGATCTGGACGAAAAACGCTTTTCACTGAGCCAGGCCAGGGAAATTGCTCTTGCTGCCATTGCTGCTTATCCCGATTCGGAAGGTGCCCAACACTGCAGGCTGGTGGTGGAGCAGGTGGAGCAAAAGGAACTCGGGCTGCAGCTTCAAAGGGTTGAATTACCCGGGACACCCGTGCCCGTGCGCCTGAGCTACCGCAACATCCGGCAACCTTCATTCAGACTCCTTTCCATTGGATCCGAACGCCTGGCCGGAATTGTACAAAAGGGCGACCCACAACATCAGCTCAAAGAGTTGCTAAGAATTAAACCGATTAAAAGCTGGTCGCTCGAATTACCTTTTGAGGATGATTTCAGGGAGCACAGCGCCATCATTGATCTGCCTCCACTGCCCGCCGGACTTTATGTGCTGATGGTTTCAGGCGGACCATCCTTCAACGATAAATCCATTGTTGAATACACCAGTTTTCAAATCAGCAGACTCAGCTTCATCAGCAACAGGGCAGATGACAGGCATAACTTTTACCTGCTCGACCGCGAAACAGGGAAAGCTGTCGGAAATGCTGACATAAGGGTCATGAAACGCGAATGGGACCGAAGGGAAAGAAATTATACCGTTGAAGAAATACTTCGGCTCAAAACGGCCAAAAATGGAAGTTTCTCGGTTGGCTTTGATCAGGTTCCTGACAACAAATTCTTTTATGTGGAAGCAGTTTTCAAGGGCGACAGCCTGTTTTCCGACAGGTTTTTCGATACCTACAAGCGGCGTAAAGACCAAAAAACAGCTTTGCGCACCTGGTTCTTTACCGACAGGGCAATATACCGTCCCGGCCAAACAGTCTATTTCAAGGGCATAATGATTGAAACTTCAGGAAAGAAAAACGAATTGGCAAAATCCCGGGAATCGAAAGTCAGGTTGTTTGATGCAAACCATCAGGAAATAGGTAGTTTGCAGGTGAAAACAAACGAATTCGGATCCTTTGAAGGCAGCTATGTACTTCCTTTGGGCGGACTGACAGGCCAGTTCAGGCTTGCCGACGACCATGGTTCGGCCAACTTCAGTGTTGAAGAATACAAAAGACCCACTTTTGAAGTAAGCCTGATTCAGCCTTCCGGACAGGTGAAGCTTGGCAGTCAGGTCGAAATAGCAGGCTCGGTTTCAGCTTTTGCCGGATATCCGATCAGTAATGCAGGGTTCAGCTACCGAATCATGCGCGAAACGCGATTCCCCTATTGGCGCAGCTGGATTCCGCCCGTCTCAGGCCCTGCGGTACTTGTTGCTTCCGGAGAGGGTAAAACAGGTGAGGACGGCAGGCTAAACCTGTCTTTTACTGCATGGCCCGACACGGATGTGCACCGTACTGATCCGGTTTTCTACTACGAGGTTTTGGTTGACGTAACCGACAAAAATGGCGAAACAAGGTCGGCATCCCTGTCGGTTGTGGTAGGCTCGAAAGCCTTGCTCCTGAGTGCCGACATTCCTGATCTGGTTAATATTGATTCTGTTGGAAACTTCAGGCTTTATTCAAAAAACCTGCAGCAACAGGCCGTTGAAGTTCCGGTTACGGTTAAAATAAGCCGTTTGTCGCCTTTGACAACCTTGCTCCGCGAACCTGTTCTGGCGCCTGTTGACCGCATGTTGCTCGACAGCAGCCGGCTGGCCTCACTCTTCCCAATGGATGATTTCTATAACTGGTTTGTGCCTGAGAAACGCAAACGTGAGTTGGTCTCGATGACTAAGCTTGTAACAGCCAGCGGTAGCGCACCATTGTTCGCCGCCGAATCCAAGGGATGGTCGCAGGGTACCTACCTGCTCGAAATGGAAGCCACCGATGAATTTGGCCAGAGTGTACGCTTCGAACGGTTATTCACTCTGTTTGCCACCAAATCAAAAGTAACTCCCGAACTGCTGCCGGCCTGGTTCTATGTGGACAAGAAAGAAGCTCTTCCAGGTCAGCATATTGAATTTCAAATTGGTACAGCCGCAAAGGATGTCAGGGCACTCGTCGAAGTGTTTGCAAACGACCGCATAGTTGAAAGCGGCTGGCACACCTTAGGGTCTTCCAGAAAGAGCCTCAGGTTTGACCTCACCGAAGAGCACAGGGGAATGATTCGCGTTCAGATGAGTTTTGTGCGGTTCAACCGAATGTTCAGGTACAGCGAAAACATCAGGGTGCCTTATACCAACAAAATGCTCGACATCAGTCTGGAAACCAAAAGAGACAAGCTGCTTCCGGGGGCTGCCGAAACATGGAAACTCCGTGTACAGGACAAAAATGGCAGGCCTGTGCTGGCCGAAATGCTTGCTTCGATGTATGATGCCTCACTCGATCAGTTCAAGCCTCATGCCTGGGACTTCAATTTGTTGCACTATCCCGTTTCAGTCCAATCCTGGTCGTCCGACAATGGGTTTGCTACCTTCAGCAGTCAGCGGCTTGCAGGATTTTTTGGTCTGAAACACGAGCCGCCACACAACATCATGCCTCCTCAATTGAACTGGTTTGGTTTTCAGCGTTATGGATTTAACTTGCACAGCGGACGCGGAATTCCCCTGACCATGTCAAAGAGCACAGGTTCCACTAACGGCGAGGCCCTGATAGCATCTAATGATAGCGAAACGGTAGTTGAAGGGTCGCCCCTTTTTATGCTTGATGATGATGCCCGTATTGAGTCAAAAGAACAAGCGAAACCGCAAGGCCCGAAAACAATGGTGCGGCGCAACTTCAGTGAAACAGCCTTCTTTTATCCGCAACTAACAACGGATTCTTTGGGTGGATTGAGTGTATCCTTCACCCTTCCGGATGCCCTTACCCGCTGGAAACTGATGCTTCTTGCACATACTGCCGACCTTAAAACCGGCATGGCAGAACATAGTTTTGCGGCATCCAGGCCATTCATGATTGTGCCCAACACCCCGCGGTTTTATCGCGAAGGCGACACAGCATGGGTTTCCGCAAGAGTGGTAAACACGGGAGATGCCGAAGTTACGGGCATTGCGGGGCTCGAACTGCGCGATGCACCCACAGGAGCCTTGCTCAGTTACAACACCGACAAGCAGAAGCCCATACTGAAACTCGCTGCCGGCAAAAGTCAGGAAGTTTCATGGAAACTGATCATCGGCGAATCGTCATCATTGCTGTCTATGCTGTTTACTGTGTCGGCCAATGAATTCTCCGATGCCGAACAGCAGTATGTGCCGGTGCTGAGCCGCACAGTACTGGTCACCGAAACCCTTCCGCTCAGAGTAGGGGCAGGTGCCAAGACAGAGGTTCAGTTCAAAAGTCTCCTGGAGTCCAAAGATGTCAGATCGCATCAGTTGGTGGTTGATTTCACATCCAACCCTGCGTGGTATGCTGTGCAGGCGCTGCCTTACCTTGCTGCACCGTCGCACGAGAATGCAGATAATCTGTTCAACCGTTACTATGCCAATCGTTTGGCTGCACATATTGCCAACAGCATCCCGAGGCTTATGGATGTTGTAAACACTTGGAAAACAATACAACCCGATGCTTTGCTGTCGAACCTCGAAAAGAATCAGGAATTGAAAAGCATCCTGCTGGCCGAAACACCCTGGCTGATGGAGGGTAAGGATGAATCCATGCAGAAACGCAACATTAGCCTGCTGTTCGACCTCAACAGAATGCGTTATGAGGAGGAGCAAAGCCTCAGCCAGCTCACTGCCTTACAGCTGAGCAGCGGCGGCTGGCCCTGGTTCAGGGGCATGCCCGAAGATCGCTTTGTAACTCAGCAGATAGTGGCCGGATTAGGCAGGTTGAAGCACCTGGGACTGTTGCGTAACAATGATCAGGCACTCAGGAGCAGTATCGCAAGGGCCATAAGATACCTCGATGCGGAGATCCAACATGATTATGATAACCTGAACAAATGGAACACAGCCGGTTCTTATGTGATCAGTCCGCTCCACCTTTATTACCTCTATGCCCGCAGCTTCTTTGCCGACATACCGTTGAGTGCTTCTTATACTGAGGCTTACGGCTTTTTCCTGGGCAAACTTCAGAACGACTGGTTAAAACTTAACCCCGGCTTGCAGGCAATGGCAGCCTTAACCCTGAACAGAAAGGGCGAAACCGCTGCAACAGATGCAATTATGAAGTCGCTTTTCGAGCGCTCCATAAACCACCCCGAACTTGGCCGTTACTGGAAACAGAACAAAGGCTATTTCTGGCACGAAACACCCGTTGAGAGTCAGGCGCTGCTCATTGAGGCCTTTGAAGCACTGACCAAAGACCGTAATACTGTAGATGAAATGAGGACCTGGCTGCTGGCTCAGAAACAAACCCACCGCTGGCCGGGCTCGCGGGCCACAGCCGAGGCGGTGTATGCTTTGTTGCTCAGGGGAACCGACTGGATAGCATCTTCCAAACCTGTAAACATCAGTGTTGGAGGTGTCGCTCTTGACAATGCACAGGCAGAAGCCGGAACAGGCTACATCAGCCACCGCTGGGACGGAACTGAGGTTACGCCCGGCCTGGCAAACATCAGCATGCACAACCCCAACCAGCATCCTGCCTGGGGAGGCGCTTACTGGCAGTATTTTGCACCCCTTGACCGCCTCAACGCCCACAGCACCTCACTTCGGTTGCGCAAAGAAGTGTATCTCGAAAAACCCGGCCAAAGCGAAATGGTGCTTGTACCGGCCGGTGGGCAGCGGATCGAAACAGGCAGCAGGGTCAGGGTGAGGCTGATCATCGAGACCGACCGCGACATAGAGTATGTGCACCTGAAGGATTACCGCGCCGCTGCCTTTGAACCGCTGAACGTGCTTTCAGGCTATAAAGTTCAGGGTGGACTGGCCTACTATGAATCTACCAGAGACGCTTCCACCGACTTTTTCATACCCTATCTGGTTCGCGGGAAGTATGTGTTTGAATACAGCCTCATGGCCACCCAAAAGGGCAACTTCGCCAACGGCCATGCTACCATACAATGCCTCTATGCCCCCGAATTTGCCGCCCGTTCCGAAGGTGGAAGGGTAGTTGTGGGGTTTTAGGCCGCATTACTTTTTAGGAATTATACAAGGCAATGTATACAAACAAGAATGGGGGATGTTTCATCCCAAATACTTCCTATTTTTGCAACCCGGATAACACAGCTGTGCAACAAACGCCTCTTGCTGTTGTTATACTAAAAATCAGTACATGAAAAGAACTACCATATACCTGCCTTTGCTGCTGGGCATTGCCCTTGCAGCGGGATTTTATTTTGGAAACCGTTTCTCACAACCCGCCGGAAGTGACCGTTCCATCAGGCTGCTGCCACAATCTTCGGGCGGAAAACTCGACAACATACTTCAGTACATCGAACGCGATTATGTGGATACCGTTGATCCCCGCCTGCTTGAGAACCACGCAATCAAAAGCATGCTCGAAGACCTCGACCCCCACAGCCAGTATATAACCGCCGAGGAATTCGATGAAGTGAACGACCCGCTGCTGGGCAGTTTCGAAGGCATCGGCATCTCATTCAGGATCGAAAAGGACACCATCACCGTAATCAATCCGGTGAAAGGCGGGCCATCAGAAAAAGTGGGCATTATGGCAGGTGACCGTATAGTGATGATTGACGATTCTCTTGTTGCCGGGATAAACATCAACAACCGCGACGCTATGCGCAAACTCAAAGGCAAAAGAGGAACCCAGGTTGTAGTTGATGTGTACCGGCGTGGGGTTACAGGCCTGTCAAAATATGTCATCACCCGCGACATCATACCTACCTACAGCCTCGACGTAGCCTATATGGCAGACGAAAAAACCGGCTACATCCGGCTGAACAAATTCTCGGCCACCACCCATGAAGAGTTTGTGAAAGCAGCCAAAAAACTGAAAGCCGAAGGCATGGAAAAGCTGATCCTCGACCTCAGGGGCAACGCCGGCGGATACCTGAAAGCCGCCACCGACATCTCGGATGAGTTTCTGGGCGATGGCAAACTGATCGTTTATACACAGGGCAAAAACCGCCCGCGCTCCTTTGCCTTTGCAAGCCGCAAAGGACTGCTTGAGCAGGAAGAGGTTGTGGTACTCATTGACGAAGGATCAGCCAGTGCCAGCGAAATTGTGGCCGGAGCCCTGCAGGACAATGACCGTGGAATCATCATTGGCCGAAGGTCATTTGGTAAAGGTCTCGTTCAGGAACAAATGGCAATGAAAGACGGATCGGCGCTTAGACTCACGGTGGCAAGGTATTACACGCCAACCGGCAGGTCAATCCAGAAACCCTACGACAAGGATTTTATGAAATACCACCACGAATCGGTTGACCGTTATATGAACGGGGAAACCCAAAGTGCCGACAGTGTGCCGGTGGTGGATACCCTCAAATACACCACCCCGGGTGGTAAAACCGTTTACGGTGGCGGCGGCATCATGCCTGATGTGTATGTGGCGCTGACACCCGACTCCAGTCTGGTTTACTTTAACAGACTGGCTAACATGGGGATGATTTTTCAATTCGCTTTCGACTATTCGGATGCCAACAGGCAAATGCTCAACCGCTTTAAAAACTTCGATGATTTTGACACTAAGTTCAGGGTGAGCGAAAGCATGTTTAACGATCTGGTTGCTTATGCTCAGTCGAAAGGTGTTGAACCCCACCGCGAAAGCCTCGAAAGCAGCCGCAGACATATTAACACCCTGATGAAAGCCTATATTGCCCGCAATGTGTTTGACGATGCAGGTTTTTACCCGGTGTACCAACGCATTGACCCTATGATGGACAAGGCTTTTGAAACGCTTAAGGCAGGTGGCAGGGCCTCCTTATCACAACGATAAGGCATATTCTGCACATTCGATACGAAACCTCAGGCCTGAACAAGCATGAACGGACAAAACCTTCATACCCACACCCTGTATTCCGACGGAAAGGCCAGCCTGCTGCATACTGTTGAAAAAGCCATTGCAACAGGCATGCACACACTGGGTATTTCGGACCACAGCCCCCTTCCTTTCGAAAATTCCTTTGCGATCAAAGAGCATGATGTGGAACAGTATTGTGCCGAAGTCAGATCGCTGCAGCAACATCTTGCTGATAAGATTCACCTGTACCTTTCCCTCGAGATTGACTACATCCCCGGAATGAGCACCGGATTTGCTGCATGGAAACAGCAGTACAATCTTGATTATGTGATAGGCTCCATACACCTTGTTGGTGCAGAAAGTGAAGATAATCTGTGGTTCACTGACGGGCCGTTGCGCGATACGTATGATGAGGGCCTGAATCGTTTTTACGGCGGTGACATCCGCAGTGCCGTTCGTGCATTTTATGATCAGACCAACCTGATGATCACCGGCGAAACCTTTGATGTGATCGGGCATTTCGACAAGATCAAGATGCACAACCAGGACCGTTATTTCACTGAGGATGAGCTGTGGTACAGGCATTTGGTGCGCGAAACCATCGATCTGATCGCTTCGAACAAATTGATTGTGGAACTCAACACCAGAGGTGTGTACAAAGGAAGGAGCAAATCATTTTTTCCATCTGACTGGATTCTCAGGGAGCTCCATGAACGCGGGGTTCCGGTGATCATCAGCTCCGATGCCCACCATCCGGATGAATTGCAGAAGCTGTTTGCCGAAGCATCAGCTGCACTGAAAGCCTGCGGTTACAAGGAAACGTTGCATTTCACCAGAAAAGGCTGGAAAGAAGTCCCCCTTGGTTAGCAGCCTTAAAATTAGAACTTTACCATTACTTTTTTAACTTTTATTTTGCTATAGGTGTGGGATAGAGTTACTCAAAGTACAACAGAGTGCCACAGAGTGTTTTTTTCAATCTCTTTGTGAAACTTTGTGTCTTCTTTGTGCCCTTTGTGCCACAGCAGAGACTCGTCAAAGCTATGGCACAGAGTTACACAGAGTGCCACAGAGGAGGAAGCTGAGGGGCACTTTATGTTTGCTTTAAGTCCTTTTGTGGAATAATTCTTAATTGAAGCTTTATGCTCAGCTATTTATTGTTGAATGCGGTCATGGTCCTTTCGATACCAACGATTACAAAACTTAGTATCATATCAACTGCCACATCCACCCGGGGAAGGATGAGTTCGGTTTCGCTGCGGCTCCAGGCCCCCAGAACATAGTCAACTTGCCGTCCACGCGGGAAATCGTCACCAATGCCAAACCTCAGCCTCGAAAACTCGTTCGTGCCCAGTGTTTGAATGAGGTGCTCCAACCCATTATGACCGGCGTCACCGCCTTTTTTCTTCATACGCAACTGGCCTGGTGGCAGAGCAATGTCATCAACAAGCACCAGAAGGTTTTCGATGGGGATATTTTCTTCCCTGAGCCAGTATTGAACAGCCTTCCCGCTCAGGTTCATATAAGTGGTTGGTTTGATTGTGATGAGTTGTTTTCCACGGTGTTTCAGTGGAGCAATCTGTGCATATCGTTCAGTCGCGAACCTGCCTTCAAGCCTTTGGCAGAGTGCATCGGCTATAGTAAATCCTATATTGTGCCTGGTGTTGGCATATTCAGGGCCAATGTTTCCAAGTCCGGCGATCAGGTATTTCACATCTCAGGTTTTTGCAAATGTACTTCATTCTTTCTTTTAAAGGTTTTCGTCTGCATGGGGATAACTGTGCGGCATTGGTGCTCAACAGGGCAATAAAAAAGCAGGGATTTTTGCCCCTGCTTTATGCTGAATAAATATATAATCCGGATGTATTATTCGCTTGCAACAACCCCGCGGGCTGTTTTAACTTCGGCAACTACAGTAGTTGACCGATCGAGGAAACGGAGGTTTTCAAAACTAAGGTCCTTCACCTTTATGGTTTGTCCCACATCAAGATTTGAAACGCTGATTTCAATAAAATCTGGCAAGTCCTTAATCAGACCTTTAACCTTTAGTTTTTTAAACTTCAACGTGAGTTTACCTCCTCTGATCACACCGGGTGATGTTCCGGTAAGTTTCACAGGAACAGAAACCACAATTGGTTTTTCGAGGTTGACTTCGAAAAAATCGGCATGGAGTACTTCATCGCTTACCGGGTGGTACTGGATATCCTGCAAAATTGCCAGATGTTTGTTTCCTTCAATGCTGATATCAATAAGAAAAGTTTCGGGAGTAAAAATGATTCGCTTGAAGTTGGTGGCATCAGTGCTGAAATGCACCTGTTCCTTGCCACCGTAAAGTACACAGGGCACCTTACCTTCATAACGCTGCGACTTAGCATCTCTTTTCCCTACGTGCGCCCTCAGCGCACCGCTCAATGATACTGTTTTCATGATTTTAATTGAATTAATTAATTATTTGGATGATGACTTGAACAACGAACTGATTGATTCGTAGTTTTCCACACGGCGGATTACTTCTGCGAACAGGTCAGCTGTTGACAATACTTTTATTTTTGAACTTTGTTGCTTCAGGGGTATGGTGTCGGTAACCACTACTTCAGTAAATACTGATCGTTCAATGCGGTCGAAGGCAGCTCCGGAGAAAATGGGGTGTGTGCAAAACGCCCTGATGCTGTTGGCACCATTGTCCATAATGAGTTCGGCTGCTTTGGTGATTGAGCCGGCGGTGTCAATGATGTCATCAATCAGGATAACATCCCTGCCTTTAACGTCACCGATAAGTGCCATTTCTTCCACCACATTGGGCTTGGCTCGTTGCTTATAACAGATTACAAATCCGGTTTCAAGCATTTTGGCATAAGAAGCTGCCCGGCGGGTGCCGCCTGTATCAGGCGAAGCCATTGTTGGGTTTGGCAGGTTAAGGCTTTGGATATAGGGTAAAAAAATGTTGGACGCATATACATGGTCAACAGGCACATCAAAAAAGCCCTGTATCTGGTCGGCATGAAGATCAATAGTGATGATGCGCTGGATGCCCGAGGCTATTAAAAGATTTGCTATTAATTTAGCCGCAATGGTCACCCTGGGTTTGTCCTTACGGTCTTGCCGGGCAAAGCCGAAATAGGGGATAACGGCTGTTATTTTTCGGGCCGAGGCCCTGCGGGCTGCATCGGCAAGCATCATCAACTCAAAAAGGTTGTCTGTAGGTGGAAAGGTGGACTGAATCAAAAAAACGTCTCTTCCGCGAATATTTTCTTCGTAAGAGGGCTGAAACTCACCGTCAGAAAAATCGGTGACAACCGCTTTGCCCAAAGTTGTACCATAGCTTTCGGCTATCTTCCGGGCAAGGTACTCTGTGGCCCTTCCGGAGAAAATGCTTACAATGGGTTCAGGCATAACTGTTTGGGATTGTTTTTGATTCGGCTGCAAAAGTAAGAACTTAATCCCGATTGTGAAATAATTATTTTACAAAAACTTAAGATTACACGCTAATCTCAGAAAAATACCCATCTGATGTGATATTTGGAGGAGCAAACTTTTTTTTTACCTTTGCAGCCCGTTCGTTCTTCGAATTTTTCTGCCCGGATGGCGGAATTGGTAGACGCGCTGGTCTCAAAAACCAGTGAGGTAACACTCGTGCCGGTTCGATCCCGGCTCCGGGTACAAAAAAGGTGCTGATTCAGGCACCTTTTTTTGTGGAACGAAATTATCCGGAAAGTTTGTGTTTTAGGAAAAAATGATCAACTCCCCCAAATTCGTGATGTCGGCTAATATCACAAGCAGTTTAATAAAACAACACTGTCAGTCCAGGCTTATTGGCTTTTAATTGATCAATTTCTTTCTTTTTTACGCGTGTATTGTAGCATTTGATATGCCGCACCGAAGGCAGTTGTTCAACAGGACTAAGGCTTTTGAGGCGGGTGTTGTACACGGATAATTCTTCCAGTGCTCTGAGGCCAGCAATTGGTTTCAGATTTCTGATCTGTGTGCCGGAGACATTCAACAACCTGAGTGAGGTTAGCCCTGCAATGGCTGAAATGTCGGATACTGATGTGTTTTCCATATTTAACTCTTCTAGCAGGCTTAGGTTTGCAAGAGGGCCGATATGGCTGACGGGGTTGCCCGGAAACTCGAGTTTTCGCAGGTTTTTTAATGAAGCCAGCACATCGAGCCGGGTAACAAGTGTCGCCTGAAGCACAAGGGTTTCAAGCATAACAAGTGGCTGAAGCGGGCTAAGGTCATCAATGGCAAGATTGTCAGTAATCCGAAGTTCACGCAGGTCAGCAAGTTGTTGCAATTGAAGTGCTGTTGGCCTACCTTCAAGATAAAGCCTGGCCGAAAACAGCGCTGACCAATGTTCCGGAAGCCCTTCCCACCAATTTGTCAGTCTTTCGGTCTGGTAGGTAATCAAAGCATCAGGTTGTTTTGCCTTAAATTTGATCACTTCATTTTCTTGAATCCGGCTCCCATCTGCCTTGATGAGTTTTAGCCTGGTCATGGCATCTAATGCATCAAGCATTTCAACTCTTGTGTTCTCAATATTAAGCGTTTCAAGTCCCAGAATATTTTGTAACGGAAAGATGTTGCTGATTCGTGTGTTTGAGAGGTCAATTTCCTGTAGTTCGCTTAGGTTGATTAATGGACTGATGTCATCAATTACTGTGCTTGCAAGTGAGAGGAAATTAAGGTTAGTCAGTTTTCCAAGGGGTTGTATGTTTTGCAGGTAGCTGTTGCCGCTTAGGTCGAGTCGGCTCAGGTTAACAATTTGATGCAGACCCTCTGAGTCCGGGTTGGCAGAGGTGCCGGCATGTTCGGCAAGGATAGCCCTCCAATAGATGGGCAGTGAAGCCCACCAAGCCGAAAGTTCTTCGGATTCGTAAATTACCAGAGTGCCCGGTTTGCTGCGCATGAATGCAAGTGCTGCGCTGCTGCTGACCCTTGTTTTGTCGCAATATACTTTCTTTAACTGCCCCATCCCGCTCAGGGGGCTTAGGTCGGCAACATCAGTGTTGCTGAACTGAACAATAGACAATGAACTTAGATTACGCAGGGGATTAATGTTGCTAATGAGTGTGTTGTCCATGTTCAGCATCTGTAGCCCTTTGAGCCCTTCGATCACGCTGATGTCAGATACGGCAGTATTGCTGAAATCAAGCAACCTGAGCCTGATCATCCCTTTCAGGGGGTCAAGATTGTTAACCTTGGTGTTGTTGATACGCAGGGCCAACAACGACTTCATCCCTTGGATAGGCTCAAGTGAGCGTACCGGGCTGTTAAAACAGTACAGTTTTTCAAGCTGACGGAAACCTTCAAGAGGACTAAGGTCATCAACTTCTGTGTCAAAACAGTATATCTCCCTGATATGCACAGAATACATCAAAGGGTCGAGGCTTTTGACAGCTGTGCCCGAAAAGTATATGGCATCCAGTTTGTTCAGGTTGCGCAGAGGTGCAATGTTGCTTACCGGCGTATTTGAGAAATCAATAAGACGGAGTTCGCTCAACATTGAAACAGGCTCAAGGTCGGTGAACTGCTGTTTGTAGGAAATATTTATTTCGGTAGTTTTAGTGATTTCTGCAATGGCAGCATACACCGGGCCAAGGTTTGTGATGATGGTGTCGGGCATCATTAGTAAGCGTGTGTCGCTGATGAAAAAAGTTGTGTCGGGCCGACGTCCAAAAAGCAGGTGGTTCATACTTTGGGGAAGGGTGTCCGAACCCATCACAAAATACTGGTCGTTACGCGTAATTTTTTTCCAGCGCCTTACAACTACACCATCATAGGTTATGCTTTCGATCCGATTCATTGGCAGGGTGTCGTAAACGATGATATCCTGTCCGAAATAGTCTTTCCATACCTTTGGCATATTGCTCCACCACAGCCTGAATTCTTCTTTTTGATTGAGTTTGGTGGTGTAGAAACTCACAATTTTCAGGTCTTTTTTGAATGGGTCGAGGTTGATCTCCACAAAACGCGGGCGCGATGCCCTGATCGAGTCGCCAGCCACAGTTATACCCCTGAGGCTGCGGATGAGCGAAACCCTGAAATAAACTTCTCCTTTTTCATTTACCAGATTGTCCACCTGCTGAATGTCGAAACTGAAGCTCACATTGCGGAAAAAGAAATCCACGTCTTTGAGATATGCCTGAACATCTTTGTTGAGCGGAGTATCGCGGCCTTCGTCAAGATCGTCTTCCACCTGCACCTTATCGTCCCTGAAAATCTTGTTATAGCTTTCGTTGATAATGATTTCCTTTTCCTTGACGGTTGAGCCGGGGTCGCCCAGGAAGTTGAGCGTGCCTTCAAGGTATTTTACCAGCATAGAAGCTTGCTTGCGATAGTCTTCAAGTTCGCTCTGGTTGGGCGCGGTGGTTTGGGCATGGCTTATTGCAAACAGGAAAAGCAGGCATGCCAGTGTAATCAGTGTTGGTCTAAACTTAACCATGGTTCATATAATTTGATAAAGGCCGGTTTCTCTTTTTCGGTCATGTAAACAAGATTGGTGATTAACCAACCCGAATTTGTTCCCTTGCGGTTCAGGTAGGATACTTCAAAATACCAGTCCTTAACCTGAAAGATGTGAAATTTGAGTTGGTCGACAGACTTGAATTTCATCCGCCCTGCTTTTATTTCGGCAAAGAACAAGGTTAGGTAATCGGGCTGAAACTCCTTCGAGGCATAAAAATCTATCACCTGAGCATGGTTGAAAGCCTTGTAGATGTTCATGAAATCGAGTTCATGACTCATTGGGTGAAGGAAATGTTTCTCCCTTTCGGCAAGTTCACCTTTGGGAAACAATTTGTTGAATTCAGGATAATACACGTTGGTGAGTACCCATTTTGACCCAAGGTTTTCCTTCTCGATCATCAGGAACAAGATGATGTTCACATCCCTTCCCTGATGCACAAAGGTTGCCGCAACTTCAGCATACCAGCGTCCGCCAAGGAATTCGAGGTAATTACTTTTCCCTTTGCCAACCAGATCCTCAACAAAAAAGTCCTTGAGCGTTCCCGATGTGCGTTTGTTTTCATTATCAAACAGCAATGGCAGGATGATCCTTCTTTTTTCCGGGTTACGGAATTCAGGGTTTTGCGGGTGATATTTTTTTCCAAACTGGTCTTCCTCGTTGTTAAAACGGCTGAAAAACTGGCTCACCTGCTTGGTCATAGCATACAACTCGGTTTCATCGAGCTCGAAACGCCCCAGACTGCGGTTTTGGGCATGGGTGTGTGCCACACAAAAGAGCAACATCACCGACAGTATGGCGGTGGTTAGTTTTATTTTGTGTACAAGTTGTTTTTTCATGCCTGCTATTCAATAATTTACTTAAGATGATGATAAAAAAATCACGTAGCAAAATTAGCTTTTTTACCGGCCTTTCAATGACTTATGCACTGCTTCAGTTAATGATATAAAAAAGAGGCTGTATCAAAAAATCAGAAAACAGCCTCTTTTATACTTAGTTTCAAGTGTCAGCGTGAGGTTTCCTTTACCCGGATATCTCCAAGCAACACATCCCAGAATCCGATGATGCGGCCGCCGATTTGGGTTTCCTTACGTTTAACATATACAGTGATGTCTTTTTTGGTCGTATCCTGATACACCAGCCCACCTTCCCGGTCGTATCCGCTGAAACGCTGGAAAATGGTGATTACACCAACATAGGTGCCATCGGGCTGACGCTGCAGGTCGCTCACGTATTCTATTTTATACCATTCAATCTCAACCCTGTCATAGTTCAACCGCATCAATCTGTCAAAATATGTTCTGACTGTATAATAAAATATTTCGGTGCGTGCTAGTGAGGATACCCCTATTTCAGCTCCGGCCATAAACAATTCCTCGGCTCTGTCAATCACCCGGTTGGCTTCGCTCCAGGGGGTGCTTTTGTTGCCAATGATGCTGACGTATTTACTCAGGTCGCGCACTTTTTCAAGGGCAAGGCTGTCAATGGCCTGTTTGCGCTCGGGGCTGAGTTCATCCTGCCCCTGGGCTGTGGTTGTCAGGGCTAATGCAGCAATGACAACAATGATGATATGTTTCATGTTCATATGGGTTACCTTTTTATGAGTTCGAGTTCTGTGATTTTTCCGTTGCTGTCGTATTTTATCTGCTCAATCCGGTTGTTGAAGGTTTTCTGATCCTTCAGATAATCAAGGTATTTGCGAATGGTTGTAGGTCGGTCGTAATCGTTGAAACCACCTGCCTGGCTGATGATTACCAGCACGGGCACATCAGGTGTGGCAAAAAGTTGAAGGGTCTGACTAATTCTGTCATTGGCTGTAGCGAAATCAGGAGAGGCAGCTACTGACCTTAGCATTCCTTCCAGATTGCCATGTTTTGATGTCTCCGCCTTTAATCGTGCCTCCTCTTCGCGCCTTAGACGCTCTTCTTCAGCTTTTCGCTCTGCTTCGGCTCTTTCACGCGCCAGCTTGTCTTCAACCCTGTCAAGCAGATCGAGCACCTCTTTGTCGTTCAGGTTCCAGTTTTTGATGGTTTTCACCCGTTGTTCCTTTTCTTTCAGCGTCCAGGAAGTTTCATCGTTCAGGATAGCGTTCAGGTCTTTTTTGGCCTGATCAACCCTGGCTGCGTATTCAGCAGCAGCCTGCTCGCGTGCCAGTTTTTTCTTGCTTTTGCAGCCTGTGCTTCCTCCCAGTGTAACCGCTGCCACCATCAGAATGAGGAACATGCTTCTGAAGGTTTGGGTAATGAGATGTTTGTTCATAAGACTTATGTTTGTTTAATTGATTATAAACGAATAACTTTGAAACGGCAAAATTAGGGAATTTATTACGGGTTTCGTCATTTTTCAGCAAATTTGATGCATGATCAGGCATTTCAACATTCCAATTTTTATGCCAGAAATGGCTTGTCCGTTCCGCTGTGCCTACTGCGACCAGCATCGTATTTCAGGGCAAAATCAAATTCCTGATGCTGACCAGGTTAACAAACTAATTCAACGTAACCTGGGCACCTTCCCCAAAGGACCCAAACAAGTGGAAATAGCCTTCTTCGGCGGCAATTTTACCGGCCTTCCTTACGAAATGCAGAGGAATTTTCTGGCGATTGCACAAAACTATCTGAGATCTGGCGAAGTACAGGGCATCAGATTGAGCACGAGACCCGATTATATTGACGCTGAAAGACTTCAGCTGTTGAAGGATTATGGAGTTTCGACCATTGAGCTTGGTGCACAATCGCTCGATGCCGGTGTGTTGCAGGCCTGTGGCCGCGGACATGGGCCTGAAGCCGTGGAACAGGCCTCAGAAATGATTCTTGCATCCGGGTTTAGGCTGGGTCTGCAAATGATGATTGGCCTGCCCGGAGATACGATACAAAAATCAGTTGAAACAGCAGAACGCATCATTGCTCTCAATGCACATGAAACCCGTATTTATCCCTGTTTGATTGTCAAAAGCACAGAACTGGAGCAAATGTACCTTCAGGGTAAGTATCTTCCAGTTTCGTTAGACGTAGCTGTTGAATGGTCGCTAAAGCTATGGTTGTTGTTCAGGCAGGCTGGAGTGAACGTGATCCGTATAGGGCTTCATCCGTCTGAAGGACTGCATGGTGATGCCCTGGTTGCCGGCCCTTATCACCCTTCTTTCAAAGAACTTGTGATGACCGCGCTTTGGAGAAACATGTTCGAAAAATACCCCGCCTGGCCTCAGGGAGATTCTGTACTTATTGAAGTTCCGGCAAATGAACTTGGTGTTGCTATCGGTCACAAATCCGCTAACCGTATCTGGCTTTCAGAAAGGTATCCGAAGGTGGTCTTTGCAGGCATGGAAGGGCTTCCCGAACATACCTTTAACATTAAAACACTGGATGAATGCTGATTATTGCTTCCTCTGAAATGCCACACAAGGCCCGAAAACGATTGGAGGCTGAGGGCGATGTGCTTTGGATCAGTCCGCAATCAGGAGTGTATCCTTCCATTGCCACACATCCTGACATTTTCTTTTGCTTAGTTGGCGATACTCTTGTGGCTTCTCCCGGTATTCCACTGATCTGGAGCGACTTGATTCTATCAAAGGGGATTCAGATGGTTTTTGGCCGGAAAGTCCCATCCGGAGCCTATCCCTCAACAGCCTGCTACAATGCGGTTGCAGATCAGAACTTGCTTATTCACAACACAAGGGCCACCGACCCAGAGGTCATCCGCAATGCCGGCAACAGGCAACAATTGCATGTAGCTCAGGGTTACACACGCTGCAACCTGATTGCGCTTAACAAGGAACACTTTATAAGTTCCGACAACGGAATAACCGATGCATTGATCCGCTTTGGGGCTTCGGTTTTGACCGTAAACCCGCAGGGTATCCTGCTCAATGGGCAAAAACATGGGTTTTTCGGAGGGGCTTGCGGAATCAGAGGTAATGAATTGTTTGTGTGCGGCAGTCTTGATTGCTTTGCTGATGGCGAAAAAGTAAGGGCATTTGCAAACAGCTGTGGTTTCACGATCACCGAATTGTGCGGGGGATCACTAACCGATGTGGGCAGCATCATTTTCGTTGAAAGCAGCATGTCTGGTGAAACATACCCGGAACCCTGAACCCGCAACCCGCAACCCGCAACCCGCAACCCGCAACCAGAACCAAGGCAAAAGAGCCAAGTAACGAACAAGAAACCAGGAACAAGGAACCAGAACCAAGTAACCAGCATAGAACCATTCCAAATTACTCAACTTGAAGTTTTTTAGTTGACTGTTCATTCTTTAATAACCAAAATTTCATACTTTTAGACCTTAATTCTGGAGTTAAAGCCACAATTTCTTCTTCCCTTAAAAGTGTTTCGCCATGAAAGCAATCCATCACGAACAACGAATCAGTGTAAAAAGAAAACCCATACAGGCCTCATTATTGTTTATTCTTGTTTTGATGGCCATCCGACCGGTTTTTGCGCAGCAGTCTAAAGATACCGATAATGTTTTTCAAGCTGAGGATGAGCTTATTATTGACAGCATACCCTTGCGCCCCGGAATAAACTGGATCTCCTTCCCCCGCCTTCGCCTTGTAACAGGACAAAACTACGCCACATTAGATATGGCACTGAACACCCATCCTGTGCTCAATGGACAAGGGAACATACAGCCCCAAGATTTCTTTAATACCATTGACAGCATCAACAGAATAAACAACAATCCTCCAGGAGAATACGAGAATATTATAGTCTCTGCACAGTGGTACGATGAACATAATGAATGGAGGCCAATCGGCAATGAAATGAATTATACTTTTAGTGATCGGGGTTACAAACTCAACCTGCACCCAAAGGGCAATGTACATTATCTCCATCTGGCAGGCTCCTTAGAAAATCGCAACCACATGAAGTACCTTCATGCTTCCACAGACCCCTCGAATCCGACGCGCAGGCGTGAGAACTGGACAGGCTACTGGCTGTATGAAGAACAGGACATCTTTGATGCCCTCGGCGCTTTTGCACAGGGGGACAGGCCTGCCATAACAGGAATCAAACACCAGAACTGGAGCTGTGTGTTCACTGAATGGTCGCCACTGGGGGGATGGGATCCGCTTCCTCCAAATCAAGGGCCACGTTGGTACTGTTCACACAAGAGCACAAAAGTCAAATATGGCGATATGGTGGTGCTGCGCGCCGGTAGCGACATAAACAATTTCCAGTGGTGCATCAACGGACAGCTACCTTATGTGGCTCCTGATCCCGGACCTGTGCACTACTCCTATACGCTGAAGGCTGACTACACCCCCATAGTGATTGCCCTCGATACCTCCTCAGGCGTTACCGAGATCGGTGCTTTCATTAACGACACCTGTGTGGGGGCGAGCGTGGTGCAGCCCGGCGATACCGTAGTGGTGCTCAACGCCTATATGGACGGCCTGGCAGGCGATTCTGTCTATTTCGAACAGCACAGCCCCATGAAATCCCTGTCCGAAGACAGGCGCAGGCCGGCCTATTCGCTCATGGACAACCGCACCGGCAGATTTGCCAAAAGGAGGATCAACCCCCGCGAAAGGCTAGAGTACTATGTGGTCTCCTTCATGGGACAAGCTGATGACCTGCCACAGGAACTTACACAGCACCTCGAAATAAGTGCGTTCCCTAACCCCGCCGGGGACGAGATACAGCTGTTGATCAATATGCCCGACGAAAACCATTGCCAGATCGTACTGCTCGACCTCATGGGCCGGCAGCTTTATGAACTGCATAACAGTTATCTGACTAAAGGCAGCCAGCAAATCAGCCTCACAAGGCCACCGATCCTGCCCGCAGGTCTTTATCTGCTAAAAGCAACGACAGGCCACCGGCAGGCGCAACACAAACTTATCCTCAGATAAGCTGATGCAAACACATTACCATACAAACGCCCGACTGATTATAACGGTACAGACATTCATCGTTCTGATTTTGTTGTTAGTACTGCCCCTTTCCCTTCCGGCACAGATACTGACGGTGAAACAGGACGGTACGGGCATGTACATGGCCATACAGGAGGCTATTGATGCGGCGGTAAACGGCGACACAGTGCTGGTGTGGCCGGGGGTGTACTACGAGAACCTTGACTTCAAAGAAAAGAGCCTGACCCTTGGAAGTCTAACGCTCACAACGGGCGATATCGCTTACCGAAACCAAACCATCATTGATGGAAATTATAATGGTTCCTGCATCAGGATCATCGGCAGGATAGGATTGCTCTATCCTGAATTTGTAATCAACGGTTTTACACTGCAACATGGCAACGGTTTCACGGGTGGGTGTATGAGGATATTAAGTTCAAAAGGTTCATTGATAGATTGTCTGATTCAAGATAATGAATCATTAAATGGTTCTGGAGGTTTATCAGTAACCGATACTGATCTCTATTTGTCAAATACCATTATCCGTAACAATTATTCGTATAGCAGTGGAGGGGGTATTGGTACAGGTTTATCATTAATCGTATTTGATTCGATAAACCGCTGTAGCATATACAATAATTATGGTTGCTTAGGATCGGAAATACGGAAAGGGAACAGCGTTTATCCCTTAAATGTTTATGTGGACACCTTTATGGTGGCCCAACCCGACCGCTACCATATTTTTGCCGAGCCGGATTCATCGGGAAACACTTTTACTTTTGACGGGTGGAACCACAAGGTGGAACAAAGCGCAGAAACATTGTATGTCAGCCCACTGGGCGACAATGCCAACAGTGGCCTGTCGTCCGAGGAGCCGTTAAAGAATATCTGGCTTGCACTTGTGAAGGCCAAACCTGCCCCCGGCCAGCCCCAAACCATCCGCCTTTCCGAAGGTCTGTATGCCCAATCCGCCAACCAGGAAAGATTACCCCTGGGTTTGAAAGATTCAGTGAGTATAGTTGGTGCAGGGAAATTTGAAACAGTGATTGATGCTGAGTATATAACTCATTTTGTAGTAGGTGATCCTGTGTTTGGACCGATCAGCCTTTCATCATTAAGTTTAATTAATGGTTTAGCTGCAAAATATGCGTTGTCAGACGGTTCAATATATGTTCGCAGTATTGAGGGGGAATTAAAATTCGACAGTGTCAGGATAGAAAATGTAACCTCTTTTGTCAAAGGGGGTATTTTTAGCCAGAATGTTGAGAAACTTTTCATCTCAAGCTGCAATTTTTCTTCGATCAAAGGTCATCCGCTGGTCATTTCAAACGGCGATTTTAACGGCTTACCATTAATGGCAGAAGTTGTAAATACAATCATTGAAAATAGCTTGCCTCCGGTCTCGTTTAACACCCCGGATCATTTGTATTTCAATTCAATTTATCTGAATACTTATTATCCGTATACACCAGACAACAAACAAGTGAATCTTATTAACTGTCAGATTACCGACAACATCGACAGCACCAATCAGGGCTATGTAACACGCGGAGCCATCGTGCTCAATCAGGTGAATGCCAACATCATCAACTGCAGCTTTGCAAACAACCGTGCGGTCAACTCTCAGTGGGGTGCGTCGGTCAACATACAGGGTTTGTCAACCGTCAACATCTACAACTCCATCTTTTACCAGAACCAGCCCACCGAGTTCGGCTTCTTTGCCCCGGAAGGCAACAAGCCCACGGTCAACATCCACAACTCCTTAGTACTGGGCGGCACCAACAGCTTCTACGAGCCCGGCGCAGGAATACTGCACTACGACACCTCCAACATCGACACCGACCCCCTCTTCACCGGATATGGCGATTTTCCGTATGCACTTTCGGGTCTGTCGCCCTGCATTGATGCCGGCACGCTTGAGCTGCCAGAGGGCATCACCTTGCCCGAAACCGACCTGGCCGGCAACCCGCGTGTGTGGGGTGGCAGTGTGGATATGGGTGCATATGAGTTCAACCCGGTAACCATTGGCGAAAGCAGGCTGCAGGCAAAAACACCTGCCCGCCTTGTGGCCGCGCCCAACCCCTTTGTTCATGAGCTAAGCCTCACTGTAACGCCCAAAACAGGAGTTCCGGTACGCATCACGGTGCACAACCTGCTGGGCCGCGAAGTCGCCCGCCTGCTCGATCAGACCGACAACCGCCTGGCCTACACCACCCTGCACTGGAACGGCCGCGGCAGTGCCGGTGAAAACCTCCCCGCCGGAGCTTATATCATTAGTTTGGTTGAAGATGGTAAGGAAGTTGAATCTTTAAGAGTAGTGAAGAGTGTACGGTGAACAGTGAACGGTGAACAGTTGGCTAATACCCGCAACTCTGAACCCGCAACCCGGAACTCGCAACCGCAACCCGCAACCCGCAACCCGGAACCATTAACAATTAACCATTCCAAACAAGCTCTATCCTTACTGCCGGTTTTTTACTAATTTCGCGCCTCAATCAGAAATCACTACAACTATGTTCAGGACACATACATGCGGCGAATTGCGCCTTAGCGAAACGGGCAAAGAAGTTACCCTCAGCGGATGGGTGCAACGCATACGAGATAAAGGCTCCCTCATCTGGATTGACCTCCGCGACCGTTATGGCATCACCCAGCTGTTTCTCGAAGAGGGCATAACCGACACCAGCCTTATCGAACATGCACGCAGTCTGGGTCGCGAATTTGTGATCAGCGCAACAGGTATCGTTTCTGAACGCGAATCAAAAAACCCGAACATCCTGACAGGTGAGATTGAACTCCGTATCACCGGCCTTTCTCTCCTCAATGCTTCCAAATTACCTCCGTTCACCATCGAAGACAAATCCGACGGGGGCGATGAACTGCGTATGAAATACCGCTACCTCGACCTCAGACGAAACCCCCTGAAACAAAACCTGGAACTCAGGCACCGTCTGGCGCTCGAAACACGCAAATACCTCGACAGCCAAAGTTTTTACGAAATCGAAACGCCTTATCTGATAAAATCAACGCCCGAAGGTGCACGCGACTTTGTGGTACCGTCACGCATGAATCCCGGCGAGTTTTATGCACTGCCCCAATCCCCGCAGACCTTTAAGCAGATTCTTATGGTGGCCGGCTACGACCGGTATTTTCAAATTGTACGCTGCTTCCGTGATGAAGACCTGCGCGCCGACCGTCAGCCCGAATTTACCCAGATTGACTGCGAAATGGCTTTCGTGGAGCAGGAAGATGTATTGAATACATTTGAAGGACTGGCCCGTTTCCTCTTTCAACAAGTAAAAGGCATCAGCATGGGCCCGTTCGAACGAATGGACTATGCCACAGCCATGAAACTATACGGCTCCGACAAACCCGACCTGAGATTTGGCATGCCTTTCGTTGAACTCAATGAGGTTGCCAAAGGAAAAGGCTTTGGTGTGTTTGATGATGCCGAACTTGTGGCCGGTATCAATGCCAGTAAATGCAGCGAATTTACCCGCAAGCAGTTGGATGGGCTGACTGATTTTGTTAAAAAACCTCAGATAGGTGCCAAAGGATTAGTTTACATCAGGTTTAATAACGATGGCAGCCTGAAATCTTCGGTGGATAAGTTCTTCAGTGAAGATCAGTTAAGGGATATTGCAAACTGCTTTGAGGCACAACCGGGCGACCTGATGCTCATTTTGAGTGGAAACACTGATGCTGTGCGCAAACAACTGGGCGAACTCAGGCTCGAAATGGGAAACCAACTTGGACTGCGCGATCCGCAACATTTTAAACCGCTTTGGGTTACTGATTTTCCGCTGCTCGAATGGAACGAAGAATCACAACGCTATTTTGCCATGCACCATCCATTTACTTCTCCCAAGTCAGAAGATCTGCACCTGCTCGATTCCGAGCCCGGAAAAGTCAGAGCCAATGCCTATGATATGGTCATCAATGGGGTGGAAGTTGGAGGCGGTTCGATCAGGATTCACGATCGCGGGCTGCAAAAGAGAATGTTCAGCCTGTTGGGGTTCACCGACGAGGAGGCCCAAAACCAGTTTGGTTTCCTGTTGAATGCTTTTGAGTTTGGCGCCCCGCCACATGGAGGAATTGCACTTGGATTCGACAGGCTGACAGCACTCATTGCCGGCTACGACTCCATCCGCGATTTTATTGCCTTCCCGAAGAACAATTCGGGCCGGGATACGATGATCGACTCACCCTCTGTTATTGCCCAACATCAGCTGGACGAATTATTTCTGAAGGTAACCGCCGAAAAAACCCGTCAGTAATTAGTCTGCTGTTTGTTATCAGCTTCCGTATGGAGCTTCAGGGATGATGATCCAGCAAATGATATAGGCCAGCAGCCCGGCACCTCCCATCAGGGTAAACACTACCCACAAAACCCTGATCAATACGGGGTCAAGGTTAAAATAATTGGCCATACCGCTGCATACTCCTCCGAGTATCCTGGAAAAACGGTTCCTGTAAAGCCTTTTTGTTTCAGACATATTTGCTAATTTATTGTTGTTATGGTTGTGAACTTTCAATGTTTTCACTGAGCATTAATATACCGGCCAGCAACTCCGTCATTGTGTCGCTGTCAAGTGTTTCAAGCTGCTCCCTGAGCCTTCTTAGGGTTTCTTCAGTGCCCAAACCTGACCGCAACAATTCGCGGATACTTTTTACCTCGCTTCCTTTCATCTCGTCAAAAACCAAAGACAAAATTTGTGTGGCAAGGGTCGCATGTTCGTCTATTTTTTCTGGCGTTGACATGCCAAATGTCTGAAGTTCGGTAATAGCCAGTTCCAGGATTGCTTTACCCGTTCTTTTAAAGCCAGATTCGTAGGATTGATTGCCCGATGCATCCCGAAGTGACCACGAATTAAACTCATACTCCATTTTGTCTATTTCGACAGCCTTCGGGTCTTGTCCCCCGAAAATCCGTTGCAGAAGCAAATAGGTTTGCTTTTTCCAAATTCTGAGGTCAAACTCTTTGGCATCAAGCAATGCAGCTTGTTTTTGAAGCAGATCAATAGCTTGTTCGGTCATTTGCGATGTGGGTTAGGTTGTTGCTGTAAAGATATGCATTCCGTAGATAAAACCGATGGATAATTGTAATTTAGCCAAATAATTTACGTAGTTGTGATCCCTGCCTATACCGTTGCCAGCATACTCGAAACCTCAAGGATTGAGGAGGTTGTCGGTGACTTTGTGAACCTTAAACGCAGAGGCAGCAACCTCATTGGCCTGTGTCCTTTTCATCAGGAAAAGACACCTTCGTTCACCGTATCCCCCTCAAAAGGAATTTTTAAATGCTTCGGCTGCGGCAAGGCCGGTGATTCGGCCAGGTTCATCATGGAACATGAGCATTATTCCTACCCCGAGGCGCTCCGCTACCTTGCAGCCAAATATCAGATCGAAGTTGAGGAACGCGAGCAGAGTCCTGAAGAGGTACAGGAGCAAAACGAACGCGAACGATTGTTCAACCTTAATTCATTTGCCCGGGATTACTTCAATAATACCCTGTTTGAAACGCAGGAAGGTCGCTCAATAGGATTAGCCTACTTCAAAGAACGCGATTTCCGAGAACCGGTAGTCCGCAAGTTTCAGTTAGGCTATTGCCCCGACCAAAAGGATGCCTTCAGCGCCCATGCCCGCAAACAGGGATATTCAGCTGAGACCCTGATGAAAACCGGCTTGTCCGTTGGCAGTGAAGAAAGGTTGTACGACCGTTTTCAGGGAAGGGTTATCTTCCCGATCCATAACCTGACCGGTAAAGTCATCGGCTTTGGCGGCCGGATTATGGTGTCCGACAAGTCAAAAGCCAAATACCTCAATTCGCCCGAATCTGAGGTTTACAACAAAAGCAAGTCGCTTTACGGACTTTATTATGCCAAAACCGCCATTAGCAGGCTCGATCACTGCCTGCTTGTTGAAGGCTATACCGACGTGATCTCCTTGCATCAGGCAGGTATCGAACATGTTGTTTCCAGTTCAGGCACCTCTCTGACCACCGAACAGGTAAGGCTTATCAGGCGCTATACCAACAACATCACCATTTTGTACGATGGCGATAAAGCCGGTGTGAATGCATCCCTCAGGGGCATTGACATGATTCTGGAAGAGGGCATGAATGTTCGGGTGCTTTTGTTTCCCGAAGGTGACGATCCCGACTCCTTCGTCAGGAAGCACCGTACCTCCGAAGTGGAGGAGTTTATCATGCGTGAATCGAAGGATTTCATCAGTTTCAAAACCGGGCTTCTGCTCGAGGAAGCTGCCGGTGATCCCATTCGTAAAGCAGGCCTCATCAGAGAGATCGTGACAACCATATCACTGATACCCGATCCTATCTACCGCTCGGTTTATGTGAAAGAGTGCAGCCGGATGCTGGATGTGGCTGAGGTTACACTGTTGAACGAATTGAATAAGTTGCTGCGCAATAAGTTCCGCAAACAACTCAGCCCCGATCTGCCCGAACTGCCTCCTGTTCAGGCCGAAACACAGACACAGGGCGCTGAGCCTGAACAGGAAAACCCTACATTCCGCCAGGAAAGGGAGTTGATTCGTTTGTTGCTTATGTATGGTAATCATGAACTAATGATAGATACCGTGGATGAAGACGGATTTCCTGCCGTGTATCGCGATCCCCTTGCACGCTATATAATGGATGACCTTAGAAATGATGCGATGAGTTTTAGTCACCCAACACACCTGAAAATCATGGAAATGTATCTCGAAAGCCTCGATGAAGGTGTCGTTCCGCATGAACAGCATTTTGTTTCAAATTCCGAACCGGATATAGCCCTGTTGTGTATAGACCTGATCACCGAACGCTATCAGCTGAGTCAAAACTGGGAAAAACACAAGATTTTTGTGAAATCAGGGGTTGATAACCTTCGGATGATGGCCGATTCGGCCCTGATTCATTTCAAACGAAAGGCGATTGACAGCAATATGGCTGCCCTTTTTCAGCAGTTGAAGGAGTCGCAGGAAGCTGAAGAACAGATTATTATTCAGGCGAAAATCAGGGAGTTAAAGAAAATAGATATGTCACTCAGCCAAAAACCAGGTATTATCATATCAAAATAGGATAACCTCCACGAGCACTTGTAGTTGAATGTTTATTAAATAAACTCTTTGGTTTGAATATCCCCTGGGACTATAGAAGAAACAAAGCCGTGTTTGGCTCAAAAAAACAAACCGGGAACCTATTCTGTCGAATGGATTCCCGGTTCACATGTTTCCGTGCCGTAGCCCGGCAACCTGTGTCAGGTTAAGTTCAGGCTGATTTTCAGGCGCTTTCCGTAGAAAACTTCTTACTCATCCGGTACTTCGCTTCGGCTTGGTTTCGCAACTTCTGCCTTCGAAGCTCCAGGTTGTTTATGATGCTCCTCATTCCGGTGCTTTGCTTTGCAGCTGCCTCCGGTCGATTCGGAAACACATCAATGAACGCTTTTGCAAGTGCTCTGTATGCGTTTCTTCATCCAGCCTGCCTTATCGTCACCTGCTGATACAAAAGTAAGCAAAAACACCCCCCTTTGTCAAGTAAAACAAGAAGTATAATATGCACACGAAATGAACAGGGGTTATGAACAATTGTTAATAAGCTACCCGTCTTTTTTTCGTATCAACATCAATCCATCGCGCAAAGGCAACAACACCTGTTCAACCCTTTCATCAGTTGACACCATTTTGTTAAATGCCCTTATGGCTGTAGTTTCGGGGTCATTATACTTCTGATCAAGGACTTTCATGCTCCATAATACATTGTCAGCCAACAGATAACCACCCGGGTTAATGAGGTTGATCAACTGTTCATAATACAGGCAATAATGTTCCTTGTCAGCATCAAGAAACACCAGGTCGAAGCTGTCCTCCAGCCCGGGAATTACTTCTGCGGCTTTCCCGATGATCAGTCTGATGTTCTGTTCGAGTCCAGCTTCACGGAAAAGTTTCTCCAGAGGTTCCCTGAGTTCCTGATTTTGCTCAATAGTTATGAGTTTTCCGCCTCTTTTGAGCCCCCTTGCCAGCGAAACTGCTCCGTAGCCCGTGAAAGTGCCGATTTCAAGTATCTTTTCCGGTCGGATCATCAGGCTTGCCATTTCAAGAAATTTACCTAACACATGCCCTGAGATCATTCGTGGATAAAGTGTTGTCAGGTAGGTGCGCCTCTCAAGCTCATGAAGCAGGGAAGTGGCCGGCGTTGTGTGGGCGCTCAGGTAATCTTCAAGTTCTTGAGATATCATTTGAAATCGCTGTAAAATCCTACAATAACCTCACTATCCCCATCAGGCATCACTATCCTTATTTTGCTTGTATCAAACGGCATCTCTTTACGGTTGGCCTCCAGTAAACCCGGATACAGTACGATATAGCCGATCTCCTCTTTTCCGACGCTCTCAAAGTACATATCAATCAGTGATTTGCCATTTGGAGCTGTGTTGCTGAAATAGAGGGGTTGCTCGGTATACAGAAACATTCCCTGGCGGTCGCGCAAGGCAACATGCATCCAGCAATGATTCAGCTGATCTGCTGTATGGTTTTTCAGCTCAAATACGATGCGCGTGCTCTGCATATACTGACTGAAGTTTTTAATGGTCAGCGTATATGGGCTGTCTATAGGATTGTATTCGGTTTCGATGGTTGACTGGTAATACCATTCTCCTGCTTCAAGCGAATCAGCTGATTGATTGTCAGGGGGCAGTACCTGTGCCAATGACGTGTTCAACAGAAGACAAAAGCCAATCAGGTTGATTAATAGAAAAAGTTTTCTCATGCGTCAAAAATACAGGTTGTTGCCAACCCAGGCTTGGTTTTTCAGTTTTTTTCTTCTGAAACATATGTTAGGCTGCTTAGTAGTGAAGGGTCGAAAACCTCTGAGGCAGCAAGCTGTAGGTCGTTTTGGCTGATCTGATTTATTTTTGCTGTCAGCGAGGTCATGTCATCCACCACTTCTACATTCAGGTGTGCGCGTGCAATCGCCAGCGCCTCTGACATGCCCGACTCGAAACTGATGGCCAACTGGCCGGTGAGCTGTTTTTTGGCTCTTTCGAGCTGAATTATGCTGAGGGGTTGTTTGATCAGCCTGGTCAATTCTTTCATGACCAATGACTTTGTTTTGTCGAGCGAACGTGGATCAGTTCCAAAGTAGAGCACAAATACCCCGACATCAGAATAAGAGGTGAAGTGAGATTCAATCGAGTAGCAAAACCCATATTTTTCGCGAATGCCTAAGTTCAGGCGCGAATTCATTCCCGGTCCCCCGAGAATATTGTTGAGCAGGATCATGGCATGCCGTAGTGGGTGGTTTTGAGGGAATGCAATGTTGCCAATGGTGCAATGGCTAAGGTATCCTTTTTTCGAAGCATATTCCTGACGCGGCTCATAGCTGTTAAACACGGGTCTTTCCTGCCGTGCTTTTTCGCTTTTGATTTCTCCGAAAAAATGCTCGGCTGCCTTGATAAATTTTTTAAAGCCAATCGGAGCTACCAGGCTGATCACCATTTCGGTTGTGCTGTAGTTTCGGCTGATGAACCTGAAAATATCCTGCCTTTTGAGACGGCTTAGGTGTTCCGGGGTTCCCAGGATGTTGCGGCCTATTGGATGGTTGCGAAAAATGAGGTTCTCAAACTCATCGAAAATTTCATCGGAGGGATTATCGCGGTATGAATTTATTTCGTCGAGGATTACAGCTTTTTCCTTTTCTATTTCTTTGGCAGGAAATGTTGAATTAAAGCTCAGGTCGGAAAACAGTTCAAGGGCGCGGTTAAGATGTTCTGGCAGGAATGAAGCATGAATGCAGGTTTCTTCCTTGGTGGTGTATGCATTCAGGTCGCCACCAACATGTTCAAGGCGGTTCAGGATGTGGTAGGAATTCCTTTTTCCGGTACCTTTAAAAATCATGTGCTCAATGAGGTGGGCAAGGCCGTTTTCGTGCTCCTTTTCATCTCTGGAACCCGTATTTACCATAAAAGCACAATGGGCAACCAGATTTGTTGATTGCCGGTGTATAAGCCTGATCCCGTTCGACAGGCGGTAATAATTGTAGGGCATTTGTGGGGTTGAAGTGGTTATTTCAGTGCGGCAGGGTAACGTTTGTCGGTGTAAATCCAATAGAGCGGCTGCCACCGTTCGATTCCCTGTGAGTCGAACCTGCGCGCAACAGGCGCAATACCAAGCACTTTTTTTGTAATCTGCATGCTGCCGGGCTCATAATACCATTCCTCCAGAAAACGTATCCTGAGTACATCTGCCTCAAAAATGTGATGTACCACAAGGGTGTCGTAAAACTCATAAGGCTGTTCCTGCCTTTGAAGCCTGTACAGCATGGTGTCGTGCAGAATGTATCCTACCTGTCTGGGATCAAGAGGATTATTGAAGTAATCATGTACGGGTAACTCGCCTTTTAAGGCTTTTTCGATCAGGTTCCTCACCAGCTTTTCCCTTGCGGGGCCTTCGAGGTTTTGAATCCACCAGTCGTAATCGGGTGAGGGACTTTTAATTGTCACATCGTATTGTATTCGTTCGGTAATCAGCTGCGGCTGTTCACGGCACGAAACAAACACTAATGTTACCGCTAATAAAAAAAGCAAATAAACCGGGTTCGTCTTCATGTGCTTGAAATCTGACGACAAAACTATGAAACTATCAGGTATATTGTATCACTTTCAATAACTTTGCCCGTGATGAGCAACTTTCAGAACACACTAAATGGGATCAGCGGCACCACTTTGTTGCTTGACGAGGACAAATGCAGGGCCAACATACATGCTATGGCCCAAAGGGCAAAAAATGCCGGGGTGATGTTCAGACCCCATTTCAAAACCCATCAGTCGGCTTCGGTGGGAAAGTGGTTTCGTGACGAAGGCGTTGAGTGCATCACGGTTTCATCGGTGGATATGGCTGCTTATTTTGCTGATCACGGATGGGACAACATCACCATTGCTTTTCCGGTGAATATTCGTGAACTTACAAAGATCAAAAAACTGTCTTCACGAATAAGGCTTAACCTGCTTGTTGAAGACGCTGAAACGGTGAAGCATCTGGATGCGTCGGGGATTGAGACAGATCTGTTCATCAAGATTGATGTTGGTGCAGGGCGGACAGGAATCGCTGTTGAATCAACAGATGAAATCATCAGCCTGGCTCAAGCCATTAACCTGACAAAAGGGCTCATTCTCAGAGGGCTGCTTACCCATGCCGGCCACACCTACAGGGCTGTTGGAGCTGCCGGAATTCAGGAGATTGCTGATAAATCGGCAAAAGAAATGAAATTCCTGAGAAGTGCCATTGGCGATGATTCACTGATGCTGAGCTGGGGCGACACGCCCTCATGTTCGCTGATGCAACATAATCCGGGTTTTGATGAATGGAGGCCGGGCAATTTTGTGTTTTATGATGTAATGCAATACCATATTGGTTCGTGCAGCCTGGATAAAATTGCAGTGGCGATGGCTTGCCCTGTTGTTGCAGTGCATCAGTCGCGGAGTCAAATAGTAATTAGTGGAGGAGCCATACATTTTTCAAAGGAAAGCATCAGGGCTGATAATAGTTTCCAGCTTTTTGGCTATGTCGTCGAATTCACTGATTCGGGATGGGGCAATCCGGTGGCTGGTGCCTGGCTGGACTCTGTCTCGCAGGAACATGGCGTTGTGACCCTTCCTGAAGAAATGTGCCGCCGCCTGAAACCCGGCAGCCTGATAGGGATTCTGCCTGTGCACTCATGTCTTTCCGTTGCCGCCATGAAGGAACTTACAACCCTGAACGGCTACCGTATGTATTGCATGAAATAGCCCGGTGGCACGCTCATGAAAGCTGTCCGTACAGTATTCGTAAATCATGTTAAATAAGGGTTAATCCCTGTCTTGCCAGTAGTTCATCTTCACGGAATTGCTACTTTTGTGAAATAATTAACAATAATCAGAAGATCATGGACATTTACGATAAAATATTATTTATCAATAGTATAGAATTGTTTAAAGGGCTTAGTGCCGAAGAGGTAAAACTGATTGCCGAGGATTCTGATGTGCGACAGATCAGGAGAGGCGATTTGCTGTTCAGGGAGAATGAACCCCGAAAGGAAATATTCCTGATTGCCAGCGGTAGGGTTGAATTGTATAAAACCACAGCATTTGGTGATGAGCAAAGAATAACTTTTTTTAGCAGGTTCGATTTTCTGGGCGAGGGTTCACTGATGGAGGATTCTCCCCATTCCACCTCGGCCCGCGCTGTTGAAGACAGCATCATTCTTGCATTGAATAAGGAACTTTTCAGGGCATCAGGTTCAATTGCGCTGGTGATACTCTCCAACATAACTAAAGTGGTATCCAGACGCATGCGCTATGCCAATGCCAAAGCCATGAACCTAACGGCACAGTATGAGTCGGGTAAAACAAGGCTTGAGCACGACCTGTTGGGCGACAGGGATGTGCCTTATGAGTATTATTATGGCATTCAAACCCTCAGGGCTTTGGAAAACTTTAACATCAGCGGAATTACCCTGAGCTTTTTTCCTGATTTTATTAATGCACTGGCAATGGTAAAAATGGCGGCAGCCAAAGCCAATCATGAACTCGGTCACTTGCCGGCAAACATCACCGATGCCATCGTAAAGGCATGTCAGGAAATTATTGATAACCGCTTCCACTCACATTTTGTTGTGGATATGATTCAGGGTGGTGCCGGTACCTCAACCAATATGAATGCCAACGAAGTAATTGCAAACAGGGCATTGGAAATACTCGGGCACGAAAGAGGTGAATACGTCTATTGTCATCCAAATAACCATGTTAACCTGTCGCAATCAACGAATGATGCGTATCCAACGGCCATTAAGATTGCCTTGATGAAGGCCAATGAGAAGCTGGTGAACGTGCTTCAGGAACTGACACAGGCTTTACACAAAAAAGGCAGGGAGTTTTCGCACGTTATCAAAATGGGCCGCACCCAGCTGCAGGATGCTGTTCCGATGACACTGGGACAGACCTTTGAGGCTTTTGCCGTTACCCTTGAAGAAGAGGTTCATCAGCTGAACCGCACAGCCGCATTGTTTGCTGAGGTTAATATGGGAGGCACGGCAATCGGGACCGGCATCAATGCTGATCCGAAATACAGTGATAAGGTGATTCCCTATCTCAGAATGATAACAGGTATGGACATCAGACTCGCCCGAAACCTGGTAGAGGCCACTCAGGACACTGGTGATTTTGTGACTTATTCGGGTTCAATAAAAAGGTTGGCAGTAAAACTTTCAAAGATGTCGAACGATCTTCGGCTGTTGTCTTCCGGCCCAAGGGCAGGATTCAACGAAATTAACCTTCCTCCGATGCAGCCGGGGTCCACCATCATGCCGGGCAAGGTGAACCCTGTCATCCCGGAGGTTGTCAACCAGATTGCCTTCAAGGTAATTGGCAACGACCTTACTGTGTCGCTTGCCGCCGAAGCCGGCCAACTCGAACTCAATGTAATGGAACCTGTTATTGTCCAAAGCTTGTTCGAATCTATTGAAATGCTCAAAAATGGCATGTTGGTTTTGAAAAACAGGTGTATTACAGGCATAACAGCCAACGAAGAGCATTGCCGCGATATGGTGCAGCGCTCCATAGGTTTGGTTACGGCACTGAATCCTTATATCGGTTATGATGCTTCGACTCAAATTGCCAAGGAGGCGCTGGAAACAGGCCGGAGCGTATATGATCTGGTACTTGCCAAAGGTCTTCTGTCTCGCGAGGAATTAAACAAGATTCTTGATCCTGCCACAATGATTAAATAGCTGTTTATATGGAACAATTAGATTTTATTTTTAAACGACGAAGCATCCGATTGTTTACTAATGAAGTGCCTGACGAGAAACTGTTGGTTCAGGTTCTGAAAGCTGCTATGGCAGCTCCTTCGGCCAATAACCTCAGGCCCTGGCAATTTGTTGTTTTGCGAAGACGGGACCTTATTGATAGCATCAAACGGTTTCACCCACATGCAGGGATGACGGCTCAATCACCTGTTGTTGTGGTTGTTTGTGGCGATTTAAGTGTTCAGCCGCATCCTGGTTATCTGGTGCAGGATTGTTCTGCTGCGACACAAAACATTCTTCTGGCAGCCTCAGCGCTCGGGCTTGGAGGCGTTTGGCTGGGGCTGTATCCGCGCGAACCCAGAATGGAAGGAATCAGACAGTTGCTTCATCTGCCCGAAAATATCATGCCGGTAAGTATGGCTGCATTGGGTGTTCCTGCCGAAACCAAGGCGCCACACGATGCATACTACCCTGGCTGGTACATGAAGATCTGTTTGTTAACAAACCTCTTGTTTAGCGGATTACGGGTTTCATCTCCAGTTTTTCGCCCTCTTTGAGAATAACGCCTTTGTTCTTGCGTCCGTCAATGAGTGTAATAAGTTCATTGCTGAACCGTATGTGTCTTATAAAATGGTCTTCATAGACCACTTCTTGTTTCGATAAGTATTCAAGGTCATAAATGCCATCCTGTATAAAAGGGTTAATGGTGAAATATCCCACCCCGAAGGATGTCAGGTTTTGAAAGAAATGGGTGCCCTGGCTCGGGTCAATGCGGTAGTTGTCGAGGCCCGACTCCACAATGATGCGCGCTGCCGATATCTGAGGCCATTTGACAGGTATGCCCAGCCATGGATCGCTCGACCCCCAGCGTCCCGGCCCTACCAGTATATAATTAGTATCAGTGTCGAGAAAACCTTTGTTGATTTGACCAACCAGTTCTGCAATCTCGCGGGTTTTGGAAGGATCAAAATGTTCCGGGCGAACATACACAAAATCGCGAATTCCTCTCATGATGCCGTTTCCAAGTGCATGGTTGGTAGTAATGATGGCTTTGTCAGACGAAATGCAATCTATGTCGAAATCAACGGAATCGGTGCTGCTGACAATGGGTCGTATCTGCAACACATAGAACACCTGGTGAACATCCTTGGGTTTGTTTAGCTCAACTGCAAATTCAATCTCAATTGGCTTGCCCATTTCCCTCTGGCCAATTTCGAGTACGTCTTCAATAATTCGGGCCAGTGGAAAAGTATTGTGTTTGAGAATGTTTGAAAAAGTGACGATTTTTTTACCTTCTTCATGGAAGCCGTCACGCAGAATGTCATTCTGAAGGTCGTATGTGGAGCAGACGAATTTAATGGCGCCGTCTTTTTCTGCTTCGCTAAGCCGCAGCTGCAACAGGTTGGCTGCATCATCAACATTGGGCTGAAAACTCGCAGGGTCGAGGTTAAGGGCATAAAAATGCTTTTGTGTTTCCCGCAGGGCCATAACCGGTGAGCTGGTCTGAAGTATTTTCTGGGGATATTTAGGCGAGAACCTTAGCGAAAGGCCACCATCAACCACATATTTTCCCAAACCCAGCGCAATTGTGGCAATACCATCCTCAGGTTTCTCTGGAGGAATGGGATAAAAGTTGATAGACCGCGCCACACCCGAACAAGCCGGATAGTATCTTGTACCGTATGATTTGCCGCAAACTTCCTGCATCACGATGGCCATTTTTTCTTCGTCAATCATGTTTTTTGTGGCCATCATATAAGCTTTGCTGTCCTTGTAAAACGCTGATGCATAAACGCTTTTAATAGCATTGCTCAGCATCTTGATCATCATGCGCTCGTCGTTTTCTACCACAGGAATCATATAGGTGCTGTAGATACCTGCAAAAGGCTGATAGTGACTGTCTTCGAGCAGGCTCGAGGAGCGTACGGCCAATGGGTTTTTGATGACGGAAATTAAGGTGTAGAGGTCTTCATGAATACGGAAGGGCAGCCTGGCTTCAATAAAGTGCTTCAGTATTTCTTCGTCGGTCAGGTCATCTGAAAGCACCAGCTGGTAAAGGTTATTTTCTTCCATAAAATCATCAAACACATCGGTGCACAACACAACTGTGCGCGGAATGGCAATGGTAACCTTCTGAAACTTGTCGTGGAGCTTGTTTCTTTTGATCAGTGAGTCGAGGAAAGCAAGTCCGCGTGCTTTTCCTCCAATGGAGCCATCACCAATGCGTGTAAATGAGAGGTATTCGTCAAAACTTTCGCGGTTAAATTCGGCTATGACTCCCCGCGCTTTATTAAGCCTGAACTGGGCAATGGCATCAAAAACAAACCGTTTGATCTCATCGCAGTCCTGAAAATCTTCAGGTGCAAAGGATTTAAAAAGATCAGCCAAAGGGAACAAAGCCCTGGCGCGTAGCCATTTCGACAGGTGGTTGCGCTCAATGTGGTATTGAAGAGATTCATTGGGCACCTGAAATATTTTTTCCTGCAGGGTTTTCAGATCAGAAGCCCTGTGCACCTCATGTGCTGTTTCAGGGTCCTTGAATACAAAATCGCCGAAGGCAAAAAACTCCCTGATAAAATTGCGCAACTCTATGGAAAGGGTTTTCGAGTTTTTGTTGATGAATCCAACCTTTATCTGCTTGGCAACCTCTTCATTGAATGCATCCGATGATTGAAGCAGCATGGGCATATACCGGTCGTTTTTCTTCACTACCTGGCAAAGCCTGATGCCTGCCTGCGGATCTATAACGCCATCTCTTTCGTACGAAATATCCGAAATGATTCCCAGCAGGTTTTGTTTGTACTTCTTATAGAATCCAATGGCTTCTTCGTAGTTGGTAGCCATAAGGATTTTAGGCCGCCCCCTCATCCTGAGCATTTTCTGGTGCTCGTTGAGCCCTTCGGTCATGAATGACTTTGATTGCTTGAAGATGATTTTGTAAATATTGGGCAAATAACTGCTGTAGAACCTTATTGAATCCTCAACGAGCAAAATACACTGAACGCCTACATCTCTGATGTCGTGGTCGGCATTCATTTTGTCTTCGATCAGTTTGATGATGGCAAGCAAAATATCGGCATTGCCCAACCAATTGAACACATAATCAACGGCTTTGAGTTCCTTGCGGTCGATTTTCAGGTTGAGTTCACGCGAAAATGGTGTCAGTACGACGATCGGAATGGCTGCATATGCAGCCTTAAGCTCTTCGGCCAAAATGTAGGTTTCCTTATCTTCGGCACTGAGCATCATTATGATCAGGTCTATTTTTTCGTCCTGCAGGTATTCGTAGGCTTCGTTTTTTGATGTTGCCAGCAGGAAACTTGGCGGATACCTCAGGTTGAGCGAAACATATTCATTAAAGATCTGCTCATCAATTCTGCCGTCATCTTCCAGCATAAAGGCATCATAGACCGATGAAATGAGCAGCACGTGATAGATGCGCTTTTTCATCAGGCTTGTAAAGGCAGTATCATTAAAGTTGAATTTCCGGTTTTGCGGGTCGAAACGATTCAGAGGCATAAATCTGGTATGTTATTTATCAACACTTTGCAGGGCTGCCGATTAGCGCCCGGTCATTTGAAATCAACTACCGGCCTGCTTTGCAGCCAGTCCGGTCATGTGCAATGTTAATAATTTTATTTGGATTGAGTTTATATTAGGGATGTGTGTGAAAAATTAACATTGAATTACTTGCAAAATATTCAGGATTTATTTACGTTTGCTTCATGATTGGTTAATATTTAAAACTGGCTGCCATGATCGCACTTATTGTCGTTTCAACATTAGTGATCCTTGGTTTGGGCGCTTTAATTCATGCCATAATCAATGCTCCCCTTATTGATGACAGGGGAGATAACTGGCCAACATCCTGATTAAAAAGGCTGTTTGTGCCCTCCAGGATAAAAAAAAGACCGGAACTGCTTGTTTCCGGTCTTTTTTTATGTCAGATACACTGGCAACTTCCGATTCCCTGTCCCTGAAGTTCGGGCGCATTGCCACAAACGCCACAGTTATCGTCTTCATGGCTGTGGTCATGTCCATGGTGATGGTCCTGACTGCCACCGCAGCAGCCCTGATCGGGGGTTCCGCATCCACAACCTGAAACCACAGGGTGAAGCTCTTCATGGGTTGCTTCCCTTACTCCGATAACTTTTCCGATGGTGTACAGGCTTTTGCCTGCCAGCGGATGGTTAAAATCCAAGGTCACTTTTTCTCCGTTCACCGAAATAACAGTGCCGTTAAACGGGTTTCCTTCATTGTCCATCATCGGGATTACCTTGCCTGGTTCGAGCATACCCGATTTTACCTCACCGTTGACGGCAAAGGCTGACATTGGCAAATCCATCACCATGTCCGGATTGTATTCACCGAATGTTTCTGATGGATCAATGATGAATTCGAACGGATCACCTGCCTTCAGCCCAATGAGCCTGCGCTCAAATCCGGCTAAAAGCCGTCCCGTACCAAATACCATCTCCCTGGGACTCTCCTGAACTGCCTCCTCAAGCAGTTCGCCATGCTGGTCATTAACCCTTATGCTATATACCAAAATACCTGTCTTTTGCGCACTTAGTTCCATATTTTATTTTCTTGATAATTTTTTTCGTCTGCAAAAATAATACTATTGTGCTATTTAGAACGATTTTAAATAGATTTCCGGTCATGAAATTCTGTACCCCAATGGGTGCGTTGCCTGCAAGGGATGAAGATAGCTTTTTTGTTCGTGTTTGTGCCGGTTCAGCTGAGTCTTGTCATGTACTGGCGAAACTTATTGACCTTTAGCTGTTTCGCTTGTATAGGGTTCAACATGAACCCCCACATGGGTATCCTGTCCGAAGCGTGCCCTCAGTGACTGTTCGACTGTAGAGGCAATATCATGCGAGGCTTCTACGGTGAGCGATTTATCAACTTTTATATGGACTTCAACAGCAAGTGAATTACCCACATACCTTGACCTGATGTTGTGAAAATGGCGCACCCCATGAACACCTGCAATGATTGATTCCAACTCTTCCCTGACATGAGCCGGGGGGGCTGCCTCAAGCAGTTGGCGAACACTCGGGAGGCCAAGTTGCCAGGCAATTCTGAAAATAAACACACTGATCACCATTCCGGCCAATGGGTCAAGAATTCGCCAGGATTCGCCCAAAAAAACAGCACCTGCAATACCAGCCGAAGTGCCCATTGACGACAATGCGTCGGAGCGGTGGTGCCAGGCATTGGCAATCAGCACAGGACTTTGGATGCGTTTTCCCGCTTTCAGGGTAAACCTGTAGAGCAGTTCCTTGACTGCAATCGAAACAAGCGCAGCAACAAAGGCAACAACGCCCGGCTTCGGAGGCTGGATGCCCCGCAAAGCGTCCATCACAGACCGAAAACCACTGTTCAGAATTCCTACAGCTACTGCCGCAAGGGCAAAACTGATGATCATTGTGGCGAATGTTTCGTATTTGCCATGGCCGTAATGATGGGTTTGGTCCCTTTCCTTGCCTGCCACTTTTATCGAAAAAAGCACGATGAAATCCGTTACGAGATCAGAAAGCGAATGAAGTCCGTCGGCCAGCATGGCGCCACTTTTTCCGAAGATTCCGGCAAGGATCTTTAAGGTGGTTAACAGCAGGTTAACTACAAGTCCTGCCAGTGTAACCCTTCGTGCATGTTCAGAAGCTGAGTAATCAGTCATGATGCAAATTTATCCCTTATCGCGATACAATTTTTATTGTTATCATTAATAAAGTAAAGGATATTAGGCATTTCATGTGCCGGAACTGGCCGGGGAGCGTCTGAAAGGACTATTTTTGCAAAAAAATCCCAATGGCAGGTTCTAATTTTGTTGATCATGTAAAGGTATTATGCCGGTCGGGTAAGGGTGGCGCCGGTTCGGCCCACTTCAGGCGCGAGAAGTTTGTTCCCAAGGGAGGACCTGACGGTGGTGATGGCGGCAGGGGCGGGCATGTGATCATGCGCGGAAATGCCCAGATGTGGACCCTGCTTCATCTGCGCTACACCAAGCACCTGTATGCCGAAAACGGCGAGTCGGGAGGGAGGCAGCAAAGCAGTGGCGCCAGCGGAAAAGATATTGTGATCGAGGTGCCGCTCGGAACAATTGCTACGCACGCTGAAACCGGCGAATTGATCGGCGAAATAGCAGAACATGGCCAAACAATCATGCTGCTGAAAGGTGGAAGGGGAGGACAGGGAAATGTGCATTTTAAAACTTCTACCAACCAGGCCCCGCGCTATGCCCAGCCAGGTGAAGAGGGTGAGGAGTTTTATGTGGTGCTTGAATTGAAACTGCTGGCTGATGTAGGGCTGGTTGGTTTTCCGAATGCAGGCAAATCTACCTTGTTGTCGGTGGTTTCGGCAGCAAAACCCGAAATTGGTGATTATCCCTTC